>Ga0116227_10011538_pt1 | contig 14798 bp, 9 predicted proteins | sample S1TSphgellanicum_FD_89693 | JGI IMG/M metagenome (GOLD analysis project Ga0116227, IMG submission 89693) | Host-associated microbial communities from peat moss isolated from Minnesota, USA - S1T2_Fb - Sphagnum magellanicum MG | ecosystem: Host-associated > Plants > Peat moss > Unclassified... | reverse complement strand
CATGGGTGGTTGGCTCCTGGCTCTGATCTGTTAAGCGGAAACCAGGCGGCTCGAACCGCAAAAAGAATAGGCTTTATTTTCCGGTCCGCTCCATAAGTTGGCGATCCGCCGCTCTGTCGACGCACCGTGGTATTTTTTTGCAGATATTCGTGCGGTTCTTTCCGCCCGGATTACGCTTCACTAAGCAGGGGCCTATCGCCCGCCAATGCAGGCGTGCACTCGAGAGGGGGACTGTACAAGTCATGATTTACAAGAAACCGAGCATCGTTCGCTCTTTTTGTTCCTGTTCAAGGTGGTCAACGTGGTCGAACAGAATTGGGGTTGGCATTCCGGGAGCCAAAGCCGCGCTCCTGCTGTTGAGCGCCCTGTCTCTTTCCAGTCATGCCCAAAGCCTGCCCGGTCAGATCACGGTGACCGCTCTTCCGTACGTGCTGACCGATCAAGGCGGTCTCGTGGTCGTGGCCACTACTGTCCCGCTAAAACCGGTCCCGCAGCAGGTTACCAATAGCGGGTTCGCGTCTTTATTGGGGGGCGGGTTCTCCGCGATCAACTCGTATCTCCCGGGGAGCACCGGAGGGGTTGCCGCGGCTGCAACCATCGTAGCGGTACGCAAAATCACACAGCTCAGGATCGCTTCGGCTGCTGCTGAAAAAAACATCAATCAAACGCAGCAAGACGCGAACAATGCAATCGCCAAGGCAAAGGACGCCGACGATTTCTCATGTTCCGACGTAGAGCCAAACATGGTCGGGTTCAATGGGACCAAGACTGGTCCCATGCCGAATCTGACGAACGCGCGTGTAGTGTCGAATCGAATTCGTGTAGTGCCGAATCGAATTAAGGCGCTTCGCATGCGCCACGCTCTCCCGATGCTCACCGCGGCCGCCGAAACTTGCGAGCTTCCTCAGGAACAGCAGGCGGAACAAGCGGAAGCGGAACTCGATACGTTGACCGAGTCGGAAACCGCCTCCGAGGACGCAATCGAGGCGGCCGAAGCAGCTGCGGACGCGGCCGAGGCAGCAGCTGAAGCTGCGGAGGTAGCGGCAGAAAGCGCCCTGGAAGCAGTAGAAATCCTGGACGCGATCCTGGAGACGTGCTCGTTATTCTAAAGATTCAGTCTTTCTTTCCCCCAGGAGGGAACCGTCTTGCGCCGCGATAGGCGGGCGCCGCGCTCACCGGCATTTCTCTTGACTCACCCCTGCGATGCCGGATAAACTTCGGCAACATGTTGCCCAAGTTCGAAATGGAAGCCGATTTAACGGCGATGCTCAATGCCTGGAGCGCCGGGGATTCGGACGCTCGGGAGCATCTCGCTTCCATCATTTATAACGAACTTCACCATCTCGCCCGCCTGCGGATGTTCGGCGAGCGGCCCGGACACATGCTCAATAGCTCGGCGCTGGTGAATGAGGCATTTGTCCGGTTTATGGAGTCGTCGCCCCGCAAGTGGGAAGACCGGGTACATTTTTTTGCGTTCATGTCGCGCGTGATGCGCCAGGTTCTGTTCGATCTGGCGCGCTACCGCAACGCGGCCAAGCGGTCCAGCGAGTATGGAAATTCCGGCATCGAAGAAGCGGAAAACGTTCCCGTGCATCCGAACTTCCATATGTTTCTGGACCTGGACATGGCGCTGACTGAGTTGGCGCAGATGCACGAACGTCAGGCCCGTGTGGTCGAACTGCGATACTTCGGCGGTATGGAAAATAACGAGATCGCCCAGGTCCTCTCCGTTTCCGAAGATACGGTTTTGCGTGATTGGCGTGTCGCCCGCGGCTGGCTTTATCAACGGCTGAACACTCCCGCGCCCGCTCAAAGCTCATGCGCCGGCAGCGTCGCCTAGCGCGTCTCTTGAGCCGGTACCAGAGTACTGCACTTTCGTAAGCTATCCTGCGCGTTTCCCACATGTAGAATCCCAGATGGCTACACTTTTAGAGTTGCTGGCTCATTTCTTATTGGTAAAGATGCCGGGCTGCGCTTGTTCCTCCAGGTCGATGCAGTGCGCTTCAGGCAGCGAACCCTGGTAATTTCGCGCTCGACAAGCATGCGTAAGAGAAGAACGGAACGGACGTATGTGCATGCGTGTCGATACACTGCAGCTGCGCTTTCTGGATGCGGATGGGGCTCTCAGCCAATTGGCCGAAATTGAGCAAAGGTCCGCAGTGCAGGAGTCCAACTGTACAACGGCAGGCAAGCTCAATGAATGAGCCGACGCCGTATCACCGCGCATGCTCGGTGTTCCTGTCCGTCCTCGATCTTCCCGAGAACGAGCGTGCCGCGGCAATCGACTCGGCGTGCGGCCCTGATTCTGAGCTACGGTCCGAAGTTCTTCGGCTGGTCAGCGGCGATAGAGCGGCACAAGAACACAACTTCATCGGATCGCGCGCGTTTCTCGACGCAGTCGATCTTGTCGGTCATCAGATACCCAAGAGCGGAGCCATGGTCGGCCGCTTCCGGATTGTAGAGCCGATCGGGAGCGGCGGAATGGGTCTAATCATGAAGGCGCGGGACGATCGCCTGCATCGGACGGTCGCTTTGAAGCTCCTTCCAGCCGCCTCCACTCTCAGCCGGGAAAGCCTGCTGCGTTTGCAGCGCGAGGCGCGAGCGGCCTCGTTTATCAGCCATCCCAACATCGTGTCTATCTTCGACGCGGATTTCGAACACGGCTGGCCGCATATCGCAATGGAGTTCGTAGAAGGGCGCACTCTGCGCCAGGTCATGGCAAACGGACCTGTGGACGAACGGACGGTCCTGAATATTTCATGTCAGGTCGCATCGGCGCTGACCAGTGCCCACAAGGCCGGGATGGTACATCGCGACATCAAGCCTGAAAACATTATGGTCCGTGAGGACGGCCTGGTGAAAGTGTTGGATTTCGGGCTAGCCAAGATCCGGCAAAGCCTGACCGAAAGCGACCCGCGGTCCGAGTTCGACACGCGCCCAGGAATTGTTTTGGGAACCATTCAGTACATATCGCCTGAGCAAATCCTTGGCGAAAACGTAGGTGCCGGAAGCGACCTCTTCAGCCTTGGCGTGGTGCTCTACGAGCTTGCGACCGGTGTGCGGCCATTCGACCGTCCTACCGAAGGCGGCGTTCTGAACGCGATACTGACGCAGGTGCCCAAACCGCCAAGACTGTTGAACCGGCACATCAGCCGGGAATGCAACTCACTGATCGTCCGGCTCCTGCAAAAAGAAACGAAGCTTCGATTTTCAAGCGCGGAAGAACTCCTCGCTTGTTGTAAGCAGATCAGCGAGAAGCGAACGGGATGGAGGCTGTTTCCAGCGCCCCGTGTCCCATTCAGTTGGAAAACAGTATGGATTGGAGGGGCGATTGCCACGACGATCACCGCGAGTCTGATCTATTTTCGTTTGCACGGACATGCGCTCACGCCAGGAGACCATCTTCGCGTCGATCGCCTCACCACCTCGGGTCGTGCCTTCAGTCCCGCTCTTTCACAAGACGGACGCTATGTCGCCTATCTAAGCAGCCAGTCTGGCGAAAACACCATTCACGTCCTGCAACCGGCGACCAAAGCGGAGATCAAGGCCCTGGACGCAGGCCCAGGCGAGATTTCGGACGTCGTGTTTTCGCCCGATGAAAACTATCTGTACTTCACGCGGATCAAAGCGCCCGAGCCGGGGGACGGTCTTTTTCGTGTGCCGCTCTTCGGCGGACAGCCGCAACTCGTTCTCGGCGGAGCGCACAGCGCGTTGGCGATCTCGCATGATGGCCGCTTCGTGGCCGTGGTCGATAAAGACAAGAGTCTTACGAAGGAGTCTTTGCTGGTTCTGGACCTGTCGACCGGAAAATCAAGGCTGATCCAGGCACGCTCGGGCGTCGAATATTTCGACAATGTATTGGCATGGTCGCCCGACAACCGCTCTATCGCGACTGCGATCGGAGTCGGAAACCCGGTGGGATTCGCCGTGATCGATCGCGAAACGGGCGTGCTCCGTGCGATTGGTACCCGAGCTTACGTGAATGTTATGGGTCTTGTCTGGTTTCCCGACGGCAAACACTGGCTGGCCTCGGTGGACCGTGGCAACTCCTTATCTCAGCTCGTCCTGGTCGATTATCCGAGTGGAGAAACGAGGCAAATTACAAATGGCATGGATAGCTATCAGGGGCTCAGCTTGTCGGCGTCCGGCGACATGCTTGTGGCGGGCGTACGCAGAAGATCGTTTCATCTATCGGTTGCTTCCTGGACAGGCAAAGCGATTGGTCAACCGGCGGTAATCCCGACGGGTGAAGAGGGCGTGCTCGAAGGAGGAGGCGGCCTTGAGTGGGCCGGTAACGATCGGTTGCTTGACTCTGCTCCCGATTCGGAAGGCTGGAATCTTCGGCTGCTCACGATGACAGGACAAATTCAGCCGCTCACACGAGGGCCTTATTACAGGGCTGAGATGACAGTGTGCCCGGACATGCGCACGCTTGTGTATAAGTCCGACCAATCCGAAGACCTGAACCTTTGGAAGACCGACCTGTTGACCGGTGAAACCAGGCCAGTCACCCGCGGGCCCAGTGTAGACGCCTCGCCCTATTGTGCGGCGGACAGTCAGAGCGTGATGTTCGTGTCCAACCGTAACAACAAGATTTCGCTATGGCGTGCGGCATTGGATGGTTCTCCGCCCGTGGCGCTCTACAAGCTACCGAGTGAAGACTACGCGTTATCACCGGACCGCAAAACGATTGCGACTTTCGACCGTCTCTGGTGGATGCAGCCGCCTGGTTTGGCTCTCCTCGACGCGAAAAACGGCGCACCGCTGAGCAAGCTCGCCTTGCCCTCAGACGGACATCCCGGCGGGGCTCGTCTGCGGTGGACACCCGATGGCGCCGGTGTCTTGTTTTTATTGGAGCGAAACGGTGCGACAAACATTTGGGTACAGCCGGTTAACGGCGGTCCGGCGCGGCAGGTAACGCACTTTCATTCTGGACTTGTGAAGGAGTTCTCTTTTTCACCCGACGGGACAAAACTCTCCTTCTCCCAAGGAATCGATAACACCGACATCGTTCAACTGCGTGATTTTGTGTCCCGCGACTGAGGAGCTTTGGCGGCAAGGCTGGTCCGGCGGTCGCGATGGCACCCTGAAAAGGCAGGCAGCTGCCAGCATCTGCAAAGGAAGGCTAAAGGTCTAGCTGCGCGGAGATATCGAGTGACCGCCGGGCAGACCTCTCAGTAAGCAGCCAGCCTTGATCAAGATCACATCACTTACCGCTCAACTAGTTCATCAGCCGAACGATAAACGGACGCTAGCCACATAGACTCCGGGTTCTTGATGGGAGCTTCAGTACCGTAAGTCGGCTTGTGACTACTATCGCTGGCGCAGCGAAAGCCCGTCGCAAGCCGCAGCCTACGAGCACAGAGATCATCGCGAGATCGCGGGCACTCCGCAAGCTGTCTCCGTCGGCTTTCTGTGGCAACAGCCTAGCCTGCTCCCGAGTCAGCCAGTTTCCCGTACGGGCCCCCAGCTGCTTTGCCCCTTTGCCCCTTTGACCCTTTGACCCGCCTGATACGCCATAAGTACTGCTTTTCAAACAATGTCGGTTCGCTCGCAGCCATGGATTGAGGCCGCCAGGCCATTCCCGTCCACGTCAGGGTCGAACGTAGATGGAGCTTCCGCGAGTCATGTCGGTCGCGCCGCCAACGACTCCGCCGACCACTCCACCGGCGACGCCAAAGATGGCGGCGACGCCTCCGGCCCCAATGCCGATGTTGCCCAGGCAGAAGTTCTGCGTCGACGGAGTGCAGGGTTTGCTTCTGCCGCTCACCGCACCAGCCGCCGTGCCGATTCCTCCGCCAATGGCCGCGCCCACCAGGGCGGAACGTCCGTAGTGTGTCAGCTTGATGTGCCTGATCTCCGCGCGTTGCAGCACGAGGCCGGCCTGATCGGCTTTCGCGCAGGTCAGCGTTTCATCGGAGACGGCGAAGATGCGGCAGGTCTTGCCGCCATGGTCGGTGGCGATGTGGACTTTCGTGTTGGCGGGCAGCGCCTTTACATGGGCCCAGTTGCCGCCTGCGGGCGGCTGCATGGCGATCGGCACCGCTTGCTCGGCGCGCAGGACGGTGGAGAGGACGAAGAGGACCAGCGCCGGAATTCGGCAACGCAAGCTGAGCAGAAGCGCCGAGGCGGAGGGTACTGAAGGCGTCATCGATGCGCGGGACAGAGTGAACATGTGTCGTATCTCCTTTGAATATCGGAAAGGCTTGGGTTGTTAGGTCCATTACTGGACGATGAGCGTGAGTGTGATGCTGCTGTTGGTGCCGTTTGCGGTGACGTTGACAGGGATGGCGTAAGTCCCGGAGTGTGCCGCGTTGGGATCGCCGGAGCAGCCCAGAAGGCCCGCTGCCGCCGCCGAGAGAAGAAGCACTGTCAGCAGCGAGGCCGCCTTATGCAGCGCCGATCCGCGGCGGCGGAAGCCCGCCAGGCCCAGGAGAACCAGCGACGGAACCGTGTCCGCGGCCAGCGCGAGATTGCCGTGCGGGCGGTCGAACCTTGGCCTCGCAAGACGCGCGCTCATGGTGTCGGCGTTGAGCGTGAGCTGCACGGTCTGCTCCGCGTTGTTGCCCGTAAAGGTGAGGGTCGTGCTGCTGAACGAGCAACTTACATGAGCAGGCAGGGTGCCACAGGCGAGCGTTGCCGTGCCGGTGTAACCGCCCACTGGGTAGAAGCTCAAGGGAACCGTGCCGGAGCCGCCATGCGTCACCGTGAGCGACGGCGACTCGAAGGCTTCGGTGAGCGCGGGAGCGGTGACGGTTTCGGTGAGCGCGGGGGAAGTGGAGTTGCCGTATCCGTTCACGCCCGCGAACTGCGCCGTGATGTTGTGCGTGCCGGCTGCGAGCGTGGAGACCGTAAGCGTGGCAATCGCGGTGGTGGTCGAGCCGCTGACCAGCGAGGAGCCGAGGACGGTTGTGCCATCGTAGAAGGTCACAGTCCCAACAGGTGTACCCGAGGTCGCAACGACCGCGGCATTCAGTGGAATGGGGGCGTTGAGGTTGACGTTCTCATCGGGCGCGGTCACGGTCGTCGTGGTGGAGACGCCGCTGCCGATGAGTGTGAGAGCGGCCGCCGCGAGCTGGCTGTGGCCGAAGGTCGTCGGGTGCAGGTTGTCCCAGAACAGGTACGTGTCCGGGTTGATGGAGGAGTCTCCCTGCGCGCTCATCGTGACATTGGCAAATCCCTTCACCAGCGGCGGCCCAACGATGGTGTTGAAGAGCGTATAGGTATCGAGCTGGAAGATGTGGAGGGTCTTGCCGGGGTTGGCCGCAGGAAGCGCGGCGAGTCCGGCGGCGAGGGCCTGGTCGAAACCGGCGGCAGCCGCGGTCGCCGGCGCGGAGGTGGTCGGCGAGCCGTTGAAGCGAGGCACCAGGCCAAGCGGCGGGAGGTTCGGGACGATGATGTCGGTCGCACCCGCCGTGATGAGGCGCTGGACGAGGGCGACATCACGGCCGGCGGCATTCACGATGTCAGCCTGGCTGGTGGCGGCGATCAGGTCGTTCGCGCCGCCCCAGACGACGAAGAGCGTGTTGGCTGTGATCGCCGGGTTGGTCGCAAGGTAATCGGATACCTGCTGGCCCATGTTGTTGACGTTGAACGCGAGCGCGTTGCCGGGACCATAGGTGAAGCTGCTGGTGCCGGTGTTCGTCGTGGCGAAGCCGTAAGCGTAGTTCGTGCCGCCGGCAAGGGAGTTCTTTATGGTTGGCTTGGCCGCCAGCATTGCAGCCAACTGCTCAATCCAGACGCCGTTGTAGTTGTGGGCCGCCGGCACAGTGTCCGTCCCGTCGGTGAAGCGGCCGTCCGTGTAGCCCGTTGCCGGTCCCGGCACCTGGGCGTTCACGGTGTACAGGTCCTTGCTGATGGTGGCATCGTTGCCGGTGTCGCAGAGCGAATCTCCAAAGACGACGATGGAGGTGTAGGACTGCGCGCGCATATTTCCGCAGAGCAGGAAAGATGCAACTGCCGCGAAAGCTATCGCTCGCGCATACGGATGCTTCGTAAGTTTCAAGATGAAATTTTCCAGGACACTCATACCGGTTCTCTCCTTCAAAATGTCGGTTCTTGATGGTTCGCCAATGTTGTCTTCGGGCACGCTTGCTGAATTCCACAAACCATCACTTGATCGCAATCTCCGGGGCTCCCGCGGTCCAGCTGGACGATGTCATGGCCGCCACGGGAGCGACATTGCCGGAGGCCGCGGGAGCGAATGTGTACAAGCTGTAGCTGGTCGAAGTCTGCGAGATGGTCTGGTTCGGCACGTAGATCTTGCCGGCGGCGTCCACTCGCAACGCTCCGGCGATGGAAAGCTCTGTTGCCGGCCCCGAGATCGTGCGGGCCGGGGTCGCGGCACCGTTCGCGCCGGCTGCATATTCCACGATGGAAGAGGTGCCGCCCGTGGTTGGGATGTCCAGCGAAGCGTACAGATTGCCTTCGGCATCGGGTGCGACGCCGAGGAACAGGTTGCTGTTCGTGATGACGCGCTCGGGTGCGACATTGCCGGTGGCGCCGGGGGCGAAGACCTGAATCTTGCCCGAGTAGGATGTGCCGCCGGGAGCGACGGTCGCGACGACCGGCCCACAAGACTCGGACGTGCAGGAGATCTTCGCTCCGGAAGGCCGCGCCGCCCTTGCGATCGCCGCCGGCAAACCTGCGGAGGCGGTCGCCGCAATGCAGCCCGCGTTGCCCTACGAGCTCTCCGACCCTTCCGTGGCCGCCACGCTCGGTGTGGCGTACCTGGCGGCAAAACAACCGCAACCGGCGCAGCGCGAGTTTCGCCTGCTCATTGATCGACCATTCATCAGTGCTATCTCCCCGAACGTGCCGATGGCGCATCTTGGGCTGGCGCGCGCGTTGGCCCTTGAAGGGAACCGTGACGCCGCCCGGCAAGAGTACGAAACGTTCTTTTCCGTCTGGAAGAACGCAGACCCCGACCTGCCAGTGGTCTTGCAAGCGCGTAAGGAATATTACCGACTATCCCGATAGATGAAGCCATCATCAGTATCTTTGCCTAGGCATGAATCGGAAATACAGCGAGGAATGCGCTCGGATCATGGTTCACCCTGTTTGTCAGCCTTCTTGGTGCCGTTGTGGGCGGACTAGGCATTCCGCTTATACATCATGGTCAGGTCGCCATCGTTGAAGTGGGTTCATCAGGAGCTTTCTTTGCGCTGCTGGCGGCAGCACTCGTCCTAACGTGGAGGGCACGGCCTGCGAAGCCTTCACCAACCAGGCCAGCAGATTGGGCAAGGGGGCGGCCAACAGGTCGGCCAGTTGGGAACGGAAGTGACTCGCAGGAACCTGAACGTTCAGCCGACATTCGTAGCTTCGTCGATGCGGGTCCCTCTGTCGGAAGCAGTGCAGAGCAACTCGCCAGCAGTCAATTTCCCAGTTTGCTTAGGCGTAATTCGCCTCAATTACGCTCGATGATGGGTTGCACCGCGGATTTCGCGCACCACTGGGAGCGATGCTTGACTCCATGACCCTTGACTCCAGGACGCGGGATTCCTGCCATCGATTCAACCCATGCCACCAATACCAAGACCGAGAGGAATCACACCGCAATCGGTACAGGCACGATCTCATATGTCACGGAGACCTCCGCAGTTGGTCTGAGCGTTGCCGCGACACTGCAGTATTTCGAGTCGGACAGTTCGATCGCCTGCTTGACGGCGCTCTCGGAAAGAGCCTCTCCGGTGAGGATGTGGTGAAGCTTGATGGACTTGAAACTGCGCGGAAAGTCGTCTCGACGCTCGCCAGTGACCTCGATCCTGTAATCCGTCACCTTCTCCCGTTTCTTGCGGAGGATTGAGGGAATTCCAGGCTTGCAAGGGGGACACAGTGAACGCTCTTGTGTCGAGTGACGCGCCGGCGAACGAATGGACCTCAGCCAGCGAGGCATCGGGACCGGGGCTCCAGTTGCCAGGATTCATCGAAAAGAGGCCACTCAAGATCCAAGTAAACGTAATGAACCCAAATCCGTACCCGAGGATGTAATGCCAGCGCTTCATTCCGACATGAGGAACGGAAGAATAACGAGGTCCTGGAAATCGATAACGCTTGGAAGGCGAATAGCGCATTATGCCGGCGGCAATTCCGAAGATGCACATCAGCACACCCCAGCCTGACGCAGCGATCAATACCCAGTGCCACATCGAGTTGTTGGACCGCAAGGCGGTGATGTACCACCAGTGCGGGATGGCGCCGCACCAGGCGAGCAACTTGCCGCGGAACGTGGTGGTGAGATACACAGCTCCGAAGGAAACTGGCATGAGATCCCGTGACCGATGGAAGGACTCGTGAAGAGAGAACGCCGCAGCTGGAGCGGATGAAGCGATCCAGGGTCCTTCACGCGGGCGGAGGTCTTCAACCTCGCCAGCACGCCGCAAGATGCCACTCCCGGCCGCTCCCGGCCGCGCCTTGCTCTCAGCGGTCTTCGATGCGTGTGGCCACGATCTCGAGCCGCGACGCCTCCCCGCTGATGCTCTTCGATCGCAAGAGAAGCTCGAAGTACGGTATGGAGCCGTCAGGCCGCCGGATCGAGCTCAGAAACGGCAGCAGGTAGCCATCGTCGAAGACGAAGTCCGATGCCGTCTCCGTGCCCGCCATCGACTGCCCTTCAACGATCAGCACCTTGCCGGAGCCGCTGAGCGACGGGCGATACGCCACCACGCCGTAGACCGTCTTCTCCGGGTCGTCGCGCCGCGAGTCGTAGGTGGCCTGCTCGCTCGCAAGGGGCTTCCGGTTGACCACGGAGAAGACACCTCGGGCGAGATCGTTCTGAAAGTAAAAGTTCATCCCGGGCTCGAAGAGCTGCACCCACGGGGTCGACTCATAGGTGCCGAGAAGGATCACGTTGCCCTGCTTGATCTGGCTGGGCCTCAGGTCGCGGGAGTAGATGAACTTCGTGTTGTCGAGGTCGACGCCGGTCATGCGCAGAATCTTCGAGACGATCGAGACGTCGACGATGGAGGTGTAGCGCCGCGTGGCGAGGTTCCAGGTCTCCGGCGAGGAGGGCGAAGACGGAATGGTCTGGAGATAGGTGCCGTTGAGGTACATCGGCAAGGTGACGCGCTGTTTGGTGAATCCCTGCAGCATGACGAGGCCGGAGTCCGCGATGACGACAATCGTCTGGTCCTTGGCGCTGAAGAGGTGGCTCCAGAAGAGCCGCTTGCTCTCGCCGATGCTGCTGCTCGCGGGATTGCCCGCCGCGGGCCGGCGCTCGTAGAGCAACACTCCCGCGCAGGCCAGCGCAACGGTCGTCAGCATCAGCGCAGCGCTAAGAATCGGCACCAGATAGCGGCTTCTGCCTGAGCCCGCGAGCGGCGCGACCTCCGTCTCTGAGGCGGCACTGTGCGGCGGCGCGGAAGCCGGCATGATCGGCCCTGACGGGCCCGGCGCCACCGCCGCAACTCCATCAGCCTCCTCGACCGCGGCCGCTTCGGGGCTCCAGGAGCGGAAGCGGAAGACAGGCAGATAGGAACCCTTGGGAATCGTAAGCAGCCACTCCTCGCGAGCGCCCTCCTCGGCATAGTACTGAGTGAGCCGGTGGCGCAGCCGGCTGGCGTGCGAGCGCACGATGCTGTCCGCGCCCGGATCGTAGTCCGGCCTGCGCCCGAAGACGGTCGTGCCGATGTACTGCTCGTTGATATGTTCCACTTCACCGCGCCGTGCCAGATCGCAGACACATGTAAGGAAGCTTGACAGCCGCTCGGACTTGGCAAAGCACTGCGAGGTGACGATGCGCTCCACCAGTTGCCACCGCGGATCGAGGTCCGCTGCCGTCGGCGCGTCGCTGTGGGGAGATCGTGTGGACATCGAAGTGCGACCCTCTTCGCCCCGAAACGAAACGACAGCAAGCACCTGGTCGGGCACGACTGCTGGATTCCTGGGGACAAATCCGAGGTTAAATCCTCCGCGTTAATGGATAGTAAATCCATCATAAATAAAGACTTCTGGCGCTTAACAGCGAAGTCGCTGCGAATTGACTTGGTTTCGTGGACCCAGATGCTAGCGTCTAGCTCGTCCCAGTGCATTTCAGGAGAAGCCAAAGCCATGTCATCGCCCCTGCGTTCCGAGCGCCCTGCGTTCCGCCTCGACTCCCCGTCCAGACCTCTCTTCGCGCTGTTCTACGCTGTCGTTCTGCTGCTGTGCGGAGCGACCTCCCTGCCGGCGCAGTTCGACTCAGCCAGCATCCTCGGCACGGTCCACGACTCGACAGGCGCGGTCGTGCCCAATGCAAGCGTCACCCTGTTCAGCATCGCGAAGGGCGTCTCGACTGAGCGGCAGGCCGGAGCGTCTGGCGACTACGAGTTTCCCAATGTCTCCCCGGGCGACTATCGCATCGTGGCGACGGCGGCGGGGTTCCAGCAGACGAGCACGGACAGGTTCACCGTCAATGTCGCAGCGCGGCAGCGCGTCGACCTGACGCTGACGATCGGCGCCGCGTCCGATACGGTCACGGTGACCGGCGCGGCGACGGCGCTGGAGACGGACACGAGCGACCGCGGCGAGACGGTGCAGGGCGGCGAAGCGGTCACGCTGCCGCTGAACGGCCGGTCGTATGCCGACCTCTCCGTGCTGGTGCCGGGAGTGCGCAAGTCGATGCTCGGCACCGTGGCCTCGAACCCGCCGCGCGACGCGTCCTACAACGTGAACGGACTTACGTCGCAGTCGAACAACTTCGAGCTCGACGGCATCGACAACAACGCCTACCAGGAGGCGAACCAGGGCTACTCGAATGAGGCGGTGATTCCGTCGCCGGACGCGATCCAGGAGTTCAAGGTCCAGACGGACAACTACTCGGCGGAGTACGGGCGCGCCGGCGGAGCGATCATCAACGCGACGACGCGCAGCGGCACGAACGCCTTTCACGGCGGCGCCTACGACTATCTCCGCAACACCGACCTGAACGCCTTCGGGCCGTTCTACGGAACCGGCGTGAAGCCGACGCTCGTGCAGAACCAGTTTGGCGGGACCTTCGGCGGGCCGGCGTGGAAGGACAAGCTCTTCTTCTTCGTGGACTATGAGGGTCTGCGGTCGGTCGCGCACCTGCTGACCACCGCGACGCTGCCGACTGCGACCGAACTCACGGGGCTCTTCACCTCGGACGGCACCGCGGGCGGCACGCCGATCCCGGTCAAGAACCCCTACACCGGCGTGGTCTACGCGAACGGCCAGGTGCCGCTCAACGACCCCAACATCGACCCCGTGGCGCTCGCCGTGTTCAAGGTGCTGCCCACGCCCAACATCCCCGGCGCGGCGCTGACCGCATCGAACTTCCAGTATCTGCCGGCGAGCACGACCACCGACGACAAGGGCGATGCCCGCGCCGACTTCATCAAGAGCCAGACACAGAACGGCTTCTTCCGCTACAGCCAGCGCGCGGTGCAGTTCTTCCAGCCGCCGAGCTATCCGGGGCCGGCCGGCGGCAACAACAACGGAACGCTCTACGCCCAGACGCGGCAGCTCGCAGCGGGATACAACTGGACCGTCTCGTCGAACTCCATCCTTGAACTGCGCTTCGGACAGACGTGGACGCGCAGCGGCAAGAGTCCCGCGTTCCTGGGGGAACCGAACTTTCTCGCCGGCATTCCCAACGTTCCCCAGGACCCCTCCTACACGGGCGGGCTGAACACGCAGACGGTGACCGGCTTCACTGCCTTCGGCGAACAGGCCACCAACCCGCAGTTCACCAACCCCACGCAGTCCAACCCGAAGGTGAACTACACCTGGATCCGCGGCAAGCACAGCCTGAAGGCGGGCTATGAGTTCGGCTTGCTGCTGCAGGCGATCTCGGACTTCCATCCCAAGTTCGGCTCCGACACATACGCGGGGGCGTTCAGCTCCGCCGGGGCTTCGACCACGTCGCAGGCGGCGAACCTGACGGACTTCCTCTTCGGCGCGCGCAACAACTACTCGCTGAACGCGGTCAACGAGGTCAACTACATCCGCTACTGGCACATGGGCTACATCCAGGACGACTGGAAGGCGCTGCCCAAGCTGACGCTGAACCTCGGCCTGCGCTATGAGTTCATGTCGCCGAACTACGAGCAGGACGACAAGCTGCTGAACTACGACCCGGTGAACCAGCAGCTTCTCCACGCGGGCACCGGCACGGACGTCAACAGCACAGCGGCGGGCCACGTCTACAAGCTGCATTACGTCGGCGGCAGCGGGCTCGCGGCGCGCGCGCTGGTCAATCCGGATTACAAGGACTTCGGCCCGCGCCTCGGCTTCGCCTACCAGGCGCTGCCCAACACCGTCGTCCGCGGCGGCTACGGCATCGGCTATGCGTATCTCTTCCGGTTCGGCGGCGAGGGTCTGCTGGCGTACAACGGGCCCAACAACTACAGCGCCACGCTGCCCGTGAACCAGACGCCGTCGCAGGGCATCTGCACGTCGCTGACCGAGGACCCGACCACCTGCTTCCGCCGCACCCAGGACGGCTACCAGACCAACTTCGCCGGGCCGAGCAACTTCACCACCACCCGCGCGCAGACCCGGTACACGCCCGTGAACTTCAAGAACCCGTATGTGGAGGCCTACCACTTCTCCGTGCAGCAGCAGCTTCCCCAGAAGACGACGCTCGAGGTCTCCTATGTCGGCAGCCACGGCGTGCATATCGCCACGCTCGAAGACACGAACCAGGCGCGGCTTTGCACCGACGCCGAGATCGCCAGCGGGGCCTGCAAGTCGACCGGGACCGCCTCCTTGCTGAACCGGCGGCCGATCGCCAACTTCACCGACATCCTGACGGAGACCAACGCCGGCTTCCTGAGCTACAACGCGCTGCAGACCAAGCT
>Ga0116227_10011537_pt1 | contig 14798 bp, 11 predicted proteins | sample S1TSphgellanicum_FD_89693 | JGI IMG/M metagenome (GOLD analysis project Ga0116227, IMG submission 89693) | Host-associated microbial communities from peat moss isolated from Minnesota, USA - S1T2_Fb - Sphagnum magellanicum MG | ecosystem: Host-associated > Plants > Peat moss > Unclassified... | reverse complement strand
TACATTACCGTTATTGCCCTCATATTTAAAGCGGAATTCCCAGCTGCCATCCAGCACTGCCTTTTTAAGACAAACGGACGTTTGGTCTACATGGCCCTGTACAATATGGCCATCCAAACGTGCATTCATGAGCATACAGCGTTCTAAATTAACCTTACTGCCCACTTTCAGTGCAGCTAAATTACTTTTCGTTAATGTTTCTTCAATTGCTGTAACGGTATGGCTATGTTCTCCTAAAGCCACAACTGTTAAGCATACGCCGTTATGTGCCACACTCTGATCTATTTTAAGCAGGTGACTAATGGTCGATGATATCGTGAAATGAACATTAGTTTGTTCTGTTTTAACAGCGGTTACTTCGCCTAAAGTTTCTATTATTCCGGTAAACATGATTTATATTTTTTGTCATTCTGACGCAGGAAGAATCTCTTTAATACTGATATTAATGGTAGACTTATATCAATAATTTAATCTATTCTTTCTCCAGTCGGAACTTTTTTTAATTTGCTCATTAGCCAAACCATTATCTATTTTTTGATCAAAAAGCTTAGAGGCAATCACCGCAGCTATTAATGCTTCTTCTGGATCCTGTTCGTTTAATTTTTCTGGCTTAAAGTACTTCCCTACAAAATGGGTATCAAATTTACCCGTTTTAAATGCTTCATGCTGCATTACAAATTTACCAAAACCCAGGGTCGTTTCTATCCCGGTAATCTCATATTCTTCAATTGCCCTAACCATGCGCTGTATGGCTTCTTCACGGTCTTTACCAAAAGTAATCAGCTTTGCAATCATCGGATCATAATAAATCGGTATTTCCATGCCCTGTTCAAATCCATCATCAACCCGAACACCATTTCCTTTTGGTGTTTTATAGGTTTGCAATACCCCAATATCTGGCAAGAAATTATTTGCAGGGTCTTCTGCATATACCCTTAATTCAATGGCATGGCCATTAATTTTTAAGTCTTCCTGCTTAAAGCTTAATTTTTCGCCACGTGCAATTTTGATCTGTTCTTTCACCAGGTCAATCCCAGTAATCAATTCGGTTACAGGATGTTCTACCTGCAGGCGCGTATTCATCTCCAAGAAGAAAAAATCGAGGTTTTCGTCTAAAATAAATTCTACGGTACCAGCACCCGTGTATTGTACAGAACGGGCAACATCTACCGCGCACTTGCCCATGGCCTGCCTAATTTCTTCTGTTAACACTGCTGATGGGGCTTCTTCAATTACTTTTTGATGGCGGCGCTGCACAGAGCATTCGCGTTCAAAAAGATGCACAATATTACCATAATTATCCCCCAGCACTTGTATTTCGATATGCCTTGGCGAGGTTACATAGCGCTCTATAAACACAGAACCATCTCCAAATGCTGATGTAGCTTCACTTACTGCCAAATGCATCTGCTCTTCAAATTCCTCAGCGCGCTCTACAATACGCATTCCTTTTCCACCACCACCTGCAGCGGCTTTTATTAAAATCGGGAAACCCACTTCAATTGCGCGCTGTTTTGCTTCCTCTACATCTTCAATTGCCTCTTCCGTTCCGGGCACCATTGGGATATTGTATTTCAGTGCCGCAGCCTTAGCAGACAGTTTATTGCCCATCGTTTCCATGGCCTGAGGCGAAGGCCCAATTAAAATTAAACCCGCCTGAGCCACCTGTTCAGCAAAAACAGCGTTTTCAGATAAAAATCCATAACCAGGGTGTATGGCTTCGGCTCCAGTCTGTTTACAGGCATCAATAATTTTTTCAATAACCAGATAACTCTGGTTTGATGGCGCCGGCCCAATACAAATGGCTTCATCAGCATAACGTACATGCAATGCATCACGGTCTGCTTCAGAAAATACAGCAACTGTTTTAATGCCCATCTCTTTGGCTGAGCGCATAATGCGCAATGCAATTTCACCTCGGTTGGCAACTAAAATTTTTTTCATAAGATCAAATATGGGCACTAGGCCAAAGCTCGCCCTGTGCGTGTAGCGTTAATGCAAATGTAATATTATTTCTATCGCCTCATCAATCATTGCCGCATCAACATCCAGATGCGTAACCAGTCTAATTGTTTTTGAACTTGTTGTATTGCACAACAGCCCCTTTTCTTTAAACTGTTCAACAAGACTTTGCGCTTTACCCTCCTCAACTTCAAAAATCACAATATTGGTTTCAATTGGCATAACTGATTTCACATAGTTGGTTTTTAACAAAGCATCGCCCAGTGCTTTTGCATGTACATGATCATCTTTAATGCGGCTTACATGATGATCGAGGGCATAAATACCTGCAGCAGCCAGATAACCCGCCTGGCGCATGCCCCCACCAAATGCCTTTCTAATTTTAACTGCCTTTTTTATGGTTTCTTTGCTGCCCAGCAGTACAGAACCTACAGGAGCGCCCAATCCTTTTGATAAACAAACGGATATTCCATCAAAGTACTGTCCGTAATCAAAGGCCTTATCCCCGGTAGCCTCAAGTGCATTAAAAATTCTGGCACCATCCAGGTGGAGCTTTAAGCCTTTTTGGGCACAAAGCTGCTGAATTGGTTTTATTGCCGACAAACTGTAGCAGCTTCCACCTCCTTTGTTTACCGTATTTTCCAGAACCACCAGCGTAGAGTTCGGGTAATGAACATTATATTCATTAATCTCGGGCTCAATTAATTCGGGGGTTAAAAGTCCACGCTTACCATACAGCAAACGTACCGACGCGCCCGAATGATAAGCAATGCCACCGCCCTCATAGCGGTAAACATGCGAAGTTTGATCGCAGATCACCTCATCCATAGGCTGCGTAAAACATTTAATCGCAATTTGGTTGGTCATGGTACCGGACGGACAGAACAATCCGGCCTCCATATTAAAAATTGAGGCCAGTTTAGTTTCAAGCGCATGTACCGTTTCGTCTTCACCAAATACATCATCACCAACTTTTGCATGTACCATCGCATCGAGCATTCCGGGTGTTGGCCGGGTAACTGTATCGCTCCTAAAATCTAAAAATCTGCTTTTCATTTATGCAAAATCTGTTTTTTTTCGGTAAAATTAAAATAAAATACCGAAGCCTTATATTGTCTATTTTAGGGTTTTAAAGGCTATTAAACCACCCATATAGTGTATTTTTTACACACTTCATTTTAAAGGATAAAAAATTGTTAAAAAATTATTAAAAAAAAGGTCACAAAATATAAGAGTTTTTATACTTTTATCGAGCTAAAACCAAAAATAAATATAAAATGATAGTAATTGCAGACGGTGGATCGACCAAAACAAACTGGTGTTTGATCAATGAAGCTGGCAGAAAAATTTACTTTAACACTGAAGGTTACAACCCATATTTCTCTAAAACGGAATATATTGTAAAATCTTTAAACGAATCGTTGCCAGACCACTTGGAACGCGAAAAATTAACAGGCGTTTACTATTATGGAGCAGGCTGTTCAACAGCAAAAAACATAAAGATTGTTGCTGATGCCATTCAACAAATTTTTGTAAATGCACGTGTATATGTTGGCCATGATTTATTGGCTTCATGCAGGGCACTGCTTGGAAATGAGCCTGGTTTTGCCGCCATTTTAGGCACAGGAACCAACTCATGCCTGTATGATGGAACGGATATTACCATGAATATTGATTCCTTAGGCTATTTTTTAGGTGATGAAGGAAGCGGTTCCTTTATCGGCAAACGCATTTTGAGCGATTATATGAAAGGCTATATGCCTAAAGGCTTACGTGAAGCCCTTTATGACAGCTATGCCCTAAGCAATGAAGACATTTTCGATAATATTTACAATAAACCCCTGCCCAACCGTTTTTGTGCAAGTTTCAGTAAATTTTTATACGACTATAAGGACAGTTATGAGGATTATACCTTCAAAACTATTGATTATGCATTTTCGTCTTTTTTCGAAAACTTAGTCATCCACTACCCCAATTATAAAGACCACAAACTAAACTGTGTAGGCTCTGTAGGCTATAGTTTCCGTGACATTTTAAGCATCGTAGCCGATCGTTATGAAATGGGCGTAGGGAAAATTATCCGCTCACCTATAGATGATCTGGTGCATTACCATGTTGCACTGGCTCCAAAAGAAGACATGGTATAAACGGCTACTTTAAGCCTCCACAAAAAAGCCTGGAAAATTATAATTTTCCAGGCTTTTTTGTCTAAATGTTATCTACACTAAAAAGAGATTTCTTTGCCGAATAGCTTTGCGTATTTCCGCTTATCAAATTTATACAGTGCGGCTGCCCGGTAGGATACGCCTTTTTGTTTTTCATCCAGTTCTTTTAATACACCATAGCTGGTAATTTTTTTCCTAAAATTCCTTTTATCTAATTTTTTGCCCAAAACAAGCTCATATACATGCTGCAATTGGGTTAGCGTAAATTTTTCTGGGAGGAGCTCAAAAGCAATAGGCTGGTGTTTTATACGGCGTTTAATTTTTTCCAGTCCCTTATCATAAATTTTCTGATGGTCAAAAGCCAGTTTTGGCAAATCTGTAATTGGCAGCCAGCTGGCCTGCTTCGCATAGTTGCTCACCGGTTTTAATTCTTTATCTCCACCTAAACGGATTAAAGCATAGTAGGCCAGCGTAATTACCCGACCCTGCGGATGTCGGCCAGGATCACCAAAAGCATAATACTGCTCCATATAAATACCGCGCAATCCGGTAAGCTCATATAAAATACGCGAAGCCGACTGATCCAAACTTTCATCTGTACCAACAATATTACCAGGCAAAGCCCACCAATCTTTATAAGGATCTTCATTTCTTTCGATCAGTAAGATTTTCAGTTCTTTACCGTCAAATCCAAATAACACACAGTCAATGGAAAATACAGAATCTAAGTAGGGTAAAATTTGTTCCAAAATATATTTTTGTTACTTTAAGCAGATAAAGGTAGTACTTTCAATATTAAGTAAAAAAAATAAAAAAAATTACTTAGTGTAAAAATTACACACTATATTCGTGTCACAAAGATGAAACCAAATATTAAAAATATAGCCGTATTAACATCTGGTGGTGATGCCCCCGGAATGAATGCCTGCATTAGGGCAGTGGTTAGAACCGGCATATACAACGGCATTAATATGTTTGGTGTAATGCAGGGTTATCAAGGCCTGATTACCAATAACATAATCTCAATGGATTCCAGATCGGTGAGCAATATCCTACATCTGGGAGGTACCATTTTAAAAACAGCCCGCTGTTTAGAATTTAAAACACATGAGGGTATGCAAATCGCATATGATCATTTAAAACAAAATGACATTGACGCTTTAGTGGTTATTGGTGGCGATGGAACATTTACCGGTGCCAAACGCTTTGCAGAAAAGTTTGATGTAAAAGTAATTGGCATTCCGGGTACTATTGACAACGATTTATCGGGTTCTGATTTTACTTTGGGATACGATACAGCCATCAATACCGTTATTGAAGCTATAGATAAAATCAGAGATACTGCCGATGCCCATGACCGTTTATTTTTTGTAGAGGTGATGGGCCGGGATTCTGGCTGTATTGCTTTAAGAAGCGCGATTGCAACCGGAGCCGAAGCTGTTCTACTTCCAGAAAAAGAAACCAGTATACGGGAACTTATCGATAAACTGGCACTAGGGGCTTCAACCAAAAAAACTTCGAGTATTGTTATTGTTGCCGAAGGGCATAAACAGGGCGGTGCTTATGATATTGCCAAGAAAGTAAAAGAAACCTTCAACCATTACGATACCAAAGTAACCATATTAGGTCATTTGCAAAGAGGGGGCAGTCCGAGCAGTTTTGACCGAATTTTAGGCAGCAGACTAGGCTATGCGGCTGTAAACGCCTTAATAGCAGGAGAAAACCACAAAATGGTTGGCTTATGGGGGAATGAAATCAAACTTACCAGCATTACCGATGCTTTATCCAACCATTCATATAAGTTAGAATCAGATTTAATGGATATGACAAAAGTTTTGTCGATATGATCGCAGTTGTATATAGCGGGTCCAGAACAGCATTTTGGAAACTCACTCAAAACGGAGAAGTGGTTGCCCACTGCAACACCACAGGCATTAACCCATGCTTTGTTGATGCAAAAACAATTTTACAGATCCTGAACAAGAAAGTTATATTGGTGAACCACGCAGAAGATATTAAAAAAATTTATTTCTTTGCCGCCGGAGCCTCTTCTCCAGCAAGGAAAGAGGAACTGGCCAAAACACTTTCTTCTTATTTTAAAAAGAGCAAAATTATTGTAGAGGATGATCTTTTTGGCGCAACCAAAGCGGCCTGCGGCAATAAAAGCGGTATTGTTGGCGTATTGGGAAGCGGTGCCAACTGCGCCTATTTTGATGGAAAAAAACCCGTAATCAACAATTATGGCTTGGGCTATATTTTAGCTGACGAGGGTTCTTCGAGCTATTTGGGCAAAATGCTTTTAAGGAGTTTCTTAGGAGATAAACTGCCTAAAGATCTTAAAACAAAATTTATTAGAAACTATAATTTAGAGCGCAGGGATATACTGGAACGGGTGTACAACAAGGCTCAGGCCAATATATTCTTATCTTCGCTTTTTGATTTTTTTGTTCAGAACAGCACCCATGGCTACATCATCAATATGGTTGACGAGGGATTTGATGCCCATTTCAAAACCTATATTTTGCCCATGAGCGTTAAATATGGCCAGGTTGATTTACACTTTGTGGGCACAGTAGCTGCTGAATTTAAGGACCGTCTAAATCTGACCGCACACAAATACAACCTTGAAATTAAAAGCATTACAAAAGACCCTATAATTAATTTATTAAAATATTACACTAATTAACAAAACAATGAGCAAAATTGGAATAAACGGTTTCGGCCGTATCGGCCGCCTGGTTTTCAGAGCCGCATTAAAAAGAGGTTTGGATATCGTAGCTATAAATGACTTAATTGAGCCTGACTACATGGCTTATATGTTAAAATATGACACCACTCACGGTAAATTTGACGGTACAATAGAAGTTGTAGAAGGCAATTTAGTGGTAAACGGCAAAACCATCCGTGTAACTGCAGAAAGAAACCCTGCTGATTTGAAATGGGATGCAGTAGGTGTTGAAGTTGTAATTGAATCAACAGGCTTATTTTTAACCCGTGCTGATGCCGAAAAGCATATTGCCGCAGGTGCTAAAAAAGTAGTGTTCTCTGCTCCTGCTAAAGACAGTGACATTCCTACGTATGTAATGGGCGTTAACCACCATAAGTTAACAGCCGACCAAACAATTGTTTCTAATGCATCCTGTACAACAAACTGTTTAGCGCCAATCGCTAAAGTTTTAAACGATAACTTTGGTATTGTTGAAGGTTTAATGAGCACCATCCACGCGGTAACTGCAACTCAAAAAACAGTTGATGGTCCGTCTGCCAAAGACTGGAGAGGTGGCCGTGGCGGTTTCTCTAACATCATTCCTTCATCAACGGGCGCCGCAAAAGCAGTAGGCATGGTATTGCCTGAGTTAAAAGGCAAATTAACCGGAATGTCATTCCGCGTACCTGTTGCTGATGTATCTGTTGTAGATTTAACTGTACGCTTAGAAAAACCAGCTACTTACGAACAAATTAAGACCGCTATGAAGGTTGCTTCTGAGGGCGAATTAAAAGGCGTTTTAGCTTATACAGAAGATGAAGTGGTTTCTTCTGACTTTATTGGTGATGACCATGCTTCTATTTTTGATGCTCAAGCAGGCATCTCTTTAAATGACAACTTTGTTAAAGTAGTATCTTGGTATGATAACGAATGGGGCTACTCATCTGCCTTAGCTAAATTTGTAGAATACTACGGAAACTTAAAATAAATTCTGTTTTCTAACAGAATGACCATATTAAAAAGGGCAATTGCGGTAAAACAGCAATTGCCCTTTTTGATTATTGCCCGTAAAAAAGCATTTATATCAAAAATTTATGACAGTTAATAACTAAAAAACACAAAACGATTGGTTTTTTAGAATAAAAAAATCAAAAAAATATACAATTAACATTTTTTTAATATTAAAAATCCTTCATATGGATTTTTTTTACGATTTTTGACCAACAAATTTTAAGAAAAATTATTATTTCATAGTTTTATTCATTTTCACATTAAAAAAATCTGTTTTTATAGTTTATTTTAAATTTGTGCTTTAAAAAACAGTTCTTTTACAAATTATGACAAAAAAAATACTTAAAATTCGTTAGTGTATTTTTTACACTATCAAAAATTTTATTATATTTGCAGAGTAATTAACACGAGTGTTTTTTACAAATTATTAAAATGACAAATCATCTTCTTAAGAATTTAAGTTTTATAGAAGATTAAAGAGAAAGCCTGGCTCATAACAGGTTTATATTTGGTTAGAAAAAAGAGACAAGTCTGGATAGATTGTCTCTTTTCTTATTTAAGGAACGTATTTGATTTCGATGTAATACTGTCAAACCCAATAACATTTCCCATTCCTCATACAATTTATAATTTCACAACATTCATTTACCTCTAATTGGTTAAGCAGTTTACTAATTCTAAATGACCACTTTTCGATTGAACCATCATTAATATATCAAACACATTGGAGACCTTTTCTATTATATCCATTCAATATTTAGTGGTCTAAGTATAAGGAACAAGAGTCACAGTTTGCTATAGCCTTTTGAACATGCTACAGTTTAAGATATTGATTAGGAATGAATTTTTGTTTTTATCCATCACGTTCTATTTCTTACCAACCCGATCAATTGGCCTGAAACGTAAAGCACTCCAAGTTTCATCAATAGAAATTGCCGTTACTGTGGTAATGCCAAATGCTTTGCCTGTTTCCCTAATGGTATCTCTATTAATGTCTGTCTTAACTTTTGATGTTCCTTTTGGGTAGGCAAACCATAAAACGCTGTCATATTCAATATTTTGTAGCCCATGATTTAGAAAATCCAGATACATGGCCTGGTCATTGATAAAAACCAGGGTATTGGTACTTTTTGCAGATGGGCCGATCTCTGTTTCAAAGCCAAGTTTTTCAAGAGCCTTTTCAATTAATGGCGGTGCATAAAGCACAGCAGCCTTATCTCTGAACTTAAATTTTTTAATCACCTCCTGCATTTGTTCTTATTTTGAATAGTCTTCCAATTTTTGTTTTTCTTTTGCCGTGAGGCTATTTAATCCTTTTAAGCTTATTTTATCCAACAGCTGATCCAATTCCTTTTGTTTGTTTATTTTTTGATCGATATACTGATGATCAATATTGTAGTAAGGCTTATGCTTTTTGAAGAAATAATTATCAATAAGCAAAAACTGCGGTTTTGTAAAAATGAAATAGATAAAAACAATTGTGGGTACTGTAATGGCCAAAATCGGCAAATAATTTTGCATCAGCACATTTGGACGCATTAAAACAGCTATTAACATTCCAATCAATGCACCGCCTAAATGTGCTTCATGACCAATATTATCTCTATTTGATTTAATGCCGTAAATGGAGTAAGCTGTAAATAAAACCCCATATAACCAGCTTGGCATTGAAAACGGAAGGCCAAAAAAGCCAATTCCAATTTCAGGAAACAATGCAATAGATGCAAAAATTAAGCCGCATACACCACCCGATGCACCTACCGAACTATAATCTCCATGCTGTCTATGTATAAACAAAGCCAATAGGTTTCCACCAATTAAACTAACAAAGTACAGAATCAGAAAATAGAAGCTACCTAACTGGGCTTCTAAGAAGCTGCTGAATGCATATAGGCCAATCATGTTAAAAATAAGATGCACCCAACTTACATGCAAAAACCCCGACGTAACCAGTCTTTTATACTCTTTGTTAATTAAAATACGGTCGACCTCAAACTTATAGTTTTCAAAAAAAACAAGGTTTGTAAACCCCTTATAAGAACATGCAACATTTAGGATGATTAAAACAAGTCCTGCAATTTCAATGTCGGCCATAATGAAATTATAATTAGCGTTTTTTAGGTTGTTATAAAGATAATAACACCACATCTAATTTTCTAATAATTTGGATCGGTCCAATAAATATATCAATTGAACATCTTAATTATGTCCACGTTCAAAGCATCATTACACCAATATAGACGCATTATTTTCTACTTGTTGCCCTTTTAATAAAGCGGAGACACTCTGCAGTGTGGAATCGGCAATTTCTTCAAGGGCCTCTTGAGTAAAAAAAGCCTGATGTCCGGTAATCAAAACATTGGGAAAACTGATCAACCGCTGAATCTCATCATCCCCAATAATACTGCCTGAGAGATCTTTGAAAAAGAGTTTTTCTTCCTGTTCATAAACATCAAGGCCAATCGCAGCAATATGTCTGTTTTTTAAAGCCTCTATAACATCCCGTGTATGGAGCAAGCCTCCACGGCTGGTATTGATGATAAATACACCTTTTTTCATTAAAGCGAGTACAGTTTTATTGATCATGTAATGGTTTTCAGAAGTAAGCGGACAGTGAAGCGAAATCACATCTGCGGTTTTTATGACCTCATGAAATGGCTGATAAACAACTCCGGCCAGTTTTAGTATTTCATCTTCAAAGGGATCAAAGGCTACAACCTTGCATCCAAAGCCTAATAGGATGCGACAAAAGGCCGCTCCTATTTTACCTGTTCCAATCACACCTATCGTTTTTCCAAAAATGGTATAGCCCATTAGTCCGTTAAGCGAAAAATTTTGTTCCCTTACCCGGTTATAGGCTTTATGGGTTTTACGGTTCAGCGTAAGCAGCATGGCTACTGCATGTTCAGCAACAGCTTGGGGTGAATAAGCAGGCACCCTACATACCCTCATGCCCAGTTTTTTTGCCTGTTCCAGGTCTACGTTGTTAAATCCAGCACAGCGCAATGCAATAATTTTCACTCCTTTTTGGGCCAGGACTTGAATCACTTCGGCAGTGAGCTGATCATTTACAAATACACATACAGCATCTATATCTGCTGGCATGGCCTCAACAATATGAGGCCCCAAATGCGTTTCCCAAAACTCCATTTTAAAGCCATAATTATGGTTACTGCTTTCAAAGAATTCTCTATCGTAAGGTTTAGCCGAAAAAAACAACATTTTCATCATTGCTAAAATTACGGATTAATATAAATGCAATGATGTAAATTCTTTAAAAATCCAATCTCATCTACAAAGCGGTATGTAAAGCTGTGGTGTACAACTAATAGCCTTCACCCTTTTTGGTGGCCAGTTTTTCAAAAGAAATCACATCAGCCTGCAATGCCCATGCATTGTACAGCTCAATTAATTCCTGCACTTTACCAGGTTGGGTTTTACTTAAATCATTTAGTTCTGTACGGTCTGTTTTGAGATGATATAAATGCCAGGTATTTTCAGGATAATTTGAAACCAATTTCCAATCGCCCTGCCTTACTGCCCGGTTTCCCTCATGCTCAAAAAAAAGAGCTTTATGTCCAAGCCAATTTTCACCACTAAACAGGGGTACCAGACTGAGACCGGCACTGGGCTTAATTTTATTTTCTTTATAAATGGATGGGTATTTTGCACCAGCAAGATCCAAGCAGGTTGCCATAATATCAATAATATGTGCAGGCTGGGCAGAGGTTGTTCCTGCTTTTACAAAAGAAGGGCAGTAGGCAATAAATGGTGTAGCTGTTCCGCCTTCATATTCCCAATGTTTAAAAAAACGAAAAGGGGTATTGCTCACATTTGCACCTTCAAAGCCATATGCTGTAAAAGATGTGGGATCACTGGCCAGCTTTTTACTGCTGGCATATATTTCGGGCAAAAATCCATTTGGGTTAATGTTTTCACTGCTTGCTCCATTATCAGACAGGAACATGATCACGGTATTGTTTTCTTCACCCATTGCCTTAAGCTTTTTCCTGATCCGTCCAATATTCTGATCCATGCAATCCAGCATGGCGGCATACACAGCCATTTTATCATCCCAAATCATTTTTTCTGCTTTGGTTAATGTATCCCATTCGGGCACATGGCTGTCTCTAGGCGATAGCTTGATATTTTGATCAATAATACCCATATTCTGCATGCGCTTAAATCTCGCTATCCTTAACTGATCCCATCCCTGCATATATTTACCTTTATACTTCGCAATATCTTTTGGTAAAGCCTGCAAGGGCCAGTGAGGTGCCTGATAAGCTAAATAAAGGAAAAAAGGCCTTTTGGTATGGCTATTTTCTTCTATAAATTTTAAAGCATAATCTGTATAGGCATTAGTGGAGTAATAATCTTTGCCCGGCACAAATACCTGATCGTTAAGTGCAATGGTCAATTTTTGATTTGGCCGGTAGGGCTCTGGCCCAAAATAACTGCCTGCACCATCTATCAAACCGAAGTAACGGTCAAAACCGCGTTTTACTGGCCAGTTTTCTGGCGCCTGTCCAACATGCCATTTTCCAGCCATTAAAGTGCTATAGCCATAAGGCTTAAGTGCCTCGGCAATGGTTACACAGTTTTGATTTAAATATCCTTGATAGGCAGGTTCTTTCCGAGTGTTCATCATATCGCCTATACCGGCTTGGTGCTGGTATAGGCCTGTAAGCAAGGAGGCCCTGGTTGGACAGCAACGCGAAGCATTGTAAAACTGGGTCATTTTTAACCCTTTTCGGGCCATCTCATCCAGATTGGGGGTTTGGGTTTCGGAACCAAAACAGCCGATGTCTGAATAACCCATATCATCCGCTAAAATTACAATGATATTGGGTTTCTTTTTTAATGCTTTTTGTGCATGCAATGATAAAGAAAATGCAAGCAGTATTATTGTAAAAGCATTTTTATGCATATCAATTATTGTACTTTATATGTTATTTTATTGGCAACAGCCATTCCTTTATCACTTATGCCTTCTGTTTTTACAACAATATTCGTTTTACTATCTGCATTGAAAAAGCTCACTGTAGCTTCACCTTGATCATTGGTTTTTACAGCAGGGGCCCAAAAAATAGTATTTCTTAGGTCTTTATTTTTAACCGCTTGATGGTCATAGCTTGGGGCATAAAAATTTCTGGCCGTATAGTAACCCTGTAGGTTTAAATTTAGCAGATCTAAATTGGCCCCTCTTAATGCACTGTCTTTTAAATTCAAGCTGATTACATATACATCGTTTCCGGTATTGCCTATCAAATGGCGCACTCTAACCTGGTTAATCTGATCCATAGTGAGGCTGTAATAATCCAAGCGTTCTGACACCAGCTCTTCTTTATTATTGACCACAATACGGGGCCTTATTTTTTGACCGTTTGATATAAATGTAATGCCCTCGGTACTGACAACACCTGTATCTGCTTGTGTTTCTTGTTCGGATACAGGAAAAGCCCCGTCAACTTTGGTTAATAAAAAATGTTCAAGCCCTTTATAGCTATAATCAGCCGGAGTAATATCAAATACCTGATCAGGGTAGCCAAAAGTCATTAAAGTTTCATCAAACAGGGCTACTTTTCCATTTTTATTGGCTTTAATTTCAATATCGTTCAGCCTTATAGAATCACCAGTTTTGTACATACGGTTATAATCCATGCGCTTGTACAGCTCCACATCCAATTGTGGTGATGCCGGATTAGGGGCTTTAGCTCCACGGTCTACAACTAAAGCTATAGGCTTTGGCAGGGAATCCAGCAGTAGCCAGCCTCCCTTTCTACCTTTATCATCTTTTGAAGAAAGCTTAATTTCCTGATTGCCGTTCCAACTTAAACCATCTAGATAGTAATTCCCGTTTGCATCCGTTTTGGTGGTAAACAAACGGTTTCCGTTAAAACCAGAGCCAAACAAGGTAATATTCATATTTGGGAGAGGCTTATTGGCCAGTTTTTCCCTAACCTTTCCTGCTAAAGTAAACCCAGGCTCGGGCATGTATTTCCATACCAGGCTTGTATCTGCTAATTTTCTCCATAAATATTCTCTCCAGCCCTGAGTTAACAAAAGTAAATCCAATTGCTTGTCGCGCAAAGGATTGTTCACATCAAAATACTGATCTGCATTTTTAATATCACCTTTTATTTCTGATTGGAGCAGGAAATAAGAAACAATACTGCTTTCATTTGCTGGCATTATCCCATCTACCGCAGCTAAAGATAAAGATGCTTTTACCGGTTGGCCAAAAACATCAGTCGCCTTAACACGTAAGTTTACTTTTTCATTGGGTTTATATGAAGGCTTATCGGCTGTTACTACTAAATTTACAGGATTTTCTCCTCTAACATATACTAGGCGCTCACAGTTTGCCCGTCCAGCATCATCAATTAAAGTGACCATGGCCACTCCTGCAGGCAGACCTTTTTTAGCTATAGAAACCATAATGTTTGGCTTAACCAATTTAATGATGCCCGAATAGTATTCATCTCCGGCATGTTTAACCACTAAAGTAATTTCTTTGTTCTGAAATTCTTTAAATGCCATTTCATTGGCGCTGATTGCAACCTTAAATGTTAAAGAATCTGTGGCAATATGCATCACAAAACCTTTGGTTAGAGGGACTGGAAGGCTAACATTTACATTTTTATTATCGGCATATGCACCTTCTACATGATATTTTATGCCTGCATTTGGCATGAATGCAAAGATACCCACACCGGCATCTGTACTTTGAAAAGCAGTTATGGTATCTCCCTTTGACGATATTATTTTGCCTTTAAAGCGCAAGCCATTTCCTGTTTCGTCTTCTGTTTTAAAGGCAACAATACTGCTCACCCCTTCTACCAGCGAACCGCCCTCAGGAAAAAAACGTATTGTATTTGCAGGAGACAGTACGGTGGCTTGCTGTTCTTTTTTTAAGCCTACTTTTTGACCTGTTTCTTTAACAGCAATGT
>Ga0116227_10011536_pt1 | contig 14799 bp, 16 predicted proteins | sample S1TSphgellanicum_FD_89693 | JGI IMG/M metagenome (GOLD analysis project Ga0116227, IMG submission 89693) | Host-associated microbial communities from peat moss isolated from Minnesota, USA - S1T2_Fb - Sphagnum magellanicum MG | ecosystem: Host-associated > Plants > Peat moss > Unclassified... | reverse complement strand
TTTTGTTTTTTGTTTTTTTCTATATTTGGTGTTGTGTGTGGGGGGCAATAATAATCCCTTATTTTATTTAATAATATTAGGTTATTGACTAAAATATAAATTAAAAAAAAAAAAAAAAAAAAAAACCAACAGGATCCTTCTTTATTCTTGGCTACCTAGCTAGTGGAACTTATCATAAAAATCTGATGATCTGGAACCTTTTTTTTTAAATTGGAAATCTGGCGAATTTGGGCCATTTTTTTCCATGGAAAATCCTTTGCATAGGTTGAAATCATATTTTTCAGGTTGAAATTTGGCAATATGGCATAAAGTGAGAGCTATTATTGGGAACAAGTTGGGGAACACATTGGAAACTTGAGGAACATATTGAGAACTTGCAAATTTGATGAAGAGGGAGTGAAAAATTTCATGGGAACAAATTGGGAACAGCAAAAATCCAACAACCCCGACCCTCCCTCAAAAGGGGAAAAAAAAAACCTGGGACCACCAACCGGGTGAATGCTGCCTGCCTCGCATCATTGGCTCCAAGAAATATCTTTGGAGCCAACCGGTGTGGTCTCTGCCGTTGTCGTTGGCGTACACTGGGGTAATGGCAAGGGGCCAGAACTGCGGGTGATATGAATGTACGTTTGTTTGTAGTGTGTAGCACACACCAAACACAGTTTGAAACTTCCAGCGAACTTTTAGCAACACAAAGAAAAGCACACAGAAAAAGCACTTTGAGAAATTCCCACAAGTACACCTACCTCTCACACCTGCTTAGGACGCATTTGCTTTAGAGGGTTGTCATGAGAGAATCTGTGAAAACAGCCCTTTTCCATTACAGTTTTTCACGTAACTGTGATCAGAATCATCTCACTGAGCTACATTGATCAAATGCAAGAGATGTGTCAGACGTGAGTCAAATTGAGAGACATCATAAGATGACATGTAGATCACTTTTTTGAAATTAAAATCTATTTGTGCATACCAGTGCCGGTGTATGGTCGCAGTCCTTTGTGCAAGCGTTTAAAATGCAACCCTATGATCAGGTGCCTGGTCTTGAAAACATGTGTTCAATTTTTATGTATAATCGAAACGATTATTATTTATTTCGTGCGATTATGCACGTGGTAAAAGAAATTATTATTAAAAAGGCACAATGTTATATTTTGTCATGTTTGGTTATGGGAGAAGACCTTCACATTGTAATCAGGGACCCGTAGTCAATGCAACTTTTAGTCGATGTACCGACTATAGTCACCAACTATTTACGTAGATAGTCAACTAGACTATCGAGTAGCAGCTGTAGTCGACTAGTAGTCAGTCGTAATCGGTTTAATAAAACCTCAAAATAAATGCAATTTGCAACTTACGAAAGCAACGCACTACAGACTACAGTACACATTACGTAGTCGTTGTCATCAATTTATCTTGGAGTCCTCTACGCCATCGGTTAGCATCTCAACTATGGCCAATGACGAAGAGGTCAACAAGGCGCCTCGTGAACTACTCAACTCGCAGCTCATGCTAGTCAATGCTGACAAGACATCGCCGATGTGGTAGTACTTTGCACATGGTCAAATATGGGCCGATCATGCGCAATGGGATCCACTGCGTTTATTGTTACTTGTTGTGCCTGAAAAAGTGCCTAGGCAAGTACCTTGACCGCATGGTTGCCATCTGCAACGGCACAACTAGCAACGCTCATAAGCACATCACTTTACGCACCCGAACTTGCATCTAGCCCACAAGCACCAATCGCTTTAGCCAAAACAGCTGATATCAATTTTGACTTTCACATCCATGAGGGCCAACAACATTTGCGCCTTCATTGAAAACGATAACGACGTTATCATCGAGCGCATTCACGCACTCGTCGCACGGCTAGTCGTCAACCGCAAGGCGCCACTATCACTTGCCACTACTATCAACCTGAACGAAGTCATCTAACCGGTGTTGTACTAAGCTAGGGTCGTACATTTCAATGACGCCTGACAAGATTGATCGCATGCTCATTTCCATGTCCTCCAAGTTCACTGTCTACGTCAACACGCTTATCGTCAAGGCGCACGCAATGTACATGCTGGCTAAACTACGACGAGCTTGCCGATGAATACATCGATTCCAGATGTGGCTGGCTCATGGTCTGCCATGATAGTTGGGATTTCGTTATCAAGTAGTGCTTCAGCGTTCCAGTGTACTAGATCGACCTGCAGTTGTCGATCCGATACAAATTGGCGCTCGGCCTAGCCATGCCAAATTAGCACGATGCCCAGGCGTGCAATGAGGCGACCATGGCCGTCCAAAAGCACTACAGCATTCGCCGCAGCAACATCGTCTAACTAACTGATCGTCGGTGCGGACAGCACCTACAACATGCACTTGGTGAACTTGGCCTGCGACCATGCGACCAAGAAACGAAAGAGGATGCTCAACAAAGAGATTGTCAACTCATTTGAGGAATGCGAGGACCTACACCTGGTTGTGCGTCAAATGATCGAATACGTTTGGAACAAGAAGGCCAAGTCACGCAAAATCAACTACGAAAAACGCAACAAACAGATCGGTTACAATGTGATCAAGGTCGACATCAACAACAACACGCACATCTCAGGCTATGTACGCATGTACCAATAAGCGCTACACTACAAGTGGAAGCTGCACCAGTACTTTGCTTACGAGAAATCATCAATGCGCAACGCTTATGAGCTATCAAACAAGCATTTGCAATCCATGGCCGAGGTCAAGGCCATCATTCGATCAGTCTACGCCCTGTTGTTCACGATGCAAATCGATTCCCAGCTTGTCGCCACCACCAACTGGCCCAATGTTGTCAAGACCAAGATTGCTGCCAGGCAGATGACTTACTCGGTCGTTGACGTTGTGTTGTCGTCTCGTTCTGGTGAGTAGTCGGACGAGGAAAATGGTAGTGGTGATGATGGCCAATGGGATGGCAAAACACATTGGGACCACCTACCCAACGTCAAAGTCAGAACCAAACAGCTGGGCGTGATCGGCAACAGGTTGCACGACCACATCCAGAAGGAGTTGGACTCGTATTTCCCATTCCCTAGCAATCAGCAGTTGGTGGCCATGGTATGCGACCTGGTCATGCTGACATTGGCCCTGCCGTGGCTATGTGCAGCTAGGTACAAGGACAATGTTGATAATGCTAAGGAATTCTTCAAGTCCGCTCTCATCGATGAGGCCACACGCTCATTTCGGCCACCCGAGCCCGACGCGCCACCTGATAACGACGACATTGATGTACAGGTTTGTGATGATGATGACGTGTTCAACATGGTCAACGTTGGCTCACCCGACTAAGACATCAAGAGCGGAACGAGCTCCGCTTTTCACACGGTGATACCGAGTGATCTAACAAATGAGGCCTTCAAGGAGTGGATCTCAGTAAAGGTGGATTGGTCGGCATGGCTTTTGAACGAATAGAAAATAAAGGAAATCAACAAGAACAAGGTCCGCGTGGGCAACTAAATCTACATCAGCAAGGTTATCAACATGTCACAATGATGGCACAAGAATGGTGTGCATCACCACCTCATGGAGCGCATCGCGACGCGACACCTCAACGCACCTAATTCCAACGGCCTATAGGAGTGCATGTTCTCAGTCTATAAACACATTAAGAGCACGCTCCATTAGAACCTGGGCAACGTCAAGTTTGAAATGTTGCTAATCTTGCCATTCAATAAGGCATTTATCAAAGACATGGAAAGCAAAAACCTATTCACGGTCAACAACTTGATTGCGTCATTGAGGTCGACGGCAGATGCAATCGAGGCGGCCACGAACATCATCAAGTATTTTGATCTTGACGACGATGTCGAAGATGACAAAATGGACGAAGGCATGGAGATAATAACGATGTTGAAATCAGCTGACGCACCCCCAAGCTCTTTAATGGACTCAAATGTGAGTCAAAACTGAAAACAACGGAAGAGCAAGGAGTCGGGGCACGCTCCCTAGCTCGTAACACTTAGAGGGGTAGAGGGGCATGCTGGAACTCCAGGATGGGACCAGGAAGAGTGAAAAGCATCAACTACTCACACAAACCTGCACAAAACCAACACAAGGTGGTTAGTGCATAATTGGAGCATTTTTGGTGTTAGGACAAGCCATGGGCAAACTCGGACTCACAAGATTCACCACAGCCCGAACTTGGGGGAAGCCACCACCTTCCCCCCTTATAGTATATTATGTGCCTCTCCACGAGGCCCACATCCAAATGGCTTTTTGTTCTAAGACTCCCAAGTGGGAGTCTTGAAACTACCAAAAATGGGACTCTCGTGACTTTAGGGCCCCATAACTTTGTGTGCAGACCTACGATTGAGATGAGGTCTAAGACAAAGTTGTACCCTCATCGAGAGCTTTTCAACGGTATGTCACACGCCACCTGCACGCAAGGAAATTGGGTCATTTCTCGACTTTTAGTGGTCGGGAGTCAAAGTGCCAATTTGACTTTTGGCCCTTCTTTTAGCCATAACTTGTGTTTCAAATGTCCAAATGGGTGATGCGAACCCATTTTAGACATCTATGTTTTAATAGCTTTCCAATGGTATAAAAAACTCTTCAAGCCATTGGGTTTTGACCCTTATAATCGTTCTTTGAACATTTGGGAGTCCACCGGGACTCCAACTCCCAAAGTGGAAGCTCCTTTGGGAGTGTGAAGGTTCATTCCTTCACACTTTCCTTCACTCCCAGGCTTCCCTCTTGGCTCGCAACCTTGCAAGCCCTTACCTTAATCGCAAGCCCAAGGCTAGAATTGTGACACCAGTGGCTCATGACGTCCAATAATAACATGATGCGAATGAATCTACCATCGCCCAGAAGAGGGCTCCAAGGAGTAAACAACAACAATTTACAGCCGACTAATTCACAGCTAGAATAGTCGACTATATTCGATTCTCTATCTATGGGCTAGAAGATAGATAGTCACGACTATGACTACATGTAAATAAATACCGACTACAGGTCCATGATTGTAATGCACATATTTGAAAACAAACATGGTGGCTATGAACCTATTGAAGGTGGGTTAAACAAAGACTCAAGATAAACAAAATGCAAATTTTGAAAAAAAAGTTTGGTTATGGGGTTTAGGTTCCCATTAAAAGGCATGAAACTATTCATTAATAAATTCTAACAAGGACACAATCCACAAGGACCAACAAAGAACATCCTATTTTGGTAGCACATTTATTAGATCCCAAAGATTCTTACTATGCATAAAAATTCTACATTCCTTCCAAGAACAAAAAGGGGACAAATCAAAGTTTAAACTTAATCAAGGTTTACATGATCATTTTCTATTTTTGATCTAAGCTTCAAATATGTCGTCTCTATGAACTAGGGTAGAAGAATAATTCCAACTTTGTTTAGAGTTTCTATTAATGATAGTAAAACATGTAGAAAATGATAGTCCAGTAGTCCAAGTTTGAGAGTTTACATGCAAAAAACAAGTTTCAAAGAAAAAATAGAACAAATAAAAGAGTAAAAACTAAGTTCAAAAGCAAAACTACAAAAGGTGAAAGTAGAACATGTAAAAGATGGATCAACATCAAACATACAAGTTGAAACTGTAAACCAAATTTACAATCAAAGTTCCAAAAATATTTAAATCACCATTGGATCCAAAAATCCATAATTCAATATGCTACATCAAGGATCTTCAAAAGAGCTGGGGATCAACTAAATCATATTATTCGCCCCCACTACATGCACAACAACAAAAGATGTTGATTTAGATTGAAATAATTTTGCAAAATTTTATAAGTTATTGTATTCAACTATAGCAACCCATGAACATGCTATAGTAAAATTTCCAAATTTATTACATTTTTTGGATTCTTGGGTTATTTATAGGGAAGAAATAGACATACCCTTGGTGGGGCCAAAACACGCTCCACCAAATTGCTAGAGGTTGGGACTAGGAACAGAAAAAAATCATGAATTGCGTAGTTGTTTGTTGGAGATGGAATAACATGTTGAATTTACAAGCAATAGACTTTACATCAAACAAGCAAAAGCTTCCCCATGCTTTTGACCCATAAAAAAAAAGATTGGCACCACAATTGAATCGAATGCCTTTAATAATTTAAAGAGGCATGCAAACATATGAAACATTAAAAGCAGTTATGAATGTTATTGAAAGAGGGACACATTCCTTAAGGAAGGCCAATAGGTCATGGAACATCCCAATGAACTCCCTTTTGACTACATGAATAGAAAATCCAATAAGATGGGGCCATGAGGTGTGCTCACAAAAGAAGAGGATGCAACAATGATTGCATAGATATTAACAATGCAAGAATGCAGATTGTCCATTACCTTACAACAATTGAAAATGAAGGTTGTAAAATAACATAAACAAAGGCTACACTGTTCTAAGATGGAATTCCATGTAATAATTAGTGGGCATAATTCAAACACAAACATCCAAAAATTAACATACGAGAAGAATTGGAAGTTTGTAAAGCATAAGGGATGACACCCAATTCTTGCAACTCTTTCACTAAAAGAAAACTAAAAAAAAAAACAATTACCATTTGCAACTATATTTTAGTTGCAAAAGACATTTGTTACTAAAAATTATTTAATTGCATTAAACAACTTGCATAAAACATTAGTTGCAAGTGTGGATGAAGTCAACAATCAACAAAATATTTCACCATTCATATACTATTGGATGCCATCTGTATATTACCATAATAATCACCAATTTACATAATGACATGTGGCAAATGAAAAATGTTTGAAAAGTTTGTTTTAAAAATAGATGGTGGATCTTCATCATGTATTTTTAATGGCTTTAGATTGTGACACTTGGCATAATACCCACATGTCACATGGCATTTTTAAATTTTGGTCAAAATAAATTAAAATCAATATTTAGGTGGATAGGTGGGACTAGGTAGGTAGGTAGGTTAGACTAGGTAGTTAGCTAGCTAGGTTAGTGGGACTAAATAGATAGGTAGGTAGGTAGGTAGGTATGTAGATAGGTAGGTAAATATTTTCAATTTTTTTTAGGTTTAACCTTTAGGGTTCAACTCCTTGAAAGTTTAAGTTCCTTTGATTGACCCTTTTTAATTGTCATGTGTTTTTTATGTGAAAGTGTAAAACAAAGCCTCCTCATTATATAGTTCTCAAAATGGAAGTGGAGGAAAAAACATATGGGATAAAAATTAAAGTTGCAACTTAGTTGCAAACTAAATTCTTTCATCTCATATCTCTTGTCCTATTTTTAAATTATATAAATTATATAACTAAATAAATAACTAACTAACTAATTATTTAATAAATTAAATAATTATTAATCATTACATATATTGTTATCAATTAACTAATTCATTTAGTTATAAATTATTAATTCACAATTCATATAGAGAAAATAAAATGATTGAAATACTAACTAATTAACCAAATTATAACTTATAAGTTTTGATTAATAGTTTAGAAATTTAAAAACGAAATATTAAAATATTAAGTAAATACTAATTAATTAACCAACTTATTGGCTATGAGTTATTAAATAATAATTTCATAAATAGTAAAAATATCAACGAATTAATTATTATTATATAAATATGAACTAATTAACTAGTTTATTAATTGTAAGATTTCATAAAAGTTCTTAAATAATCAAATAAATAACTAAATAAGACGTAATTAATAATTAACTATTAAATTATTTATTAAAATTTTATGATTTATTGACTATAATTTCTTTAATAATAAATAAATAAATAAATATTAATTATTAACTAACCAAAAATTAACTAATGAATTAATGTTAAATTATTGATGAAAAGTTCAAAAATAAATAAATAACTACAATATTATTGTATTAATAATTATGAATTAAATAATAATTAACTAATTACTAAGTTATAAATAATTGGTTGATAGTTCATATTGAAACAAATAAATAACTAATATATTGAATAATATCGAAATATTAATTACAAATACTAAATATGAACTATTAATTATCAATTAATTAAAAATAAAAATAATTAATTAATAAGTATATAGCTTAAGTTAGGTAAGCAGATAATCTAGGCTTGATAGCTAGGTAAACATATAATTAATACATAGGTTGATAGGTTAGGTTAGGTAGGTAAAAGATCATATATAGGTAGGTAGTTAGTTAATTTGCTTCAATACAAACTAAATACAACTTTATAAATATAACAATGGCAACATAGCCCCATAATACCCCTAATAGAACTTAGCAAAAGTACACATACCTTTCAAAAGTTTCTTAATACACATATGTATACCACCAAGGGCTATTTTGACACCCTTGTGGTGCGACTAAATTTACTTCCATTTGCAACTAATGAGACACATGGGCATGATTGTGAATGGAAAAAATTCTAATGTGTAGGATGAAGAAGTCATTAGTAGTAAAAGCAATTGTAGCATAGTTGCAAGAATGGTCAAAGGTGTAAAATAGTTACAAAAAAATTACAAATGACAATTAGTTGCATGTAAGTGCAAATGCATTGGTTGCATTTTGGGGGATTTATTCTAATGTTTCATGAACTTATAATCAATATATAACCAACATAATTACAATTCTAATCATATATGGAACTTTGATGAAACATGGATTCAAGCTAGTAGATAGTATGGAATAAGAGGAGAGCAAAAGTTTTGGCTAGGATTGAAAGGATCTAATGCAATTTATAACACCATCCCAAAATCTTGAAAATGGTTAATTGTAAACTATGTAATCAATGATGTCAGGGGTGTTTTACATGGTTTCTATATCTTCCAAGGTGAGAGACTAAAAGATGACTACATAAGATTCTATAAACCAAATATTTGTATGGTAATGCAAAAAAGAGCATGGATGACTACTTTCATGTTTAAGGAATCTATGGTTCTCCTTAATAAGTCAATTCCAAGTGGAATGTCCAACAATTGACACTTGTTAATTTTAAATGGACATGGCAGCCATGTTACCCTAGAAGCAATAGAATAGGTAAAAGAATTTGGGTTTAGGCATGATCACATTACCATCACACACATCACGTGCATTGCAACCATTAAATGTGCTTTTTTTAAACCATTTAATACCGTATTTAGAAAAGTTAGGGATGTAGCTATGTTTAAAAGCAATCACATGGAACCAAACAAGGTTGTTTTAGTTGGAAGGGTGGGTCAAGCTTTAAAGTAATCACTCACAAAAAAATTTGGGTTTAGAACTAAAGGGATATGGCCTTTGAACCCAAAGGTAATGGATAACAAGACTAAACCATGAAAGGTTTACACTATAGCAAACTTAAACAATGCAAGGGTTGAAAAAGATTATTCAACAAAAAAGGAAGTCGAAAATAATCCTTAACGGGGAGAAAAATGCAAAACTTTTCCATGTAATTGAAACATATTAGCATCCAACATTTGAAGATTTACCTATCTACAAGCGAGAAAATGGCCTATGTTATTATGTATATATGCCTTAGGGCCCTACAATGCTAGAATAACAACCAACAAATATTGATGTTGTAAACCTAAATGTTGCATAACCTTTTCACTACCTCACTTACCTACACGACGCATTAATGGAAAAGAGCCATTAATTGATTATTCTTAATCACATGTTGTGATTCATTTTAAATACTTAAACATCTTAAGGAAAAAAACAATGGAATTTGGGCAATTACAAAGGAAATCAAAATAGGCAAAAGAAAGGAAAAAGAAGACATGTGAGCCAAACAAGTAGTAGAATTGGGTTTTGTAGCAGAACAAACAACTTGAAAAACTATTGAGAAGCATGTTCAAGCACAATTCACTACAACTTGGACTTCAATTGTCATTTCTAGGGTGGATGACTATTTTCACCATGATTTTCAAATGGGTTTCCAAGCATATATGCACAAATACATGGGGGTTAATCTAGGTTGCACAACAAGCAAGGGTGCAAGCATGGGCTAAACAATGATCACGAAAGCACCAAACAACAAGGTCGCTATTTTCCAATGACTGAAAAATAGGAAAATAAGTTCAGCTTGGGACCAACAACAAGTAAAACAACCTCAAGATATGAAATATATTGGCACTTTGCAAGAGAATCTCCTAGAGCACATCCTATACAAGAAAACATTGCACAACAAGCCAACCTAGTGCTAAATGAAATGTTTTAATCGTGCTCAAGAAGAAAAGTCAAAGTGTGAAAATTATGAAACCATGAAGATGGAAACATAGTTTCATGGACCATGTGTAAAAATAATTTAAACACATACAATAAGTCGTGACATGTGCAAAGATAGAAGTTAAGGTGAAAGGGGAGAATTGTAAAAATCTTGATATGGATAATCTCTCTCTCACAACCTTGATATAGGAGCTTAAGATTTTCAAAAAGACGTTAAAAAATTAAACATGGTACTTCATACAACACACATTACAAACTACCAACAGTGAACAACTTAATATTTAAACTAATTAATCATCTTGTTACAAATATGCATTATCAAGGTTAACACAACCCAAACCACTAAACTTTGGTCCACTTAAATTTGGACATATCATGTTTTATGTATTTACCTTTGCAAAAGGATTTCAAGGGTTTACTCAAAAAAATCCCCCAAATGTGCCTTTTCTAGAAAGTGGTCATTTAGTTGTCCTATTGGTCCACTTGATAAACTTGTATGAGGGAATTTTATTTAGATGATGATCTTTTTTGGCTTGTCACTTGTCCTTCTTACCAATCCATTTGATGATTATATTGGTATTTCTTTTTTTATCTTGTATAGGCTTGACATTGTTTACATTGTGATCAAGACATTGTTTACATTGTGATCAAAGCAACAAGTCTAATTTGACTATAGTCGTGTAGGTCACAAATGTTCATTTTGACTAGGTGGTCATGAAGGTCGTTGTCATTTGGAATGATTGAACCCTTCACATCTTTGACCATGCACCAATTCCTTGAGCATTCAACCCAACTTTTTTTTTAAGTGAAATTTTGCACCATGGCAACCCAAAAAAAAAAAAAATTCAAATTGAAAGGGCTCAAAGGTTGTTTTTTGAAAAAATGTGCCAAAATCATCACATTTTGAAAACAGAAAAAAAAGGGTTGTGAAGTTACCATATTTAGGGTTTAGGGTCCTAGAGGTGGTCAAAACATAGCAAGATTCTAAAAAGTTGCCTCTAACCTATAGCCATATTTGGCTCATTCTTCTTGTGGATCATTACAAGTCCACCTACCTCACCTAAAAGAAATTCATTGAAATAAAAAATCTTAATCCAACCGCCACCTAATGTCATTGCATAAATATAAACACTATATATATATATATATCACATTACTGTAATTATGTAATTTCATAAGGAAATCAATTTCGCATGTTCAATCACATAATATAATAATTATAGTTTATGTAATTCCATGTTTCTTTGAGTTTGTAATTGCATTTTTTAAAAAAAATCATGGTTATGTTTAATCTTATAATTGTATTATTTTGAATGTTGAAAAATAAAATTAATTCTAAATATTTAGTTCAAAAACTCAAATATAATGATTTGAATGTTCAATCCAAATATAATTAAATGTAATTCTTATTTTTTCAATTTCTTAATTTTATAATTCATTTAACTTCAATTGAAAAAAAAATAGTTGAAATATTTCAGTCATAAATTGAAATACAATATCTTTAATTAAATTATACATTTTTTAAAGTTTGTAACCAAATTATTACCACAACTTGATTTTCTTAATAACATGTATTTTGTTGTGTGTGTGTGTGTGTGTTTTAATAAATTTTTTATGTCAATGTCAAATATTGATTTCAAATCTAACATAATGCTTTAAATTATAAATGGTGTTAAGTAATTGTGTTAAGTTGTCTTTTATTTTTATTTTTTGATATAATAATTGATTAAATCTTGTCAATATGACCTATAATTGAGCTAAACAAGCTTTTTGTTATGTGTGTGAGTACTCTTGAAGTTTTTCAAAGTTAGACTTTCACTTCTTTTTTAAAAAAATATTTGTTTTGGTCAATTTGTGTCAATATAATAAACCCTCAAACAACCTTAATCATGTGGTCACAACAATGAATAGGATCGAACACCCTCATTCATGTAGTCATAATGATGACTAGGGGACACCGACAATGCTCAATGAAATGACAAACAACTACATAACCTAAGGGTGACTTTAGACGAGGGTCTACTAAGGTCAAGGGACCAATGAATTGAAGCACTCTTATTGGTCAAAAGCTTTATATTGGTCCCAAGGTCTTTAGACGAGGGTCCAAGGTCTAGGGACCAATGAATTCAAGCACTCTTATAGGTCAAAAGCTTTAAATTGGTCCCAAGGCCTTTAGACGAGGGTCCAAGACCAAAAAGTGGCAAATTGAGGCTAAACCTACATGGCACCTGTTTTGGAGGGAAAATCAATCGGTTCGGACCCAAAAAACAGTGCTAAAAGGAGAGCTCCTGATTTGGAGAACCAAGAATCAGGCCAGGGACCAAGATATAGTCCAATTCAAGGATTCAATTTGCTTCAAATCAGTCCAAATTGGTTCCTAGGAAATTGGACCCTGGACCCTCATCTAAAGTGGGCCTAAATTGGAACATAGTCGCTAAATGTCTTTGTCATGGATGCTGAATTTTGACACACATCAAAACATAGTCGCAAACATGTCCTTCTCATGGATGCTGAATTTTGGCACATTGAAACAATAGTCACAACATGTCCTTCTTGTGGATGCTGAATTTTGGCATACGGGAACATCGTTGCAACATGTCCTCGTCATGAATGCTGAATTTTGTTGCGCATCAGAACATAGTTGCAACATATATCCTTGTCATGGATGTTGAATTTGGGCACACAAGAAGACGCTGGCAGATCAGAGTAGATCGCACAAGAAAGTGCAAGAAGGCGGCAGTGGCTTGGATCAGACACAAGAACGCAGCAGTAGATTGGATCACACAAGAAAGCGCAAGAAGGCTGCAGTAGATTGGATCACACAACAAGGTGGTACAGGGATGAATCAATCAATCACACACTCAGGTGAGTTTTAATTCAATAAAGATGCAATCAGTAGTACATTTGAGTATGAATTGGAAGCTTAAGGAAGCTAGAAAACAATGTAGTTGTAAAAGGACATAAGACATTTTGCAATGCCTTCTTTTCTTCTTCACTGCAGTGAATCTCGAATACATGTCCTTGCTTGCTCGCTTGGATGGATTTTCTTGCACTGCGTTGTAGTATTCAGTTGGAACTTCCAGCTGCCGATTATAGCAAATGGAGATCGTTCAGATTTTTGCATCAGATCACAGACCTGATCAAATTCAGGAGGGAGGGGCATTGAAATTTGAAGAATCCTGCATCGTTGAACATGAAGTCTGATGAAGGAAAAGCCCTGTTGGGAGGAGATGGTGAAGTGCTGCTGTGGCTGCTGCTGGCTGGTGGCAGAGTGCCACTACTACTAGGTTAATAGATGCTCTGATAGATGCTCTGCTGATCTATGAGCAAAGGAAGATGATTACATTGCTTGGGTTGCAAGCTTCTGGAATGTAATTGTATATTGTGGAGGCAAAAGGAAGAATACTAAAGATTTCAAGCTTTCCAGAAGGTCTTTTGGCAAACCAGCAGACGTTGATTGCTCTCACCAGCAACTTCAATGATGCGAGCTTCCCACCGAATTTGGGTGGCAGCTACACGGGCATCCTCAATCAATTGCACCTCATCCCTCAGTAACACCCATCCCTGGAAACAGATCATTACAACCCAACAGTCTGGATTGAGTCTGGAACTTGGGAGAGAGAGAAGAAAAACTTAATGAATTATGTTATGGAATCATGTGCTAGTTCATGCACTGATAGTCATTGCAGCACAACTATCAAAAGGGAATTGAAAGAAGATCAATTGATATCACTGCCAATACCTCTGGTCGGAGAATGCGATCTATTTCAAGGAACAGTCGAGCGAGACTACAGGGCCGAGCTCGATGCTGTTCAAGTGACAGCAAATGAGCACCGTGCACCAAATCGTACGTCCTTGGATATGTTGGAAATGCTTCACACCTGGTGCAAAATCAGATGCAGTTTTTTGGGACAAGCAGGTTTGGCTGCCATGGTTGTGCAAGAATCTAGGAGCTTCTAATGTGCAGAAAGATAGAAATTTCGATGATGCAACAGCAAAAGGAGGAGTGAGGCACAGACCAGTCATGCATGATTCCGACAAGACCACGATCGTAGACAATTGGAAGTGTATTTGCGACAGTGGTTGGGATCACATTCATAACCCATACAGGTTTTCCTGCGAGGAGCAACGCAGCATTGAAGTCTCCATAGCCAGCATTCATGTCCATCACGTTGCGAACTAAATTGGAAGGTGGAAGAGGATCATCATCGCCAGGTCTCTTTGGGTTGTCTGAGAAGATGAGAGGGGTGAGTAGTGTCCAGTAGTCCTTCACAACCGCTTTCCATGTTATTGATTCAATGTGCGTCATATCATCCATCACCTCCTCTGAAGCTAAACCTGCAAGAAACACATCCCAGAGAATTTTTTTCTTCACAAATTCCTTTATGAAGTTCTGATCCAACTCACAAATATATTCCATAAGAATAGAGAAATCTTCATTCTCACAATGAAGAAGAAACAGCAAGGTTAACTCTTTCTCAGGAAGCCACAGAAAGAACCAAACAATGGAAGACAGAAAACAAACAAAAAACAAAAAACACACACCGGTATGAACAAAAGTGCCAGTCTCACACCTGTTCAGGGACCATCAACAGTAGTATGTATGATAGTGACTTAACTACCACAACTTCCCCACTGAC
>Ga0116227_10011534_pt1 | contig 14805 bp, 9 predicted proteins | sample S1TSphgellanicum_FD_89693 | JGI IMG/M metagenome (GOLD analysis project Ga0116227, IMG submission 89693) | Host-associated microbial communities from peat moss isolated from Minnesota, USA - S1T2_Fb - Sphagnum magellanicum MG | ecosystem: Host-associated > Plants > Peat moss > Unclassified... | reverse complement strand
TTTTTTTCATGTCTTTAATAATTTATACTCCAAAAGTATAATTGACAAATATGCCTGGAATGAACATGAAATTAAATTTTCTTCATCTCTGAGCATGCTGATAACAGCTGAATGCCTGTTTGGTTTTTGCTGAAATAACTATAAGTAGCTATGTTCGGCTTTAGCATTATACATCATGCTAACTTGCTTTAATAAACAACAGGTTTTACCGAAGAACGCCGTCAATCCCAAGGGCTGGGAAAATCAAAAAAACAGTTGCAATAACAGTACAAATGGCATTAACGAACCTGAAACGCAGTGGTTTTGTGTTCAGATTTAGCATTACCATTCAATAGGCACAAACGAACAAAACAAAGTGATCATTGTTTTTTTGATGTGTAAGGGATAGTGTGAAAAGCCCCTTGCTGGATTGACAAGCATTTTTGAATACTTTTGATGCCTCAAAAGTTTGATGCCCAGCGGCATAGCGCTTTAAAAATTAATAAAATGTAAATCAGGTGGAGGATATGACTTTTTATCAATATCTTACCTTTCTCAGATCCATAACGAAGCCAACGCCGCAATCAGTGCCAAAGTCATGACCAGGGCACCAAGCTTTAAAAATTTCCAGGCACTTACTTCCAGCCCTTCCCGGCGTAAAGCCACGAGCCATAAAATAGTAGCCAATGATCCGGTAATGGATAGATTAGGCCCCAGATCAATACCAATTAATACAGCGCTTTTAACCATTTCAGGAGAATGCCCCTGATTCAGCACGTTTCCTGCAATTAATCCGGCAGGCAGGTTATTCATCAGGTTACAGGCAAATGCCGTAAATATCCCACTAAGCCATACGGCACCAGTTGCTGATGCTGCAATACCTTGATTTAGAAATGCAGTCAGGCTTTGGATCATGCCCGTTTTATTTAATGCCTCAACAATTATAAATAAGCCAGCCACCAAAGGAAGCACGGCCCATGAAACTCCTTTTATAACAGCTAAAGGATTTTTTTTAACCGTAATCATTACAATTATTGTGGTTAATATCCCCGTTATGGCCGTCGGCAAACCCAGGTCCATGTTTAATCCTGAAGCAACCAATAACACAACAGCTGTCATTCCTATCCCTATAAGGGCTGTTCGGCCACCGCTGGATAATGCTGGCAGCTGGATATCGGTTCTAATTTGAACACTGAAATCACTACGCTGTGTTAAATACAATACCAGGTAAGTAACCGTAATGGCACAAATGGAAGGAATGAGATAGGTAGAAAGCCATTGATATAAGGAAGGCATATGACTACCGTAAATAACCAGGTTAGCCGGATTTGAAATGGGCAAAACAAAGGAAGCGGCATTGGCGATAAAAGCACAGATTAATAAGTACGGAAGTGGTTTTTCTACTTTGGCTGCACTTACAGCGGCGGCTACGGCAGGTGTTAGCACCACGGCCGCTGCATCATTTGATAACAAGGTAGTGACTGCAATCCCAACCAGGTAAATGAGTAAAAACAAACGGGATGGTGAGCCTTTTGCCATCAGGGTGGCATGAGCAGCGAGCCAGTCAAACAGTTTTTCTGCCCTGGCTGTTTCCGCCAGCAGCATCATACCGGTTAGAAAAAGGTAAACGTCTATCCCTTTAGCCATGCCAGTTATTGCCTCGTGATAATTAATCTGCCTGAGAAGCAATAATAAAATTGCGCCTGTTACCGCATAAACGGCTTCGGTAACTTTAAAAGGGCGAATAATTACGCCAGCAATGGCCAGAAATGAAATGATCCAGGTAGGAAGATAAATCATGTTATACTTCGATAGTTAAGAGGTTTGGCTTGCAAATTAGAGAACTGCATGCCCAAAAATAATGTTTTTGTATGAGGTAAGTATGAAGTTATAATGGCTGCTGATGGAATCAACTACTTAACCTGCTGCTTTAAGGCTTTTAGCAAAAATTAACCACAACAAAATTGAGCCCGCAGCGAAACTTCCCAGAATTAAAAAAGCTGGATTATACCCCATTCCTTCAGCTATCCAACCTCCAATGGCCGGACTTAAAGAAGCACCTAATCCCTGAACGGTCATCACTGCACCCTGACCAATATTCACCCGCCCTGTACCGTTTAAAATATGTGCCACTAAACCGGGAACCGCTACACTTTGTAAACCTGCACCAATACCATCTAATACCTGAACCGGATAAATGCCAATGTGGCTATGAAGGTAGGCGGCGATAAAACCACGTATAGGCAGAGAAATAAAGGAAATTAATAAGACTAGCCAAAAACCACTTTTTTCAGCCATTCGCATGGCAATTAATGAAGTTCCAATCATCACTAATTGTGCAATGATAATCGTCATCGCCACAAACATAGAAGCATTTTCCTGATCTTTTGCTGCAGCTGCCAGACCATATAGCGGAAGCATGGCACCATTACCCAAATGAAATAAAGCCAGTGCCGCAGCCAGAATTAATAAAGGCTTACACGTCAAAAGCACTTTAAATCCAGTGGCCTGCTCGTCCGGGCTCCCCTCTTTCATCCCTCTTGCGGCTTGGTCATCAATAGCCTTTGCAGGAATCAACAGCACTGCTATAATTGATAATAAACCAAAAAGTGCTGCCAATAGAAAAATCGCGGGCATACCAAATTTATACCCCAGGTAGCCTGAAAGTGCAGAGCCCACTACATTACCCGCATGGTTAAAAGCCTGATTATGTCCATTCTGCCGATTAAATCCCTTTTGCTTCACAATCCCCAGGGTAATCGCAATCATTGCCGGGGCAATAACTGAACCTGCAATAGCAGTAGCCACCTGCGAGATACTCACCAGCCAAAATTCTTGTGTAAACAATACAATGCACGAAGCAAGGATGGTAAAAACGGCAGAGATGACCACATAAAACCGTTTTCTTTTAGTGGCATCGATCAGTGCACCAGCAGGAATCGTCATGATCATGCCTGCCACCCCACCAATAGTCATAACAGAACCAATCAATCCGCTTTTCCAGCCATGGGCCAGTAAGAAGATACCAAGAAATGGTCCCACACCAGCCTGGAGGTCTGCCATAAAAAAATTAAGGGATTGTAGCGGCCAGATAATCTTCTTATCTACCGGGGCAGTGGTTTGTGGGTTGCTCATACGGCATCATGAACAGATTACCAGGTTAAATTGTTCATCAATATTTTTCAGCTGAATTTTTAATTCATTGAAAATCAATTAAATAAAATTTCTGGCATCACATTAATTTTTCTTCATATCTACAAAGCTTATTTCCAGGTGTTTAGAATTGCTAAATAAATACCTAAAGTTTCATAAAAGATTCTTAAAAAGGTTAGTCATTTGTCTTCATCGGCGCTAAAAAAATGAATTTAAAAAAACTAAAGTTTAGCCTTTTGGTAACTTCAGTCATCATTTTTGTCAGTTCAGTCAGTACAGGGCTTTAATCAAAAGGCTTTCTATCATCTTTGCCAATAAATACAGGCAATATGAAACTTATAAGCAGCATAAAAAAGGCTGGAGGAAATGCGCTGATCATTTCAATGCTCTCCCTTCTTCTGGTGGCATGTGGTAATCAGGACGAGAAATCCGAACACTTATCCATACAAGCAATTAGGGTTAAAACAGAAAAACTGATAACCACCAAAACAGACCAGGATCTTGTACTTAGTGGAAATATTGAAGGAAACGCTACCGTTAAACTCGGATTCATGGTACCAGGTAAAATCAGTGAGATCAACTTTTTACCCGGGCAAGCGGTTTCAAAGGGAAGTTTGGTAGCCAGCCTGGAATCAACCAATTATATATTAAACAAGCAACTGACGGAAGTAGAATTAAATGAAGCCAAAGATCAGTTCGACCGTTTAAAAATTATGCATGCTAAATCCAGCATCAGTGAACTTGACTTTACCAAAGGAAACTTTGCATTGCAAAAAGCCAGCACACAACTAAAACTAGCGGTCAAAAACCTTCAGGATACCCGCCTTTATGCACCTATTAGTGGGATATTACTCAGCAAGGATATAGAAGTGGGAGAAATTATTGCTTCCGGAACACCACTATTTGTATTGGCCGACATTACAAAAGTAAAGGTATCTGCCCTGGTGCCTGAAGGAGAATTGAAAGGCTTGAAAAAAGGCCAGTCGGCAGACGTAGATATTGAAGCATTAGACAGGCACTATAAAGGAACAATAGTGGAAGTTGGTGCCCTGGCTGATGCGACTACAAGGGCTTTTACTTTGAAAATTGAAATCAATAATCAGGATCTCGCCATCCGGCCTGGCATGATTGCCCAAACTAGAATCTCCTCTGGTCATTTCAAAACCGGTATTAACATCGTTCCGGAATGTATTGTAAATGAACCCGGCAATCAAAGCTATGTGTATGTGGCAGACCTCAAAAGCCACCGTGCCTTTAAACGAAAAATTAGCCTTGGTAAAATGTCTGCAAATCGTGTAGAAATTATATCAGGTTTATCCACAGGTGAAACCATAGTGATTTCAGAGCAAAATGCTTTAAATGATGGTGCACCTATCAAAATAGAACAGTAATCATATGAATTTCATAGAAGCAGGGCTTAAATATAAGCACCTCACGCTGGCGGTTTTGCTGTCGCTATTTGCTGTCGGCATCAACTCATTGGTTAATATGCCCCGCAGGGAAGATCCAAAAATTACCATTCGGCAGGGGCTTGTTCTGGCCGGATTTCCCGGAGCTTCATCTGCACAGGTGGAGGAGCAGCTGACCAAAAAACTGGAACAGCAACTTTTCCAATATGATGAGGTAGATAAAACAAAAACATATTCCACCTCTAAAGATGGCATAGTTGTAATTAATGTCGAACTCACAGAATCAGTTAAGCAGCCAGACATTTTTTGGAGCAAGCTCCGCCACCAGTTGTTGGTTACCAAAGCATCAGAACTGCCGCAAGGTATTCAGGGACCAATCGTTGATTCTGATTTTGGTGATACGGAAGCTGTGGTGATTGCACTGGAAAGCAACCAGGCAAGTTATAAAGAATTAAGTGGATACGCCCAAAAGGTAGAAGACCTGATTCGCACTTTGAAGCAAACTTCAAAAGTGAAGCGCATTGGAGATCAGAAAGAAGAAATAGTGGTTTCTTCCACCTCCGGTAAACTGGCGCAGTATGGCCTCAATTTCAGGCAGGTAGAACAGGTATTACAATCACAGAATACCATTGCGGCCACTGGAGAAATTAAAACTTTAAGTAGTAAGACTCCGCTTTATACCAATGGCTATTTCCATACTGAAACAGACCTGGCCAACCAGGTTTTAGGGCTTTCACCTACTGGTATCCCGGTAAAACTAGGCGACATAGCCAGTTTGAAAAGAACAGATACCGAGCCAGAAAGTATCATCAGTGTAAACGGAAATAAAGCCATATTGCTATCTATTCAAATGCATGAAGGTAATAATATCGTAGCTTTTGGAAGAGCAGTAGACCGTATGATTGCCTTATCGAAGCAACGCATACCAAGCAATATAAAGGTGACCACATTAATCTCTCAGCCAACATTGGTGGATGATCATATTTCTCATTTTATAAAGGAGTTTTTCCTAGCTATACTGTCAGTGATTGTAGTAGTTATTCTGCTCTTACCTTTCAGGATTGCATCCGTGGCAGCTTTGGCTATCCCAATGACAGTATCGCTTACTTTCGCTATTCTGAATGCACTGGGAATAGAACTACACCAGGTATCACTTGCCGGATTGATACTGGTTCTGGGGATGGTGGTAGATGATGCCATCGTGATCGCAGACAATTATGTTGAACTTTTAGATGAAGGTATTGACCGCTGGACAGCAGCCTGGCGCAGCGCACACGATTTGCTGATCCCGGTTCTGGCGGCTACGATTACGATCATTGCTTCCTTTTTACCCATGGTACTGATTAAGGGTTCTACCGGAGAGTTTATTTTTACCCTCCCTATTACGGTGGCAGTGGCATTAATTGCCTCCTATTTTGTAGCGCTGTTCCTCACCCCTCTGCTGTGTTATACTTTCATTAAAAAAGGCCTAAATCATCCTTTCTTAAGTGATGGTCAACAAGCCGATCAGAAAACAAAGGTTTCGGTACTCATGAGGATGCAAAACACATATAATAAAGCTTTGGATTGGTGTATCAAACATCCAAAACTGACCATGTTAACCAGTATCATTTTTGTGCTGCTCACCGGAATTGTAATGAAATTCGGTGTTCGTGAGTTGTTTTTTCCGCCTGCCGAACGCAACCAGTTCATAGTAGAACTCTGGATGCCAACCGGCACCAAGCTAGAGAAGACACATGCGGCAATAAATCAGGCCGAAAACCTGATCAAAAGAGATAAAAGAGTCATTTCATATGCTGCCTTTTCCGGAACATCAGCACCCAGGTTTTATTACAACTTTGCTCCTGAAGTTCCAACCAGCAATTACGGGTTAATATTGATTACCACAACCAATAACGAAACCACAGAAGAAATGGCTGAAGAACTTACCACAAAAGTGAGCGCTCTGATACCTGACGGAACTTTTTACGTGAAGCAGATGCAGCAGGGAAACGACCTAAAAGCACCTGTAGAAGTAAGGATTATTGGAGACGATATCAATACGCTTAAGGAATACGGTACACAGGTGGCAAATATCATTAAAAGGGCAAATGGTAGTAAACTGGTGCGTAATGATTTTGCATCAGATTATTACGGTATACAGATTACGCCTAACCCGCAAGCCGGACAACTTGGCTTTACTACCGGAGATATTGCCAGTGCTATTTTTACGGGTTTTAGTGGTGCACCGATTTCTACTATTTATGAAGGAAACAACCCGGTAGATATCCGGTTGCGATTAGACCAGCAGGTGCGAAGAAATACAGATGATCTGGAAAACATCTACCTCTCTTCTCCATTAAACAATGCACAAATACCACTCAGGCAAATCGCAACCCTGTTACCGCAGTGGCAAAGCGGAAACATCATGCACCGCAATGGCATCCGTACGCTTACGGTTCAAAGCGAAACGGAGGCACATATACTGCCAGCCGAACTGCTTGAACAGATCAAACCTGCAATAAATGCACTAAAGCTTCAGGCAGGATACCATATTGAATACGGAGGTGAAGAAGGTGGAAAGGAAGAAGTGGAAGCAGATATGTACACTGCACTTGGAACCAGTTTGGTACTCATTTTTTTCATTCTGATGTTCCAGTTTAAAAACTTTAAAGAGGTGCTGATCATTATGGCCACAATCCCGTTAAGTCTTTTCGGTGCAATACTAGGGTTGGCCATCACGGGTAATAATTTCAGTTTTACCGCATTTATTGGCTTAATTGCCCTATCGGGGATTGTAGTCCGTAACGCAATCATTCTGGTTGATTACACCAATATCCTGATTCAGCATGGCATGAATATCCGAACCGCTGCCACTGAATCTGCCAAAAGGAGGCTCCGCCCAATTTTCCTCACGGCCATGGCGGCGGCGGTTGGTGTACTGCCGATGATTATATCAGGTTCGCCCATGTGGGCACCACTGGCAAGCGTACTTGCTTTCGGCGTCATCTGGAGCATGATTATGGCCTTGCTTACCGTACCCGTAATGTATATTGGCTGGGTAAACGCTGGTGACAAACAAGAAATCCATAGTCAACATCAAAATATAATTCAAAATGATTAATCAGATTAAAAACAGTTGGCGGGTGATACTTTTATGCCTCATCTGTTACAACAGCAAGGCACAAACGGCATATTCAATTCATCAGCTGATCGATGCGGCAAAAAAAAACAGCCATCAGCTTAACATCAGGCAGTACCAGGTTTTAGAAAAAACCAGCAAACTGCACGAAGATGGAATTAAAAGATTCCCTTCTTTTACAATAGATGGAAGCTATCAATATAATTTCATGTTGCCAGATATTTCTATTCCGGCCGGAACGATAGGAATGATTAATACCGGAAATGGTGCAGCACAACTTTTACCTGCACAGGATACAAGGTTTAAAATCGGCGAAAAAGGCAATTATAATGTCGGCTTTAACCTTTATCAACCCATTACACAACAAGCCAAACTGGGTACCGCAATGACCATTGATCAGACTGATATTCAAATTGCCAGACAGGAAAGTACACAAACTGCGCTGCAACTGACACTACAGGTGGAAAAACTATTTTATAGTGCTTTAATTTTGCGTAAAACATCCGAATCTGGAAAGCTCCGCATTGAACTTGCAAAAGCAAAACTTACTGATGGAGAAACATCACGCATGGCAGGTACCGTTACCGCTGCTGGCCTTGCCGGACTCCGGGCTGATATCGCCAATGAGGAACAGGCTTTGATGAAAACTGACTTGCAGCTTCAGGATTATCTTTCTGAAATGAGTAGTCTAACAGGTATTAAGCTGCAAAAACTAAACCTAGAGGAACCCTCATGGAATGAAAAAGGTATATTAATAAATGATTACCGCAGCAGTGCCATACTTAATCCCGATTTGGAAATAGCCAGACTGAATAAGGAGAAGGCCCTATTAGGGATAAAAGCAGTTAAACAGGGCAACCTGCCAGATTTCGGAATTGTGGCTGGATACTATAGGCAACAAGGAAGCCCAATCCTCCCGGTAAGTAGTCCATATGTCGGCATCAGCCTGAAATGGAACCTTCAGGATCTTTTTACAAACCGTGAAATAAAAAATCAGCGGCAGGCACAATTAAAACAAGCGGAAGAAAATATGGCCTACACCCAGCAGCAAATTGGGTTATCGATTGATCGGTTATCCAGAAAAGTGGCGCAATGCAATGCCTTAATTACCGCCGCTGGCAAAGCGGTATCCTTTCGTCAGGATGAATTAAAAGAACAGCAAGACAGGTTGACTGCCGGATTTGAAATCAACACCGCAATATTAGAAACAAAAGTAAAACTTTCACAAGCAGAAACTGATCTGTACACCGCAAAATTGCAACAGGCCATAGCCATTGCCGAACTGGAAAACATATCTGAAAAGAACAAATTTGAGAATTGACTTATTTTCTGATAAAAGAGATTTAACTTTACTGGAAAAGATGTACAAACAGAATTATAACATATTCCGGCGCTATGGTTACCCAGGATTCGGGATGCTGTTGTATCTCGTCATTTTTTTAATTAATCCATATGAGCCAGAACACTCCGGTTTGCAATATTTTTTTAGTGTGGATTTTGTACTGGAGCTTGTACTGGCCATTGCTTATGCTGCTGCATTATTTGAAACCGGGATTCAGCTCACCAGTTTTATAAATCGATTTTACAGCTGGGAAGGGCATATTGCCATGAGGTTTCTGATCCAGTTCCTGCTGCACATCGGCCTGATCTACCTCATTTTGAATTTGTTTTTTATTATCAGGCTACCCGTTCGCTTTCTTTATGATGAACTGATGTTCAGGCAGGCACTAATTGTAGGAACCATTTTTTCTCTGCTTACCACTGTTGTATTTGCCGCAGCCTATTTTTTTCATCGATGGAATGATGCCAGTTTAAAATCTCTTGAGCTACAGCAACATACTACACAGGCACAGCTAGAAGCGCTAAAGCTTCAGCTTGACCCCCATTTTCTTTTTAATAACCTGAGCATTGTTACCGCACTTATTGAGGATGAACCGAAAACCGCGACAACTTATCTGGCCAATCTTTCTTCCATTTACCGATATATGCTGGCAAACAGATTGAAAGACCTCATTTCATTAAGAGAAGAATTGGAATTTATAGCCGCCTACCTGTATCTTTATCAAATCCGTTATGGCGATGGGATTATTGTTGAAATAGCCGGACACGAAGATATTGATACCCTTGGTTTACCCCCTCTTACACTCCAGCTGCTGATAGAAAATGCCATTAAGCACAATGTTTTTAGCACCAGGCTACCCTTAAAAATAAACATCTATTTCAGCACAGATAGCCATATCATTGTAGAAAATAATAAAATGCTCAAAAATAAGAATGCCTATAGCAGCGAGATCGGTTTAAAGAATATTAATGAGCGATACCGACTGATGGGACAAAAACAACTATTAATCACCGAAACCCAGGAAACCTTCACCGTTTCTATACCATTGATTACGTTAAAACCCTAATCACTATTCTATGCCAAGTGTTTTGATCATTGAAGATGAGTTGCCAAATGTGTTGAGACTCGAAAAAATGCTTCACCAGCTAGATAGCAGCATAATGGTGGTAGATCGCTTACAAACTGTTCAAGATAGTATCATTTGGTTTCAGGGACACCCACAACCAGACCTTATTTTTATGGATATCAGGCTTACAGATGGACTAAGCTTTGAAATATTTAATCATGTTGAAATTACTGCACCTGTGGTTTTCATTACCGCTTATGATGAATATGCGTTAAAAGCCTTCGAGGTAAACGGAATAGATTACCTTTTAAAACCTCTTGATGTAGATAAACTTTCTAAAAGTTTAAGAAAGGCGGCACCAAAAGACCGGCACACCAATGATTTACTTTTGCAGACCTTAAGGGAGTTACAGGTCAGAGAAATATCTTACCGCAACAGGTTTCTGGTTTTTTATCGGGATACCTACGTGCTGGTGATGACCAGTGTAATTGCTTATTTTTCATCCGAGAATAAAACCACTTTTCTGCATACCTTCGACAATAAGCGCTATGTGATCGAGCAAACGTTAGAGAATCTGGAAAAGGAACTTGATCCTGATGTATTTTTCAGGGCAAGCCGACAATATATCGTATCATTAAAATCGATCCACAAAATACACCTTTTCTTTAACAGTCAGCTCAAGATTGAGTTATCGCCTTCTGAGGGCGAAGCAATTACCCTTAGCAGGGAAAAATCTTCCCAGTTAAAAAAATGGCTGAACCAGTTCCCCTCAAATAAGCTTTAGCCTTTTATATATAGCGTCCTTGCGAGGCACGAAGCAATCTATTTTGAAGATTTCTTTGATAGAGATTGCTTCATCAGATGAAGAATCTGCTTCGCAATGACGAATTTTAAGGAGATTTTTTAGGTACCCTTTAACCCACTCGTCATGCTGAATTTATTTCAGCATCTACCTTGATAAGATCCTGAATCAAGTTCAGGAGGACGATTATTCGTGCTTCGCAATAACGAATTTGATGAGTTTTTTGAGGAAACCCTTTAACCCACTCGTCATGCTGAATTTATTTCAGCATCTACCTTGATAAGGTCCTGAATCAAGTTCAGGAAGACGATTATTCGTGCTTCGCAATAACGAATTTGATGAGTTTTTTGAGGAAACTCTTTAACCCACTCGTTATGCTAAATTTATTTCAACACCTACCTTAATAAGATCCTGAATCAAGTTCAGGAGGACGATTCTTCGTGGGTATAGGAGGACGAGCCATTAAGCAGAATCCTCATTTCAAGGAGCTACGACAGCTTGCCCCGACCTTACGGGGAAGCAATCTATTGCGTAAAATTTTCAACAGCGCTTTCATACCATTCATTCTGTAAGGTGAGCACCGGATTTTGTCACTTCAGTAACTATCATCCAAATAACCTTACTGTTCTGCTACATCTTTGCCAAGCAGTAGTAATATAAAACACAATGAATTTCAGCACCTTTAAAAAAGTAATACTTATCGCTCTGGTTTTTTCCGGCATTTATTATACTGTAAAAGCGCAGACTTCAGATCCTGTAAAAGAGCGCAAATGGCGGATAGATTTTGGCGGGGCAATTGGTTTGTTTGCCCCATTTGATCAGGTTGCTGGTGAACCCATGCTCCTGGGTACTACCTCTCAAACCACCGTTCAGTTCAACTACAAGAAACAATTTTTCGGGAGGATACAATTGGGCGAAACCAGTGTGGGCTACAAGAGTAACACGGCATCAAATGGAATAAATTCTATGATAGATGCAAATTCCAATAGCATAAACCTGGGCTTGGGCTTAGGTTATCATAGGGGTTTGGGTAATTGGGTGCCTTTTATTGTAGCAGGCTTAGGTCCATCTTTGGTTCGCCACCCACAAGCTGATATTGATGCGACAAGCAATACAGTTAATTATTATAATGATTCTAAGTTATACCTGTATGGTAATGTCGGACTAGGCGTGAATTATAATTTATCAAAATCCATTATGCTATTACTTGAATGCCAGGCTACTAAAATCGCTAACCTCCCCAAAACACCTAGCACCCACCTTAGTGGAATCAGTGCTTTGATTAATGTGAAGTTTGCTTTATAAATTTGCGCTTTTTTCTACTGGTTGGTGTGACACCAACCACGTAAACGATTAAAAGACGAGTTAATATAGATGAATTACCACCCCGCCTTACAGGCTCCCCTCCGGAGGAGGGGAATGAAAAACTACTTTTCTATCTTAAACTTTCCTTCCAGCTTCACCTGATCTGAAGAGGATGAAACCATTACCGTATATTCTCCAGCTTCAACCGCCCACTTCATTTGAGCATTATAAATTTCCAGATCATCATGATTCAGCACAAAAGTTAAATTCTTTTGCTCACCAGCATTTAAGGAGATTCTTTTAAACTGTTTTAGCTGTTTAGTCGGCAATACGACAGATGAGGTTTTCATTTTTACATAAAGTTGAACCACCTCTTCCCCATCTACAGTACCTGTATTTTTCAAATCAAAATTAACTGTAGCCAATCCGTTCTCATATTTAATTTTAATATTTTGGTAATCGAAAGTGGTATAACTTAAACCATAACCAAAGCTATACAAGGGTTTAGCATCCATTTCAATATAATCGTGTTTTTCCGGGTAGCGGGCATTGTAATACACGGGTAACTGTCCGACAGATTTAGGAACGGAAATCGGCAAACGGCCGGCAGGATTATAATCACCAAAAAGCACATCAGCAATGGCATTTCCTCCTTCCTGACCAGGATACCAGGCATCCAGAATGGCAGGAACATGTTCAGCAGCCCAGTTTAAATTTAACGGGCGACCTTTGATCAGCACCAGCACCACTGGTTTACCTGTATTTACTACCGCTTTTAAAAGTTTAAGCTGATCACCGAGCAAATCTAAAGTAGCCCTATCATAACCTTCACCACTTTCCATATCGCTGAGCTGATTACCTCCGGCCTGAATTTTTGCCGCTCCGGTTTCAATATATTCGGTTTTAAAATCCCTCGCACTGGATCCACCCAAAACAATGACCACTGCATCAGCTTTTTTTGCCACACTAACCGCTTCCTCAATGTTACTGGATGTAGTATCACGTATGGCGCAACCTTTCACATAGGTGATTTTAGTATGGTTACCCAGTTTATTTTTGATTCCCTGTAAAACGGTTACCACATTGCCTTCACTTTGCGGTGCAGAATAATCGCCAATCTGGTTGTAAAACTGATCCGCATTTGGGCCGATCACCGCAAGATTTTTTAGCGATTTACTTAACGGAAGCAGTTTGTCTTGATTTTTTAACAGAATGATAGATTCCCTTGCAACCTGCCTCGCCAAAGCTACTTTTTCCGCATTTCTTACCTGCTGTTTTGCAAGCTCAGGCTTTACATAAGGGTTTTCAAAAAGCCCCATATTAAATTTAATACGCAATACCCGGCTCACGGCGGTATCTAAAACCTGAGGACTTACTTTTCCTGATTTAATGGCGGCCAGCAGAGCCTTGCCATAACCGATGCCACTTAAATCAGCATCTAAACCAGCGTTAATGGACAATTCAGCTGCTTCTGCCGCATTTTCAGCAATGTGGTGATTGGCTTTCAATCCGGAAATGCTATTTAAATCCGAAACGACGAAACCTTTAAAACCCCAGTCTTTTCTCAAAATATCATTTAACAATATTTCATTAGAAGAACAAGGAATTCCATCAATGGAATTGTAGGCGGTCATCACAGATAGTGCACCAGCCTTGACAGCAGCTTTGAAAGGTGGCAAATAAAACTGATGCAAACTGCGTAAGCCAACATTAATGCTGCTCCCGTTATGGCCACCTTCGGGTGCCCCATAAGCAGCAAAATGCTTTAAAGTAGCGACCACGTTGACACCGCTATTGATGTTTTTACCTTGGAAACCTTTCACCATGGCCTCACCCATCCGGCTGTTGAGTACCTGATCTTCTCCATAAGTTTCTTCCACTCTTGACCATCGAGGTTCACGGGCTAAATCCAGTACCGGGCCATAACCAACGTGCCCACCCTGTAAACGGGTTTCTTCGGCAATTGCAGCAGCCATTTTCTGAATCAGTTCCGGATCAAAAGTACTGCCCTGCCCTATTGAAGTCGGAAAAACGGTTGTTCCAATGGCCATATGGCCATGTGGCGCTTCTTCCGAAAGTAAAACCGGAATACCCAAGCGGGTATTTTCAATCGCGTATTTTTGAATGGCATTGGTAGCCTTGGCAGCCAGCTCCGGATTTAAACCATTGGCTAAAGTCTTTTTCGTCCAGGGATCAGCACGAAGCGTTGCCCAAAGCATGCCAGTATATTCTTCCTTCAATGATTTTTTGAAAGCCTCACTTACTTCCACCTCATTTCCGTTTTTGGTATACATGGGCCAGCCAAGAGGCATAGAAATCTGCCCGACTTTCTCTTCCAACGTCATCCGGGAAAGCAGGTCTTTAATCCTACTTGCTACAGGTGCTTTTGCATTTTTATATAAGGGAAGTTTTGCCTTAGTTTGAGCAAAAACATTGGTATTTATTGTGATTAAAGCCAGGCTGAAGTACCAGGCCAGTCGTTTGTTTATCTTCATATCAGGTAAAAATTAAGTCCAGGCGTTTCTAAGAAAGCGCAACCAGTTGCCATGCATCAGGTGCTGAACGTCGGTATCGGTATAGCCTCTTTTCTTAAATAACTCAGACACTTTTTGCAGGTCGGCGATGGTT
>Ga0116227_10011533_pt1 | contig 14807 bp, 11 predicted proteins | sample S1TSphgellanicum_FD_89693 | JGI IMG/M metagenome (GOLD analysis project Ga0116227, IMG submission 89693) | Host-associated microbial communities from peat moss isolated from Minnesota, USA - S1T2_Fb - Sphagnum magellanicum MG | ecosystem: Host-associated > Plants > Peat moss > Unclassified... | reverse complement strand
GTTTGATCTCAAAATGGGCTTCAGCCTTAAAAATTCAAGGTTGCCGCTTTTTTATCCCATCGCCATAATTATAGCAACAGTTAATGGTATTATATATCTGCATTATGAAAACACTAATTACCTGGTGTTATGGTTAACCGGCATCGGTTTTTGGGTGATGTGTATATTGGCTGTCCACCAAATTAAACTGGCGGTTGAACGGAATACAGTTGAAGTAATTCATCGTACCATTGTTGTATTCGTTGTCATTAACGCCATATGCTCCTTATTAACCCTGTTGGCTATCGTCTTCGAGATACATAATATTAATCCATACACCTACCAGGGCCAATATCAAAAATATTTCATCGGTACCGGCGATTATATTAAAGGCATCACCTTCGATACGTCAAACACCAATGCCATATTAAATGCTATTGGCGTTATCTATTTTCTCGATAAAAAAAAACCGCTGTTATTGCTTATTTGTATGGGTACTTTACTGCTTACCTGCAGCAATTGTGTAAATGTTGTGTTGCTGGTAATACTGCTGGCCCTTTTTATTTTTAAAAGTACGCGCGATCAGAAAAGCCTGATCGTGGCCTGTTTTGTTTTGCTGGTTGTATTTATGGTGAAGATATCGCCACAAAACAATAATTATGTGATACAAACGGTAAAGTATGTTTTTTTTAAAGAGCGGAAGCCGATGCAGCCATTAGCAATTGCACCGCCTGTAATTATTAAAAAAACAAACGCTGCGCTAACGCCCGAACAGCAAAGGCAACACATAGCCCATACTTATTTGGATAGTGTTAGCCTGGTACTGGCCCGAACACGCAAAACGGTAAGTATAAAAACCACTAAGCGGTTAATTACCACCACTACCGGGCGTATTATTTTGCCGCAAGCGGATATTAATTCGGCACCATATCAAAGCAGTGCCACAACGCCGCCCGAACAGATGCCGCTGGCTGATTTTGTCAATTCACATAAAACGTTGTTGCCGATCTCGGGTAACGATAATTTTAAGCCCGGCTTACCCGGAAAGGTTATGGGCGTGTTGCAAACAGTGAACTTCCTTAAAGCCAACCCCTCAAAAATTGCTTTGGGTACGGGTATGGGTAAGTTCTCGTCGAAGCTGGCCTTTAAGGCTACGGGCTTAGGTATAACTGGTGGCTATCCTGCAAAATACATATTTATAGCCCCGGCTTTTATGGTAAATCATTTGGATCTGTACCTTAATTTTTTTAGCAAGCGGGCCGGTTTTCATTCATTAACTAATAGTCCGTTCTCGGTCTACGGACAAATTCTTTCTGAATATGGGCTGATCGGCTTATTGGCTTTATTTGTTTATTACTTCGGCTTTTTTGCGTCGCAATATCAACTGCTCACCTACGGCATACCGCTGTTGTTTTTGATGCTGGCGGTATTTGTTATGGATTACTGGTTTGAGCAATTATCCATTGTCCCGTTTTTTGAATTACTCCTCTTTCTCAATATCAAAGAGTGGCACCTTATTAAATCTAACAAATAAATGACCACCGCTAATCCCACAATAACAGTTTTAATGCCTGCCTACAACGCTGGCAGCTATATAAATGAGGCTATTGCGTCGGTACTGGCACAGTCATTCACTGATTTTGAATTGCTCATTGTTAACGATGGCTCAACCGACCAAACGGTGGAGGTGATCAATAGTTTTAATGATGAACGGATAGTAATCATTAACCAGGATAACCTTGGTGTAGCAGCAGCTTTAAATACCGGCTTGCAACATGCGCGTGCTGATTATATAGCCCGCTTTGATGCCGATGATGTATGTTATCCCAATCGGTTGCAAGTGCAATATGATTTTATGCAGCGCCACCCCGAATACCAGGTAGTAGGTTCGGCAGCGGATTATGTAGATGTGGAAGGGCACCATTTGTTTACACAAGAGCCTGCCGCTTTCAGTAACAGTCAATTGCAGAGCCTTAAGTATAATGTTTGCCCGTTCATCCATTCAGCCGTATTGTATAAAAAAGGTTCAGTGCTTCATAATGGTGGCTATAATGAGTGGGCCTACACTTTCGAAGATCATTTTTTATGGTTGCAGATATTAAAGGACCAAAAAGCCTGCAACCTGCCCGAGGCACTAATAAAGGTAAGGCTCAACCCTGAATCAATAACCATTGATGAAAAATGGCGGCCACGAAAGTTCCTCCATATTAAATATAATGCCCTTAAAAAAGGCGTCATTACCCAACGCGACAGCGAACGCCTTCGTCAAATGGGCCGCGAGCAGTACTCTCACCGCATAAAACACGGCTCATATTATGCGTTGTGTGGTAAAAAATTCTTATTAAACAATTATCAGCCGAAAAAAGCGCGTACGCACATGGCAAAAGCCATCAGTATACACCCGTTAAGGCTCGATAATTACCTGCTTTATATATTAAGCTATTTACCCGAAGGGTTGATAGCCTGGCTGCATAAAATTTTGTCAGTAAATCAATTAACAAGGGGATGAAAGTTGCATTGATTTCACGATCTACATTATACACTGTGCACGGCGGCGATACCGTGCAAACGCTGCAAACTGCCCGGCATTTAAACGCTATGGGCGTTAATGCCGAAGTGCATCTGGCTAATGAACAGATAAATTATGCTGATTACGACCTGTTGCATTTCTTTAACCTTACCCGCCCTGCCGATATATTATTCCATAGCCGTAAGGCGCAAAAGCCTTACGTGGTTTCGACCATATTTTGCGATTATTCAGAGTATGATAAGCAGCAGCGCAGAGGTGCCATTGGTAGTTTGTTAAGTTTTTTCTCTTCGGATGGTATTGAGTATATTAAAACAATGGCCCGCTGTATTGTTGGTGGCGATAAGTTGGCCAGCCTGTCATATGTTTGGAAAGGGCAACACAATAGCATTAAACAGGTGTTGAAACAAGCCTCGGTTATACTGCCTAATTCCGAATCGGAATACAAAAGGTTAGTAGCACATTATCCGGGCTATATGAAATATATGGTTGTCCCTAACGGTACCGACCGGCAAATGTTCGGTGATCCTATCTATCGCCCAAAAGATGAAAATATGGTGCTTTGCGCTGCGAGGGTGGAAGGGATAAAGAACCAGTTAATGTTGATCCGCGCATTAAATAACACCCGTTTTAAGCTTTTTATCATAGGTAATCATGCGCCTAATCAAGCTGGTTACTACCGTGAATGCCACCGTATAGCGGCTGGTAACATTACGTTTATTGATCATTTGCCACAGGCCGAACTGGTTGAATATTACAGCCGGTCCAAAGTGCATATTTTACCCAGCTGGTTTGAGACCACCGGGTTAAGTTCGATAGAGGCGGCGCTGATGGGCTGTAATATAGTGGTGAGCAATAGAGGCGACGTGCACGAATATTTTGGCGATGATGCATTTTATTGCGATCCCATCTCACCGCAAAGCATCCTCACAGCGGTTGATCAAGCTGCCACAGCGCCGGTTAATAACAGCCTGCAACAGCGCATTTTACAAAAATACACCTGGCAGCATGCCGCACAACAAACATTTAAAGCATATCAAATAGCAATAGCATCATGAAACTACGTATTGGCATATTAGGCACGAGAGGCATCCCCAATTATTATGGTGGATTTGAGCATATTTCTGAATATGTATCAGCCGGGTTGGTTCAGCGCGGGCATTCGGTAACGGTTTACAATTCGCACAACCACCCATATACGGCCGATACCTGGAATGGGGTTAGCATTCAGCATTGTTACGATCCTGAATATTTAATAGGCACAGCCGGGCAGTTTATTTATGATATGAATTGCCTGCGCGATGCCCGTAAACGCAATTTTGATGTGCTACTGATTATGGGTTATACCAGCAGTTCGGTTTGGGGTAGATTGTATCCTAAGAATAGTGCTATTATCACCAATATGGATGGCCTGGAATGGAAACGCACCAAATATTCTAAACCCGTACAAAGGTTTTTGCGCTATGCTGAAAAGTTGGCTGTTAAACATAGTAACTTTTACATTTCCGATTCAATGGTTATCCGTTCATACCTGGCCGAAAAGTATGCTATTAACAGCCAATATATACCTTATGGCGCTGATATGCTTACCCCGGTAGAACGGGACCAGATGCAAGCTAAAGAAGCGATGAACGAAGATTATTTTTTACTGATGGCCCGCATGGAACCCGAAAATAATATCGAAGCGATACTGGAAGGGTTTAACAATAGCAATTCGCCACGCAAGTTTAAAGTTTTGGGCGACACCAGCAACCGCTTTGGCAAGTTCATTGCCCATCGCTTTAAAAATGATGACCGTATACAATTTAAGGGGGCAATTTTTGATAACGCCAAAGTACGGGCATTGCAAAATAACTCATACCTGTATTTCCACGGGCATAGCGTTGGCGGGACAAACCCATCGCTGTTGGAAGCCATGGCCAGTGAGGCCCTGATAGCCGCTCACGATAACCCCTTTAATAAATCGGTGCTTAATACCGATGCTTTTTATTTTTCAAATGCCGAGGGCGTAAAGCAGTTGGTAGAAAATGTACAGCATAAGGATGTGGAGCAACTGATGGTGCGCAACAACCTAAAAAAAATACAATACCAGTTTAGTTGGGAAAAAGTAATAGAAGAATATGAATCATTCATACTTGAATGCCATGATAACATGAATTATGAAAGATTTATTACCGGGCAACGATAGCCTTGCCAATAAAATAAGCTTCTTTCACATAGCACTACTGTTGTTGAGCCTGCCGTTCAACCAGTTTTATAGTCACCTAATACTCATTAGTTTTTGCGTACATACCCTCATTCAGTTAAAAAAGGGAAGCGTAAAGCCGGTGTTCATGGCGCGGATTTTGGCTATACAGGCGGTTTTTTTTGTCACTGTAATAGCTACCATCTACACCCAATATCCGCAGCAAGCCTTCACCGAATGGGGCAGGGAGGTTGTTGTATTCATCATTCCGCTTACATTCTGTTTCAATTCGCTCGACATAAAAAAGTACCTGCCTTTGCTCTTATTTATATTTGCAATTGGTTGTACATTAACGGTGGCATATTTATTCGCGAATGTATTTTTTACTGTAAAATTCTATCATATTCCATTAAATTCAATATTCACTCCAGCGTTTACCAGTCATAATTTCTCGCAGCCTATTGCTATTCATGCTACATTTTTCTCATTGCAACTGGTTATAGCTTTGGTGGCAATGGTTTATTATTTGCTGAATTTTAAAACATCATGGCTGTTAAAAATTATCTACACCATTTGCAGCCTTATATTATTGGCTGGGCTGGTTCAACTGGGGTCAAAATCGATACTAATAACCATATTCCTGATCTTTGCTTTTGTTTTCCCTTATTGTCTTGCTAAAGGGAAAAAGCGTATAAGATTTATAGCTGTTGCAGCCTGTACCATCATAATCACTTCTGGGGTTATATTAACAATACCTACTTTCAGAGATAAGTATATCAATGATCTACAAACGGACCTTTCGCCATTAAGGTCCGGTCAAAACTCCGAGCCGCGGCTGGCGCGGTGGGAGGTGATCATAGATGTTATTAAAGCATCGCCCATAATAGGTTATGGTTCCGGTTCAGAAATTATGGTTCTCGGTAATGCATTCTATGCCGGCAAACTGTATGATTCCTATACAGAAAAGCTCAACGCGCACAACCAATACCTCAGTTTTATGCTGAAATCGGGTTTATGGGGACTTATAGTTTACCTTGCCGTATTAGTTTACGGTTTTAAAATAGCCTTGAAAAATGAAGATGTTTTATTCATCAGTTTTATATTATTGATTGCCATCGTATCCATATCCGAGAATATTTTGGATATGGATAAGGGTGTGTTTTTCTATGGACTTTTCTTTTCGCTCTTCCTATTTCGTTCCCCTAAAAAAAATAATACAAAAACACAAAATAATTTGCAGCCTATAGCAACCAATTAAGTGGTGGCCCCGTCATATTTACAGTTAGTCATTATAAAACTCCCACATTGATAAAGACATTATTAAATAGCGATACATTGTCTGAAATAGAGGAAAATATCTTATCAACGCTGGCTTATTTTGATCTGTTCAGCTATCCTTTAAATAGGGGCGAAATTTATCTTTTCCTGCCTGTTAAATGCGATATTAACAGCTTTAATTATGCGTTGAACAGCCTGGTAAATGAACAGCACATATACCGTTTCGAGAAGTTTTACAGCCTTCGGAATGACCATTGCCTGATCGAGCGCCGTAATAAAGGAAACAAACATGCTGCTGAACTGATGATAACTGCCGGTAAAGTGTGTAGCCTGCTGGCCCGCTTTCCGTATGTGCGGGGAATAGGGATATCAGGGTCGCTATCTAAAAATTTTGCTGATGAAAGCGCAGACATCGATCTGTTCATTATCACCGCCAAAAACCGCTTATGGTTGGCCCGTACATTGATGCATGCATTTAAAAAGCTTACCTACCTGTTTAACAAGCAGGACTACTTTTGCATGAATTATTATATCGACGAACAAAGCCTGGAGATACCTGATAAAAACATCTATACCGCTACCGAGGTGGTAACATTGATACCCATGCAAGGCGACGTGCAATTTGTGGACTTTTTTGCTGCGAATGCCTGGTGCCGGAATTTTTTGCCGAATAATGTAATGCGTATATCAAGGGCCAAAGCCGAACCGCGAACATGGCTTAAGGTAATTATTGAAAAAATGCTGAACAACAAATTTGGCAATTGGCTCGATGATCTTTTATGGCAGATGACTTCAGGCCGCTGGGAGAAAAAAACAGCATTAAAAAAACGTAATGTAAAAGGCCAGGTAATGGCCATGGAAACCGGCAAGCACTTTGCCAAGCCCGACCCAGGTGGTTTTCAGAATAAGCTGATGAGCAGATACCGGCTGCGGCTGGCCAATGTGATAAAGAAAAATCATCACAGCCTGGCAAATTAGCCCCCTCTAAACGGCGAAGCCCTCATGAGTTCCGTTAAAAAAAATAAGAGCGAATAATCTCCCCCGGTAGAGGAGACTTTTGAAAAGAGTGAATTGTTGTTTGTGTTATAATTAGGCTTGCGGAGATAAAACTTTGCAGGCCTTTATTTTTATAAGAAGCTGTGGGCATGTGCGATTCCTGCCTTGGGGCGGGGACGGGTGGGGTTTAGGAAACTATTCCCATGACTAACATTATTGCAATAACTGGTTTAAGAGTTAGCGCAGCGCCTCTTAAATCTAACTATGAAAAATGAGGACTCTGTCCGGCACTTGAAACGAGATGCAATTTGGAATGAAAATTAATCCGCTGAAAATCAACAACTGACAAAACACTGTCGCCACTTTCCCCAACCCAATTCCCGAAATTTGAATTTAGACGCAGTTATGCGTAAATGATGTTCTTTGAAATATTAAAGTTTTTTTAAATCTCCCCTACCGGGGGAGATTAGAGGGGGCTGGTTATTTCTTCCTCATCGAAATAATATAATAATCCCCCATATACTTCCACGGCCACCTGCTTTTTAGCCGGTCTTCCTGCCGAACCAGGAAACGGTACAGCAACGGGTCTTTTTCCGCAAAGCCTTCAATATATGAGGGCGGTACAACAGTACATAAACCTTCAAGCCCAACAAGCCCAAACCCCGGCCCAAGTTTACCGATCACATAGCCGGGATTGTAATACCAGCACTTAAAGTATTCTCCTTCTACACGCGCCTTGCGCCCCTTACTGCTAAAAAACCTGCGGAACGCCGTTTTAAACTTCCCCTTAAACACCAATAAAGTTTCCCAAAGGCAAAAATTGGAAATAATAACCAAAGTAGCCGTGCCGCCCGGTTTTAATAAACTATCAAATGAAGCCAAAACCTTATCTAACTCATTAGTGCAATTCAAGCCGCCAAAGTTGGAGAAGATCAGATCATAAGGCCCTTTGTTTTGAAGCGAAGATAATTCGGTATAAGAACACTGCTCAAAACTTACCGAATCACTATAAGTGGCTGTTTTCTGCTCAAACTGCTGGAGCATACCCGTGGCCAGGTCAGTTCCATGAACCTTAAAACCATTTTGGGCGAAAAATAAAGCATCTTCCCCTGTGCCGCAGTTCAGTTCTAATATGCTGCCATTCTCGGGCAAATGTTTTAAGACCGTATTACGCACCCGCTGCCGCTTGTAATTGATAATGGTGTCGTTGCTGTAAATACCATCAAAAATGGGTGCTTGCCGGCTAAATGCCTTAGCCGCGTTATGCTCATTTAAGGGTATGTTAATATTGGCCATTATGCTGTTATAATTATTGATTTAAAAATCTCCCCAACGGGGGGATATTTAGAGGGGGCTTTTCTCCAGTTGCTTCAGCTTCATCATAGCCAATAAAGTAGCCGGCGCGTGGTATAATACCGATGCCGCTTTCCTTAATAGCTTCATATCAAAATTCAACGGGTTGCTTACCAACTTGCGCAGATTATATTTAGCCAAATGTGCGTGGTAATTCTGATGTACATATTTATGCAACTGCTTATAATAAGCTGGCGCGAATGTATTACTGAACATCAGCGCCATTTCATCCGAATCTGTCCAGTTGGTTTTCTTTACCAGGTCGGCCTTTACTTTTTCATAAAACTTAGTTCCCGGCAGGGGGTAGGATACGGAGATACCTATCTCATGTGGCAACAAGTTATTGATCATCTTAATGGTGAGGCCGATATCTTCCTTCATCTCGCCGGGGTAGCCAAACTGGATAAAGAACGAGGGCTTTATACCGTACAATTTCATTAATCGGGTAGCCTTTTCTATTTGGTCGACGGTGATGCCTTTATCCATGGCATCAAGTATGTGCTGTGAGCCGCTTTCCGCGCCTATCCAAACGTTATCACACCCGGAAATAGCTAATGCTTCAACCGTTTCGCTATTCACCAAAAGGTCGGCGCGCGATTGTATCTTATATTTAAATTGCAGCTCTTCCTCCTCAATCAACTTCGCAAATTTCTGTACCCAGCCGGGCTTCAGGCCAAAAATATCATCGCAGAACCAAATATGGTCAACGCCAAAATTTTGCTTCAGTAATTTCAACTCCTCAACCACATTTTGCGGGCTGCGCGAATTATACCTGTTACCATAAATAGGCTTTGCGCACCAGTTACACTTGAACGGGCAGCCACGCGTCGTGCCAATATTCATGGAAAAATAGCCTACGTTTTTCAGCCAGCTATCGCGATAGGGGGTAATATCAACCAAATCCCAGGCTGGTAAGGGCAGATTATCCAGTTCTTTTAAAACCGGCCTTCCTAAAGTTTTATGTTGTGAACCATCCTTCAGATAAGCTAAACCATGTATCCCGTAAGGATCGCCGCCTGCTTTAATGGTATTTGTTAATTCAAGTAAAGTTTGTTCGGCCTCGCCTATGATCACAAAATCAGCGCCTTCGTTCAAATATTGGCTGAACCTGTCGGTAGAATCCGAACTTGATACGATTACCGTACACCCTCTTTCTTTTGCCATTTTGCACATCTCAAATGCCGCTTCTCGCATGTTGGTGAGGCACATTTTTGTGAGGTAGTTAAACCCATCATCATATATCACAAAAAAGCCGGGTTGATTTTTTTTTATTGATGGCAAAATATCTTCAGCACCTTTAGCAAACATGGTATCGTAAAGTGAAACATCATAACCATGTTCCCGCATATTCGCAGCTGCGTACAAAGTACCCAGCGGGGCATACGGCAGCCCGAGCGACCATTGTTTAGGGTCGAACCGCAAAAAATACGAGTGGGTGAACAAAATGTTATTTGACCTGTCCATGTATTAAGCCAAACTTGTTAAGGGAGATAAATTAAGTGAACAAACACATTTGGTACAGGTTGGATGGCCCGAAGTATCTAGGTTTTTCCTGAAACCAATAGATTGCTTGCTATTCAATGCGGTCGCCAGTTCGGTATCGGCAATATTGCCGATACTATTCATAAAAAAGCAGGGTTTTATGTCGCCATCAGCCTCAATTACCGCCGATACCCATGGCGCATTGCATTTTTTATAGGGAAAAGGGTTATGCCCGTAAAAGGCAGCATAATAGTTATAAATTTCCTGGATCTTTGACTGGCTTTCAGCTATAAACCCGGTATCAAAATCATTTTTATAATTGGTTATCAAGTCATTAATTACCGCTTGTAATTCTGGTAGTTCATGTTCCGGTATCAGTATTTCTGTTTGCTTCATCACCTCCCAGGCTTGCTGGCGATTAAAAGCATGGCTGCTCACATCTGCAGGCAAAAAACTTACCTGGTCAATGCCCATATCCCGCGCGGCATTAATTATCGCGGGCCAGTTCCTGTAATTTAAACGGTGAATAACTGTCCGTGCTGTAATTAGGTAATGAGGGTTGATGGAACGCAAATGCATTACGCCTTCCCTTAATTTGGCAAACGCATTGGGGATATTCCGTATGGCATCATGCAAAGCCTCGTCGCCATCTAATGACACGATCACATCATCCACCCATTTCAATAAATTATCGGCATGTTGTTTTATGGTAAGCCCGGTAGTAAGCAGCGTTACTTTTATGCCAGCGCTCTTTAGTATCTCACACAGACTAAAAACTTCTTATTCAACAATGCTTCCCCGCCTGACATTAGTACCCGCTGGGTATCCAGCTTTTTAAGTGAACGCACTAGTTTGCTTATATCATCAGGCGTTATCTGCTTAAGGTTTTTATTGTCCTTCCAGATGTCGCACATTACACAGCGACAATTACAGGCGCTGTGTGGCATCAGTATCACAATGGGCAACGCGCTGATCCTGTGCGTGCGCAAAGTATTGTACCGTTTGAAAGTGTGATATAGTGATTGCCTGCCTACCATGTTATCAGCCCCCTCTAAATCTCCCCCGGTAGGGGAGACTTTAATAGCCTTTTTAAAGCCCTCCCTACCGGGGAGGGTTTGGGTGGGGCCTATCCTTATCCAGTAAAACGCGTCCTTTTTTGTAACGCGGTTAAGCCAGCTCTTTGGGTTGAACAAGGCTTTGTGATCAAAGCCGTCAAAACAATTCAGGCTATGATGAAAATAATGCCCAGCCATTTCGGCCACACCCATGTTGGCGTAATACTTCTTGCTTCGGCTGGCCGATAGTTTGGCCTGTTCAGTATCATAAAAATGAGTGTCGATAATGTGTATCTCACCGCCCTCATCCAACAGCTTGGCCGCTTCATCAATAATACCCCTTGCCGATGGAAAATACTGGAACGATGCCGCGAATACGATCACATCAAACTTTATAAATTTTCCAAAAGTGTCCAGGTTAAAAGTGCCGTATATGAAACGTGCGCTGCTGTTTGTAAAAACCCTGTGTGCCTGTTCAATTTCAGGCTTGTTGGTATCTATCCCGGTAACTAAAGCGCCGTCTAATTCAGCCATTTTAGCCGATAGCCAGCCATTGCCGCAGCCAATTTCCAGTATATTAAGCGGTTTGTTCTTTTTTTGCAGGTAACTCACCAGTCGCTTACCCGATCGCGCCCTCATTTGCCATTCATGGAAATAGGGGTGTATCGGTTCTATCTCCGGTAGGCGACTAACCTGCTCGTCGGTATAAAAGCGCCCTTCCTTTTGCCGCACAGTAAAGTATAACTCCTCAAATCGGTGTTGAACAGTGCTATTTTCGTTCGATATTATAGTATCTGTTGTTTTCAATTCTTTATTCTAAAATCCCTGTATTTCCGGTTGGCGATATTTCCAATAGCGTTGCAGTAATTTTATTTCATAAGGGTATTTGTACAGGTTGGCCTTATACCTTATGGCAGAAATGAGTTTAATTGTCCTGCGTTTCAGATCATTCAGCCTGATATCGGTAACCGTTGGATAAACGCCATTCAATACGGTCTCAAAATTCCTGATCCTATCTATCATTTCCGGCGTTAACCAGGGCGTTAATGGGTTTTTGCGCATATCGAAGTTCTCCCATGCCGGGCTTACCCAATCCTCCAGCGTTTTAGGATATTCAAACCCCGATTCTAATACCTGTTTAAACAATTCCGAACCTTCGGTAGGCACAGGGCTGTAGGTATATAGAACTATTTCGGTACGCGGGTTCACCGCTTTTACCTTCTTTATAAAATCTATATCGAAATCTATTTGTGCCTGCACTTTTTCAGGTGTAGCGGCGGGAGTGCCAAGTACAAATGAGTATTCAGGTATAATGTCGAATTTCTTCAGCCTTTCTGCAAAGCGGATGATCTGCTCACCGGTTTGTGTACCGCCTTTATCCAGTTGCTCTAACACCTCATCGTTACCACTTTCCGCACCGAAAAATATGATCTTGCAGCCCGCCTTGCGTATCAAAGCCAGCGATTCATCCTTAAACTTATCCATTGTATCTATCCGCGCCATTCCCCACCAGCTCATATTTTCATTGCGCATCAGCTTTGAAAATTCAACCGTGCGCTTTTCCGATACGAAAAAGTTATTATCATGAAACTCGATAGCATCAGCGCCCCATTTATCTTTCATGTACTTCACATCAGCATAAACCCGCCGGGCAGATTTGGCTTTCCATCTTGCCTCATAAATAGGTACCACCGCGCAAAACGAGCAGGTGAACGGGCAGCCGATACTGCTATGGTAAGCCATAGTATGATTGCCTAAATAAGTTTTACCCAAATATTTTTTCATGGGATAAAACGTACCCAGTTTATCATAAGGCAGGGGCGGCAGGCTGTCCTGGTCGAGCAGGTCTTCTTTTATGGTTTTGTATATTTTGCCGTTGGATTTGTATATCAGGTTTTTTATGAACTCGTAAGGCTTGTGGCTTTCAAGCGCGTCGATCAATTGCGGGAAAGCATTATCGCCAGGACCGTTGATGATAAAATCAACATAACCTGAATTTAGTACCGCCTCGGGTTGAGTTGATGGAAAATAACCACCCCAAACCATGGTCGTGGCCGGGTATTTCTCCCGAATAGCTTTGGATAAAGGCACTGACTCGCGCAACTGTGGCCCCGGCATCACGGTAAAGCCTAAATAACTGTATTCGCCGGTATCTAAATAACTGTAAAGTTTTTTTAACGGATCGGTTTCGATATTGCCGTCGACTATTACCCAATCATATTTTCCTTCGATGGCCGCTGCTATATTCAGGATAGAATTTGGAATGCGGTGCTTGGCAACGGCGCTTTTCGGATTGTATAATATTACTTTATTCATTCGTTCAATTGCTTTTTTTGGCTTCTTGACTTTTGTTTCTTGATCCTAATAAAAGAGGTAGGAAGAGATCATGAGAAGAATCCATTCCACCCCTTTTGCCCTAACGAAAGTAAGTATTGCTCTCTCGCACCCCCTTAACAGCACTATACCTTTTCTTCATTAGTAAGTACGCCCCAAAAATTGCCCCGGTTGCCTGCTGCAATAAATAAATGCGGCGGCGGGCAACCATTGTAAAATCCAGGGCGTTGTAAATTATAAAGCCATATTACAGTGATAGCAGCGATAAAAAACTACTTAAAAAGCCAGGTGAGTGACGGGCAGGCCGTAATTGAAAAAGGAAGCGCAGAAGCCTACGATCTTTGGGCTGAGAACTACGACAGCCAGCCTGGTAACCTGATGATAGATCTGGACGAGCAATTATTCACGAAGATGTTGAATGACCTGCATGTTGCCAATAAACAGGTGGCTGATATTGGCTGTGGTTCGGGCAGGCACTGGAGAAAGCTGTTTGACAAAGATCCGCTGTCGTTAATCGGTTTTGATGTGTCTGAAGGGATGCTAAACAAACTGAAAGAAAAGTACCCGCAGGCAAACGTGCGCCATATTGCTGATGACCTGTTTTCAGATGTGCCCGATGCCAATTTTGATGCCATCGTGTCCACACTTACTGTAGCACACATTGAAGATATAGAAGCCGCTATGAAAGCCTGGAGCCGCATATTAAAGCCCAAGGCCGAAGTTTTGGTAACCGATTTCCACCCGCACATTCTTGCTTATGGTGGCAAACGGACATTCAAACATCAAAACAAAAGCATCGCCGTAAAAAATTATGTACACCCGGTTTATGATATGGTTGAACTATTGCAGAATCACGGCTTTCATTTGATAGAAAAAAAGGAGCGGGTAATTGATGAAACCATGCGACATTATTACGAAGCGCAAAATGCCCTGCCGGTTTATGAAAAGTACAAAGGCTTCCATGTGATCTACGGCATCCATTTAAAACGCTAATATGCTGCTCAAAAATGTTGTCATAGCTGATAGTGGCCGTAAAGTGGATATTCGCGTAAGCAAAGGAATGATAACGGAAATTTTCCCGGCCGTAAGCGCAGTTGAGAGTTCCCCTCTCGAGAGAGGGCGCGAAGGGCAGAGCGACAGCAGGGGTGTGTTAACCGAGCGCAAAGAAATTGAACCAAATATCAACTTCATCAATGCCATAGTTTTCCCTGGCCTCATTAATTCACACGATCATTTGGATTTTAACCTGTTCCCGCAGCTTGGTAATCGTAAATACAGCAACTACAGCGAATGGGGGACACATATCCATAAAGAATATAAAACAGAAATAGATGAGGTTTTAAAAGTGCCGCAGGCGTTGCGCGCGCAATGGGGGATGTATAAAAACCTGTTATGCGGCGTAACCACAGTTGTGAACCACGGCAGTGGCGATGAGATAGAAAATAAACTCATCACTATTTTTGATAAGAAGCACGATCTGCATTCCGTAGGCTTTGATAAACAATGGAAACTGCGGCTCAATAACCCGTTAAAAAGAAAACTGCCCGTTGTGATACACGCGGGAGAGGGAACCGATGCTGAAGCAAATAATGAGATAGACGTACTGATAAAAGGCAAC
>Ga0116227_10011532_pt1 | contig 14811 bp, 12 predicted proteins | sample S1TSphgellanicum_FD_89693 | JGI IMG/M metagenome (GOLD analysis project Ga0116227, IMG submission 89693) | Host-associated microbial communities from peat moss isolated from Minnesota, USA - S1T2_Fb - Sphagnum magellanicum MG | ecosystem: Host-associated > Plants > Peat moss > Unclassified... | reverse complement strand
TCATCATTGTGTCGTAACTTCTGACATATTTCTCTATCAGATATCAATCCTGTCGAATTAGACACCAAAATGCCCGCTTCAGACCGATCAGAACGCCTTAATGCAACAAGGTCGACATTTCCGTGAAGTTCAGAAACAAAGTTGAATGCATTGGTCATATCATTCACCTGAAACAAGGTTAACTTGCTCCAGGCATTGCACGAAGTGTGCCAGTATGGTCCCGAGCTTCCTCCTTAGCTTTATGCGGCGCTCGTTTGGGGGCGGCGCGGCGCGGCGACCCACATTTTCCGGCAAAAGTTCTGCATCAGGCCAATAATCTCATCAAAAGTTGCAAGCACGTCGTCGCTATGCAGCACTGTACGAACGCGTTCGAACATATCCAGATAGAAGCCAGCCAGGATCAGCTTGTCCTTGGCTCCCCGCTCCGGCTTGATGCTGCCGTGCAGGATCAACAGAGCGCGCATGCAGGTCTGGGTGTGACGGCACATATTATCCAGGCGGCGCACCTCATAGGCAGCTTTTGCCGCGATAAGCTCCTGACATAAACGCTCATGCACCTGAATGCTGGCCTGCACGGGCGTGAGCACGGCGTGGGTCGCGCGGCCGTAGGCGCGAACGCCAGCCGCGACTTCCGGCGAAAAGTCTTCAGCTGCTGGGTGGGTTGAGGATTGCATTGAGTTCTTCCTGTAAAACGCTGGCTGACGCGATTTCGGTTTCCATGTTGGCGTATTGATCGATCAGCGACGTCTCATAATTATTGGCGTTGGTTTGGATCGTCGTGGCCTGGCTCGATAGGCTTGTATCTTCACCGGTCAAGCCAGAGATCGCCGTCTCAAACGAACCGGACGCCTTATTTCCGAACTGAGTGGCCAGGTTGACCAGGCTGTCCGCAAAGCCTTGGCTGAGCGATACATTGATGGTTTCGTCTGACGTTGTGAACACAGCGAACTTCAGCCCGGCGTAGGCTGTACCGGAGGCGCCGATCAGCTCATCACCAGACACCGTAAATAGCCCGCTCTGCCCGTTCACCGTAACGCCCGAAATTCCATTGGAATCAGCCGTGATGTCTAAGGCGAAGCTCTGCGATATGTCGCTGGTGTTGCTGATCACCACCAGAGATGTGCTCGAACTGCTGAACGACGACTGGAAAAAGCTCTGAACGGCGGTCGGATCATCCGTCACGGCGTTCGTCAGCAGGGTGGGATCTGAGAGTTCCAGATCGTTGTTGCTGTCCAAGGTGATGCCGAGATCGGCCAGATATGAAATGGCGCTGCTGCCTGTGCCGACCTGCCCGGTCACGATGTCATCGAGCTGGGTCGTCAGGGTGCCTAAGGTGGGATCGCCGAACAGGTAGGCGGTGGAAGATACCACCCCGTTCGTCTCCGCCTGTTGCGTCGCAATATAGTCGTTCAAGGAATTATAGGCGGTGATGAAGCTCTGCACCGCCGAGGTAATGCCCGACGTGTTTTGGGTGATGGCCAACGTCAGGGTGCTTCCCGCAGACGTCGTGCTGTCCAGATTCAGCGTCACCCCTGGAATGACGTTGCTCGGCGTATTGGTCGTGCTGGTGATCGAGGTGCCATCGACCGTGAATTCCGCGCTCTGACCCGCCTGAAGGGTGGTCGCGAACGCGCCGGCGCTCGTGGTCACGCCGATGTCGTTTAGAACATTGTCGCCCGATGCGGCCGTCGCGGTGATGGTCTGGCCGGTATCGGCCGTGGACAGCACCATTTGATACTGGCCCGAAGAGACCTGGATCAGGGTGGCGTCCACGCCCGTCGTCGCCGACTCCGCGCTGATGGCGCTGGCGATGTCGGATATCGTCATACCGCTGGTGACATTGATGGTCGCTGCGGTTCCGTTCGAGGCGGCGATGGTGAAGGAGCCCGTGTCGCCCACCGCCGTCGATCCGGAAAGGGTAGAGCTGGCCACCTTCATACTGGTCGCCAGCTGCGATATGGTCAGACTATAGGAGCCCTCTGTCGCCGACGTCGTCGTGCTGGCCGTCAATATGTTGCTGGCGGTGACCGAGGCGTCCGAGGAGGTGACCGTGGCGGTCATATCGGAGAACAGGCTGGTCGTGCCGGACGTCAAGTGCGCCGACGAGGCCAAGGCGTCGACGGATGAGGAGAGCGAATTGACCAGCGACTGAACATCGGAATAGGCCGATATCATGTTCTGGTTGGTCGTGATTTGCGCGTCAAGCGTATCGATCGACGCGGTCTGGCTAGCCAGGGCGGTCTGAATCAGAGACGCCGTGTTCAGGCCAGAGGCGGTGGATTGGATGTAGGTCGTCGACCCGAGGGTGACGACCGATCCCTGATTTACGCCGGCTGTGCTTGTCATTGGACCTGCCTCATACGGCGGCGGCGGATTGGCCGGAGCGAGATGGAGAAAAATGCAAAGCGGTTTTTCGCCTGCATTTCGCTCATCCGCTCAAGGGCCGACCCGCCGCGCGTTCAAGTTCCTTACTGCAGGACTTTGAGCAGTTCGGACTGCATCATGTTGGCGTCGGTCACCGCGGTCACCGCGGCGCTCGTCAGCGTTTCTTCGTTGGTATAGGTCGTTTCTTCCGCCGAAATATCGACCGAGGTAATGGCCGAGCTCGCCGCTTGCAGGTTGGTGATCGAGGTGTTGACCACGCTGCCCGTGTACTCGAGCTGTTCCAACTGAGCGCCCACCGACGCTTGATAGGTCGAAAGGCTGTTGATCGCGCTGGTCAGGGCCGTCATCGCCGCGCTGGCGCCGGTGACGGAGGAGATGGACAGGCTTGAGAGCGCAGCGATCGCCGTGGAGGCGGCCGTGATCGTCACGGTGATGGTCTCGCTCGAGGTGTCGCCCACCAGGAAGGTCGCGCCGCTGGCGTAGGTCGAGCTGGTCAGCAGCGTTTCACCGTTGAACGTCGTCTGGGTGGCGATGTTCGACACTTCGGCGAGGAGGTCCGAGAATTCCGCTTGGAGGTCGTTCAGGCTGGCGGTGCTGCTCGAGCCCGACTGGGCTTCAGCCGCCAGGGACTGCATCCGCGTCATCACATCGCTCATATTGGTCAGAGCGCCGCTGGCGGTGTTCAAGACCGATTCGCCGCTGCTGACGTTGACGGCGGCTTCTTGCAAGATCGCCACATCGGAGTTCATACCAGTGCTGATCGCGAGGCCAGCGGGGTCGCTGGCGGCGTTCGTGGTGTTCTTGCCGCTGGAGATTTCATCGATCGCCGTGCTTTCGGCGCTGCTGTTGGCGTTCAGATAGGCGACGGCCGTGTTAGCCGTCGTATTGGCGCTGATTGAAGGCATGGGGTCCGCCCCTTATTGGGTTTGAGTCCAGCCCTGGCCGTCCAAGGCTGCGAAGTCACCGACGCCGTTGCTGGAGCCGCTTCTCCCACTTCAACGGACCGACCGTCCCCGATGGGGCGGAAAAACGTCGTCCAATGACTGAAAAATTTTCGGCGACTCTAAAAAGCGCAGCGCCATTGCATATCCCCCTGTTGTTTAGCGGAGTGGGGAAGGAAAATATGCGGAATATGTTAATGATTATACGGTGTGTTTTTGGATTGTTGGTCCCACCTACTCCACTCATCCCGCGCTGGCCCAGGTCTACGGCGCCAGGTCTGACGCCCATTCGGCGGTTGAAATGTCGCGCCATGGATGCCCGGAACACGTCCGGGCAAGACGGAAGAGAGAGCGCTACAGGCTATATGTTAGCGCCTATGGAAACAAGATCAGGCGCGAGCGGTCTATTGGCTCACGCGAAGGCGGGAAGATATGATAAGGACGTTTGAGGCTTGCGCCCGCGTGTGGAGTTTTGAGCGACCTTTGGCCGTGCTCCTCACGCTTGATATGGCTTCGCGTGAAATCTTAAACGCCGCCTCCCCACGCGATCAACCTATCTACTGCAGGACTTTCAGCAGCTCCGACTGCATGGCGTTGGCGTCGCTGACGGCGGTGACGGCGGCGCTCGTCAGGGTTTCTTCGTTGGTATAGACGGTTTCCTCCGCCGAGATATCCACCGAGGTGATGGCCGTGCTGGCCGCTTGCAGGTTGGTGATCGAGGTGCTGACCACGCTGCCCGTGTAGAGAAGCTGCTCCAGCTGAGCTCCGACGGACGATTGATAGGTCGAAAGACTGTCAATCGCGGATGTCAGCTCAGTCATCGCCGCGCTCGCGCCGGTGACGGTGCTGAGAGACAGGCTGCCGATGGCTATGGCCACCGTGTTGGCGGCCGGTATCTTCACCGAGATCGTGTCGCTCGAGGTGTCGCCCACCAGGAAGGTCGCGCCCGTTGCATAGGTCGCGGTCGAGGTCAGCACGGGTTCGCCGTTGAACGTCGTCTCGTTGACGATGTTGGACACCTCGGCGATCAGGCTTGTGAATTCCGCATTGAGGTCGTTCAGGCTGGCGGTGCTGCTGGAGCCGGACTGCGCCTCGGCCGCCAGGGACTGCATCCTGGTCATGATGTCGCTCATGTTGGTCAGGGCGCCGCTGGCGGTGTTCAGCACCGATTCACCGCTGGTGACGTTCACGGCGGCCTGCTGCAAGATCGCGACGTCGGAATTCATGCCTGTGCTGATCGCCATGCCGGCGGGGTCGCTGGCGGCGTTTGTCGTATTCTGCCCGCTGGAGATTTCCTCGATCGCCGTGCTCTCCGCGTTGCTGTTGGCGTTCAGGTAGGCGACCGCGGTGTTGGCCGTTGTATTGGCGCTAATTACAGGCATGGGGTCCGCCCCTCATCAGGTTTGAGTCCAGCCCTGGTTGTCCAAGGCCGCCAAGTCGCCGACGCCGTTGCTGGAGTCGCTTCTCCCACTTCAACGGAGCGACCTTCACAGGTGGGGCGGAAAAATTTGGCTGCTTGATTCAAAAATTTTCGACGACTCAAAAAAAGTTCGCCCCATTCCCGATAGGCGTCTCGTTGAAGTGGTCAAAGGGCGCTCTCGTCCTCTTTATCGCTTAGGCCAAATAATGCCGGGGCTTCCATGACGACTGTGCCTCCGACAAGTGGGAGCTCATCCAGCTCGAACTCTTCAGTTTCGAGTAGCGCGACGTCGTCTGCGACGTCCGTCGAAAATGAATTCCTGAACATCCTGACAACGGAGTTGAGCAATCAAGATCCGTTGAACGCCATGGATCCCTCGACCTTTACATCTCAGCTGGTCGGGTATGCGCAGCTGGAGCAGCAGCTCACGACCAATCAAGACCTCAGTACATCCAATACGAGCCTGAGCACCATCACGACCGACCTCAGCTCGATGATGAGCTCGCTCAGCGCCATCAGCAAATATGTCAGCTCGCTCAGCAGCGGCAGCTCGTCCAGTTCCACCAGCACCAGCGCCTAATAGGATATCGCCATGTCTCTCAACGGAGCTCTTAACGCCGCAGTATCCGGCCTCCAGGCGCAGAGCAACGCCTTGTCCGTGATATCCACCAACATCGCGAATGCCTCGACGACGGGCTACACGACAGAAGACTCTAACTTTGATTCGCTCGTCAGCGGTTCAACCGGCGCGCAAAACAACAGCAGCGACTATGGCGGTTCTGGCGTCCAGGTCGTTACGAGTTATGACATGCAAACCATTGGTCAACAGACGACTACGGGTATTTCAACTAATATTGCGCTGAATAATACGTCCAGTAACGGCTTTTTTGTGGTCTCGCCGAGTGCGACAAGTCCATCTACGTCGACTGACCTCTACACGCGTGACGGGAGCTTCTCGCAAGCGGATGGCGGTTATCTTCAGAATAGCAGCGGCGACTACCTGATGGGCTACGCCACGGACTCCGATGGCACGCCAACCTCAAGCAGCGTCGGCCAGTTGAGCGCCTTGACACCCGTCTACGTCCCCCCCACGGTGGCGGCGATCGCGACGACGTCGGCGACCTTGGTGGCCAATCTGCCGGCTGGACTGGACACAGCGGCCGAAAATGCCTCGGACTCATCCGACGCGGATTCAACCACATCGTCTTTGACCGCCATCGACTCTCTAGGAAATACGCAGACGGTTAGTGAGACCTGGACGAACCTCGGCGACAATAAATGGATTCTGTCACTCGGCGACCCGACCAACTCGGCGGGAACGACGACCGGTACGACCTCTCCCTCCGTCTTCCAACTCACCTTCAGCGACGATGGCGCGCTCACCGGCCTCGAGTCCGGGACCGGCTTCACGTCTAGTGGGATTACAGGCGGAACGTCCATCACGGGGACTTCGATTTCGTTAACCCTGACCCCTGACTCGACCAACGGTGCGGCGACGCAACCGATCTCTCTCGACCTGTCCGGTATGACGCTTCAGGCCGCGACAAACTCCACAGACGAAATTCAGATCACCAGCAACACCAACGACGGCTCGCTTGGTGGGCTGCTGTCGTCGATCGCGATTTCGAGCACCGGCGTGGTATCGGCGACCTACGCCAACTCCGCGTCCTCCAACACCACCACCGTGGATGTGGCCCAGGTCCCGCTCGCGACCTTCGCCGATGAGGAGGGCTTGACGGCGATCAGCGGCTCAACCTTCGCCGTCAGCACAACATCGGGGTCTCCGACCCTGGTCACCGCCGGAACGGACGGAACGGGCGAACTGACCGACAGCGCGATCAATGCGTCTACAACCGACACCTCCGCCCAGTTCGACAACATGATTACGGCTGAGCAGGCCTATTCGGCGGCGGCGCAGGTCGTGACCTACGACACCAAGATGTTCGACAGCCTGGTCCAGGCGGTCGCCTAGGCCATGGCTGAGCTCATTCGCTATATCCGCAAGGCTAGAGCGTCTCGCTACGCCAATTTCCGCCTGCCGATCATCACCTCGCCGGAAGAGGCGAAGGCGGTCGCCGCCAAGGTCGGGGCGGAGCTGGCGTCGCTCCCCCCGAATGAAAAACTGTCCCTGCTCAGCGACCTGAAGGTTCTGTCGGACGCCTTGGAAGGGCGTATCCAACGCCTGGACGAGGAGATGGCTGAGACTCGCTTGAAGCTTCAACAAGCGCGTTTCAGCCGGCGGGTTTGCCGCAGCTACGCCCAAAGCGCCGCCGCGGTGATCCAACTTCATCGGCGGCGCTAGCCATGTCGCTCACGTCAGCCCTGAACTTAGCGGCGTCTTCGCTGGCGAATACCCAATTCCAGATTGCAACCGTCTCCACCAATATCGCCAACGCCACCACGCCGGGCGCGACCCAGGAGACCTACACCGAGACCACGTCGGATAGTGTCGGGGCGGCGCTCAGCGGCGGCACGATATCTCGGCTGACGAACAGCTATCTCTCCAGCACCGTCAACCAGAGCGCCAGCACGAGCGCCGCCAGCTCCACCGTCAGCAGCTATCTGTCGAGCTATGACGATGCGCTCGGCTCGACCTCGGATGACGACACGATCTCGAATCTGCTGACGAAATTGCAGAGCGCGCTGACCACGCTGCAATCCGATCCATCGGCCAGCTCTGATCAGACGGCCGTGGTCTCCGCCGCCTCGAATATCGCGACCAGCATCACCAGCCTATCGAGCTCGATTCAGTCGCTACGCACTCAGGCCAACACCGATATCGGCACGACGATCAGCTCCATCAATACAGACCTGCAGAACTTGCAGAGTCTCAACTCAGCGATCGTTCTTGGAACCTCCACAGGCGCCGATGTCGCCTCGCTCGAGGATAAGCGCGACAGTACGCTGACAGATCTGTCGTCCCTGGTCGGCGTGCAATATTACACTACGTCTAACAACTCGCTTGTGGTCTACGACTCCGGCGGGACTCAGTTACTGGGTGAGGCCGGGGGCGCTGCAACTCTGACCTATTCCACCGTCGGAACATTGGGGTCATCGACCAGCTATCCCGACGACGGCATCTCCGGCATTATGTTGGATGGGACCGATATTACGGACTCCCTCGGCGGCGGGACGCTCGGCGGCCTGGTGGATTTGCGCGATACGATTTTGCCGGAACAGCAGGACCAGCTCGATCAACTCGCGTCCGGCCTGATCTCGACCGCGAACACGGCCAGCAACGCCGGCACCGCCTATCCGCCGCCCAATAGCCTGACCAGCACCAGCTCCACGACCCTGTCGGGCTCCGACACCTTTTCTGGCTCGGGGACCATCACCATCGCGGTCACCAACTCCAGCGGGTCATTGGTTTCGAGCAACACCTTAAACCTGAGTTCCTATACCACCGTATCGCAGTTGGTCGCCGGCCTGAACACGATCAGCGGCGTCACCGCCTCGTTGTCTTCGGCGGGCCAACTGACGATTGCGGCCACTTCATCGTCCAACGGCGTGGCGATCAGTGGATCGCTCAATACCAGTGGGACGCAGTCCTTTTCCGATTACTTCGGCTTCAACGACATCTTCTCAGGTACGGACTCCACCGATATCGCGGTGTCGAGCACGCTCGCCGCCAATCCAGCGACCCTGCCGACGGCGACGTTGAACACGAGCGCGGCTGTGGGCTCGGCCGCGGTGACGCCGAGCGATAGCAGCACGGTCACCAGCCTCATCAACGCGCTCACCACGAATCAGACCTTGCCGGCCAAGAACACGGCCACTGCGATCACCACCAATATCAGCTCGGCCGCGTCCAACCTCGTCGCCAACGCCGCGACCTTGATCTCAAACGCCTCCACCACGGCGGACAACGATAGCACCACCTTCGCCGCGGCCCAGAATGCGCTCTCCAACGCTACAGGCATCAACAGCGATAGCCAGACGGCGATCCTGACCCAGTATCAGGATCAGTATCAGGCCTCGGCTGAGCTGATTTCGGCCGTCCAGTCGATGTTTTCGACGCTCATAAGTTCGTTAGGAGGGTAATACGAATGGTCGGACGCGTATCTACCTACTCCGAAACCAACTATATCATGTCGATCAACAACTCGATCCAGGCCCAGGAGGCGGCGGCCCAGACCGAGCAAGCGTCCGGCCTGGACGCCCAGACCTATGGCGGGCTCGGCGGGAGCACCACCTCGCTCGTCCTGACCATCAGCAGCCAGGTCTCCCAGCTGACGGCCTCCAGCGAGAGCGCAACCACTGCGCTGGCCAATATGCAAGAGTCCTATTCGGTGATCGGCAATATCGGCAGCTTGGCGACCTCGGTCCTGACCAATCTCAGCGCCGACATCAGCGGCGCGGGCAACACGTCTACGACCTTGGGGGATACGGCGTCGACCTGGCTGACGGAACTGAGCGGCCTGTTGAACACCCAGTATGGCGGCGCTTACCTGTTTTCTGGCACCGCGACCGATACGGCGCCGGTGGATACATCCGCCACCGGTTACGACCCCACCGCCGCGCCCACCGTGGCCAACACCGACTATTATCAAGGAGCCTCAAGCGGAACGACCTTTTACGGCAGCAGCGGTTTTTCCGTCTCCACCTCGGTCCAGGCGAACAACCCAGCCTTTGAAATGATGCTGCGCGCCATTTCCTTGGTCCAGGCCAATCCGTCGGATAGCAGCACCCTCACCCAGGCCTACAGCCTCATCCAAACGGCGAGTTCTGACTTGGCCGACACCCAGGCCGAGATATCAGCCAACAGCGCGTCCCTGACCCAGTATCGCAGCGATATTTCGACCCAGGTCACAACGCTCTCCACCCTCTCCACAAACCTGGAAGGCGCCAATCTCCCCGCCGCCACGGTGACGGTGACCGATCTCTCGACCCAGCTTGACGCCAGTTACGAGACGGTTTCGAAGCTGATGTCGGAAAGCTTGGCCAGTGTGTTGAGCTAGAGAGGCGCGGGATGATTTGATCTGTCGATAGCCCTTACCTCTTCCGCCTGACCGTCGTGTGCCCATAGACGCTTAGTTTACCATTTTCGCCTTCCCCGGGCTTGTCCCGCGGGAAGCGGAAAAAGGGGCGTTAAATCGTCCCTACGCTCCAGACTGGACCGCGCTCGATCCAGAAAAATCTCCGCCCAACTTGGCCAGCCGCCTGCGTTTAACCTTTCAGACAGAGGTTGGATTCACGCGATGCCCGAGATCACGCTCCCTGCAGAGACGCCCGGCGCTGAGACGCCAACCGCCGAGACGCTGGATCAGATCATCGCCAGCGTGAATGTGGCCCAGGCGACGACCCGCTGCGCCATGAAGGAGATCCACGACACGCGCAGCCAGCTGAAGCGGACGGAGGCCTGTCTGGCTCTGCTGCTGGGCGCACTGAGCGAGTTTCGGGAGGGGGCGTCGGACTATGTGGTTCACCGTATCGCACAGGAGCTGAGGCGCCTCGCGGCGGCGCCGGAAGCGGCGGCCGCTCTGGCGGGGTGCGCCGAAGACGATGTCGATGCGCCGCTGCTCCAGGCCATCGCTTCCCACCTCTACGGCTCGCGTGCGGAGACCATCTGGCAGGTGCAACCCGTCAACCTCGCGGTGATGCATTGAACGCCGTGGCGGTCCAGCGGGCGCGGGATGAGGTCCCGCCCCCTGAAGAGCTCGCGGACCGTCTTTGCGACCTGATGCTGCGGCTAGAGCCCCAAGCTGACAAAAACGCCAACGCCATGACGCCCGACGGCGCCTGCGATGCGCTGATGAAACTGGGCGCCTTCCACCATCGCGAGGGGCGGCTGGCCCAGGCGGAGTTGTTCTACAGCACCATCCTGCGTGTGCGGCCCGATCACGCGGACAGCCTGCATTTTCTGGGTGTCGTTAAATACCAGCTCGGTCATTTCGCCGAGGCGGTGGATCTGATCGCCCATGCCCTGCGCATCAACCCCAAGCGCAGCGACTATGTCCTGAACCTTGGCAACGCCTTGGCGCGGTCCGGGCGGCTGGGGGACGCGGAGACCTGCTATCGTGCTTCCATCGAGCTGTCGCCCGACTCGGCCATGGCGTTTAATAATCTCGGCGCCACGCTGCGCGACCTGGGCCGTCTCGAAGAGGCCGAAGAGAGCTGTCGCGCCGCCTTGCGGCTCAAACCCGATTATGGCGACGCCTTGAACAATCTGGGCACAGCCCTGGCGGATCTGGGGCGCTTCCAAGAGGCGGTCGATAGCTACCAGCAGTCGCTGCGGCTGAACCCCAAAAGTTTGGAGATCCACAATAATCTCGGCAACGTCCTGACCCATCTGGGCGACCTTGACGGTGCGATCGCCGCCTATTCGGCCGCGCTCGAGATCATGCCCCAGTCGGTCGACGTCCATCATAACCTGGCCATGACCCTGCTGCGTTCGGGGCGGTTTGAGGAGGGGTGGGCGGAATACGAATGGCGTTGGCGGTCCAAGCAGTTGGCGGCGGTTCGCCGAAACTTCGCCCAGCCCCAGTGGGACGGTAAGCCGCTCGGCGACCGGGTCCTCCTGGTTCACGCCGAACAGGGTTTTGGCGATACGCTCCAGTTCTGCCGGTACGCGTCGCGCATCGGCGGCCGGGTGATTGTCGAGGTGCAGCCTGAGTTGGCTCGGCTGCTGCAAAATCTGGCGGGGGTGGAGGTGATCCCGCGCGGCCATCCCTTGCCTAAGTTCGACGTCCACTGCCCCATCATGAGCCTGCCGGGCCTGATCGAGCCCACGCCGGACCCCACCCATCATGCCGATCCCTATATCAGCGCTGAACCCAGCCAGGTCGCCCTGTGGCGGGCGCGATTGACGCCGCTCAAGGGGCTGCGGGTCGGTCTGGTCTGGGCCGGCGGCAACCGGCCCGACCAACCGACGCTGGAAGCCGTCAATCGCCGCCGATCCATGACGCTGGCCATGTTGGCCCCTCTGGCTCAGGTGTCAGGCGTGAGCTTCGTGTCTTTGCAAAAGGGCGCCCCCGCGGTTGAGGCGGCGGCGCCGCCGGAAGGCTTAACGGTCCACGATTTCACGGCCGACCTGAACGACTTCGCCGATACCGCCGCCCTGGTGGCGAACCTGGACCTGGTGATCACGGTCGATACCGCGGTCGCGCACCTTGCGGCGGCCCTAGGCCGGCCGGTCTGGATGGCCAATCGGTTCGACAGTTGTTGGCGTTGGCTGACGGATCGGCGCTCCAGTCCCTGGTACCCCACGCTGACGCAATTCTGTCAGCCGGCGCCTGGGGATTGGGACTCGGTCGCGACCGATCTCGCCGCCGCCCTACAGCACGCCGTGGACCTGTTGGAGGATCGCCCGATGGCCACGGCTGAGGTCGCCTGATGCCGCCCGCGCCGGCTTCGCTCAACAGTCACTATCAATTGGCCAAGGAGGCGTTGGCCATCGGCCGCGTCAGCGTTGCGGAGGCGCTGCTGAAGGAGCTTATTGCGGCCCGGCCCCGTGAAGGGCGAGCCCATCATCTGCTAGGCACGATAGCCTACGGCGCCGGCAAAGACCCAGCCGCGGCGGAGCATTTCGCCCAAGCAATCCGGCTCGAACCCGAAAACGGGGACTATTACACCGACCTCGCCTCGGTGCTGACCCGGATGGGCGAACTTGAGGCCGCGATCACGGGCTTTCGCGCGGCCCTCTACCTGAAACCCGACGGCCCTGTGGCCCATAACAACCTCGGCAATGTGCTGCGCGATCTTGGGCGCCTGGACGAGGCCATGGTCTGCTACGTGGAGGCCATTCGGTTGAAGCCGGACTTTCTCCACGCGCACAGTAATCTAGGCACAATCCATCTCTACCAGGAACGCCTCGAGGACGCCAAGGCCAGCTATTTTAAGGCGCTCGGCATCAATCCGAACTGCGCTGATGTTCACAACAATCTGGGCGCTGTTTTTCAGCAGATGGGCCAGCACGATTTGGCGGCGCGGGCCTATCGCAACGCCATCCGACTTGATCCCGAAACGACCGATGCGCCGAACAATCTCGCCATGGCCCTGCTGATGCAGGGCGACTATGCGCAGGGCTGGCGTCTCTATGAAACGCGCTGGATCAGCCGCCATTCCAAGCACGGCGTGCGTCCCTTCACACAGCCCAGGTGGAACGGCGAACTCGAATCCAAGCGCGTGCTGATCTACGCTGAACAAGGCTTGGGAGATTCGCTGCAGTTTTGCCGTTACCTGCCGCTGATTGATCCTCGGCATGAGGTTGTGTTCGAGGTGGACGCGCCCTTGGTCGATCTGATGCGCCAGCTTCCAGGCGTCGAGGTGGTCGCCCGCGGCGCCTCCTTGCCCGACTTCGACGCCCATTGCCCGATCATGAGTCTGCCTCGGGTGTTTGGGACCACATTAGACACCATACCGAACCAAACGCCCTATCTCCGCGCCAACCCTGCGAAGGTCGCGGGCTGGGCCAAGCGTCTGGAGGCGGCCAAAGGGCTAAGGGTCGGCCTCGTCTGGTCCGGCGGCGCGCGTCCGAACCAGCCGGATCTGGAGCCTTCTAACCGCCGCCGCAATGTCTCGCTTGCGACCTTGGCGCCCTTGGCCCAGGCGACGGGCGTCAGCTTTATCTCCCTGCAAAAGGGGCCGCCCGCGTCGGAGGCCCACGCCCTGCCGCCGGGTATGACCCTGCTCGACTTCACCGACGAGCTGCATGACTTCACCGATACCGCCGCCCTTATTGCGAACCTCGACCTCGTGATCAGCGTCGACACGTCGGTCGCCCATCTGGCCGGCGCCATGGGTAAGCCCGTCTGGCTCCTGAACCGGTTTGACACCTGCTGGCGCTGGCTGCTGAACCGCGACGACAGCCCTTGGTATCCGACGCTGCGTCTATTCCGTCAGCCTGAGGCTGGCGATTGGCGCTCCGTCGTGACGACGGTCGCCACGGCGCTGCAAGACGCTGCGGACCGGTTGGCGGATCGCCCGACCGCCATGGTGAGGGCCGCCTGATGACCACCGAGCCCGCTGTCATCGACGGCCAAGACGCCCGAACGCATTACCTTATGGGCGCAATCGCCTACCGCGCGGGCGAAGACGGTCCGGCGGCGGCGCATTTCGCTCAAGCGATCCGGCTCGAACCCGAAAACGGGGACTATTACAGCGACCTGGCCCTGGTGCTGAGCCGCATGGGCGAAACGGAGGCTGCGATAACGGGCTTCAGAGCGTCTATATACCTGAAATCGGGCGGCCCCGCGGCCCACAATAATTTGGGCGTCGTCCTGCAAAGCCAAGGCCGATTTGCTGAGGCGTTCGACTGTTTCGGCAAGGCGCTGGCGCTCCATCCCGGCTTTGTGGCGGCCTATAACAATCTGGGCTGCGTTTTGTGCGACATGGGCAAGCCCGCCCTGGCGCTGGAGCCCCTGGAGACGGCGCTCGCGCTCAGCCCGCAAACGGCTGAACTCCACCATAGCCTGGGCAATGCGCTGCGGGATCTTGGGCGCTTGGACGACGCCATCTCTCGCTACGCCGAAGCCATTCGTTTGAAGCCGGACTATCTGGAGGCGCACAATAATCTCGCGACAGTCTATTGCGACCTGGATCGGCTCGACGACGCGCTCCGCAGCTGTCTTGAAGCTGTCTCCAGCGCTCCGCGCTCCGCGGACGCCCACACCAATCTGGGCGTGGTGTGGCACCGTAAGGGCCGCCCCGATTTGGCGGCGCGCGCCTATCGCGACGCCCTTCGCCTCGATCCCGAAACGATCACGGCGCCGATCAATCTGGCTATGGCGCTGCTTGTGCAGGGCGATTATGCGGAAGGGTGGCGTCTCTACGAAAAGCGCTGGCTCGGCAGCCATTGCGCGCTCGGCGCACGCGCCTTTGAGCAGCCCCTGTGGATCGGCGGTCCTGAGCCAAAACGCCTCCTGATCCATGCCGAGCAAGGATTTGGAGATACGCTGCAGTTTTGCCGTTATGTCCCGCTCATCGACCCCAGGCATAAGATTGTGCTCGAGGTGGAAGCCCCCTTGGTCGATCTCATGCGGCAGCTTCCCGGCGTGGAGGCTGTGGTCGCCCGCGGCGCCCCGTTGCCCGACTTCGACGCCCATTGCCCGATCATGAGCCTGCCGC
>Ga0116227_10011530_pt1 | contig 14813 bp, 18 predicted proteins | sample S1TSphgellanicum_FD_89693 | JGI IMG/M metagenome (GOLD analysis project Ga0116227, IMG submission 89693) | Host-associated microbial communities from peat moss isolated from Minnesota, USA - S1T2_Fb - Sphagnum magellanicum MG | ecosystem: Host-associated > Plants > Peat moss > Unclassified... | reverse complement strand
CGGGCAAGGAGTTGCTTGCCCGGTTCATCCACGAGGCCAGCAGCAGAGGCCGCAAGCCATTCGTTGCGGTCAACTGCGCGGCGGTGCCGGAGCACCTGCTGGAGAGCGAGTTGTTCGGCCACGCGCGCGGTGCTTTCACAGGCGCCACAACGGCGAAGGCCGGGAAGTTTGAACTGGCCCACGGCGGCACGCTGCTGCTGGATGAGATCGGCGAGATGCCTCTGAACCTGCAGCCGAAGCTGCTGCGGGCCTTGCAGGAGCGGGAGTTCGAGCGGCTGGGCGACACTCGATCGATCAAGGTCGATATCCGTGTGATCGCAACGACGAATGTCGACCTGGCCTCGATGGTGGACCAAGGGAAGTTCCGCAGCGACCTGTACTACCGCCTGAATGTAATCCCTCTGGACCTGCCGCCGCTTCGCGAGCGAGCGGAGGACATTGAACTACTAGCCCGCTATTTTGCCGGTAAGTTCGCCGGGATGGCGCAAATTCCCGCTCAGGAACTTAGTCCCGAGTTTATTGCAAGACTTAAGGCGCATAATTGGCCGGGAAATGTTCGTGAATTAGGCAATTTTATGCGGCGAGTCTGTTCGCTGTACCCAGGTGCCGTGCTGGACGGCGAATGCTTCGATCAGGAGTTTCAGGGCCGCGGCAAGACGGCACCGGCCCCCGCGGCTCCCGCGCCGCTGGTCGGCGCGGGCGCGTCGATTCGCGACATTGAGCGGGCCCACCTTGAGAGCACCTTGGAGATGACCCGCGGCAACCGCACGCGGGCCGCGGAGATGCTGGGTATCAGCATCCGCACAATGCGCAATCGAATTCGTGAATACGGGCTTCCGCCCAGGAGGTACGCATAGATGCCAGATGTAAACTTTCTTCCTTCATCGCTGGAGCGCTTTCTAGAAGTGACGACCGACCGGGAGCAGACGATCGCCGCAAATATGGCGAACGTCGATACACCGGGTTATCGCACTAAGGACATTAATTTCAAACAGGCCCTTATGCAGGCGAGCGACACGGATGGCATGCAACTTACGCCTGTTGTCTCCGAAGTAAGCGGCCTGCTCGAACGCCCGGATGGAAACAATGTGAACCTAGACCGCGAAAGCATGTTGCTTGCGCAGTCGCAGCTTCAATTTCAGATGGGCACGCAGTTAGTGAAGTCGCAATTTCACCAATTGTTGAGCGCCATTAATGGAGGTAATTAAAGATGGGTCCCTTCGACATGCTCAAGATCAGCGCCTCGGCGCTGACAGCCGAACGTCAACGGTCCGAGGTAATTGCCACTAACATGGCCAATGCCGAGACCACCCATACCGATGGCGGCGGACCGTTCCGACGGAAAGAGGTAGTCTTCTCTTCCGCGAGCAATTCTTCGTTCCATCTTGCGTTTGCCAGCGCGAATGGAAACGCACGCAGAAGCGCTGGCACTGTGCGGGTGTCGCAGGTCATCGATGATCCGACTCCGCCGGTGATGCGGTACGAGCCGGGCCATCCGGACGCGGACAAAGACGGGTACGTTGCGTATCCGGCTATCAATCCAGTTCAGGAGATGGTTGATCTGATGGGATCGACGCGCGCTTATCAATTGAACGCCTCCGCAGTAAGCGCGGCCAAGCAGATGATCCAGCAATCCATCGACATATTAAAGAGTTAGTTCAGCAATTGAGGAGTGACAGAGATGAGCATGGGAATTCCGATCGGGATTGGCGGGCCGCTGACTTCAGTTCCATCAGGCGTTGAGTCCGCGTTAAGCAACTTGGGATCGGGCGGGGACAGCGGCGGCTTTGGCGACGTTCTGAAGAATGCGATCAACCAGGTCAGCAACCTGGAGGGCAGCGCCCAGCAGCAGGTAGGGACGCTGCTTCAGGGCGGCAATGCGGACATGAGCAAGGTGATGATTTCGGTCGAGAAGGCGGACGTGGCGTTTCAGCTGATGATGCAGGTGCGGAACAAGATTGTGAGCGCCTACCAGGACATTGAAAAGATGCAGTTTTAAGAGACCGGGACGAGCTAGAAGCATATGGCAGAGATGAATCACATCGTCGCTCAGTTGAAGCAGTTCTGGGTAAGCCGCAATGCCAAGCAGCGGCTTATGCTGGGCGGGGTTGCCGCCGCGACCGTGGGGCTAGTAGGTCTGTTTGCAAACCTCATGGCGACGCCGGACTATAAGCCGCTTATGAACGGGCTTGAACCGGCGGATGCACAGACTATTGGCAGTGAGCTGAAGGCGAAAAATATTCCCTATCAGCTGAGTCCGGACGGCAAGAGCATCAGCGTGCCGGCGGACCAGGTCGATGCGGCGCGGCTGGAGGTCGCGTCGAATCAGTCGACACACTCAGGCCGCATGGGGTTTGAGATATTCGACAAGGTTTCATGGGGTCAGACGGAGTTCGATGAGAAGGTCAACTACCAGCGCGCACTTGAGGGTGAGCTGGAACGCACCATTACGACGCTTGCCGATGTGAAGAGCGCCCGAGTGCATCTTGTGATGGCTACCGACTCGGTATTTATTGACCGCGACCGCGGCGCGAAGGCTTCGGTCACGTTGAAGCTGGCGCGCGGCAGTCTTACGCATGAAGAGACTGCTTCCATTCAGCGGATGGTTGCTGGAGCGGTGGATGGCTTGAGGCCGAATGACGTTTCGATCATCGATGCTGATTCGAACGAGGCCCTGAATTCGGCCGCGGACTCGGCGGGCGAAGAGGGTATAGAGCGGCAGATGACGCAGAGGCTGGTGACGACCTTGACTCCTGTGGTTGGAAGCGACCATCTGCGTGCCAGCGTCAACGTTGAGTACGATCCTGGGACGATGGAGCAGAGCCAGGAGAAGTACGATCCTTCGGTGAGCGCGCCGCTGCAGATACAGCGTTCAGAGGATTCGAGCGGCGGAAAGCCTTCGGTTGGCGGCGTGCCGGGTACCACAAGCAATGTTCCGCAGAAGCTGCCCAACGTGCCGCCCGCCCAGAGCATGGGCGACGAGAGCAATGCGCAGACCTCGAAGACGGAGAGCGCGACTTACGGCGTGAACAAGACAACGATGCATCTGAGCGAGCCGGCCGGGCGGATCAAGCGGATTACCGCGGCACTTCTTGTGGATGACGCTGTAACCCGCACGCTAGGAAAGAATGGCAAGTGGACCGAGACGCGAGTGAAGCGTTCGCCGCAAGAGCTGCAACAGATCCAGACGCTGGCGCAGAACGCGATTGGGATCGACGCTACTCGCGGGGACGTTGTCACTGTGCAGAACCTATCTTTCGCGGCGACGCCGGAGAGCGATGTCGCACCGCCATCGGTACTCGAAAGGGCGCGGAAGGGACTTTCGGATTATTCGTCGGTTGTGCGATATGCAATGCTGGTGGTCTTGTTTGTGCTTGCCTATGTGTTGATGCTGAGGCCGCTGCAGAAGAAGGTGCTGGCGCAGCAGATTGAACTGCCGCAGCAGCCCATGCTGCCCCAGGCGGAGCAGCCGTTGCCGCTGCAAAGCAGTTCGACGGTGAATCCGCGCGCGCTGAGGGAGCAGTTGGGGCACCAAGTAGCAGCTGAGCCCGCGAAGAGCGCGCGTCTGCTGCAGGCATGGCTAAGAGAGGGGACTGAGTGAGCGCAGAAGTCGATATCCAGAGCCTGTCAGGAGCGCGCAAGGCGGCAATCCTCTTGACGATGTTGAACGAAGAGGCCGCGGCATCCATCTTTCATCATCTGCCTGATGAAGACCTGCAAGGGATAACGCATGAGATTGCGCGGCTCGGCACCGTACCTAAGGAAGTTTCTCTCAAAGTGCTGGAGGAGTACCAGCAGATGACGATCGCGGAAGACCATATCTCAGCGGGCGGGCGCGAAGTAGCTACGCGAATGCTGGTGAAGGCCTTTGGCGAAAGCGGCGCACAATCGATGGTGCAGCGGCTTGTGCGTTCCCAGGAGATGAATTCCTCGCGGGTGGATTCGCTTCAGAGGATCGATCCAAAACAGCTGGCTCGCTTTCTGGAGGGGGAACACCCGCAGACAATTGCCTTGATCCTGGGGCATCTAGAGACCAAGCAGGCGTCGGCCCTTCTGATGTGCCTTCCGCATCCAGTGCGGGCCGAATCGGTACGCCGCTTGGCGAACCTTCGCCAATTCTCGCCCGCGATGGCAGAGAAGGTCGCCATCGTGCTAAACCGCAGACTTCGCTCAGTGGGCGATCAGAAGAAGAAGACCTACTCAGGGTTTCAGAGCGTAGCTGACTTAATGAATAATATCGACGCCACGACCTCGGGAGAGATATTGGAGACGATCGAGAGAGAAGAGCCGACGCTGGCGGTTAATATTCGCGATCTTATGTTCACCTTCGATGATTTTCTCAACGTGTCCGAAGTTCAGTTGCGCGCGCTTACCGGCGCCGTGGATAAGAAGACCCTGACGCTTGCCTTGAAGAGCGCGTCGGAGAATCTGAAGGAACACTTTTTCTCAACGATGTCATCGCGCGCCATCGAGATGATGAAAGAAGAGGCCGATCAACTGGGCCCGGTCCGCAGCAAGGATGTGGCCAAGGCGCAGATGGATATTGTTTCCGTCGCAAGAAAGCTTGAGGCGGAGGGCAAGATGATCTTGAAGAGCGAAGGAGCGGATGAGTATGTCCTCTAGCAGTGCACCGTTTGCGCCGGAGCCCGCGGTTCCTATGTCGCTCTTTCAATACAGGCCGACAAACTCGGCAATTCTGGAGAGGCCCGAGGAAGAGATTCCAGAAGAGGCGGCGGAGCCCGAGATACGGATTACAGAGAGATCCCTGGCGGAACGACTCGCCGCCGAGCGCGCGGCCGGCTTTGCGGATGCCGAATCAAAGATGCGAAGCGAGTTCGAAAGGAAGATCGAGTTTGAAAGCAAGAAGGTAGTCCAGGCCCTTGTGGATTTCGAACGGGAACAAAAAGACTATTTTGTCCGCGTTGAATCAGAAGTAGTACAGCTCGCTCTCGCAATTGCGGGCAAGATCCTGCATCGTGAGTCTCAGGTGGATCCGATGCTGCTCACGGCGATAGTTCATATAGCTCTCGGACAGTTAAAGGAGGGATCCTCGGCGACGATCCGCGTGCGGCCCGAACAGGCGACCAGGTGGCGGGAACAGGTTGCGTCTCGAGATATGAAGCTTTCGGTGAAGGTTGCGGAAGACGCCGAACTAGAGCGCGGGGACTGCATCCTAGAGACAGACCTGGGCGCGGTGAACTTCAGCCTAGAGGCACAACTGAAGGAAGTGGAGCGCGGTTTCTTCGATGTGCTCGCAGTCAAGCCGAAGGTCTGATGCCTACACCTCTCTCACCCTACTTCCATCATCTCGAGCAGACAGGCAGCCTGCGCTGGAGCGGCCGCGTGCTTCAGATTGTCGGCAACCTTGTCGAGTCAGAGGGACCTTTCTGCTCTGTAGGCGATGAGTGCGAGATCGTGACCGCTGAGGGGCAGACCTACATGGGTGAGGTGATCGGGTTTCGCGGGCCAGTGATGCTGACGATGACGCTGCAACTGCCTCGTGGAGTCCGATATGGCGACAGGATCGTAGCGACCGGAGGAAGGCCGTCGATCCGGGTCGGTCCTGAGCTGCTGGGTCGCGTGATCGATGGCACGGGCGAGCCGCTCGATTCGCTTGGGAAGTATGCCGCACGGCGTTTCATGATGGTAGACAGTGCGGCGCCGCTGCCTCTGGACCGGCTGCCGATCCGGCAGGCACTTGGGTGCGGAGTGCGGGGCCTCGATGCGTTTGTGACATGCGGCCGGGGGCAGCGGCTCGGCATCTTCGGAGGCAGCGGCGTAGGCAAGAGCACGCTGCTCGGCATGATGGCTCGTGGCACACAGGCAGACCTGACAGTGATGGCGCTGATCGGCGAGCGCGGCCGGGAGGTGCAGGAGTTTCTCGAAGTCATCGGAGAAGAGGGACGCCAGCGATCCGTATTAGTCGTCTCCACATCCGATCAATCGCCGCTGCTCAAGATGCGCGCGGCGCTGTCGGCCACTGCCATCGCGGAGTTCTTTGCGTCGCAGGGCAAGAGCGTTCTGCTGGTGGTCGACTCGCTGACGCGCTTTGCCATGGCACAGCGCGAGATCGGTCTTGCGGCGGGCGAGCCGCCGACAAGCAAAGGATATACGCCTTCCGTTCTGAACACGCTGGCAAGGCTCGTGGAACGGGCAGGAAACTTCAGCACGGGTAGCATCACCGCCTTTTATACAGTGTTGATGGAAGGCGACGACCAGCAGGACCCGGTCGCCGACACTGTTCGTTCCTTGCTCGATGGCCATATCATCCTTGATCGAAACCTGGCTTTACAGAATCACTATCCTCCCATTTCCATATTGGATAGTCTCAGCCGCTTGCAGCCATCGGTGGCTTCGGCCGACCACATGAGCAAGAGCAGAGCGCTGCGCATCCTGCTTGCGTCGTACGCCAAGTCGGAGGACCTTATCCGGATCGGTGCGTACCAGAAAGGCTTTGATGCGGTACTGGATCGCGCGGTCGAGAGCTTGCCGGAGATCAACAAATTCCTGCAGCAGAGCTCGCTCGAAACGCCTGACTTTGCGTCGGTGATAGAACATCTCAAGCGGTTGCCGAGCTAGTATGGGATTTCGTTTTCCGCTCGCCACTCTCTTGCGGCTCCGTGAGATCGCCGAGCAGCGAGAAGAGCTTCTGCTTGGACAGATACTGAACCAGATGGCGCAGAGCCGCCAGACCCTGACAGAGCTTGAGGAACAGCGCCGCGACCTCATCGCGCAGCGTGAGCTTGCCCTTCAGCAACTTACATCCGGCTTCGACATCACGGGATTCTACGGACAGCTGCGCGGGATCGACGATCTGGAACGCACGGGAAGGGAACATCTCGCCAAACTTACAACTTTGCGCGAACAGCAGATGAAGATCTATGAGACAGCGCATCGGAATAGAGATCTGCTCTCCGGCATGAAGAGCGAGCAGCTTGACGCCTTCCGGCAAGAGCAGGCACGTCGGGAACAGAGTGTGATGGACGACAACTTTTCCTCGCGCCGGAACTTCCGCTAGGCATACTTTGCCGGGCAGAGTGGGCAAGATGCTACCACGATGCCGAGCGGGTGAAGTAACTCAAGAAATAGACGGGCCCACAGGTAACTGCAATAGCTAAATAAATGAGGCAGTTAGCGTGAGTCAACATAAGTGGATAGTTTGGCCCGCAGTGTGCTTTTACTGGATGCGTGAAGATCGAAAGCCAATTCGCGGGCACCGCTCAGACCACAGGGATCAAGACCAGTTCCTCGCCGAACAACGGAACAGAGTTCCAGAACGCGTTTGCCGCGGCGACCAATGTTAGCAACCACGGCAGCGCGCTCCAGATTATGAGGAGCAAGCCTCAGATTCGGGACACGAAGCCGCAAGCACCTGAGAGTAAGAAGAAGGAAGCAGCTTCTGAGCCGGCTGCGCCCAATGCCGCCGCGCTACCGGCAGTGAATCCTAAGCAACTTGCTTGGCTGGACGCGTCCAGAACGCAGATAGCACTGCTTGGCGATGGCAATGGTGCCTCCGAGCCATTCGCACAAAGACTGCAGACGGCTAACACTTCCAAGACTGCTGATGAAGTAGTCAGTGGACCAGTAACCGGTCTCAGAGAGGCGACGACTGGAGGGCTCCATGCCGCAATCGGACCCGCAAGGGGAAGGTCAGTGCCGGGTGACGGGGTTTCGCCAGCAGGCCTGGCAAGTACTAAGTCCAGTACTGAAGGCATCGCAATGGAGCACGCGGGAGAGTCGCAGTCCGGTGCAGTCCAGGGTGCGCAGTCCGCGGTACCTGCTTCGGTCTCACAGCCTGTACCAGAGAAGGTTGCCCATGTCGGAGATGGCACCGATCCTTCAAAGACTGGCGATGTATCGAGTGTTCCTGCCGATGCAAGTTCGGTTGATCCGAGTGTGCTCGCCGTCCAGCAAGCTGCGTCGCCGATGATGCAGAGCGTGACTGCACCAAGTGTGCCAGCGAGTCTAAGTTCGGGGATTGAGTTCCAGCCTGCATCGGCGATTGGGGCGGCCAAGACCTATAACACGACTCCAGGAGCGGATTCGACCAAGGTGGCCGCATCACGCCAGACTGATTCTTCCGCGAAGGGGAAGGCGGCACAGTCGGATCTCCGGAGCAAGCGCACCGACGATGCCAGCGACGACACGCAAACAAGCCTCGCGACCGCGACGACACCCGGCGCCTTTGCAGCCAAGGTATCCGAGAGCGTTGGCGGTATGAATCACGGAGCAAGCGATTCCAAGGGGTCATTGGACGCTGCCGGTCTGCAACAGATAACGCAGGCGGTTCAGCCTGCCGCATCGGACCACGGGCCAGTGAGCGGACACAGTGCCGGCGTCTCCGCGGAGCCGGCGGTGCAGGCTGCTCAGGCGGCTCCGGACAATCAGACGGCGCAGGGAGTAAACAGCGCGCAATTGATCCAATCCATGCACTCTTCGGAGATGAAGCTGGGAATGCAGTCGGCCGAGTTCGGCAATATCTCCATCAGCACATCGCTCAATCACCAGGCGCTCTCGGCGCAGATCTCGATCGACCACTCGGACTTAGGCAAAGCGCTTGCCGTGCATCTGCCGGCGATCGAAGAGAAGCTGGGCAGCGCGTATGGAGTCCAGGCGAAGGTTGAGCTACGCGATACGAACAACCCGTCGCAATCCAGCGAGTCTGGCTACAGCAACTCTGGACAGCAGGCCAAGGAGCATCGCCAATCTCAATCTCAGGCGGGCACGAGCGCGGGCGGCGTCGGCACGATGTTTGGGCGAACCGCCGCCCCGGCGAGGATCTCACCGACTCTCATGGCCGCAGACACATCGCGGCTGGATATCACGATCTAACTCATTTTTTCAGGAGGAACCATGGCTGCTTCCGCACTCAATCTCGCCTCGATGATTGCGCCGCTTTCCCCGGCGAGTCTCATAACGAAGAACTCGGCCGCCGCTCAGCCTAAGGCGACGACCACGGGAAGTTCTTCAACCTCCACCGCCAATGACGGCCTTACGGGCACGTCGACCGGCACGACCTTTCTCAATCTTCTGGTGAAAGAGCTACAGAACCAGGACCCGACGGCGCCGATGGATTCGACGGCGATGGTTGGGCAGATGATCTCGCTGAACCAACTCGACCAGTTGATCAGCATCAATCAGGTGCTATCGACGGCGACCGGCTCGACGAGCAGCAGCGCGTCGGCACGGGCAGTCACGGGCAGTCCGGCTGTCAGTTCCTCGTCACAGATGGAGCAGAGGGCCGCGTTGATGAACAGCCTTCAGAACACAAATACTGCCCAAGCTGCGCAGCAGGCGATCGCCAACCCTAACCAAGTTTTAGATCTATCCACTCTCAACATCCCCAATGGAGGCAAGTAATGGCATTTTTCGGAGTTCCACTCTCAGGACTTATCGCGAGCCAGGACCAGCTACAGTCTGTCTCAAACAATCTGGCCAACCTCGACACGGTCGGCTATAAAGACCAGACGGTCTCTTTCAGCGACCTCTTCGCGCAGAGCAGCCTGGTGAACGCGAGCAACAATCCGATCCAGACTGGCCTGGGCGTTCTGCCCTCCGAGACCTCTTCGAACTTCACCGATGGCGGGACCAGCGCGACGGGCATCGCGACGAACATGGCGCTTACGGGCAACGGTTTCTTCGTGACGCAGAGCACGTCCGGCGCAATCAGCTACACGCGGGCCGGCGACTTCACGACGAACGCAGCCGGGTACCTGACCACCGCCAACGGCGATCTGGTGATGGGATATGTCTCCGCCAACGGCACGAGCGCGGCCTCCGGCACGCTGCAGCCGCTGCAAGTGGGACTGGGCTCCGTCACTCCCGCGATTGCCACGACGCAGTTTCAATTGTCGGCGAACCTGAGCGCGACGTCGGCTGTCGGCGCAACCTATTCGACGCCCGTCCCGGTGTATGACTCTCTGGGCAATCAGCATGACTTGACCGTGAACTACACCAAGACCGCGGCCAATACCTGGAGCTATACCGTGGACGTGCCGACCGCGGACACCGGAGCTGCCTCAACAACGGTAGCCAGCGGGACCCTCACCTTCGACACCTCCGGCAACCTCACCGCGCCCGTGGGCAGTGTTGCCGTCAGCATCCCTTCGTTCACCGATGGCGCCGCCTCGATGAACATGACCTGGAACCTGACAAACACAGACGGAGGCTCCAGCATCACCCAGACAGCGCTTCCCAATTCGGCGACCTCGCCTACCCAGAACGGACAGGCGAGCGGCACGCTGAGCAGCATCTCTGTGCTGTCGGACGGCACGATCGAAGGCCTCTACTCCAACCAGCAGTCGAGCTCGATCGGCCAGGTCGCGGTTGCGACGTTCGCGAACGACCAGGGCCTGCTGGGTATCGGCGGCAACGATTACCAGGCCACGGTCGGATCGGGCGTGGCATCGGTCGGAGTTGCCGGGACCGGCGGACGCGGCGTGATCACGGGCGGATCGGTGGAAGCCTCAAACGTGGATGTCGCGGCTGAGTTCTCGAAGATGATCGTCGCGCAGCAGGCGTACCAGGCAAATGCGAAGTCGATCACGACGTTCCAGCAGATATCCCAGGCGACAATCCAAATGATTAGCGCATAGTGTTGGGGTCTGTTTCCTGAGACTTCGGCTTTATGAGTGATTGATGAGGAGCAGTCGCTCTCGCGCTTTGCGAGAGCGGCCGCTCCCCACTCACGAGCGCTCATCATCGGGGGGCTTTGCCCTTTGCCACGGTATCTTCTACGAAGTCGGCCGCCCGATTCTTCCATGTATATCGCCATTCTGTCCGCCATTGCTCGACCCGCATAACACTTGCGTGGGACGAGGGATTTTTTGGCACCCAATTTGCACTAGCCAAGGCAACTTCCTGTCTTTCGACCGATCCGTGGACGCTTTCTGAGCGCAACGGCGGATGTATCGAATGACGGAGGATCTCCGCCTGCCGCCGCTCCTTTGCGGCGGGAGCAAGCAGGGCATTTGGGAAAGCAATGACAGAGACTTCAGCTACTCGACCCAACACGACTCATGCCGCGGGACCCTATGCGGCGGCCAAGCCACCTAGCGCGGAGGAGATGCTGCCGTGGCTTCCGTGCACGCTCGCCCTTGAAGTGCCGCTCGTGGACTTCACGGTCGGTCACCTGCTGAAGCTGCAGCCCGGCTCGCTGGTGCAGACGGGGTGTCATCAGAGCTCCGACCTGCCGCTGAACGTAAACGGCGTGCTGATGGCCTGGACCGAGTTTGAAGTCGTCGGCGAACGGCTCGCGGCTCGCATCACGGATCTCGTATGATGCCGATGCAGACCGCTGCGAGAGCGGAGACCCCAGCCGAATGGCGGCCCGGATTGCGTATCCGGGAGGCAGTGCCCTCACCCGCGAATTCAAAGGCGATATCGCAGCGCGCGGCATACGCCGACGTGCTGCGCCACGCGTCCGGATACCTTCAGGCAGGATGGCGCTGGCTGGAACGCAAGCGGACCCAGCAGCTCTCATCACGCCGGCTGCGCGTTGCCGAGACGATCTCGCTTGGCGAGAAGCGCTCCGTATCGATCGTTCAGGCCGATGGCGTGCATTATCTTATCGGCTGTTCAACGGCCAGCGTTCATCTGCTTACGGTACTTGATAGCGCCGCGGATGTCGCCAAGCCCGCGGCTGTTTCCGAGGTGACATCGTGAGCGCTTACATGACTCTCGGCATGGCACTTGGCGCGCCAGCCGGCGCCACGGCGACGATGAATGGCTTGAAGATAGATGGTCTGGGCGGCAACTCCGCGCCGTGGACAATCGTTGTCCTGCTGACGTTTCTATCGCTGATCCCTTCGCTGCTGTTATGCATCACTCCCTTTGCGCGGCTGCTGATCGTCTTTCACTTCCTGCGGCAGGCGCTCGGACTGCAGACGACGCCTTCGAACCAGACGCTGATCGGGCTGTCGATGATCCTGACCTTCTTTCTCATGCAGCCTGTCGGCGCGGTCATCTACGACACGGCAATTGTTCCGCTCGAGAACGGGAAGATCACGCCGCTCGATGCCCTTGAAAGGGCCGGCACGCCGATGCGGGCGTTCATGGCGCACTATGTTCGCGACAAGGACGCGCAGCTCTTTCTCGACCTGGCCAAGGAGCCGCGCCCGCACAAGGTGGAAGACCTCTCCTTCCGCGTGCTGCTGCCTTCCTACATTCTCTCCGAGCTGAAGGCCGGCTTTCAGATAGGCACGGTGCTCTTTCTTCCGTTCCTGGTCGTCGATATGGTCGTTGCGTCAATCACTACTTCGGTCGGCATGATGCAGCTTCCTCCAGTGGTCATCTCGACGCCGCTGAAGCTGCTGCTCTTCCTGATGGTCGATGGATGGCATCTGCTGATCAGTTCTCTGATGAGGAGCTTTCAATAATGGGGACAGATGCTGTTGTCACGCTGGGACGAATGATGCTGGAAGAGGTGATGCTGCTGACCGCGCCGATCCTGCTGGTGGCGATCTGCGTGAGCCTGGTGGTGAACGTGGTCCAGGTGCTTACATCGCTGCAAGACCAGACGCTATCGAGCGTGCCGCGTCTTCTGGCGACTGGAACGGCGCTCTTCATTCTCATGCCGTGGATGTGGCGCCACCTGAGCACCTACACGACGCTGCTGTTCTCTGATTTCTCGAAGGTGCTGCAGTGATCAAAATTCCATTCGCGGACGTCATGCAGGCACTGCTCGCGATCGGTGTGAGGTTGAGCGGTCTGATGCTCTTCGCGCCTTTCCTGGGGAGCAACGTTGTCCCGGCGCGCATCAAGGCCGCGCTGGTGCTGGGTCTGACGTTCCTTATGTATCCGATGGTGGCGCACTCCTGGCCGTCGCTCCCGCTCGTGGAGTGGCCGCTGCTGGTCTTTCGTGAGCTGCTGGTTGGTGTCGCGCTCGGCATTGCGACTCAGGTGGTGTTTGAAGCCGTACAGATGGCTGGGCAGGTCCTGAGCGTCCAGATGGGATACTCGCTGATCAATATCCTCGATCCGAACACGCAGGTGGACACCACGGTGGTCGCGATGTTTCATCAGTCGATCGCGATGCTGATCTTCATCCGGCTGGACGTTCATCTTTGGCTGCTGCGTGCGATCGGCAACAGCTTCTCCTACTTGCCGCCGGGCAGCGCGACGCTGTCGAAGCCCTTTGTGGCCAGCCTGATCGGCGCGGGCACGGTGATTCTTCTTACGGGCGTGCAGATCGCGGCCCCAGTGCTTTCGGCGACGCTGCTTACCGACATCGTCCTGGGGCTGCTGGGCAAGGCATCGCCGCAGCTGCCTCTTATGCTTCTTGGTCCGGCGGTCAAGAGCCTGCTTGGACTCTCGATCCTCTTCGCATCGCTCAAGTACTGGCCGGACATGTTCCGCACACTCTTTCTCGACTCGCTCGGCTATGCCGACCGGGTGCTTCATCTGGTGCATAACTAACCTATGGCAGATTCAAGCAAAACAGAACAAGCTACACCCAAACGGCGCGAGAAGGCGCGCGAGCAGGGACAGGTCGCCCGCTCGCGCGAGCTGCCCAGCATCCTCGCGATCGTTGGCGCGACGGCGGCCCTGGCCATCATGTCGCGCGGCGCGGTCACGCACTGGACTGCCTTCTATCGCAACGTTCTCGACAGTGCGGCGGCGGGAGACTTTCAGAGCAGCGGGCCTGTGTTCTTCTGGAGCGCCATGGAAGTCTTCCGCTGGATCGTGCCGGTGCTGCTTACGTCGCTCACGCTCTCGGTGGCGGCCGGACTCGCGCAGGGCGGCTTCACGATCGCTCCCGAGGCGCTGATGCTGAAGTTCGAGCGCTTCAACCCAGCAACGAAGTTCGGACAGATCTTCTCGCCGATGGGTCTAAGCAACCTGTTGAAGTCGCTGCTGCCGTTCGCCGCGATCGCATGGGTTGCGGAAGCGTGCATCCAGTCGCATTGGGGATTGATGGTGCGGGCGTCTTCGCTGGGCATCCGCATGTTTGCCTCGACGCTCGGCAGCATGATCTACGAGGTCGGATGGAAGGGCAGCCTGATTCTGATCGCGTGGTCCGGCGTGGACTACTTCCTTACCTGGATGAAGATGGAAGGCGACTTGAAGATGAGCCGCGAAGAGATCAAAGAGGAGCACAAACAGAGCGACGGCAATCCTGTGAGCAAAGGGCGCATCCGCCGGCTCCAGCGGCGCATGAGAAAGAAGCAGGCGCTGGCGGCGGCCGCGACCGCGACGGTGATCGTCACCAATCCCACGCACTATGCGGTGGCGCTGCGCTATACCACCGACATGCCCGCGCCCATCGTCGTCTCGAAGGGAATGAATCTGCTGGCGCAGCAGATCAAGGCGCTGGGAGCGGAGAACGGCATTCTCATCATGGAAAACAAGCCGCTGGCGCAGGCACTTTATAAGACAGTCGAAGTGGGCGAGGCGATTCCGTCGGCGTTGTACCAGGCTGTCGCGGACATTCTGGTGGTCGTCTTCCGCGCGCAGGCTGAGGTGCGGCAGCAGGAGAAGATGCGGCGCAGCCGCAATGCTTCCGGGGAGCTGATCTAAAGCATGAGCGAGAGGAAGGGACTGCTGAAGACACTGGCCGCGTCGGGCGAATGGGTGATCCCCATGGCCGCGGTGTCGATGGTCTTCGTGATGCTGGTGCCGCTTCCGAGCTTCGTGCTGGACATGATGCTGACGATCAGCATCACGGCGTCGGTGCTGGTGCTGCTGACAGCGGTGCAGATCCTGAAGCCGGTCGAGTTTTCGGTCTTCCCGAGCCTCTTGCTCTTGCTTACGATGCTTCGTCTCTCACTGGACCTCGCGAGCACCCGTCGGATTCTGCTGCATGGCAATGAGGG
>Ga0116227_10011529_pt1 | contig 14813 bp, 12 predicted proteins | sample S1TSphgellanicum_FD_89693 | JGI IMG/M metagenome (GOLD analysis project Ga0116227, IMG submission 89693) | Host-associated microbial communities from peat moss isolated from Minnesota, USA - S1T2_Fb - Sphagnum magellanicum MG | ecosystem: Host-associated > Plants > Peat moss > Unclassified... | reverse complement strand
AGATGTACTTCATGTTCCAACCATAACAAAAAATTTGGTCTCCGTAGGCCAGATGGTGGAACAAGGTTTACAGGTGACATTCAACCCAAATGGATGTTTTGTGGAAGACATGAAGAACCAAGGTAAATTGATTGCAAAAGGAAAAAGGAATGGACGAATGTTCACCTTAGATGTGAACATGCCTGAAGTGAATTCCATGTCATTCACACATGGAAAAAGAGTTGGAGACATTGGAATTTGGCACAAGCGAGTTGGCCATGTTAGTCTCCAACATCTTAAGCTCATGGATAAATAAAAACTTGTTGGAAGTCTTCCCAAATTTGGAGCAGAAGAGGTGATGTTAGAGGTTTGTGAAGCATGCCAATTGGGGAAGCAAGCTAGGCATCCATTCCCAGCTCAAACAACTCATGTAAATTCCAAACCTTTGGAAATGATCCACTCAGATGTGTGTACCACGAAGAAAGAATCCATTAGAGGATGCAAGTACTACATGAGTTTCATTGATGACCACACAAGGAAGGTGTGGGTCTACTTCATGAAACACAAGGTGAAGTGTTTCAACAATTTTTGAATTTCAAAGCAATGGTGGAGAAGGAGAAAGGTGTGAGCATCAAGTGTCTAAGGTTCGATGGAGGGGGAGAGTATTTTTCAAATGAATTCAGTGAGTACTTGAAGGAGCATGGAATTCAAAGGAAATACTCATGTAGTTATTCCCCACAGCAGAATGGAGTTGCTGAAAGGAAAAACAAGCACATTGCAGAAATAACACGTGCCATGTTGAATGAGAAGAATTCACCAAATTACTTTTGGGCTGAAGCAGTAACAATTGCAGTCTACATCATGAATCGAACACCTATAACGACAATTCATGGCATGACACCTAAACAAAAATTCACATGCAAGAAACCCGATGTTTCACACCTCGTAGTGTTGGTTGCATTGCATATGTGCATGTTCCTGACAAGAAGAGATCAAAACTAGACCCAAAAGCTAAGAAGTGTATTTTCATTGGATATTCCTCAGAACAAAAAGGATATAGATGCTTCAATCCTTCCACTCGAAAGTTGCAAGTGAGTAGAGATGTTGTGTTTGATGAGATGGCTAGTTGGTACTCACCACTAAAGGTAGCAGAAGATGGAGAAGCTAAAAATGGTGATGTTTCATCAAATGTGGAACAAGAATCATAATTAATTAGTGGACCACAAGAGTCTTCAATTAGTGGGTCCAGTAACACTCCATGGAAAGGAAGATTAAAATCTTCAAACATTGTACATAGTACTTCTCAAACATCATCTAGAAATTCTCATGTAGATGGTGAATTAAATGATTCAAAAAAAAGTGAGGGTGAAAGTCAAGAATCATTTCAGTTACTATTCTTGGAACTCGGATGACCAAGAAAGCTTTGAAAACACCTGACAACAACAGTGGAATATGAAGATCCACACGAGTCAAGTACCATGTACAAAGATTCACATATGATGGCTTTGTAGCTCATCATTACGCATACATGGTGAGAGTTATACAAGAGGTTGAACCCACTTGTTTTGAATAAGCGGTTAGAAACTCTAAATGGGACAATGCCATGGATGAAGAGATGGCGGCTTTGGATGCGAATGCTACTTGGGAATTGGTAGCTTTACCAGAGGACAAGAAAGCAATTGGGTGCAAATGGGTGTACAAAGTCAAACACAATGCAGATGGATCTGTGAGTAGATACAAAGCAATATTGGTTGCCAAAGGTTATGCCCAAACTTATGGCACAAACTATGAGGAGACCTGTAATCCAGTTGCCAAAATGACAATTGTAAGAGTAATCATTGCTATGGCAGCAGCAAAAGGATGGTCTTTACATCAAAATGGATGTAAAAAATGTTTTTCTTCATGGAGATTTACAGGAAGAAGTGTACATGGAACAACCACCATGTTACGTGGACCAAACACATCCTAATTTGGTTTGTAGGTTGAAGAAAGTTTTGTACGGCTTGAAGCAAACACCTAGAGCTTGGTCAGATAAGATAGGTGAGTATTTTGTCACAAGTGGATTTCAAACATCCAATGCAGAGTTTTCACTATATGTGAAAAATACATATCATGGGATTATAGTCATAGTCATCTATGTTGATGACTTGATTATCAGAGGAGATAGTGACGTCGACATCTTTGATTTGAAAAAGCTTTTGAAGCAAAAGCTTGAAATGAAGGATTTGGGAGAGTTGCATTATTTCCTCAGCATTGAGGTAATCTAGTCCCCTAAAGGGATATGGTTACTACAAAGGCAATATGCCTTGAACAAATTATCTGAATATGGGATGACGGGTTCTAAACCCATTTCAATTCCATTGGAGCAAAATGTGAAGTTAAGTGCAAATGAAGGAAACCTCGTCGAGGATACAAACACATAGTGGGGAGTTTGATTTACATGACCATCACAAGGCCAGATTTGAGTTATGTAGTTGGAGTGGTAAATCAATTCATGCAAACACCACGAAAGCCACATTTGGATGCAGTGAGGCGCATACATAAAACATACCTTGCTTTGTGGAATTTTTTATGAAGCCAAGAGCCAGTTACAAGTACATGGATACACAGATGCTAATTAGGCTAGTAATGTTTCAAATAGAAGATCGACCAGTGGTTTCATGTTTTCTTTTAAAAGTGGTGCTGTTAGTTGGAGCAGTAAGAAACAACCAACAATTGAACTATCAAGCATGGAGGCAGAATATAGAGCTCCAACAATTGTTGCATGTGAAGTAGCTTGGTTACAAAAACTACTCTCAGATTTGGGACAGTCAGTGGATGCTCATGTTGTCATCTGTTGTGATAACATTAATAACATACTACTTGCTAACAACCTAGTCTATCATGCTAGGACAAAGCACATTGAGGTGCACTACCATTTTATAAGAGAAAAAGTTCTAGCAAAAGAAATTGACCTCATTTATGTCAATACCGAAGATCAAGTTGCGGACATTTTCATAAAGGCTTTAGGTACAAACAAGCTAAAGAGGTTTAGAAAAATGCTTGGTGTACTAGAAGTGGATTTGAGCTTAAAGGGGAATGTTGAGAATTCAAGCTTAACTAGTTACGTTTCATTAGTTACTGGAGTAAGAAAGTAACTAGGTTACTTTCACTAGGTTGAATTACTTTCGTTACCTATTTTAGTTTGGTTATTTGTGGTTTGGTCTTTTAGTTAAATACCTTGGTGTTGATGGTTTGGCTTTCTTTTCTTCATTGCACAAGTTTGTGTATTTCATGTGATAAGAACCTTGGAGAATTTTTGATGTTGTCTTTTGTGTTGTGAGCATTATGTTGTAGTTTCCTTTCAATAAAGATTTATGTTTGCACTTGAGTAGATCTCCTATTTGTTAACATTATATTGTAATATTCAATAACTCTATAGTAGGATGTGAGATCTTTTGCATCAACAAAACCCAATGCAAATAGGGACATCACCAAATTCAGAACTACCCAAATTGTGGACATTTTATTTTAAAATTGGTTTTTAGTAGATTCAACATTCATTCTACCGGAATCAAATAAGGAGGAGATAGAGGACGTTGAGGAAATCTGTGGGATTGATACCCAACCAAAAACCTTGAGGCAACCAAAAATATCACTGATGTTGTTATCAACATTACGATCTTGGAATCTAAGTCGACTTCGTCCTCAAAATCTTATACCATCCCTAGGGAAATGCATTTTGACAAAGTGATCACTAGAAGCATTAAGTCCTTGAAAGAAAAGAAGAACGCAAAGTTTGAGTCTGAAGTGGACTCAATAAGTTTTTAGTGCAAGACTTTGATTGGAACTGCATCCAAGGCTTGCATGTATGGTAGAAACCCTTGCAAATTTTTTAAACTAGCTACACTGATAGTTGGAAGGAGAGGTAATTTTGATAGGTGACCTTCTGAAAATGGCTACTCCATTAGATTATTTTTCCGATGGAAACTTTGTACAAAATTCAAATGAGGCAACTGAAGAATGTTGCCCTCTTTATACCTCTTTTTCGTACAGGGTGGACTGACGCACCCCTAAATTCCTTGAAAGATTCATATGCGAGTCCGAAGGTGAAAACAATGGACAAAAAAAGAGTTGGGGTACACTTCTTAACTCGTAGCATTTCGAAGGTAAAAGAGGCATGTTAGAGCTCTGGGATGGGGACTAGGATGAATGACAAGTGGCTCAATTATTCATATGGACTTACACAAACTCAACAACAAGTTGGTTAGTGCATAATTAGAACACTTTTAGTGCACAAATGAACCATCAGTATACATGAACTCACAAGACTCACCACCGCCCGAACTTGGGGGAAACAACCACCTTCCCCCTTATAATATTCTCTACGATTAGCTACAAGGGCTACATCTAAATGTCATTTTTCTTAAGACTCCCAAGTTGAGAATTTTGAAATTCCCAAAAACAAGACTCCCGCCACTTTAAAGACTCATAACTTCTTGTGCAAACTTTAAATTGAAGTTAGGTTTAAAGAAAAATTATAGTCTTAGTTGAGAGCTTTCCAACAATATGTGAGACAACACTTGCACGCACGTAATTTAAGGCGATTCCCAACTTTTAATGGTTGGGAGTCAAATTGACAACTTGACTCCCGACCCTTCTTTCGGCCATAACTTATGTTGTAAGTATTCAAATGGATCATGTGAACCCATTTTAGACATCCACGTCCTAAGAGCTTTCTAGTGGTATAATGAAAATTTCAATCCAATGAGTTTTGACCCCTCAAATTTCTCTTTGAAAATTTGGGAGTTCAAAGGCAAACTCCCAAAGTGGGAGTCCACTTGGGAGTGTGTGGGCTCATTCCCTCACATTTTTTCGCACTCTCGAGAATGTGAGTGTGATTCCTAAGTTGCACTTTTAATTTTCACCTTTCCATGCCCTTGCCTTGGTCGCAAGGCCAAGGCTAGGGTTGTGACATGGACTTTTCCCTCCACCAACCAAAACCAAAAAGGTCTTAACTTCTTTGATTTTGACTTCACTAAAGGATTTGGAAAACCACCTATTTTAGTCAAAAGAATTTGCCCAAACAATGGGTAAAATCTTGACAATGTTTTAGTTGGTCACAACCAGAAAGGAGGCTACAAAGGAAGTGTTGCAAAAGAACCCGTAGAAGTTAGTAAGTTTGAAAGGACAACTATTGCAATTACAAAATGCCAACCAGCAAGATGCCCTTACCATACAACATCAACAAACAAAGTTGTAGAACCTAAAAGGCATAAGAAAGAGAATCCTTGAGTTGGAAACTAACAATTATAATTACCAGAATGAGTTATTGGATCTCCATAAACCTTACCAAAATTAGTAAAACGTTGGGCACCATCGATTCAAAATAAACCAAGCTCAAGTAGGCTTTAGAGCAGGAGCAAGCCAACTAGAAGGCGATGGAATAGTCGATAACCTTTATTGGAAAATTGTTTGTTTTCGCCAAAGGGAGGGTAAAGCAGTTGGAGGAAAAAATTGTAGCTCTTATTGACATCGCACAGAAGCAGGAAGTGGAGCTACAACAATCAACTAAAAAAATTTGATTTCTATAACAAGATTTGGAGGAGGTTTAAAATAATCCTACTGTGGTTTAGGAAGAATTGGATATGCTAATAGAAGAAATGAAGGTGCTTAGGTAAAGGGCGGAACTTGTAGACCTTTACCACTACTGAATGGAAGAGTTCGACAATTTGAAGATGGAACATGCTTTTATGAAAGCTGAACTTCTCATTTATAAAAATAGGAGCAAGAGGAGCCAAGTTAAGCAGTGGGAATTGTACAAGGAACAAATTGGTGAAATCATCTAAGAGGCATTGAAATCCTACCAAAAAGATTAGGAGTTGTACCAGCTATGTATTAAAATTTACCAATGCATGATGTTGTTTTTCGAACACGACAAAACGTAAATTCATTATGAATTTGCATTCGAATTCAATTCACAAAGGAATGAGGAACAAAATAAAGGTGGTAAGATGGAGGCAGATTTGATGGTTGCACCAGAACCATGACCTACCAAACTAGAAGTAACTTCCAGTATTGCAAATGGTTTTGGTGAAGTTGAAGTTGCTACACCTATTTTAACCGTTGCGCTTGTTGAAGTTATAGGATTTTGGTGAAATAACCAATTTGACGCTCTCCAACATGACAATTGAGGAATGGGAAAATATGGTGGTAGAAACTGGTATGGAAGGAAGGACTTCAATTTCGGTACAATCGGAACCAATTGTGGCCCCTATTGCCATCACACTAAGTTTTGACTTTACAACGCTAGATCCAAAAATAGATGTTAGGGTAGAGGAAATAGAGGCCACATATATGGAAGAATAGTGTAAAAAGTGTAATTATGAGGACGTAATCCCAATTAGAAAAGGGGATGATGTTAAAAGTAGATTGCTACTAAAACTTTTTTTTACCATAACTGTTTTTTACTTGATGATTATTGAAATCGAAAGTACTTTACCAAAAAGCTTTCTATAGAATCCATTTTTTATTAAATGATTATTGAAACCAAAATTAATTTACCAAAAAGCTTTTTACTAAAACTGATTTTACTTCTAGTTTAGATTATTTAATTTTAAGATCAATTTTTTGGGGATTAAGCTAACTACTTGTTCCATCATTTTTTACTTCTTCCTTTGAGGTATTTAAGCCTTTGTCCTTATGTGGACTATACATGAGAATATTTTATTGAAGTAAAATCACTCTTTCATGCCATACCTGTTGTACGTAGAATTCTATGTGTGGTTGTTTTCCATCATGTTTTAAGTTAAAAGTTGTATGTTTCTTCACAAGTTTGAAGGTTTGCATGATAGAAACCTATAGTCTATTTGAACTACCAATTTTATAAACTTTTGGTGTCTATTTGTCACTTAATGTTGCATAATTGAAATGTTCATTTTTTGTTCCTATTTCATTTAAGTACTTAAAACCCAATAGTTCACTAGGTGGCCTTAATAGTTGTGTTATTTGTGGTTACACTTGACTTGATATTTATCATTGTCATTTTAGAATTATAAAAAAAATTATTGTTCAAAGTTAATGCATCCCATGATGTACACAGTACAAGATTGTAAATTGTATTACTAAATACACCATGAATGCATTGGGGATCAAGATATGTTTGTTTGTACCAAATGTTTCAAAATTGATTGAACAAATAATCAAAATCCATATTTAATTATGCAACCAAAAGAATATTTTAAAAATATATTAAGATTACATCCTTTGAAAATACAAATGTTATCAGTTTTAGATATTTCAATGCATGTAGAAGAACATAAATTTGGATTTGTCTTGGGTCAAATTTAAAACATGGGTCTTTTGAACAATCCTTTGTTATGTGGAGATGGGACAATCAATGGAAGTGAATTTTTTGATGATCTTGTAAACAAATTAAAAAATATATTAGAATATAATATAATTCACAATCCATGGTTTTCTAAATATTTCACAAATTTTGAAAAGTTTCACTATGAAAAAATTACGTCCATTACAACTTGTTCGATGCAACTAAAATACAATTACAAGATGTTTGATATAACTAGATTGCAACTAGATAGATAAGTTGCAATGGACATGATTTTCTCACAGTAATTTGAACATAGGGATAGAAGTGTTTGTAAATTATCCACAAAAGTTGTTAAATGTATTTTCAAATAACATTGTTTTGGATGAAGGACTTGTGAATCTAAGTGTTCATGACCAATTGTGGAAAGGTTATCAAATTTGTGGAACATTAACAATGGAAGTAAAACAATATAAAATATAAAATTATATTACATCATTGGGGATGTATTTAATTGTGTGAATCGTAGATGTGAGATTGTATGTGTAAAATATATAAGATTACAATTAGGCAATCGCCAAATTTCAAGGGTGCTTGCCCTTTTTCCACTTTATTTCCACATGGCAATGGTGCATATGATGGAAATATACCATTCAATGAATACATACATTATCAAATGTTTTGTTTTTTCGTTATATTCACAATGTGTAAGCCTTACTTGTTGTTGATGTATGATGTAAAACAAGCTTCAAGTATTGACTCAAACATCACAATTGTGTTTGGAAAAAGATGCGCATGCATTACATAAAAAACATATAGACATGTCAAAAGTAGACATTGTTGAACATATTGCAAAATATAAAATATTGGAAAAAATGGTGCGTTCACCAAAATGGCATTGTGCTCAATTTTATGATATGATTGCAATGTTGATACATATGGTCTTTCTCATTTATTTTTCACACTTTCTTTGGATGAAACATCTGAATTCAAGTGGTGTGACATATCTAACATGGAGACATTTTAAAAAAATCTTGGTGAAGAATTTACTTAGAAAATTTGCCTAGTTGAATGTGCAAATTTACTTCACACAAAGGTACATACAATCATGACCAAGTACATAAATTGTGAGAAAGGAATCTTTGGATGTGTTGAACATCACATGTGTCATTATGAAGTTCAACATAGATTATCCTTGCATGCACATATTATATTGTGGTTACACAAAGATGATGTGGATTGTGTCACGAATGAATTTTAATGTTGTTCCTACCATTTATGATGAGACCTTAAATGTTAAAAAGCTTGTAAATTTGGTTGAAAATAGACTTTTGAAACTAATGCACATGAAACAACTTCATAGTTGTGAAAAAAATGTTATAAAATTAGACATGGTTGCAAATATGGTTTCCCATATGCTATAAACAAACAAACAATGTCAAAATTGAATTATTATAGTAATAGATGGGAGTATTTTTGACCTAGATATTATGATAGAAATGTGGTACCATACCATGCAACGATATTACTAATGTGGGATGCATATATTAATTTGCAACATATCATCTCCTCGTGTTAATCACACGACCTACTAAAATATGCAAAATATACAACCATGTGGACATGCATGGATTGAATCATATGTTAAACCTAGGGACTTGATTGGTTTGCGGGCCTCATAGGAAGTGGTTGGCATCTTGTTGTCTTTAAGAAGCAACACTCTCCATAATAAGGAAAACAATTCATCTATGCAAGTGTTGGAAACAATATGCATCATGCTCAAGTTTAGCAACAACAATGTTGCTGCCAACAACTTGTGGAACACCCTTTGTAAAATGGGGTTCTTGCCTTTGTTTGTAGCTCTTCCATGAACATCTAAGTCGAAGGATCCCCAAAGTGTCTAACATCCATTTTGAGGTAACTCTTGTTCTTGACCATTGTCTGGATGACCATCTTCACCCACATGTTGCATTCCATTAACCTGCTTAAATGCTTCAACTACCAAGCGCTAAATTTCAACTTGTGGGTCAAGCCTAGTAGGTGGTTCAGTCACAACACAAACTCCTTGCCTTCCTAAAGACATAGGACATGGAGCCACAAAATTAGCAAAAGGTACATTCAACCATGGACCTCCTTCCATTGGCTCTTGTTGTCCATCCAAACAACATACCCACCAAAAATTAGTTTTATTGTGCCCAATGTTCTATATACCACCTTTATGCTTTGTTAACATAAACATATCTTGATACATGTACTGACAATATTATAATGTCCTATTTGAAACCAATAATGTGATGATCAACCTCCAACCTAATATAGTTTGAAACAAGATCCCCATTTTATGCATCAGATACATGTACATCCTCCTACTTTTTTTGTTGTGCTGGAACTATACTCCACATTCATAGAAAAGGGTAGATTACATACCACTATCTTGGTTTATGGAAATAAAGATCTCACCCAAATTTGCGTAATTTTTTATATTATGTCTTTGGTTTGATTTTTGCCCCATATATGGCAAGATAGACATAGGCAATGGTAGCTTATGTACCCATGTTGGTCTACTACAAGCTTTTCATGAGGTCATATAGGCATTGGTGATCAATGCCATGCCTAGCCATTTCTACAATAGTAGGAATTTGCATCAAGCTCCTATATACATTACCACTAGTATCAACCATAAGTTAACATGTAAGCTGTAACAAACATTGATTATAACAAAAAATGTACATGAAAAAGTTTAATGCTTTCACAACAATAGCATGGATTAAACTACAAGGGGTTTAAGATTCTCAGTAAGACCCAGTGGCCCATTCACAACACCATTCATATAGCCAACCATGATTGGATTTAGTTGGCAAGGACATCCTTCAATGTGGGCATAGATACTACTTTATTGTCTTACATTGCACATATGAATAACTAGTCATGAAGGGCATTAGTACCTAAATGGTAGCTCAAATTTTGTCTAATTACTGCCCAATTGATAATGCCAAGATGTTACCCTTTGTGCCAATAATGCCATGCAGATAATTGCTCAGGTGGATAGATTAATCCAACCCCTAACTTGGTACAACTCCCATTTAGAAATAAATTAGGCCAAACAACAATTAGTGCAAAACCATAATTGCATTCAAATCTCCATTTGGTGCTAGTCTAAATCCAATTTTAGTGCGTACTAATGATAATATTTAATATATATGGCATTTTAGTTTAACTCAAAACATTCATATATGTTGTGACCCAAACTCTTGACTATGCATAAACTTCGCAAATTTGCATATATTATATTTTGGCCAATTTGTCCAATTAAAGGTTTTAGTGATTGTAGAGTTTAGGACTGCTATTAAAGAAATTAGTACCAACTTACAATGGGAAATGATGAAAATTCTTTACATAATATAAGAAGTTTCAACACTCTAATTATATACATAATTATCCTTATTATTACCTATGCATAAATGCGACTCCTCACATGCCTACTTTTGACCATATTTTCTAGATTGAAATGCACATATATTAGTGTGGAATCCAAGGCCTAGCCTTCTATTTGAAGAATCTATGCATTCAATTGTGCCACACGCCAATTGAATCCCAAGTATAATAATCAATGCTTGCATATTGATCATTAGATTATCAATCAGGGTTTCTATACATTTAGCATAATCAACCAATGACCAAACATTCTTGGCCCCCCAGCTCTAACCCAAAAATTGCAATCAACTAAAGTAATACCATTCACACACGCAATAGATCTATAGGTCAATAATTTCTGTAGTTGTATGTTGTTTGTCACTAGTTATAATTTTCAATATAAATGTGATGGACATTTGCACCTTAGTTGTAGAACATATGTTGGCTACATGGTTCACATCAAAGGAAATATCTTTTATATCATTCTAGTCCTAATAAATCTCCTACCATACCCATGTAGTTTTCCATGCCTACTAGTCTACATATATGTCACATTTATGTTTTTATAAAAACTAACTAGAAGATATTTAAAAACATTTAACTGATTATATCAACACCTACCCTACAAATATAATCATTTATGTGAAAAACTAAAAAGGAAATGTGAATTGTGACCCATTGTTGCCACATTTCATTCCACATACCCAAACAAAATAGACAGCAAAGGAATTGTGCACTATGGATAGTGTGCACTATTTTCGAAATAATGCCAAACAATTTTAAATCTACTTTTCACATGATGTACTTCGTAAAACAACTTATTTCAGGTTTCCAGAATTAGTCCATGTAATGCACATTCACTAGCATGGTCATTAAGCAAGAGTGCTTTCATGCATAGCCCTTGTCCCCTACCTAAGTTTGGCACAAATATTGCTCATGTTCACCAAAATGAGGCCATCAATTTCTATGAACTTTCATTTGTCAAAATTCTTCTAATGGGTTTTAGGGTTTAGGCATACAAATGCTCCACTAAACCTTAAACCCTCTCAAGCAACCATGAATAGAATGTGGCTTAGTAGCATTGTAATACCAATATTACTCACATCAATTCATGTGCCAATTGGGAGCTAGGTAGAATTTGGCACATTCAACCACTCATTGAATTGATAAAATTCATTTTATGAACTATCAAAAGAGAGCAATAACAACAATGGGGTCAATTGTACTTGGAACAAATGAATCGTTCAACTACTCTATAGGTAATAAACAAAGCTACATAGGTGAATGCAGACAATTCTAAAGAGTATAATCATAAGAATATGTTTGCAAAGATAGTTGAAAAAATCAATTTAGGTATGTGTAAAACAAATCTCCTAAAAATGCATGAATCTAAACAATTATAATCTAAAAAAATCTCACACGCACCCATGACCAAGCATACGACAATTCTATAATAATTGGGAGTTCTATTGATTTTAGCACATTTAGGCACACACTGAGTTGATAAAGCTCATTATATGAATTGTTAAAGAACATATCCATAGCAACTATGTGGTTAATTACAAACAACCAAATCACCTGTACTCAGAACAAAACAACAGGTAGTGGCAAAGCTATATAGGTGAATGATCCATGGCAACTGTAATTGAACAACAACAATTGACAATAGAGTTAACATCCCATTACAAACCACAAACCTACAAACCCTCTCAAGCAACTATGAACATAATATGGATTTATAGCATTACAATATCAATATTGTTTTCTCAATTTGTACTATTGGACCTATCATATGCCAAAACAACCCATGCACTAATCAACACCTTAAGTATTGATGGTGACAAGATGGAATGAATTAATGTCTAAGAAACTCTAATTAGATTGGATAGTTGCCTTGAACCTGAAGATTGATTAAATCCCATGACCTTATCATTCTAACCAATTATTGATGTATTTGTACATCCTTTAGTGATTCAATGGTAGCTAGGTTAATCAATACTACAAGCTTGTATTGAATCATATATGCCACATATGGGTTATTAAGCCATGGAGGCATAATGTGACTTACTTTAGTCATGAAATTGGGTTGTCACAATGCCAATTAATGTCTAGTTGTGCAAGGACCTTAATTGTCCCACCTATCATATATATTAAGCTTTCTTTTAGCTAGCATCTCATTAAGAAGATTAGATGTTTGAGTGAGACGCATAGTTAAAATAAACATATCATAGTGCATTACAAACAAAAAGCAAGGTTGAAAAATGGAGCTTCAAGTGTCCCGGATTGTATTGTAGACTTCAAGAGGGAAAGAAAAGGTGTTATGGAAGACCAAATTTGTGAATATGCTAGTTGTGAAGGATGAAGTAGGTTCATTTCATTAGTTGTATGGGAATTAAATTGATAGTGGGTACATCCCACTTATAGGAAAGAAGCCATTAGCACTCAAAGCTGATGTGGAAAAGGGGAAGGAACTAAATATACATGCATCATGGAGATAGTTAGGCATCAAACCCCCCAAGGAACCAACAAATAGGTGTTCAAGCCGAGTTGGAATGTTTACGGAAAATTGCCTAAAGGAAAACCTTTGGCCAATATTAATGTGTTGTGAGTTGATGATGTTCACTTGGACCATCTATTTCCAACTTAGTTGGGGCTAGGCCGTGATGATGTATGTGGTGTTAAAGTGTTGCGTTCATGACATAACTTGCATGTGTGCCTTTTGTTGGGTGTGTGGTGGTAGGTTCCATTGAAGGTTGACACAAAATGCAGCATCTTCCACCCTAAGTTTAAGGGGAAGATGGTTGGAAAAGGCATTGTAGGTGTCTATCATGCATCCATGGGGTCTACAAGAAACTCTCTTGTTTGATTGTGTGGGCTAGGTAGGCAAATAGTACTAGAATTCCAAGTTTTTCAAATTGAGTTTTTTGGCAAAAAAATAACCCCAAAGTGACAAGCATAATAAAAGCTCCTTGGTTTTCTAGGACAAGTCAATTTTAACAAGTTAATAACAATTGAGATAGTTTTTTTCACCAACCATAGCTTGGTGTTTTTGACTAGAGTTTTTGACCAGTACTCTTTGAATAATGGTCAAATGTTACTAGTAAAATATAACCAATAAAAATGGTTTTGAAACTAATCATTTACTTGAAATGTGGCACCATAGGAATGTTACCATGTGGTAACATTGTATATAACCATGTGGCAACATTATGTTTTGCCACATGGCAACATTCATATGGTGCCACGTGTCAACACATTGTTATGTGATAAAATGGTAGGTTGGTAAGTACTTGTCTATGCCCTCCTTATACCATATGTACACACATACACATACACCAAAATATGCATCATATACACCACCAAGTATACGAATTCTTGCATTCATATACATGAATTACATGAGTTTGAACCCAAGACTTCATGGTGGTATCCAAATGCTTTAGCCACCAAGTTACACAAGATTTTGTTGGTAAAGCTTGTGTAACATTTTCTTTTACCTTGTTAACTATGAAATGATTTGGAAAGGATACGCCAAAGTTGAGGATTTCCAAATCTGGGAAAACTCCCACCTCCCTCTCACCCTACAACCTACCTACCTCAATTTTTGGAATCCCAACTTTGGAGGGAGGTGGGAGTTAAGAGGTAGGTAGATAGATAGGTATAATACAATTATAAATAGGTAGGTTGAAGGTACATAAACTTAGGTAGGTTGTACAATGCTAAACAAGTAGGTAGATAACTTGTAGGGCCATGGTAGATGGGAGGTACGAGGTACAAGGTAGGAGGTACAAGTTATAGGTAGGTAGGTAACATACAATTATTTAGTAAGATGTTAGTCAACTAGGTAGGTATGTTGTAGGACATGGTAGTTAGGTGGCTGGGTGGGTCAATAGGCAAGTAGGTAAGTAATACATCTAGGTGGATGAGTGGGTAGGTATGTAATTAATATGTAGGTGGGTAGGTAGGGGAATGGGTGGGTAGTTAGGTAAGTTGTAAGATTATAGGTGGGAGGCTCGCGGGGGGGGGGGGGGGGGAAATTAATAAAAAGGTAAAAAAAACGGGCAAGACCGCTGTTTTTGTGGGGGTATTTCTGAATCTACCACACTTTTTTTTT
>Ga0116227_10011528_pt1 | contig 14813 bp, 12 predicted proteins | sample S1TSphgellanicum_FD_89693 | JGI IMG/M metagenome (GOLD analysis project Ga0116227, IMG submission 89693) | Host-associated microbial communities from peat moss isolated from Minnesota, USA - S1T2_Fb - Sphagnum magellanicum MG | ecosystem: Host-associated > Plants > Peat moss > Unclassified... | reverse complement strand
CTTTATTTTTATTTTTTTTTTTATTTTTTTTTTTTTTTTTTCCTTTGGTTGTTTAGCTTTGTGCAAGGTTATAGTTGCAAGGCATGATTTCGAATTCCAAGGTCATGTGAAGTGTGAACAATTTGATTTGGTTGTTATTTTGTTGGTTGCTTGGAGTAATGCACTGACTTGTATGTGCTCCCAAAATGCAAGTGATCACTGGCCATTGTTCGAGATTATATCTTGAAAACCAACCAACAAAACTTCTACAAAGTTGTCATTCTTCCTGCATGCAAAAGTTGTCATTCAGAAAAAGCTTGCAAAAAAGTACATTAACATCAAAGGGGGAGTGAAACTGGTAATACAATCAATTTTTGTGGTAAACTGAGTTTCATGCAATCATTTCTTTTTCCTCAGTTCCTCCACTCCTACTACATATATTTTTGCTACTCCTACTTGTACATATTACAATTAATATGGCCACCAAGAGGCCTTACTAACTTTAAAACAAAAAAAAAAAGGTGAACATGTCAATGTGGGTGCTAGTTCACCATAGCCCGTAGCATAGTAGGTTAGTACGTAAGGCACTTGGTGGCTATTGGGTGTGTAGGTGCGTTCATGGTTAGGAGGTTGTTTTAAAGGATTGTGATAAGTTGCCTTCATGGTGAACATTTTGCACCAAGCAGCCCAAATCAAATGCTAGTAACCATAGTTAAGGCCAAAAAACAAAACACAAGATTAATTAGACTATGAGTTAAGAGAAAGAAGAGGCCAGTTATGGAGCAATCTCACAATTTTTCTTTTAAAAAGGCCCCTTAAATTTCTAGTGTAGTGATAGCCCCTCTAAATGTAGGTCAATACCTGACGGTTTTTCAAATGTTGCGCCGGTGGTTAATACATCACCATGGTTAGCTATGTATTAACCACATGACATGAATGCACAACCAAAAAGTGTTCCTTGTCCACACACCATCCACCACCCTGCATGGTTGCTGGTTAAGGGCTGCTTAAGTGGTCTTCCACCCGCACCTATGGTGGTAACTTGGTGAAAACTCAAAGCTTTTAGGGTTAGTTCTAAAGACCTAGGGTGAACCAGCACCTACAAGGGTACACCATGGTACCACTTCTTAATTTTAGAAATTTATCGCACTTAAAACATAATAAAGGTCTCCGAGTCCAAAATTGTTGGTACAATTAACATCTTTCTTTGCATATTTTGAAAAAATTAGGCTACAATGCTTGTTTTGTGGTGATCACATTTGCTTTCCCAATTGGAGGTTGCTTCACCATGCATATGAAAGAAATAACCATGTGGGTCATTATAAGTCGCATGCCATGCAATAATATTTGAAATTTTGCAAAGAGACTATTAGCTTAAAATATTCAGATTGGAGGATCTAAAATTTGAAATTGTTGAAGTAATGAGGTCCATGATTTAACAAAATGCATATTGGAACCCAAATGCTTCGATTTGTAACATGCCATGTGGTCATAACATGAACTTATTGGTAAATATCAAAGGTTTTGGATTATTACCATTTCAAAATTAAAAAATGTTTTCACCATCAAAAGCTCTTAATGGCAAATATCTTCATTAATTGGATGTCTACTTTGGAATTGTGATTTCAATAATAATACAAAAATTTTATGTTTTTTGTTTCTTTCCCATCTTAAATTTGGATGAGTCAATTTTAAATGTAAAATGTGATTTACAAAATTTGCAAGAATATCATCAATGATTTGGAATTCCCTTTAGACATTGTGTTTTTTCAAGTATTTCTTTGTGCGTTGACAACAACACATTGACAAACACACTATCAACCAAAATGGTGAATTTTGTTTTCAAAGGCATTAAGGCCCATGGTTGTTGAAAGTAGTGTATACTTTCAAATTGAAGTATTCAAAATAGGAAACCTTTGAAACTCCTTCCAACTCCTTTCATATATACATATATTTCAAGTCTTGTTTTTTTTTTTTTCTTTTGGGTGTCATTTTAATTAATTTTTTTTTGACCCACTTTGTGAAATCATAAATTGAAACAAATTCTCTTAATCTGTGAGATGGTCTTCAAAGTCCATGGTGCAAGGATTTTTAAGGAACTTGGTTTGGGTAATGCAAGAACCCATTTTGGTGCAAAATTTCAAAACCCATGAAATTCATGACCTAAATGTACCAAATCTTTGGTCACTTTAAGATGGGGCCTTCATCTTAAAGTGACCAAAGATGCGATGCATAGTACAAGGCCTTGTACTATGTGTTGCACGAACATCATGTGTGAGACATTTTGATTATTGAATTGGTGGTCCTTATTTTGCACGGTCTTCCTTCATCTTTTGTTAACGGATTCCCCTCCAAGATGTGAGGTTCCTTGGTTCACAAGCTCTTTCTTGACTTACAATGTGCTAGACTACAAGTGAAAAAAGTGCTCAAGCTTGAAATTTGCATTTTCTAAATGCCAACTTTAAGAAACAAATTGTTCATTCAATCCCACATGCTTTTCTACTACCAAGCACATGGTCGTATATATATTTATATGTATATTAAAAATATTTATTTAATTTTCTTTTGAACCACCATTGTCTTTTCCCCCTTTTAACCAACTACAAACAAATTCACATTATTCTCACGTTTACATGATGGTTCACTAGTTGTTGTCACAAGTGGGGCACCGCATGTGATAATAGACAAATTTGGTAGGGTTTGTTGTTTTTCTTGATGTCCATTTGTTGGCACTATTGTCTTACATCCAACACAATTTACAAATTTTCATGGGAATCTTGTTTAATGACTTCCAATGACATTGCACATCTATATCATTTTCAAAAAGAAAATTAGAAATTCTCATGTACATATAACTACCGAATGTTAACAAAATTTCCATGTATAAAAACCTTTCAAATTATTGAAAACACAAAGGAACATTGTAGATCCATGTCATGTACATTTACAACATCTCAATTTCCATTGTTTATTCAATAACAACACAGAACATAAAAGCCCATTCCCAACTACCCTAAACCCTAAACCTTACATTAACAACAACCAACTACCCTAAACCCTAAACCTTACATTAACAACAACCAACTACCCTAAACCCTAAATCACCAATAACATCCATACCTCACTTGTGGTGATTGTAAAGATTTGTCATTACTTCATGTCATGGTCTAGTTTTCAATCGAATGCAACCTTCATTACTAACAATTTAGTCACAAGAGCCCTTGGCACAAAATAGACCCCACAATCATTGTAAAAGCCCAACAATTGCTAGAAGCAACAACACTTAATAAGCTTTTGGATTGATCTTTTGAAGAATACATTGCTTACATGAGTTGATCTATCCTTTAGATAAAAATGTATTATTACAGGGGGTAGATGGCCAAAGAGTAGTTGCAAATTTTGTTGTTTTATTGATTATTGGTTAAAAGTAGGCTGAAGCACATGGGTGCTGCTCAGTCACTCAATTAGTACTAAATTTAAGAGTTTAAGGAGTTAAGCTACTATTTAAAATTCTCTTCATCATCCTTCTTGCAAAAGTTCAGACTCAAAGCTTGGTTTCGGGAACCCAAAGCACACCAGATTACAGCTACTACCACTCTTCAAATCCTTCCTCGTCACCTTCTTCCTCCGCTAGCTCAATTTGCTGCCTCACAAACTCTACCTGTTGGGTGAGAAAACAGCAGTAATTCCTATCAGCTTGTCGTTGCTCTTCAATGGATGCAATCACAGACAAGTGAGATCATCACAACAATTGTGTCCTTGATCTCTCATGAAAGATACTGCTTGACAAGTTGTGCGAGATGAAAAAACATAACATTCCATGTGGAACAATAAGACTTTCCATAGCCAAAAATTTGAAATTATCTATGAAATTGCAGAGAAATCTTCACAACAACAATTTGAGAAACACTTTGAACATAACATGGTAATGGGTGTAATCATAACCTTTGAGCATCACTCACAAAGTGTCAGACCATCACCCTCATCATGAATAGCAATGACAAGGTGCCATGGCTACCCATTGACTGCATCAGTTCCCGATGGTGGGTTTACAAGAGAATAGTGAATTTTGGACCAAGCTAACATGCTTCCTTAGGCAGGTGAGGTCTTCTGTCTCTACCTTAAGCAGCATGTTGTCTCACCCTTTTGCTGCTGGCATTTACCACTTGCCACATATATGTCATGGCCAACCAAGAATATTAACACAACAAGGGCCTAAATTTAGAAACTTACCTGATCATCAGAGAGTCTCAGTTGCTTTGCCCGAAAGATGATACTTAATCCTTCACCTTTCTGATCTAGGTCCTGGACATGTGCCCCCTGAAGCCCTGATCCAGCTGCAATCTTTTTGTGTGCTATCACTTCTGCATCAAAGCCATTGCTGAGAATTATTTTTATCAGAAGCTTGCTTGCTTCTTCCTGCACAAGAAAGCAGAGACAAATAGAATCAGAGGGAGGAGAAACAATAAATCGATGAATGGCATGTACAGTATAGGAATTTGCACAAAGATACACCTTGTTGGCATTTCAAATTCCATCCCAGAAGACAACAATTGACAGATGTAAATCTCAATTCTATGCCAATTTTACCTGAGAAATGCCTCCAAATGCTGAAAGTGGAACCTCTCCAACAAAGACAGAGTCCTTCATAGCCATACTGCTTGCATAGCCAAGAATAACTTTAAGGCCCTCTGCTGACAAGCTGTGTAAGCCCTGCATCCATCACTAAAAGCCATTCTTATGTTCAATCTGACAGCAGGGAGCAAGCCTCAAAAATGTCAAAATCCAGTCTGGAACAACAAAATTACTCCTTTCTCAGCTACAAAATACAGGACTCTACTAATCTAGATTGCATCTAGATTCTGGAGGGACTGCAGTGAAATTCTGATCTACTTGTGCAAGTATGACACTCCAATCCTTTCACACATTTGGTGCTACAAAGTGTTCATACTTGCACCTTGAGTTTTTGCATGCAAAGTTTCTCTCACCTGCATTGCCCATACACTGGGTCTGTCTCCTCTGAAGCCCATTTTCACAAGCTTCTCTCCCCAGCCTCCTTCACCTTCACCCACTTCAGCTGATATGTGCTGAAACAAACACATTCTTGGAACCTTTGCACCAGCAGCTGCAAAATAATATGCAGAAATTGCAGGGAGTAGGTATCATCATTGTTCACTTCATTTGTAAAATGCACATCTCTCTGATAAAATTGGCCGTACAATGAAAGAAGAAAGTGTTTTACAAGCAGATGAATCCTCAAGGCTTAGATATCAGGAATCTTACAAACATTACTAGGGCTTCCAAAAGGAGGGACTCCTGCATGCCACGTACCTTTCAACTTTTCAGAAGCTGCAGTGTAGATGGAGTCAGGTGAGACATCAAAGATGAGAGATGAAGGAGGCCAAGATAAGCGGTATGGTCTTGTGTCCATTCCATCTGTCAACAACACCATCTGTAACCCTAATCAGCAATGAGATGAAAGCCTTGGAAATGCAGATCAAGAGCTCCAGACATCTATGGATATAGATTGCAGCAAGTTCCAGACATCTATCTATCTGCAATTCCCTTGAGGAAAAAAATTAAGATCTGGTGAGAAGAGAGAGTATGGCTGCCAGACATTGCACCGGGACATCTCTATTTGCAATTTCTTTCAAGGAAAGAATTGAGAGATCTGGTGAAAAGAGAGTACCCTACCTGCCGGACTTCACTGGCTTTGTCCTTGACAATTCCCAGCAATGTGTCATCTATGAATCTTGTAGCCAATTCATAGAGACCAGGTGATTCTCCATTTGCTTGCACAGATGGTGCGTCTTCTTCTTCTTCTTCAGAATTGATTGCAGCCAAACAAGCTGCATATGGATCATGGAACAAAGGTTCTGCCATCCATCCAAGGAAGCTTTAGCCACAAAGGGTACACACAGAAACGGAAGCCCCACTCTCATCTGTCTAGTGTGTGCATGCTCTGGTGAAAACCGACAAACCCTAACAATCTCATAGCAGAGAAAAAGGAGAAAGAAATCAGTGGCCGCACCTGCTCGCAAGCTCTCTCGTGCACGCAGACCTGCTGCATGAACAGCGGCATCCCGTAGAAGCCTGGTTTGCTTCACGCCAACGCCCTCTTCCCCACCACCGCAACCACCTCGCGCCCTTACCAAATTCCATGAAAGAAAGAGGGTTTGTCCTTGGGGTGGACAATCAAGAGGGAAGGAGGGGGGGCAGAAGAAGAGTCGACAGGCAAGAGAAAAGCTTGCAGTCATTGCATTTTTCGTGTGTTGACAAAGGAAGGTTTCTAAAAGCAAGAAGGAGAATCAAAGTTTTAGGAACTGGGTGCAACTTTATAGTCAGCTTTAATGTGTAGATAGATGGTGATGAAATTTTGTGCAAGATAGTTGAGGAAGGAAGATTTCTACAAGAAGGAGAATTAGGGTTTGAGGAATTGGGTGCAATTTTATAGTCAGGTTTAATGTCTAGATAGACAGTGATGAAATTTTTTTGTCTAAGATAGTTGAGAAATGAAGGTTTCTGCAGGAAGGAAGGAGGAGTAGGGTTTGAGGAACTGGGTGCAATTTTACAGTCAGGTTTAATGTCTAGATAGATGGTGCTGAAATTTGTCCAAGATAGTTGTGAAAGGAGGTTTCTGCAAGAGGGAGACTAAGGGTTTCAGGAGGAGCTAGGTGCAATTTGAGTGTCAAGGTTTGATGTGTAGATAAATGGTGATGAATTTTGTCTAAGATAGTTGAGAAAGGAGGTTTCTGCACATAAGGAGATTTAGGGTTTCAGGAGGAGCTGGGTGCAATTTTAGTATCAGGTTTGATGCATAGATGGTGTGACAAGATACAGTTGCCACATTAAGATTGTTTTTGTTTCCAAAAAAACAACAATGCTGCAGAAGCCAGCATTGCTGTTGCAAGCAATGAAAGCTCCAGGAATTGTGTTGCAATGTGGGAGAATCCATGTACTGAAGCACTATCTTCTTTTACCTGAACTGGTGAGAGGGGGAACTCATGGCCGCAGCTCTCTTTCTGCTCTCCCAAGGTGTTACTCTGCTGTTCTTTCTCAACCCATAAGTGTAGACCATGTCTGCCTGGGGAAACTTGGCAGGAGCAAGTTTGCTTTCAATTTTGTTCCACAATCAAAAAGTCGACCTGGCTGCCACATCTATGCAAGGAAAGAGGGAGAAGAACTGGATGCAGAGTGGGGGGGGCATCACAGTTGTCAGCAAGATAAACCAATAGTGCAATCAGAGGATGAGGAAGCAGAGAGTGGGTTTATAGTGGTCAACTTTTATTACTTTGTGGAGGTTGAAGATCCTCATCATGAGGTGGCTCAGCACACTGCCTTCATGGAGGTGAGATTTTATGTCTTCATTTCAACAGCAGAATTAATTTTGTATCAGGAAATCACTTTTATCATTTTGTTTACACAGATAGCATGTGTTAGGAGGAAATCCATGACATAAAAGTTCAGCGAGAGAAAGGTTTAATGTGCTGTTTGTTCTTATGGTCTAGGGTTTGATTGGGGGCCCCAAGTGTGAGGGAAGATGACATGTGAGGGATAGGCTGCAGGGCCGAGACATACGGGGTCGAATCTACATCAGCCATCAAGGCATCAATGCTCAGGTTCCATCTCTTCACTTCCCATGCCAGTTATTTTGTCTTTAGCCCAAAAATGGTTGTGGGTTATGGTTGTGGGTTTCATAGTGTTTGTCCTGCACTTGTTTTTTGTTGGCTGATGTTTGACTCTTGTGTATGTTCAGCTAAGTGGGCCACAGGTGGATGCAATGGCATATGCTGAATGGGTCAAGAAGGATCTGAGGTTCTCATCAATTTTCATTCAAGTGTCACCCTGCTTACATCATCATGCTTTTCCTAGGCTCAAGCTTCGTTATAAGCCCTCCCTGGTTCAGGTGAGGATATGTCTGTTTGGTTTCCATTGATCTGGAGGTTGATGTCTTACCTATTGCTTTTGCACTGCTGTTGGCTTGATGTGTTGCTCATGGTTGCATTCGGCAGGTAGAAGGTGGGACTGCACATCTTCCTGTTACTGACCTATCAATAAGAGCAGAACCCCTAACTCCCCAGCAATGGAGAGAAAAACTCAAAGCAAGAGCTATTGTGGGCACAAATGATTCTTCAAGATTGAAAAGAGTCTTACTTCTAGATGTACGAAACGGTACATCCAAATTCCCTTCTCTCTTCTCTCCCCCTTGGAGTCACTGCAATCTCATATCGGCTCTTCTCCACTTCATCTCTATCCAATATGTTATTTCTTACATGGCTATTGAGACTGCTCTCGTTCTTTTCACTTCCTCCCTCTACTAACACTGCAGTTCTTCCTGGAAGCTGAATCCCCAAAGTAATGTTTCACCAAGGGTGAAAAACACCAGTTTTCTATGTCATCTGGCTTCTCATATGTGACAATCAGCTAGACATTGGTTTTGTGCAGGATATGAATGGGATGTAGGCCACTTTCGTGGAGCTCAACGACCAAATGTTGATTGTTTCAAGAGCACTGAATTTGGGTTGTCGGAGGAGAAGGTAGGGCTTTTCTCTTGGTACTTCACTTAGTCCTTTCAAATGTTCTGTGCTTCAATAATAGGTCCCAGGTGGACTTCAGGGTTGCTTCATGGTGGTTTAAAGGGACAAGCAATGGTTGCCTTGGTCTAAAGGTTATTATAAATCTGTTATTGTGGAGCTTCCTCTGCAATCTCATACATATACTTTCATGCCAAACAAGCATTCTGAATCTTATTGAAGAATCCATATTGGCACTCACATTTTTTGTAGATATGTATTTGTACATCTCCAATTTTGAGAGATTTTTGTGGATGATAATATACTTGATGTATGGGGTTGGCAGGATGAGAGTGATGACCCATTATCAGGGATCAACAAGGATGTGGATGAGGTCATGATGTATTGCACTGGTGGCATTCGCTGTGATGTCTACTCTACGATGTTGAGGTAAACTCTGTTTGTGCTAGGTTTCCCTGTGAACATTTTTATCAGGACTTGAAGCCGTAGAAGAAGGTTGGAAACATTTATTTATGGATTGTCAAGCACTTGGGGTGTCTCAGCAGTTTTATGATGTCACAAATACAGAACAGATTAGGCTACAATGGATGCTGAAAGTTCAGTATGTTATCCTCCTATTCAGTCCACATCCATAGATTCTGGTTTTGTCAGGCTGAAAAAGGGGTACTGCATGGTTCTGTCTTTGAACTAGATTGATGAGCTTGTGTTGAATGGTCTCAATTTGGAGATGACAGGCAGAAGGGATTCAAAAACCTCTTCACTTTGAAAGGAGGCGTTGCACACTATCTCAAAGAGGAAGGCTCCTCAATGTGGGCAGGAAATCTTTTTGTCTTTGATTCTCGACTGTCTGTCCCACCAGAATATTATTGTGACAAGGAGCATGAAAAGGTTGAAGAAAATGAGTTAAAAGAATCAGATACAGGGTCAGAAGCACAGAATCTTTCAGCGTTTGCTAGGTGTCAGTTATGTGGAGATCCTCTTCCTGAAGCACGGCATCGTAATTGTGCAAACCTTGACTGCAACAAGCTCTATCTGTATGTACCATTCTTCATATCACCCAACTCTGCACATTGTTCCCTACGTCCTATCTGTAAGACTTTCTCACTGGTCATTTAGTTGAGTGGGAGCAGCATGGCCTCATCTGATCAGGATTCACTTCTGCAGATCATGTCCAGACTGTGTGAAGCAACATGCTGGGTGCTGCTGTGATGAATGTTTGAGAGCCCCAAGGCTGAGGCCTCTACTGGATGAAAAGCAACCCTATGAACGCTGGCACAACTATCGTCCTGAAATTCCCAAACCTTCACATCCTCCAGGTTATATAAGTCGGCGCGCTCTCAAGAGACAAAGACGGAAGGAGCGGAGAAGGGAGTGTGAGATCAACTTACAAGAGTCTAAGAATGGGGGAGTTGTGATGCCTAAATTGGTTAACAGCAGTGTTTTGCAAGACTAGAAAGAGTGTTCCTTTGCAAACCATCTCATACCATAAAAAGTGCATATCTTGCACAGTTGTGACTAATATTCATTCTGTAGAGAAGGGTCCTTTGTCCTTCCCTTTGGAAATAAGTGGCTACAGTATCCACTAGAAGGTTGACAGATACATTTGTAATCGGTCGACAACCCTAATCTGGTTGTGCTTTGAATGCTCATATGTTTTGAGCTGTTGTGCTGTCTCACTGCAGCTCTTGAGCAATTTATTGGGTTTCAGATTAGTTCTGATTGATTTGGATTGGTGTACAGTGTAGAGAAACAATTGAATTGAATTTCTGTGTTGCATTCATGTTGCCTTAGACCAAAAAAGTGATGAAGAAAGCTTGTCATGAATTGTGCGACTAGCTACTGCAACGGAGGCATACGCCTGCACTGCGGTGAGGATCATGACAACAAAGTTGATGTGCAATTTGCTCAAGTCAAGAAGCAACCTGAAGCAGATGGTGGAGAAGGCACTGTTGCTCTCTTGAAACTGCATGCGTACTGAACCTTGCTGCTTTCAGAGGTGCTGGTGAGTAGTTATACTCTTCTTCTGTATTCAGCATTTTGATCTCATGAAATGGCTGATGGGTAGTTCATTGACTTCAGCAACCTGAAGCAACCCCATACTCCCTTTCTTTTTATCACTCTGTACTCACTCTAAAACATTCAATTGCATCAATGTTTCTTCATTCTTCGCTTTTCATTAAACCCTAGACCCTGAACACATGTTTCTTTTGAGATGAAATTATAACATTGCAAGTGGGGTTCTTGACGAAGTTTGCAATTATAATTAACATATCTTTTCATAGAATATATCCACCAAGTGACGAATACTCTTTAAGATTGGAGGAGATGTGTGAGACAATTATTGTGAATTAGTAAACTTTATTTTTCTTTCAAACTCAAGTAAAATGTTTGAACAACAATTTGGGAAAGTTTGTGGAGTGAGAAGACACAAGTATGACTTGTCCTGAGAGGCTAGAACATCTAATTTGTAAAGGACCAAGCAAGTTTGAATATTGTTTTGACAATGGTAGAACTTCATTGATAACTGAAAATCCTGTTTTGGTCTCCACTTAAAATGCATTTAGGGATGAAATCAACCTCATGTACAATGCTTGAATTGGGAGGAAAGTTTGAAAACGAACCTTATTGACAAGACTAGATGGAATTCTCATAACCACCCAAACACTAAATAACTTTGTGAGAGAGACATCCAAAAAATGGAGGAATTCATGGCAAATTACAAAATATAAATCAATATAAATGATTGTCAAGGTTCCTATATTCAGTTACATAAAAATCAAAATTATGTTGTGAAATTTCTAAAGAAGGTAGTTTGTTTTGTTTTGTAGTTATGAGATCCACTGAACTGGGATGCTTCAGATCGTGTTCTTGTTGTCTTTGGAAAGCTCTCAACGAGGAGGGGTGCATGGGCTTGGTTCCATGAGGTTTGGACTTGCGGTGCAAAAGTTCTTGAATATTGAATGATTTCTTCACTGAAAATTAAATTAAATAGTAGCTGAAAATTTCGGAGGAATTGGAATGTGTCTTTGGTGTTGTTGGAAAGATCTTGATGGGCAGGATTTAATGGAACTTATTTGGTAAGATTTGGATTCAGAATGTGGGAGATATTGATTTAAAAATGATTTCTGTCGCTGAAAATTCAAATAAAAATCCCAAAAACCAGGTTTTGGAAGGAAAAATCAGTTGAGGACGTGGTAACACTTGGGCCAACGGCACAGGCCACACTAGTTACCAAATGAAACATAAAAACTTTCTTGGTCTATAGGTCCAAAGTCAAATGAAGCCCTAAAAATGAGACTATGACACAAAAACCAAAAAAGTGGACAAAAAAAAGGTCATCAAATGAGCCTTGAATTCCAGTTGCACTACTTGCCACCCATGGAGCTGCAAATCATAAGACAAATCATGGACCTTAGAGGGTTACTTTTCATTAGCCACTGCAATGGAGCCCTGTTTCTTGAACGCTTAAAAAGAGCACATGTTCCTATAAAAAAGAGAAAAAAGAGGGAAAAAAAAGTCACTTTCTAGTGATTTGCAGTTCAAAACAGCTTTGCATTTGGTCAATGTCCCAATATGTAGTGTTGTGAGGTGACTCTGAGCCCAACTAGATGAAACAAATGTAATAAAAAGTTGCTGTTGAAGAATGTGTGTGATCAGAGTGGGCTTAATAGAAAGAGGCCCTTACACATGAAACTATCCTAAAAGGTATTAGGAAAGATATGCTTGCACTGAACACTATAAGGGCCTTTACATTGTATTTAACTTTCAATGGAGCATGTTGGGCACAAATTAGTATTTCCTGGTTTGAAAGAAAATGTCAGGTTCCTTTCGTTAGCAGGTTCTTTCAGTTATTAATAAGTCTTCAATTTCAAACTCGGGTTTGGTTTGGTTTGGTTTTGAGCTGGGTCTAGGTTTCACAAAATTTTACACACAGCCCGGTATTGTACATTTAATATATTAATTCAGCAAGTCTGTCAGTCAATCAGTGACGGTGGGCCAGCACAGGCGGGCTGGGCACGAGAGAGGTTCAGGTTCATCCACAACAAATTCAGGCATCCAGTGGATGGATGGTGTGTCGGTGGGTGCTGAATCACTCTGGCCCAGTGTGATCCGATGGAAACCGGTGTTTAGTAGCAATTGGAAAAATATAAAGAATCGCCGGGGCCGGGGGGGGGGGAGTATGTCAGTTATTTCTTGGAATGGCTTGTTTCGCCATGTACACGTAGGAAAAGAAAATACGTTCCCATCATACCCAATAGGGCACGAACGCATGCTTTCCCATCATTGTGGGGCGTTTCTGTGAATGAATGAATGAATGAAAGATGCCCTCTGATTATCATACCGGGTATGCACCACTCACCTAGCGGTCGCTTTTTAAAATTTTCAAACAATCGATGTGACTATATAACCACGGTTCCCAAAAAAATTCAAAAAACCGGAACCAACAGTGGAACCAACCACCATTAGCGGGTTATTAGAAAGGTGGTTCTTACCATTCGTTCTCACGGTTTTCAAATAATCAATGAACTAAAATATGGAACTGACGGTTCTTTATATTTTTTTCAATTTCCCATAGTCATGACTTTCTAAAATGGCAGAATGTCGTTAAACTTTAGGGTTTCAAGGGTCGTCATTAGGGGTCATCGCTGCTTCAGTGCCGTGTTGTGCCTTGCAGGCATGGGTTACCACTAGTTATGTCTTATTTTGTTTGTCTTAATGTTTGTCTTATTTATGAATTGCCAAATGATTCAAAGGTACATCCTACGTGCCACCTTGAAAAGATAAATACATTGTTTACATATCAATGTTTTTTTTTTTGGAAAAAAAAATTTAATCTAAATAATGGGGAAATTATTGGAATTTAAATTAAAATTGTTTTCGACTAAATTTGCTAAGTTTTTGCGAAAAACTATCAAATTTTTATTTCATAAAATTGGAAGAGAAAAAGAAACCTTGCTACCTATAGATTGGACCCTAGAATTGTAAAAAGAAATTTACAATAGTAAAATGTATTTTCACCAGCGGATAGTAAGTACTAAGGAAGAATATTATCCAAGTTGGATAAAAGTGCTGTAATACTCCCTGACCATTCTGCACCCATTAAGGTCTGGGATGGCAGATTATGCCATTTCCTTGACCACATTATGGTACTAGCTCTGCAGTTTTGACACAAATTATGTGTATTATTTTAATTTTTTTTTGAAATTTAGAGAAAATAATTTCTCATATTTATTATTAAATTTTTTTTTTGAAATGTAGAGAATATTATTTTTTCAAATAACAAAAAATAGTGAAGGGGATTATTGATATTTTAAGAATATTTGGAATGTCGCCTAGCTCGCCCTAACTGGCTAATTGGCAAGTAAATTAACATTATGGGCAGGGGCATGACCATTCCGTAACTGGTTCATTGGGGGGGGGGTTTTCGGTGATGTGGCGTCACCACATTCGTTCAGAGCTGGTAGGTTACAAGTTGTATCTGCGCAGTACTGGGTCAGCCGGACAGGTACAGCGCAGTTACGGCGATAGCGACTACAGGCTCAAATTGGGCCGTTGGCATATTCACGGGGGCGCATGAAATCCCGCCTGTCCACTATGTTGTTCTGTTCACTATGTTGTTCCGTTCACTATGTTGTTCTGTTCACTATGTTGTTCCGTCCACTATGTTGTTCTGTTCACTATGTTGTTCCGTCCACTATGTTGTTCTGTTCACTATGTTGTTTTGTCCGGTGATGTCTTCTGGCTCACCGGTTCGTCCGTCGTGTAACACACGGCTCAAGGAAGCCGGTTACAGAAAAAAGTCTCCTCACTCATGCGGCTCGACTTTTTCCCTTAACTGGCCTGCTCTCGTGGGTTACCTGGTCCATAACACATTTACTAAGTCAGGTAGCGGACATGCGCACACAATACATATAACTTGTGGAGGTTGGGTGTAGTAGCTATGGCCGATCCCATTACTAACTACTTCTTCCGGGTTGAAAATGCATGCGCACCAAACATAAAACTTATGTCACCTTCATTGCTGTTGTTGGCCGTGTCCCTCCTCCCCCCCCTCCCCCCATTTACGACTCGGTTCGGCTTGACAACACACCCACAACACCAACACTTATTAATTCGGCTACGCTCGGAGTCTGTTGCAACAATGATGGCACAATAAGAAAAAGAAGAAGAAGAAGAAGAAGAAGAAAGAGACATGTACGTAAGTTACGGCTTTAAGTTACGGTTTTTCCGCATCAAATTTTTATGTTGTTTCGGTTTGTATGTTAGTGCTTGGGTAGTTGTATATAATTTTTTTTTTTT
>Ga0116227_10011527_pt1 | contig 14816 bp, 11 predicted proteins | sample S1TSphgellanicum_FD_89693 | JGI IMG/M metagenome (GOLD analysis project Ga0116227, IMG submission 89693) | Host-associated microbial communities from peat moss isolated from Minnesota, USA - S1T2_Fb - Sphagnum magellanicum MG | ecosystem: Host-associated > Plants > Peat moss > Unclassified... | reverse complement strand
ATGTCGCGGGCTTTGGCGAGGTTTTTGGACTGGATGTAGGCGGCCAGGCCGTAGACGGTGTCGTTGGCGATGTCGATGGCTTCGGCTTCCGTGTCATAGGGGAGGATGGAGAGGACGGGGCCGAAAATTTCTTCGCGGGCGATGGTCATGTCGCGGGTGACGTTGCCGAAGACGGTGGGGCGGGCGTAGTAGCCGCGATTCAGGCCCTCGGGGCGGCCGAGGCCGCCGGCGGCGAGGGTGGCGCCTTCGTCGATACCGGCTTTGATGAGGCGCTGGACTTTGTCGAACTGGGTCTGGCTGACCAGGGGCCCTAGGATGGTGCCTTCGGCGAAGGGGTCGCCGGTGGTCTGCTTGGCGGCTTCGTCGGCGGCGATGGCCAGCGCCTCGTCGTGCAGGGCGCGTGGCACCAGCATGCGGGTGGCGGCGTCGCAGGATTGGCCGGAATTGATGAAGCAGGCGCCGATGCCTTTGCGGACGGCGTCGTCCAGGTCGACATCCGGCAGCAGGATGTTGGCGGATTTGCCGCCGAGCTCCTGCGCGACGCGCTTGACCGTGTCGGCCGCTGCCTTGGCGACGATGATGCCGGCGCGGGTGGAGCCGGTGAAGGACATCATGTCGATGCCGGGATGTTCGGCCATTTTCTGGCCGACGGAGGGGCCGTCGCCATTGATGAGGTTGAAGACGCCGGCGGGCACCCCGGCCTCGTGCATCACCTCGGCGAAGATGATGGCGTTGAGCGGGGCGAGCTCGCTGGGTTTGAGGATCATGGTGCAGCCGGCGGCAAGCGCCGGGGCGACTTTGCAGACGATCTGGTTGAGCGGCCAGTTCCAGGGGGTGATGAGGCCGACGACGCCGATGGGCTCCTTCACCACCCTCGTGGTGCCGCGTTGTTCGGTGAATTCGAAATTTTCGAAGACTTTGATCAGCGCGTCGAAATGGCCCTGGCCGACGAAGGCCTGGGCTTCACGGGCAAAGCCGATGGGGGCGCCCATTTCGGTGGCGCAGGCCTGCGCGATATCCTCGTAGCGCTTGTTGTAGACGGCCAGGCATTCGCGCAAAAGTTCAAGACGTTCCTTGTGGGTGGTGCGGGAGAACGAGGCGAACGCGGCGCGGGCGGCGGTGACGGCGCGGTCAACATCGGCGGCGCCGCCGCCGGAGATTTCGGTGAAAACCTCTTCCGTGGCGGGATTCACCACGCCAATGCGATGGGGGGTGATAGGGTCGACCCAGGCGCCGTTTATGTAGAATTTCAGGTTGTTCGACATTGTTCAACAACTCCTATCGGCATGGGGCGCGGCGGAGTTTAGCGCGGATTTTGGAGGATGCACCATGGGTGACGAGGCGATTCTACGCGGCGGATGTTTGTGTGGGACGGTGCGGTATGAGGTGACGGCCGGCGGGACGGAGGTGGTGGATTATTGCCATTGCGGGCAGTGCCGGAAGGCCAGCGGGGCGCCGGTTTCAGCCTGGCTGCAGGTGGCGCCGGCGCGGTTTGCCGTGACGGCGGGGGCGGCGACGGGGTTTGCCTCCTCGGCAGGGGCAACCAGGTGGTTTTGCGGCGCGTGCGGCAGCCCTGTGTATATGACCGATGCCGAGGGCAGATCGGTGGGGGTGACGTTGGGCACTTTGGATGAGCCGGCTTCGGTATCGCCGACCGTGCATGGCTGGTACGATGCGCGGGTGGAATGGTTTGAGGTCGCGGATGGCTTGCCGCGGTTTTCCGAATCACCACCTTATGACCTGTAGCAATCGGGAATGTCATGGCTGAGGATCTGTATGCCACGTTAGGGGTCGGCAAGACGGCGACGGCGGATGAAATCCGGTCGGCGTTCCGCAAGGCCGCGAAGAAGCACCACCCGGATTTGAACCCGGGGAACAAGGCCGCCGAGGAGGCGTTTAAGAGGGTGTCGGCGGCCAACGAGATATTGTCCGACCCGGAACGCCGGAAAAAATACGATGCCGGGGAGATCGATGAGACGGGCGCCGAGAAGGCGCCGCCGCGCGGGTACCGGGAATATGCCGATGCGGCGGCGGGGGCACGATACCGGCCGGGCGGAGGCGGCGCGGAAGGGTTCGGCGGGGCTGATTTTGAGGATTTATTTAGCAACATATTTGGCGAGCGCGGGGCCAGGCAGGCCGGGCCGCGGCGCGGGCAGGATGCGCAATATACGCTGCAGGCGGCGTTTCTGGATGCGGTGAATGGGGCGACGCGGCGCCTTACGCTGCCGGATGGGCAGACGCTGGATGTCAAAATCCCGCCCGGAACGTCGGATGGCGATGTGCTGCGTCTGCGCGGACGCGGCGGGCCGGGGCGCGATGGCGGGCCGGCAGGCGACGCGTTGATCGAAATTTCGGTGGCGCCGCATGCGGTGTTCAGGCGCGACGGGCAGGATATTTCGCTGACGCTGCCGGTGAGTTTGCGCGAGGCGGTACTGGGCGAGAAAATTTCGGTGCCGACACCGGGCGGCCCGGTGGCGATGGCGATCAAACCCGGAGCGGATACCGGCACGAAGATGCGGCTGAAGGGGCGCGGCGTGCCGGCGCATGGCGGGCTGGCGGCGGGGGATTTGTATGTGACGCTGGAAGTGCATCTGGGGCCGCCCGACCCGGCGCTGGAAGCGTTTTTGCGGGAGCGGCCGGCGGCGCAAAAATTTGATCCGCGGGCGGGGATGGGTGCGGCATGATCACGATCGAGCGGATTTTTGTTGAGGTGCAGAATCTCGACCCGGATGATTTAAGGCGCTGGATCGAGGCGCGTTTGATCCGGCCGGATGGCGAGCCTGGGGCTTATCTTTTCGCCGAGATCGATGTCGCGCGGATCCGGTTGATCCTGGAATTGCGGGATATGTTTGAGGTGAGCGAGCCGGCGCTGCCGACGGTGCTGTCGTTGATCGACCAGATTTATGATCTGCGGCGGCGGATGCGGCATTTGAACCAGGCGATGGAGAGGATTCTGCCGGCGGAAAGCCGGGCGGCGCTACTGCGGCATTTGGAGGGGTAATTCGGGCGGCGCTGACGGGAAGGCTTAGGCGGCGGTTGAATGGGGGAGTTGTTCTTCGACGGCGCGGAGGATGTCGCTTCGGACGAGGCTGGCGGTGTCGCCTTCCGGGGCGAAGGTAAGGACGAGTTGCATGGCGTTATCGGCGCCGCCGCGGTCCAGCAGGACGGAGGGCGCCGGGTCCGGTTTCACGCGCGGGGTGGCCTTGGCGATCTCGGCAATTCTGCTCTGGGCTTCGGCAAGCGGCAGGCCGGGCGGGATGGGCAGGCGCAACTCGGCGGTGGCGATGGGGGCGGCGTAGGTGCTCATGTTCTTGATCGGCTGGCCCCAAACGCTGCCGTTGGGAATGATGATCTGCACGTTCGCGTCGGTGACGATTTCGGTCCAGAAGAGCGAGAGGGCTTTGACCGTACCGGTATTGCCGCCGATGGTCACGGCATTGCCGATGCGAAACGGCCGGAAGATGAGCAGCATGACCCCGGCGGCGAGGTTGGAGAGCGTGCCTTGCAGGGCCAAGCCGATGGCCAGGGAGGCGGCGCCGATGACGGCGACCAGGCTTGTCGTCTGGATGCCGAATTGCGAGAGCACCGCCAGCATGGTGATGGTGAGGATGAAATAGCGGGCGATGGAGGCGAAGAAGCCGCGCAGCATGTCATCGACATGTTTGGATTTGTGCAGGGCGCGGGCGGTGAGATCGTCCGCCTTGCCGGACAGCCAGAAGCCGATGATGAGAATCGCGAAGGCGCCGAGGACGTGCAGGGCGTTGCCGAGGATGAACGGCGCGACGAGAGCCGGGTTGAGCACGATGTGCGGAAGGCTTGGGATTGACGCGGATACCGCGGATGAATTCGCCATGACGGGCTCCTTTTCAGCCGGGATGCGATGAGGTGTGCAGCGCCGGCGGATTTTGCACCCCGCTAGGTCGGGCCACCGCGCCGGGATTTCAACCGATGCGGCGGATTACAGATGGTGCAATGCCGCCGCCAGAAAGCCTGGGGTGGGGGTTGGCTTGGTCGGGTCGATGAAGGCGGCCGGGAGCGCGCCGGCGGCCGGCTTCAGTGCCGTGCTGGTCACAGCCGCCGGTGCCGAGAAGACCTGCCCCCAGGGGGATGATGACGCGGGTTCCGCCGCTGATGTGGCCGGCAGAAACCGCATCGCCGCGGCGTGAAGGGTATTCGGCGCGATCTGAATCAAGATCGGGTCGCCGCCGAGGGTGGCAGTGATATGCGACACGTCGCTGAACGACGTTTCGGCGCCAGTAATGATGTCGGTCATCTCGACGTTTTGGAAGGTGCCGCCGAGGGCGAGCTTGACCTTGTCGGTCGCGACGGTGCCGGCGTAGCCGTCATTCCAGATGGCGATGTCGTATTCGCCGTCGGATTTCTCGAACGTCATGCTGTGGTCGGCGGTGTTGCCCGTGGTGATGGCGGCCGCGAGCGGCGTGGTGGTAAAGCTGGCGGCGGCGGTACCGGTATCCGCCAGGAGCGTGGTGAGGTTGTGCAGCGCGACCGCGGCGATTTTTGGCGTGTTGCTGTTGGTGAACAGGCCATAATGCATTTGCGGGTTGGCGTTCGACGGGTCGGGTTTTTCGTCCAGAAGCTCATAGAGATAGGTGGTGGAAACGCCGTCCTGATAGGCTTCGAGCAGGCCGTTGATGATTTGCTGGGCCTGCACGGTCTGGCTGACGCCGTTGGGGGCGTTGGGGTCCGTGCTGTAGCCGGTTTCGGTGATGACGACGGGGCTGGATGCGCCCGCGCCATAGGCGCTGCGCTCGGTGTTGGCGATGGCGGGGCCGATGGCGCGGCCGCCGCCGGGATAGACATGGATGTTCGCGTCATCCGCCTGGCCCGCCAGTGACGGGCTGGGATCGAAGGTCGCGAGATTGGCGGACGAGCCGGGGCCGGTGACGTCCACGCTGGTCAGCGTGTAGGTGGCGCCGTAATCGATGAAATCCGCATACAGATGTTTCGGCGTGTTGGAGGTGTTGTCATAGCTGTAGGTGATGGTACCGTTTTTGCCGGCGGTGACGTGCATTTGCTGGTTCTGGCCGGGCGTGCCGAACAGCGAGGAGCCGGGGGCGGTTTTGCCGGTGCCGGTATAGGTCATGGTAATGGTCGAGATGCCGGGCGGCAGGATGACGTGGAAACCGAGCTGGCCCTTTGTGAGTGTATAGGAACCATTTGCGTTTTGGGTGAGCGTGCCGTCATCCAGCAGAACGGGATAGACGCCGCCGGTGAAATTATAGACGGCAATGCCGGCTGTCGCGGGTGAGCCCTCGATTTCGGTGTCGAGCGCGGCCTGGAAGGCCGTGGCGGCGGCCTGGCCGGTGAGATTATCATACGTGACCGGCTGGTTGTTGATTTCGTTCGGGCCTTCGACGGCGTAGACGGCGCCCGGGGTGGCGCTGTCCAGCATCGCGATATCCTGCCCGGCCGTGGCGATGGCGGTGGCGCTGGGCTCGACCACGAGGTCGAACCGGATGCCGGACGCCGCCAGCGTTTTGAGGGCCGCGACCTGATTATAGTACGGGATACCGCCTTTGGGGTTGGGCATGCCGTCGCGGATGAGGGTGACGCCGAGATAGGCGAGATCCGCCTTTACGTTGGCGACATTGGCGTAGGCGCCGTCCGTATAGGCCAGGTGCGTGTTGATGCCGATGGACGCCGTGAAGTTGGCGGCGCGTACGGCCGTATTGATGGTTCCCACGTCCCTGCTCCGACAATCTTAAGTAGAATTAATGTCGGGGATATGCGCAGGACAAGTTTAAGTTTTGATTTTTATTACAAATTTTCAATTATTCACAAGAATGTGTTGGGCGAGATCATCCACAGTCAATCTTAGGTCGTATCGTTAAAGGTGGGGAATCAATCGCGCGTGATCTTGCTGTGTTGCGATGCGGAGAATTTTGGGGGCGTGCGTTGCGCGCGGGCGGGGGCCCTGGTTAAACAGGCGCGAAACCGCCTGGTGTTCCAATGCCCGATACGACCTGGCTGTCAGCGCCGCCGATCAACGCCGGTCGAACATCCCGTTTGCGCGTCGCCGTGGTGCATGAATGGCTGGCTTCCTATGCCGGGTCGGAACGGGTGGTGCGCGAACTGCTCGCGATCTATCCGCAGGCTGACCTGTTTGGCGTGGTTGATTTTTTGAATGATGAGGACCGGGCGCGGCTGTTCGGCCGGACCGCGAAGACCACCTTTATTCAAGGCCTGCCCTTCGCGCGGACGAAATTCCGCGGCTATCTGCCGCTGATGCCGCTGGCGGTCGAGCAGCTTGACCTTTCCGGTTATGATTTGGTGATTTCCAGCAACCATGCGGTCGCGAAGGGGGTGCTGACCGGGCCGGACCAGGTGCATATTTGCTACTGCCACACGCCGATCCGCTATGCCTGGGACTTGCAGCACCAGTATTTACGCGAGGCTGGGTTTTCCCGCGGGGTGCGGGGCGCGGTGATGCGGGCGATTTTGCACTATATCCGGCTGTGGGATGTGCGGACGGCGGCGGGGGTGGACCATTTCGTCTGCAATTCGGCTTATATTGGGCGGCGGATTAAGAAGATTTATGGGCGGGAAGCGGTGGTGATTCATCCGCCGGTTGATATTGAGGCGTTTCCGTTTGTCGCGGAAAAGGGCGAGGCGTATGTCGCGGCGTCGCGCATGGTGCCTTACAAGCGGATGGATTTGGTGGTGGCGGCATTCGCGCAGATGCCGGACCGGCGGCTGATCGTGCTGGGGGATGGGCCGGAAATGGGCAAGGTGCGGGCGCTGGCGGGACCGAATGTGACGCTGCTGGGCTACCCGACCGACGGCATGTTGCGCGAACATTTGCAAAAGGCGCGCGCGCTGGTGTTTGCCGGCGAGGAGGATTTTGGGATTTTGCCGGTGGAGGCGCAGGCTTGCGGGACGCCGGTGATCGCGTATGGGCGCGGCGGCGTGCTGGATAGTATTTTGGCGCCGGCGACGGGGGTGTTTTTTTATGAGCAGAGCGCCGCCGCGATTGTGGCCGCGGTGCGGGAATTCGAAGCGTTGACGATCGACCCGATGGCCTGCCGCGCGCGGGCGGAGCGGTTCAGCGCGGCCCGGTTCCGGGAGGAATTTGCCGCCTTTGTGGACGCCGCCATGGCCGGCGGTGCGCGCGTGGGGCGGCCGGATGGCTGAGAGCGGCGCGGGCCGGGAGGATTTCGAGAAACTCTTCGAGCAGGCTGACCCTTGGCATTATGGGTCGCCCTATGAGCGCGAGAAATACCGGCGCCAGCTTGAGCTTTTGCCGCCCGGGCGGGTGGGGCGCGCGCTGGAGCTTGGCTGCGCGGAGGGGCATTTTACCGCCATGCTGGCCGGCCGCGTTTCGCATTTGATCGCGGCCGATATTTCGCCGACGGCGCTGGGGCGGGCGGAGGCGCGGTGCGGCGATTTGGAAAACGTTGAATTTTTGGCGCTCGATATTGCGACGGACGAGTTGCCTGGACGTTTTGACCTGATTTTTTGTTCGGAGGTGCTGTATTATCTGGCCGGCGTGGCGGCGTTGCGGCGCGCCGCGGCGGCGCTGGCGGGGGCGCTGGCGCCGGGTGGCGTGATCATCACCGGCAATGCGTATCTGCTGCATGATAATAAAACGCGGACCGGCTTTGATTGGGAAACGCGGTTTGGCGGCGAGGTGATTCATCGCTGTTTCAGCGAGACGCCTGGGCTTGTGCTGGAAGAGTCGATCGACACTGAGCTTTACAGGATCGACCGTTTCGGCCGGCGCGATGACAGGCGTGGCGCGGCGCCGCGGGTGACGTATCTGCCGGTGACGGACGAGTTGGAGGCGGAGATGGCCCGGCATATTGTGTGGGGCGGGGCGGTGCATACCAGGCGGGAATTGGCGGCGCGGCGTACCGACCTTGTGCCGGTGCTGGCTTACCGGGCGATTTCCGAGGATGCGTCGGTGCCGGGCAGCGTGGCGCCGGCGCTGTTCAGGGCGCAACTGCGCTGGCTGCGGGCGCAGGGGTTTCATAGCATCACCGCGGCGGAGGTTGGCCGGCATTTGCGCGCGGGAGAGGCGTTTTTTGGGCGGCCGGTGATGTTGATGGTTGAGGATGGGTTGCAAGATTCCTCCGGACCGGCACAAAATCTCCTGCAGATGTATGATTTCAGCGCCGAATCATCCTCCTGGAACGGCACTTCAACGGGCCATACAATCGCCTTCGGCAGCCGGGAGGGTGCCGTCGAACTAGGTATGCCCCTCGCCAACCTGCCGTGCATTAAGGTACAGAGGAGTTTTCAGATTGAAAGTCTTAAAGACTTCGTCTGCAGGTTCTGGTTCTGATTTCCATGTTCGAATGGCACGTAGGCAACAGAAAAAGCACCGGAGGGCTGCTGGCAACAGGTTATTTTTTCTCTATGAAAAACATCAACGGGTGGTCTACCAACTTGTCGGTAATTTCTCCTGACGAAGAGGTTTGCGTAGCAGCGGCTGACCCGATTGTCGGGTCATACTCTGTTATAGTAACTGCGTTTTGAGCACTGGCAGTTAACGTAATAGGCAGCGGTGGAATTGTATTTACTGAGCCAGATGCAGGAACCTTCTGGTTAGTACAAAGCTGCGGTTCATGCCAAACAACAACCATTTCCTTTGTCGTTGAATACTCATAGGTAGCTGCATACGTATTAGTGTCAGCGCCAGAGATGGACCAGGTAATCGCGGGAGACGTGACTAAAGTTACGTTTTTAATTACAGCAGGTTCGTTTAAAATTGCGTTGAAGTAATGAATGTCGGTGGCTGCGGTCGTCGGATTATTCCCCGCGTCAAATAAGCCAAAACCACTTCCGTCGGTGTTAATTAATTTATAGTCAAACAGCATTGTCAGGCCTTCGACCGAGCCGTCTAGCCAATAATCCAATTGCTGTTTGGCAGCGATATCAGCTGTAACTGGATAATTGCCGTTATAGTCGCAAAGGTATTGGGAACCTACCTTATAGCCTTCTTCCGTCGCTACAGCCGGCTCTTGGATCGGAGTATATGGGATTGTCATGCCGTTATAAGTGTAAGAGCCACCCATCTCATTCTTATAGCTGTAAGACCTGGCTAGATACCCGGCCGGTGGACTACCGTTTTGAGGATACGGATGTTGATTGTCGTAGAATCCGATAACTGGAGGTGTATTCTTCTTGCTGTTGGCCCATGGGAATGGGTCTGGATTTGAGCCATCAGTGGTGCTCCAGCCGGTGAAGTATATGGGTGTCGGCGTCGTTGCGCCAATAAGCTTCTCGCCTGTAAAGTCTTACGCTAAGACAAGTTGAACCGCTAAAGCAGCATTAAATTCGTCTTACTGATTACAACCCTGCGGGTTCGCGTAAGGTGTTGAATCGGCTATACCTGTATAGCCATAATTGGTTCCCGCTACAATTCCATAGGTGGAATTAGAAACAGTTGCTTGATATGCAATTGGATAGTTATTAATTTCATTTGGTCCCTCAACTCCGATCACAGAACCAGAGCAGGCTGTATCAATAGACTTAATTGCGTTAATTCGGGAAGTTAAGGGATAGGAACCATCGGTCAAATCTGCTTCCTCATAATTACGCGGACCAGATATCAACATTACCAACTTATTTTGTACCACTCCTGACGAGTTACACGCGACACTTTCAAATGCGGAATTGACGGCCGCGCTCCCGTCGAGATCCGCATCTCTGATCGTGTGTATATCGAGGTAGTTTAAGTCAGCTATAACATCCGCGGGCTGCCAAAACACGCTTCCTTCCTCTGCACCATAATACAGTTGCGTGGTAACGCCCTCTTCATTGAAAAGATTATATGCAGAGCTGATCGTCGAGTTTGAGCTGGTAATCGTCATAGTTTGCGCCCAGCATACGGAACTAAAATGTAAAAATATAAAAGAAAAAGGTCACAAAACACAAATTGACCGTAGATTTTGTACCCAATCGGAGCGAGACGCAGTACACATTTGCATGGTCGATGCTCCAGCCAGACTGCTGCGCTCGTCTAATGCAGGAAAATCTGAGTTAGATTTCGGCATTTTGATGTTATCCCGGAAGATTACAATTCCTAGTATTACACTTTGTTCTCGAAGTTGCACGGCAGTTATAACGTGTCGCGAAATTGTCACGATCCTGATGGGTGTTGATCAGACAGGCAATGTTCTCATCGCCCTGATGCACGACCTGTAGCTGCAAGCCGCTTTAACTTTATTATGATTTGATGTCAGGCTTGTGATCGAGTCGAAAACTATCTTTACTAGAAATATTCCTGAAGGCCATCTCCCATTATGATAAGGCTAGCGTGTTTGCTAAACTCGGTTCTTCAGCACGAGGAGGCCTGAAGTTGCGGATTCTACAACTGGCGAATCACTGCCGAAAATCTAATGGCCATGTCCATGTTTCGGTCGATCTCGCCTGCACACAAGCACGCAATGGCCATGACGTCGCCTATGCCTGCGCCGGGGGCGATTTCGTTGAGCTTATGGAGCGAAGCGGCGTAACAGTCTTTCTTTTGCCCGAGCCGCACCAGAATCTCCGGCAATTTGCCTCGGCTCTAATTGCGCTCCGCCGGATCATCAAAAGTTTCAAGCCGGATGTCGCGCACATCCACATGGTGGCGCAGAATGTGATGATCCAGCCGTTTCGGTTGCTGGGCTTGAGAACCGTCACCACGATTCATAACGAATTCGCGCGTTCCGCATACCTCATGGGTTTTGCCTCGAGAATCGTTTGCGTGAGCCGGCAGGGTACGGAGACGATGAAAAAGCGCGGCCTTTCCGCCGGCCGCATGCGGGTCGTGGAGAATGGGCCGGTGAATTCGCCGCGTCTGCCCGCTTCGTTTCAACCTGTCGAACTCGCGCATGCGGCGATCGTCACAGTTTGTGGGATGCACCACCGCAAGGGTCTGATCGATCTGCTGCACGCCTTCAAGCAGGTCGCGGCGGCGCACCCGGCGGCACATCTCTATTTGGTCGGCGAAGGTCCCTCCCGGATAGAGTACGAGGCGCTGGCCCAATCGCTGGGGTTACAGAACCGGACAACTTTCACCCGTTTCCAGGCTGACCCAAGGATTTATCTTGCGGATGCGGATATTTTCGTCCTCGCCTCGCATGCCGATCCGGGACCGCTGGTGATCGCCGAAGCCCGGCACGCCGGTTGTGCGATGATCGCAACGAATGTCGATGGCATCCCGGAAATGCTGGATCATGGCGCCGCCGGCATTTTGGTCCCGCCGAAAGACCCTGTTGCGCTAGCGCAGGCGCTCAACAAATTGATCGCCGACCCGGCAGAAATGCAGCGATACGCTGCGCTCGCTAAACGGGGCGCGGAGCGATTCACAATCGATCGGGTTTGCCGGGATATGGATGCGATATACGCCGAAATCGTGCCGCACGCCGCCGAGGTAAGTGTCGTCTCTTGAAATAAGTCGAAACGAACTAGCTGGCATCGCGTTCATCAAAACGATAGCCCAGCAGCTTAATATCTCGTTGGTAAAGGCCGGTGACGATCTGTTTTGACCGCTCATCGTAATAACTCTGATACGGCGCGTGGGTGGAAGCGTTGAGGCGGCGGTTTGATAGTTCTATGCCGAGGCGGGCGGCGATGGGGGGGAGTTCGGCGTCGAGGGCTTCGAATCTGATCAGGTTGTCGATGATGATCCGGCCGCGCCAGTCGGCGATGAAATGCCATTGCGGGCGGAAGATGAAATTGCCGAAGGCGGCCGCGCGAAAGCCCGAGTTTGCGAGGCGTTCGGCGAAGGCGGGGAATGATGCGATGCCGCCCAGATGCGTCTCCCGCCAGCGGATATCGGGTTTCAGCTTGCTTGCAAGCATGTAATGGAAAGCGGAGACAAGCCGGTCCCACGGGTTGCGGACGACACAGAATTTATAGGCGGTTCTGAAAAATGCCGGGTCGGCGGCCAGGTAGGCGCAAGCGGGGGCGTGATAATCCGGGCAGCGCTCCATTTGCAGCATGGCGTCCACCGCGGTGCCGGCGTTTTTGGGGATGTGGATGAACAGCACGCGGTTGCGCAAATTCCAAGGCGTGAGGAGGTTCTTGCGTGGGCCATGGAAGCGCCAGAAGGCGCTGAAGGGCAAATAGTCCAGCCCACTGAAGGCAAGAGCCGCGCGCAAAGCGCGCTTCGCCGGGGCAAGCTGGCCGGCGCGGCCCGGCAGCGAGATTTTGTTCAGCGCGGTCATGCGCGGCCGGGTTGCCGGGTGGTTGTGTTGTCGGAATTAGTCATCAACCCATCCATGATGCGTGGGGCTGGTCAATGGACATATCAGGCCTGGTCGGGCGCTGGCGCGCGCCGCTCCGGCAGGCGCAATAGCCGTGAGAAGGTGGAGGCGACCTCCGTCTCCGGCCCGCGCGGGCGGCCGGAGAGATGCCACAGGGTTGCCATGGCGCCGATATAGACGAACCCGCCGAACGGAACGAGCACGGCGATTTTCTCGAAATTCTGCATGAGCTCGACCGGCTGGGGGAAAACTCTGCCCAGGCCCGCGACCGCGATGGCCATAAGGGCGGTGCTGCACAATGTGCGGGTGTTGGGCTTGATCTGTTGTGTCAGCGTCAGGCCGGTGATGCGGTGGACGACGTTGACGTTGAATAAGATGCTGGTGGTGCCTGTAAGGATGCGCGCGTAGAGGATGCCGGTGATGCCGTCCAGGTACATGCCGGCGATGATGAAGGGCACGCGCAGGAGGAACACCTGCAGCGAGCGCTTGAACAGCAGCCTGGTCTGGCCGCTGGCCATCGCCAGAGGCTGCGCCAGGCTAGCCAGAGTTGAGATGGCGAAAACCGATGACAGCGCCTGGATGATGAACACGGCCGGCAGCCAGCGGTGACCCATTGTCAGGCGCACCAGCGGGTCCGCGATCAAGGCCAGGCCGACGCCGAGCGGCAAAGCGACGGCGGTGACGAGGCCCTGCGCGCGGTTATACGCGACCGTCAGGCGCGGCACGTCATGTGACAATTTGGAGAAGGCGGGGAAGATCGTCGCGGTGAGCGGCGCCGTCGCTTCCCGCGTCGGGATCGCGGCGAGGTTGTCGCCCACCACGTAGTAGCCGAGCGACGGCTTGCCGAGGAACGTGCCGATGAGCAACTGGTCCAGCCGCCAGTTCAGCGTGTTGAGGATCTGACAGAATGTCAGCCAGACCGAGAATGAGATGAGTTCGCGGACATGGCGCAGGCTGAATTGCGGGCGGAACGGCAGGACGGTGTAGGAGATCGAGACGCTGACGAGTTGGCCGGCGAGGCTGCCGAGCAGCAGCGCCCAATAGCTATGGGTGACGAGCGCGATACCGACGGAGACCAGCAGCGAGGCGAGCTTTGCCGCGACCTGCAGCATGAATTGCTGCCAGAAAATCAGCGCTTTCGTCATCATGATCGCGCGCGGGTTGCCGAGGCCGTTCAGCGCCATGCCGGCGGCCAGAACCAGCATGACATTGACCATGCGATGATCGTGATAGACAGCGGCGGCCGGCCAGGCGAGGGCTGTGAATATGGCGGCGATGATGAAAGCGCGCCCCGCCGTCAAAGTGAAGGCGGTATGGAAATGCCCCGGCGTCGGGTTGCGGTGCTGGACCAGCGCCTCGGTCATCGGGATGTCCGTGATGGCGGATACCACGCTCAGCATGGTGGTGCCGAGCGCGACCAGGCCGAAATCAGCCGGCACGAGCAGCCGGGCGAGGGCCAGCGTGGTCAACAGGCCCAGCAGATTGCTTAACAGGCGCGCGCCGGTGATCCAGGTCGCGCCTTTCAGCAGCCGGCCGCGCATTTCCACCTGGCTCATGCCGCCCGGCCCCGCGGCGACGGCCATGCAGCGTCATCGAGCAGGCCGTCCCGCGCCAGCGAGCGCCAGTCCCTGTATTCCGATGTCGGCGCGCCGATGAAGCCGGGTTCGCGCGCCTGCACGGTCATCACCGCGGTGTAGGCGCCGTATTCCTCGGTATGCTGGCGCCGCGCCGCTTCGCTCGCGATTTTCACCGTCCAGTCAGCCAGGAATTTGAAATGCAGCAGAATGCCGCGCAGCCGCGTTTCGCCCGGGCTGCCGCCGTTGAGATGGAACGGCCAGAGCATGTGGGTTGCACGCAGGAACGCGTAATGCCGCTTCCAGTAGACGAGCGGCGTCTTGTTCAGCGCCGGGCCTTCCCAGATGTCATCGGCGAAATAAATGCGGCCGCGCACGCCGCCTTTGATCCAGGTTGTCCGCGTCATCGGAATATATTTTTCGCGATAACCGTGTTTGTCATAAAACCTGCATATTGAAAGCGGGTCCTGCCCGACCGCGCAGATATTCTCGGCGGCGTTGGTGGCGCTATACATGTCCAGCATCATGGATTGCATCGAAACTTGGCCGCGCGACGCCAGATGGTCCGTCAGGTCAATGATGGTTTTGCTGTCGCAATGCGGAAAGACGAAAAACTCGTCGGCGTCGATATACAGCACCCATTTGCCGGCGCAGAATTTCGACAGCACGCCGTTGACCCAGTCATAGCCGAACCGCGCCGCCTTGAAGGCGCCGTCAGCGAAGAATACCGAAACGCCTGGTTCGTCACGTAGCACATCCTGCAGCGCGTCGTCTGACCGGTTGTCGATGACGATGAACTCTTCGAAGCCCATGTGACGGTAATATTGCAGGATGAACGGCATGCGCGCGGCTTCGTTGTGAACCGTCGTGACCAGCACATGCGTGGCGCGGCGCAACCCAGGCGAGAGCCGCAGCAGGGATACTTCGCGGGATTTTAGGAACCGCCGCAGATGCGCCTTGAAGCCTTCCGAAACAAAGGCGGAAAGCCCCGCAAGCGGCTTCGATGCGCGTGGAATGTCCGGCCCTT
>Ga0116227_10011526_pt1 | contig 14816 bp, 6 predicted proteins | sample S1TSphgellanicum_FD_89693 | JGI IMG/M metagenome (GOLD analysis project Ga0116227, IMG submission 89693) | Host-associated microbial communities from peat moss isolated from Minnesota, USA - S1T2_Fb - Sphagnum magellanicum MG | ecosystem: Host-associated > Plants > Peat moss > Unclassified... | reverse complement strand
CGACTCTATATTCTAGAAGTCCCAAATACTTATTATCCCCGGAGACAAAATTTGCGGTTGGCTTACCACACCAAAGAGCCTCTGATGTTTCATCATATGACATTGATGAAATGGCAATCTTTCCGGTAATTGGAGTATATGATACTTCTCTAGTATAAGGGGTGATAAGAGAATATCCTGTTTCTCCAGTAGCATCAGTCATTACATAGAAATTAGAGCCTGATATATTTGCTTCTCCGATACTATTTCCTTTTGAACTCTTTGGAACAAAAATAGAACTTGTTAAGAAAGGTTCGGGATAATTTACTGACAAGCTTCCTATATTACTGGATGATGTGTCGATGACTAGATTTGCATAACCATTAGTGTTCTCTAAGTGGAAAGGATTTACCTCATAACTAATCACTGGAAATGTTCCAGAAATAGCAACATTTGACGCAGCATCGACGTAATCTATAATCACTACGTCGGTGTTTGCATTAATGTCGTCTGTAGTAATAATGCTTATCGAGTTGGCAGTTACACTATTGATTTCGGTTATTTTAGTGGAAACTGGGTTAAAGTAGATAACATCCCATGTATTATTTCCGATGGAATTGTCTCGGTTATTAATCCAGAATGATCCTCCATTTTCTGCAATCTTTAGAATATTTTCCTGATTTGCAGAAATCATATCATTCATAGAATCGAAGAATAGATAGGATTCATCTTCCTTTGCAAAATATGGAACTGTGTCTTTTGCCTGTTTAATTATTTGTTGAGGAATTACAGGCCCAGCCGTCACAAAAGATGAGGAAGTTTGTTTTAAATTTCCATAACTTTGTGCAAAGTTGTTCGTCCAGTTTACAGATTTTTTATACAAACTACTTGGTGTTATCTGAGTAGTTGATGTATTTGAAGAATCAATTGAAGAAACAAATGATATGATAGTTGGGTTTTGGATATTAGACGGAGTTATAGGAACATCTCCATATCCTGTGCGATTGTCACTTCCGTACACACCAACTTTCATTGCAAATTCTTCATTGATTGAAATATTTGTTGACAAATTAGATGAAGAACTTTGTTCATATGTTGATATCGATTTTATTGTTCCTTTCTCTTTCAGCCATCCGGTATAGAAAGATAATTGACCACCCAAATCGATATCGAGTGAGCTAAGCCAATCTCTTTCGATATAACCAAGTGTGTTATTTCTTAGTTGCAAGAGATCAGTTAAGAATGGACGATAGTTTGTGTTATAAGAATTCAAATAGTCCAAAGATTTGAGTGATAGATTTGGAAGTATTGTATCTGTGAACACGGTTGTTATTATGCGGAAATTTGCATAAGGAAATGTTTCGGAACCAATCACATCAGATATTGCAACATAGTTGTTATTTTTCCATTGAACCAAACTTCCCATTAAATAATCTGTATTTGGTTCCCATGAAGGAACATTTTTTGAACAAATTAAGAAACCGGGGCTATCGAGTGTTCCATTCCAGTTGGCGCTCTTTTGACCAGATATAGTTAACACATCTTGGCGAACATAATTTATTGGATCGTACAGAATATCGTTAAATGCTGAAACGTTCTTAACAAGAAGACGATGCTCATATGAAACAATATCTGCTTGTATGCAGCTAAAGATACCACCTCCCTGATTGGTGATGGTTGTCTGATTAACGTCTCTGGAAACATCCAAATATTTTAAGTCAACTCTGTTAGCATTGACATCGAGAACAATACTCGATTGTGCATCGGACAAGTCATATAATGTTCCAGAAGTTGCAGTATATTCTATTACAGATGTACTTGGATTTAGAATAATGGATAATGGATAATCATTGTTCCATGTTGTCATGCTCCATTTTACAAACTGTACAGCAGATGAATACCAATCAACTTTACTCAGTGAATCATTTACTTGAAAATTGAAACCATTAGATACCAGATAATTTTCGTATCCAGCGATGAAATTAACAACTGATTGGATATCCGCATACACAGTATTGTATGGAATAACTTGTGTAGTGGTAGAGAAAGTCGTTGGATAAGCGTAGGTATCTGTGGCCAACACAATTTTTCTATTTTTTCCATATATATTTGGAGAATTGATAACAAAGTATGGATTATATTTGTTATATCCAGATACTCTGTAACCATTAGAATCTTGTGTTATGACGACACCACTATAATTGATCATTCCGGTCGGTGTGCTTTGATTTAAAAATAGAGCATAGTCACTCGTTGAAATAAGTTCTGCCGCACCAATATCATTTGGATTATTTGGTGAACAGAATATGGAAATATCATTGGTGCTGGAATATCCACCGAGTGGATACATCAACTGTACGTCGGTACTATTGATAGCTGTTCTAAGAACCGAAGGGTCTTTTGCTTCTCTGACTAGGTATTCCAGAGAATAATTAATGATACTGTTTACTCTCGCCGCTCCATTATCATCAACCGCATTTAATTTAACATCGGATATTGTTCCAATGGATAGGCTATTGAATAAAAAGTTTTGATAGTTATTTGAAGGAATATAGTTATTGGTATCCCACAATGTTCCCAACATGAATAGGGGATTTTGTAGAATTTTTGAACGAAGCCACCCAAACGCATATGAGCTACTATTCCTCCATGCAGTTTCTCCGGGGCCACCATCACCAAAAACAAAATTGTTTCTTGCGGACGATGCATCAAATGTTCCGACTACCGCACTGTTCGGATCAAGTAATGTTCCATTTGAATTAACTGGAAGAATGTTAATGACACTATCAGTATTATCTAATTTTGATCCATATGGAGAGTTATATACTCCCGACGGATCACGAACAATACCATTTGCGATATCATTCCATAACACAGAGTTTCCTCCAGTATAAGGAGCCTGACCATATACTGCATCCCACCAACTTGGCTTTTGTGAAAATCCAAGAGATTCCCAAGGAAAAGTAGAAATATATTCAGTATCGTAGTACCAACGATAAATCCCTCTCCAATACCCAAGTAGTTGATTTTTTTCAGATAGCTTATCTAAGCTGCTACTCCAATTCCAAGTAAAGTAATTTGTTTGATCATAAAATGAATTGGTGTAAGATACATTGTATTCTGACGCCCATTCATAGAATGCTTTTTCCTGTATGCTTAACAATTCTTTCTGTGAATATGGAGAAGCATCGGCATAAGTTGTTGCTTGGGAATTTCTCCAATATCCACCAGACGGAACATTATATTGAATTGAATCGGATATAGATTTATTTTGTGCTTTAAGATTGTTGAATACTCTTAGTTCAAAATCCAATATCGCATCATCTCTAAAATCACCATAACAAGTCGTTAAGCTACCGTCATGACCTCTAATAACCTGTCGGGGTGATTGATATGTCGAATCTGTAAAAATAGTTGGAACAAATGATGGATATAATCCTAATTTTGTAGGAGTAGCTGGTACAAAACATTGGTTAAGAGAAGATGATTCATATACTGAAACCACATCCCCGCTCACTAATGAAGTATAAATAGTTAGTATATTTCCATTAACAGAATAATCTTTATTAATGATTAGCTGCGCATCGTTCAAATAGACATTCAGAACATTATTGTTTGCTGAATTGAAGTCATAAGTTTGTTTGGTATTAAATGTATTTTGAACAACATTATCAATTGTGTAATTTGTCTTGGTTCCTCCATAGTTACACATGTCACTCGTATTCCACATGCTACCGTATGAATTAAACAGTTCCACACTTTTTAGACACGAATCTACTATTTCTCGTGTAGTCATTGTAGAATCAGCGGAAGAAAGAGCATTGAGAAAACGTTGTTTGAATAAAGTATAGTCTTCTCCGGCAACACGAATTGCTGAGTCTATATCGTAATCTTTTTCAGTAAGTAATAATGCGACAAGAATGGCAAGCGATTCTTGTTTTTGTATGGTTCCGGGAACACCATCATATATTGCAAGATATAGATCAGACATTTGATCTAGGGAATTTGTTTCTTGCTGAATAGATGTTGTGTGATTCATCAGAGAACCAATCGTCATCACACTCAGATCTTGTCCCATTGGATTGTGATCGAATGCGTTTGGAACATCATAATATGCCCCGGCTATTGGAGTAGAACTAAGAATTCTGGCAACAATAGAATCATTTTCATTGACGGGAGTCGTGATATTTACAGTTATGTTATTTCCAGATTGTGAAATAGTAAACTCAGTAGTATCTAACTGATTTCCATTAAGGAATATTTGATTTTGTTGAGATACACCATTTCTTTTCTGTAAAAGATTTCCAGTAAATGTAAAGATGGATTTACCCGATACTACCAATGTTTGATATAGCTCAAGCTGAGTGCTGCAATATTCCCATGCATTTAAGACGTATTGAGATATATCATTGGGACTAATATAGTTTGGTAAACCAATGGAAATTGATTGTATGGTATTGGCGTCAGTATAAGAAAAAACATCCGTGACGAAATTGTTAGTGAACTTGACGTCATTAATGTTGCCTATGACACCATATGAAAGAGGGAACCCTAGCACTGGATCATTTGGATTGTTATTGTCTTGTGCATAAGAAAATAAGTAACTTCCAACAAAGCTTGAGTTGGGATAAGCAATGGGATCACTTAGACTAATACCATTACTGTCATACATATCGAATTTTGGTGATTGGTTAAGACCATCTTTATTTTCCGAAGCAACATACCAGTGTGATCCGTCGAAAACCATATTCTTATCGGAATAAGAATCACCAGATAATATAATCACACAGTTGTCCTGAACCGCTGTTCCTCGTGGTACTAGATTTAGCACGGGAATGTTATCTGATTGAACCCACTTTGACCAACATTGAAAAAATAGAGTATCGGATGGCTGCGGCGCACCAGCAAAAGAAACCACTGTTCCTGTGATAGTGTAATCGATGCCTTCGATCATCGGAACATTGTTCCAAATAATTAAGGTATTTGAATCAGGTGGCGCAGTTATGGTGAAAGAAGTATTATGACCGTCTTTAGTTCCAAATGGAATTCCACTCGTGGGTTGTGTAACTGGTGCAGTACCAGACAGCCATCCTTGATAACGTAGATTATCGGATGGTTGTGGTGGATATGACATAGTTACTGTGTTTCCCGAAATGGTGTAATCACTTCCCTGTACCAATGGATAGTTATTCCATAGTATTAGAGAATTGGTATCGATGTTATTTGCAATCGTAAATGTTACATTTACTCCATCCTTTGTTCCTGAAGGAGTGCCAAATATTGCGTTAGAAAGTGTCGTCTTTGGTGTATATATAAAATATGTGCTATGGAACATGGTTCCATATAAAACCATGACTCCTATCTGTTCATTGCCAGTGAAATCTTTGGCAATAGACCAACTTCTAAATGACGCAACATATATGCCATTTTGAGTGGGATCGTTTTGTCCAAGAACCAGAATACGATCACCATCAGTCACCTTATATCCATCAATTGTGGTTAAACCAAATAAAGACAAATTGGAAAAGGACACAGCCTTTACGGGATACAATCTTTTGATTTGATTGCTACTATTTGGATCAACGAAATTGATATCGTATATTGTGGAACGCACAGATGAATTGATATCGGCATTAAAGATAATGGAATCACCCTGCGTTACGCTGTGTCCATCGACGGTAAAATCGGTTTTACCTTCTGCTATGAAGAAAGCATCTGGTGTTCCATTATCAAAATATGTAACGGCGGGAAGACCAACTAAACCAGAATTAAAAAGTATTGCAGGTTGAAATTCTATAATCGGTCTGTTTCCAAAAATCAAAGAGGTTGGTGTTTCAATTTCTGGATTTTGTTTTTGTAGATAGTTAACAATAGAATTGACGCTATCTTTATGAACCCATAGATTGGTTCGACTCCATAGATTAAGATCAACTGCTGCGCGATTGATAGTAATGTAATCTGGTGGATTGTTTTGAATCTCTACGAATTCAGGGGTAATAATGTTGTCACTGTTTACTAGAACAATTTCTTTACCAACTCCGTCAACGATCCACACTTCATCTCTTCCCGGAAAAGAAACTCGCATGCCATCACAAATAGTCACTCCATTTGGGTCGGTGTATGAAGTTTTCCCGAGGATATCTTCTGGGCCACTTGGATATATGACAATAGAGTTGTTCCAATACCAATCATTATCGGTTGTAGAAATCCAGCAATAATTTCTATAATTGATTAATTTATCAATATTGATGAAACCCTTCCAACTATATGTTCCGCTTGTTAAAAGTCTATTCCATGCATTCGTTATTGCTCCTTTGTTGGCTGCACTATTGAGAACATCGATAAAATTAGCAACATTTATAGCATTTCCATTATTATCGGTTGTAGTGAACGCAGCCTCAAGTTGATAATTTTGACGAATAGGTGTTGATTCCAGAATAAAACTTTGTGGATTGACCGCCCCATTACTAATCTGTCTACCAATACCACCCTTAAATCTGGTGAGAGCAGGAGCATTAGTCAGAAGATCAAGAGTGGAACTTAAAAATCTGCGATTTGCTACTGTATTAAGATAAGATGGAAGAAGATTTACAGAACTGGTCATTATTAATATCCCTTCAAGTATTTATGGTGGAAAAAATCACCAAATCTAAGACATTCTTAAATTTAAACTACTAAGGGATGTAACAACCTGTACATTTTGCACTGTTGCTGCACTGACAAAAATCTCATAAGGATTACATGTTATTTGTTCCAGTGCACCATATGTAAGATTACTTGCAATGGGAACAATGTGTATAGCACTGATGATGTTTCCTATGTTTGTCATGATGTAATTGCTTAATTGTGCCCATAGGAACGTCTGGCCAAATGAGAAATTTCCAATTGCGAAGAAATTATTTATTTGCGTGATTACTTGACTGGCTATCTCACCGGAACTTATGACAACATTTGGATTAGCTATGACAACAAAGTTTGCTTGTACAGATGAATCTGCCTTGGCACCAAAAAGAGGAACAAATTGGGCGCTATTGAATACCAATTGATCAGAAACCATCTTGTAGTCGTTTAATCCCGAAAAATCATTGGACAATGTTTCTGTTGTCGGAGGAGTTGGTTCTGTTATTTGTCCAGTTGTATCAGTGATCCACTGTTGATAAGCAGTGGAATAGCTCTGTTCCAATATATAAAGATCAATTATATTGGATGGGCTTGGATCAATTCTGCGATTATCGGATGCATTATGAATGTATTGAAATTTCAAATCTTGCCGTCCAATATAGTAGCTATATGTTAGATTGTCTCCAGTATTATTGAGTGTGGTTTTTGATGCAACCGCACCAATGCGACTAATTCCGTAGAATGTTGCATTAGCAACGCAGAAGATTATAGCTCCATTTGCATAGGTATATAAGTTCGTATTAATTGTGCTTGGAGTGGATACGACTACTACTGAATTTGGCACAGAGGGAATCAATGTGGTTTTTCCAGTGGTGTTATCTGTGACAAAGAATACGTAGTTATTGTTGGCTACGGGATTATTACCCACGCAATCAGTGAAAAAAGTTGGATTGGAAGGAAATCCAGATGAATTTAGATCAGCATATTCAACACCGATGCGTGTTGTATCGATACTTCCGTCTATGTTGGTGACTACGTCGTATATATCCATTGGAATATCCTGAGACAATCCAATGTTTGTTGAAGTAGTTGGGGCAGAATTTGTTTTAAGGACAGTGATTCTATCAACTAATGTTGATGAATTTACCGGATCATAAATTCTGGCATTGGCATCGAAATAAAATGATGTTTGTTTTTCACTTCCAAAGAAATATGAATTTCTTCTTTGATATACAGAGAAAGAAGATGAAGTATTTGGTACGAATGCCAATAACCAACTTGTTGTTACGGTCGAATATGGAGAATATGGTGGATAGAAAGTATTACCATATACGTTTGGATCATAATTTAGCGGAAATGCGGGACTTGTGGTAATAGTCCAGCAATTGTCTACGCCTGTTCCGATGAGATACGGGTCGTACTGAAGTGCCACACTTTGATTTGATGATATCGCGGTGATGATATTTTTAATTACGTTCGACGGAAGTGTACTGGAAACATATGGAAATATATAACTCAGTATGGCTCCGTTTGGAATCTTTTCATTTAATGTAATTGCGCCAGAACCATCGACATTTACGCCATTTTGTTCAATGCTGTTACCAAACCCATCATTTGTTGGTGTTCCCACGATAGTAGCATATGCTACTGGCTTTTGATTAAGTTGGGGGATTGTTGCATTTCCGGCAACTAAGTTGTTATTGTTATCAAAAATATAACCAGAAGGAGGAACGAATGCAAGAACTGCACCCGGAACAAGGGCAGAAGTATTTGCAGTTAACGAAGAAGAAAATATAGTGTCATTAACAGAAGTTATAATATTAGTAGAAGCATAGTTATTTCCTAACCAACCACTACAACTAGTGTTATCTGTTAATGTCATGTTCCATAAAATTTGCACAGTTGGATAAACTGGTTGATAGTTATTGAAAATGAATGAAAGTGTTCCGCTATCAGCGATAATGTCAGATATCTGTAGCTCAAGAATAGAGGAAAGATTATTCTGAGAAGTATAGCTATATTTACTATTCTTAATAGAAGAATCAGTGTAAAGAAAACCATCGTCTCCAAAAACATTTGTGCTGCTATATTTTCCGGTTGGGTCAATCACATCCAGATAGCGACTCACGCCGCTACTTGTTCTATTCACTGCCTTGCATTGAAGTATGCTGCTGTATTGTGTATATGGAAAGGTATTGTAATCCTGACCATTCACCATTCTATTCTGGGTGTAATAGTTCTGTGGTGCCTTTATTTTTATGTTGGCAAGAGATTCAGTTGCTGCGCTATTACCAACCGTATAAAGAAGGCTTGCACGAATAGTTAGGGTTCCGGTTCTATTCGTCTTGGTGTTATAAGGAATGGAGATGATAATGTTATTCATCTCGCTTGGATTAATTCTATATGTTAATCCATTAGAACTGCGAGTATAACAGATGAAATTTCCTTGAGGAATCGCACCAAACACACCGTCTCCGAAAACAAGAGTAATGGTGTCATTTACTCCACTGGTTATAGAGAAAATATTACTTGTTGATGTATTAGTATTGTCTCCATATATGGATTGAACTTGCGTCCACTCTGTATAAGTTCCATCATTGTTAACTTGATATAACCACACATCACTGTTGTTAACTCCCGTGGCTGTTAAAGTCACGCTTGAGTTTGGAAGTGAATTGGTCATACTAAATTTTTGAGAACTTAGAGAGCCTTGTTTGAAATATAGAAAATAACCTGTATTAGAACTGCTATATCCCATGCCATCTGTTTCAAATAATAAATTGAAAGTGGAAGTGGAATTATATGGATCAACTTCGTGTATATATGCAGTTCCTACACTTGTGGGGTTGACAACCTCAAAATTCATTGAGCTATTATCGATTATTGAGGAGAATGCATATGGTGGCAACTGACCAACCGCACATGATACTCCATACTCAGAATAATTTATTCCATTGATTTTTTGAGTGTTACCGGGATTACCAATAGTTTGTGATGGAGTCAATGCTGCATTAATTATGCTATTCCATTGATCCAGCCAATTTTTATTAGTTGGATCGTTCCAATTGATAGTGATTGAATTTAAGTTATTTCCAAGACTGTCATATATGTCTTGGTTTGTACTAATATTGGTGATTTTTAGATAACCATTGGCCGCTATATTACGTGACGGAACATAATTAATCAGATTTGCAAGCGCGGTGATTCCATTGCGTGTTGTGGCAGTGGATAGAAAAGTTTCGCGTGCATTAAGATCAAATCGAAAACTCATGGCTTGACCCATATATGCAATCATGTCAAGCAGCGCAATAAATTCGGAACTATTCGTGTAGTCGTTAAATGTTTCTGGATGATATTGCTGAATATAATTCAGCATGCTCTGTCTTAGCGTTTCAAAATCATAACTCGCCAAAAAAGGATTATTGAAAGCCTGATACACGGCTTGCCAATCTTGAATACCAAAATTTCCAGTTGTTTGAAGCGAAGTTGCCATTACGTTATCCGATCACCACATGTATTTATGGTTAGCGAAAAACATGTTTTTTTAAATGTTTCCAGATGATAGTATCAATATATCGCCGATAGAGCGAAGAAAGTTGGAAAATGTTTAAATTGCAATTTATTGATTTGGAACAACTGTGTTGGGAAGATGGTTACTGTCCGGCTGGTCAAACTAAGCATATTATTCAGATTGGAATAGTTGAGGTAGATTCTGATAAGCTAACAATAACAAGGGAGAAGAAATATTACGTTAGACCTACTTTAAAAGATTTTCATGTAAGCAGTTATTGCGAAAATCTAACAGGTATCAACCAATCTAAACTGATAAATGAAGGAAGATATTTTCCTGAAGTTTTAAGAACCATTGTTAAAGATTTTTCTCCAGCACATAAACCAAATTTTTCTTGGGGTGATGATTATCACGTTATCGCAACACAATGTACGGAATATCAATGCAAAAATCCTTGGATTCAGAGTGGAATAACAGATTACGGTATTAATTTTAGGATGCATTATGGTATCAAAAATAAAATGCAGTTAAAAGACTCTGTTGAATATCTCGGTCTTACGTTTGAGGGTAATATTCATGATGCATTGAATGATGCCAGAGCATTAGCATCTGTATATATAGAAACAGCTAAAAGAATCAGAAATTTCTAAGACACACCTTCTGAATCAAACAACACTATCATTTTGTCCAATTGGTTTGAAGATACGTATTTTAAATCAAGAGACACGGTGATAGTGTTGTTGTCATTTTGCGCTATGTCGATAGATGACAATAAAACTCTTGGATCATTCGCGATAATAGCTTTTATATTTTCAGCTATATCCGAAACATCAGATTGTGTTATATTTTCAAACAATTTTTCCCAAACAATGCATCCGTAATTTGGAAACATAACACGACTTCCTCTTTTAGTCATGAGAACATTGAGGATATCTTGTTTTATGAGATCATTATCCGTGAGAACAAATTTTCTCTGTGATTCCGGTGCAACTGTCGAAAATCCGTAATAAGTTGGCATTATGATCCTTGTGCATCAGACGCTGCCTTTGATAATTCTTCATAATCATATGTTTGCGCTGATTGAGTTGGTTTTTGTGGATCGACGACTGTTACTGTTCTTTTTCTATTAGCACCCTGTGGCTGACTAACACTTGTCACTTTCATTGCAGTTTTAGTGCGACTTGGCCCCATAGGAAGATTAAGGGTAGAGCCATTGGTAATAGGATTTGTTAATGTAGTTGTGTTAGGTGCAGCATTGGAAACATTTGCCACATTGGTTGTGGTGTTTACGTTGGATGAGTTGTTACCGTTCTCATCAGATACTGTATTGATATTTGGATCATTCACTGTATAAGAGATTCCGGGTTGTGTGTTTACTATTTCAAAAATCTTCATGTATCTCCTAAATCGAATAATCGTGCGTGTTGTTGAATCTTACCAACGTGATATTTTGAGTAAATTGATTTCGAGAAATTTTGTTCTCTACTTGAAATACTCTATAAAGGCCACTGAATACATTTCTTGTATATTCAGTTCCGCTATTATATTTACTCATACTGGATAATCCAGTGTCTAACTTTATATCTATTGGAATTTTGAAATTGACTTCTGCATATACTTCTCCGTTGCTGAACACGATGCCATTGTTTGGAGATGTTTCGGGTGAAACATATACATCCTTGATATTTGCAGCATTATAGAAAATTCCATCTTGTTGAATAAAATCTGGATCACCCATGATTGTCAGATTTAAATGTATTTGATCAGCCGGTACATACAAGGATGAAGCAACATCTGCTGCTCCACTTCTATCAATATTGTTCTGGCCAACTGCGATGACGCTTTGCTTATTTGATGAAGTTTGAATAATGGACTGTCCAGAAGTCAATGGGTCTGCTTTTCCGGTAATACTTGATTTTTGAGGAGGAGCATCATTATTTTGAGGAGACGATCCACCTGTACTTTGAATTTTAGTTTCCTTATTGAACTGACTAAGTGTTAAAAACGCTGTGGTGAAATTTATATCAAAGTTCAATATTTCCGTATTATTTCCGGTAAACATGTAGTCATATTTTTTAACAACTCTATTATCCTTTGTTGGATTTCCGTTTGGTGCGCTGATAGAAGGAGAGTTGTAAACCAAATATGGTTCTATAACATAGAGGATGTTTCTCGAATAGCATTGTTTACCTGCACTGTTGTCATACTCTTGGTTCTGTACAAATGGGGTAATTCGGAACCATTTCAACGGAGTATCATTAAGTTTAGATAAACGTGTTCTAATATCCTGTGGCAAGTCTTCTACTTTTGTTGCTTTTGATTGGGATATGGCATTATTAATGCTGTTAACCTCATTGTTGTATACGTTTATTTGCTCAACAATGTAATTGCTGTTTATTATGATGGTGTTTAAACAATCGATGATACTATATCCAGCACGAAATGTAATAAGATCGGCATTAGTATAGGTAACTCCGGTTTGAGTATAACCAGATTCATCAGCCACATACTTTAATGTATTTTTGGCAATGTTTTCTACATTGATATGTTGCGCACTTCCCGGTGCTGGCCCCATAGGAGTATCTTTTCCAACGGTTGGAGTCGAGTAACTTATTCCCATATTTTCAGTTGGAAGCATGAAATATTGACCTATTCCTCCATCATCCGAATTCGGTGATTCACTAACATATTGAACGCGATATCTATCTGGTTTTTCTATAATGTTCTTCTTAACAAGTACATCTTGGTGATTATTCAATGACGCAATGAATCCGTCTATAACTTCATGAACCAGACCTTGTGTATATGCAACATAACCTCTTCCTTGATTTTGAGACTCTTTTGCAAGTTTATCGGCGGCTGTATATAAATCTTTGGATGCGGGTGTTGTTTTGAGAATATTAGTTGTTCCCGTGGAGAGACCTCCCTCATCTTCTTCTACTTGTGCTTCTGCTATACCCACTTGTAGTGTATTACCAATGAACATATCGCTTCTTACGAAACCATGTTGTTCGGTATTGGCAACTTCATTAAATGGAATGGCAGTAACGCTATAAACAGCACCAACGTTGCTTACTTTGACTTCAACATTGAAAATGTGAACGGGAATATATTTTGTTGCATTGGGAACTTTTTCAGTTTGTCCATCATCTGTTATTCCATGAAATTCAATTTTCACCATATATGGTATCTGAAGATAGTTATTTTCTTTTAAAAAATCTTGACAAAAATCATATAAATCTTCGATAAAAGTCATTCCATGTGGTTCATTAATAGTGAAGTTGATTTTAGTGGCATTGCTTCCTTTATTTGCATCACTAATACCACACAGAGTTTCCATTGACACATCATCTATATATAAATTGTGGTTGAAGTATGCATTTCCATTTTCATCAGTTGGATAATCGTTGCCTATCCCGCCAGTTTGGCAAATATTACTCCACACACTAGGATCATATGTACCAGTTGTCAAAATCTTATTGAAATTATCATTAGTAGTGGCCTGAAGAGTCACAATAGTAGATAAGCTGGCATATTTCTTCAACATGTTATCGACCGGAAGATATGAAGATACAGTGCTTGTCTGTGATGCCGTGTCACCGATTATTGTTGGAGATTGAGGAAGAGATGAACTATCCTCCAACGTTGTGCTAGACACTGTTGGTGATGGAATTAATCCAGCTTGTCCCAATTGAACATAATCATATTGTTCCTTGGTCATTTTTCCAATAGGAACATTGTATGGATTAAATGGATTTGATGGATTAATGGGTGTATTGGCACCCCAAGGATTGGATTGCATATTAAACTCCCAACACAGACTTAACGGTATCCGATGAAGGAACGTAAATTTGCAGACCAGATACGAAATTTCCCAAAGGATCAGATGCAAGTGAATTTGGGTTTCTCATCGAGAATACCCACCACAGCATTGAATTTCCGTATAAATCGTATGCCAACAAATCTGGTCTATTGTTGTAGGTCGCGGAAATTGTAATCAATTGGTCTGATTTTGATGAAGGTATATTCCGTGGAACCCAAATACCAAGATAACCATTTCCAGTTATAGAAGTTTTATAGTACGGAGAATAAACAGTATATGGCATATAGTCCTCTTTACCTATTTTTAAGAAATAAGTAGATTGCTCCTTGATATTGTTGAATCGTCTGAAATATTGGATGAATTTGCCGAAACTGTTATGGAATCAGATGTATTTGGAATACCACCAGAGAATCGATTATTTCCCATGGAAAATGCGGTTGTACTAAATTGTGATGCATATAGTCTACTAACCGAAGGCAAACAGCTAATCGTGATATTCATTGATGTTGGAACTTTGGTCAATTCAGGAACAGTAGTTGTTGATGCTGACATTGGCACAGTCACATAATCCACATTATCTGGATATGATGTTGTTACATTTGTAATAGCAACCGGAATGTAATCCAACCCTCCAAATCCCATACCGAATAATCTAACAAGCAATGGTGGGGAGCCAGCTTGGTCACCATCATTTGCAGTGAAAGATAGAGTAAGTGATCTTAAGAATGTAAGCGTGGCTAGAACGTATTGTGCCTCAATAACATTTCTCGAAGGAAATTCACATGATAGTTCTATGGCACGAATTTCACTATTTTCATAAGTATTAAAAGAGAAGTTACCCTGAACAACTCGTTGTGTTTGATAGTTTGCGCCATAGCTTAT
>Ga0116227_10011525_pt1 | contig 14816 bp, 9 predicted proteins | sample S1TSphgellanicum_FD_89693 | JGI IMG/M metagenome (GOLD analysis project Ga0116227, IMG submission 89693) | Host-associated microbial communities from peat moss isolated from Minnesota, USA - S1T2_Fb - Sphagnum magellanicum MG | ecosystem: Host-associated > Plants > Peat moss > Unclassified... | reverse complement strand
GCTTGACTACTTGGGTGAATCCCCCAGTCAAGCACGCTAGGGATCAAAACTTCCCCTTCTATAACTGCAATACCTAACCTATGAGTTTGTCATTTGCATTGAACCTCAAGCTTGATATCAAGAATTGTGATGAAAATTCGAATTTTCATCACCCTTGGATGACTTCTAATTTTGGGAGCTTGTAACTTTTGATGAAACAAATCACATTCTTAATCCAACTCACAATTGTTGTTTTTCCTCTTGCTGAAATTTTGGCAAGCCAAAATAAGATAAAAGGCTGGTGTAAAAGGTACAATGGGTTTTTTATGAAAAAAATGGGGCCAAGTCGTCACATTGTGAGGAAAAAATAAACTCTAAAGTCACCATATTTAGAGAGTGGGTTCCAACAAGTCAACAAACCATAGGAGAAATCTTAAAATATTGTACTTCCCCATCCATTGAAGCTCTACTCGAATTTGGCTCATTCTTGTTGTGCATGATCGCTAATGCACCTACGTCACAGATTTAAAAACATAAAATTGCCTACAACCAACCCCAAAATTACACTTCCCTATAACAAAAATCTCAAGTCAATGGCCCAATAAGAGGTCACTATGGTGTGGTACAAAAGCATATCATCACAAAATTCAAAGATTATAAATTGTCATCACAAACTTACAAAGTTTGGTTTGTACGAAATTTGATTTTCAAGGTTTGTATAAAAATTGTATGAATTTCATATCATGATTAATATGAATAATATATGTACATATTCAACATTTTGAATATTCAAATAGATGAAATATTATTTTTGAATGATATATGTAAATGTTCATGTTTAATATACAAAATTCATATAATTTTGTGCACACTTACATCACAATAATTACATAAACTTAGTTAAAACATAAATCATACATATTTCACGTCATAAATAAAAAGTATATATTTATATTTTTCGTGTTATTTTTACATTTTGAAACCCACAAATTTTGCAGAGATATATTGCTTTATGAATTTCATATGAATTTTATTAAAATTTTGTGATATTGAAAATTTGTGACGATGATTTACATGGATTTTACTTTCACTACATATACTTCTTAAAATGTGCATACATTTTGACACCTTGACTCAATTTAAATCTAGTTATTAGATCATCCCTAGTGGTGCGCAGTATGTCACCCTCCACGTTAAAATTGGATGAAGAACAGCCAAACACATGCTGGTTTAGCTCTGGAAAATGGTTTTGCTCCGGCATGTTTTGCAGAGTTTGATCAGGCTGCCACAAGCCAGAGCAAAGCTGTGCACGTGCAGGAGAAGAGTGTAATAAATATGATCTCAGTGCTACTCCATGTTTCTGATTAGCTGATCATGATGATTGGTCCAAGTGGTTTGCTATTAGTAGTCCCCCACATGTCTGCAGCCTCAGTTTCAGTTTTATGTGTGGGGTCTGCAAAAAAATTAAATAACCTAAACTTAGATGTGGAAAATATTTTTGCAGGCTCACGCACTCAGCACCGCTCGCTTCCTCCAAAGAAGTATCCTTAATCACATCTTACGACTTATTGTTGTAGTTGTAGTTATATGTGACTCAACACTTCCAAGACTTTCCCAGCTGACTAAGATCAGCTGCATTGGCCATGCATTATAGCTTTTGAAGAAGTACAGTGAAGTTTATGCCTGTTTGGGATAATAATTTTTGGGCTTTGGGCCAAAATATGTGCATGTTGAATCCTGCATAAATCAATGCAGAATATATATGTATAATAATATTTTATTATTGATTTGGCTAGATAACATGATTTCTCCAAGTGGTATTATCATGTAAGTAGTCTCTAGCATCTTTTACAGTTCCAAATTTCATATCTATAGGTGGCGTTGAGAAACAATAAATAAGCCACCTTGGACAAGAGAAAACAGTCTTGGAGGCCCAAATAAGGGGTATGGGTTTTATTATTTCAAAAGCATCTCCTCTCGGAACAATAAAACGATCTCAGTGGAGGTTTTGTTCAAGTTTGCTGATGTGGCATTCAATTACTGGCTCCAACTAGGGAAATTATTGCCCCCATAACCTAACATAGACTAATTTTTAACCTAGGAAAAAAAAAAACAGGTAAGTCAGTAGCTCAAAGTAACTACGAATAGAAGGCAACAACCAATATTAGGCAGGTACCCAGTTTGGGGCCATGGTGAACCAGCACCCATCAGCGCGCCTGAAGGATGAATGGTAAGTGGTCATGAAACAATTGTCTGTTGAGTTTTAGTTCCCTAGTTAACTGGGTTGCTGGTTTTTTCTATCTACCTACTAACAACCCACAAGCAGGTTGTTAGTAAGTAGGTAGTAAAAACAGCCTTACTAATGTATAAACCATCTACATACCTAGTAGTTACCTATTTTTCTACCTATCTACCTACACATGAGACCTATTTGCCACAGAATTGGGTTACCAAGGTGAAACCAAATATTAACTCAGTTCAGGTTCCTCCACATCTAAGTAATAACAGGCATCCAGTGGATGGTGTGCTGGTGGGTTCTGGTTCATTTTGGCCCCCTACTTTGGTGTGTAAGAATTGTCTGTTCCAGTTTTAACTGATACTGATTTTGAAAACTGGAACTATAATGGAAATCAAAAAACACATTTCGGAAGCACTAAAATTGTAACCTGATTACCAGTTTTATTTATGTGTTGAATTAAAACAAATGTGTTATAACAAAATGTCTCTGTACATCAAATGAATTCACTATATTTAAAGGATTTCATTAGATTTTGAATGAATAGGGACTTAATGAGAATGTAATAAATTCACTACTTTAGTGAACAGAGACTAGTGAACTGCACTCACTTTTTGTAGTAATGCATGTTTTTAAAAATAACGACTTTAGTTACCAATTGCAGTCCTGGTCAGTAAGTAAAAATTGAATCTATATTGGGGCTGAACAACTAAAACTGAGTGTTATGGTTTCACAGAACACGACCTGAAACCAGATTCTTAAATTCTGTTTATGTGTGGGATTGAAATCAAAACCAAGACAATCCCAACTTCTTTTTCAAAACCAGAATGAGAGGTTCTTCATAAAATCATAGCAGCAAGCTACCAGTTCTGGGCAGGTATTTAAACCTCACCAGTTTCCTTTGCCAGTCCTTTCATGAAACTGGACAGTTCTTCTTTCAGGTTTTTTTAATAACCAGATCTGGCGCTTTTTTCTCTTTCTGATTTTTGCAAATTTAGCTTGCTACAGCCTGTAGCCAGTCTCAAGGTTTTTAAAAAGGCCTAGTTTGTAACAGTTGGACCAGCCTTTTTTCTGTGCAAACTTTCACCAAAGTCAGAAAAATAAAAATAGAAAATGGAATATTATGCCACAATATTTTCATTTATTCTGAAAAAAATCCTCAATTTTTCAAAAAAACAATTATCTTACACAAAATGAAAAATAGCCACATTTGGACTCTGCTTTTTAGTTTTGTCACACTTTCTTAACTAATGTTTTTAGTGTTTAAATGTTTAGACAGATTCTAGAAACATGTCGCCATTTAAGGCTAAACTTCTCTTGGAATGCTAGCCAATGATGTAACATCTGAAATTGTATAAATAAATAAATAAATAATCACTCAGTGAGACCATTATTTTCTCATCAACAAAGTTATACTTCCTTTTTCTTTTTGATTTAAAAAAAATAAAAATAGCAGCCCTTCTGCAGAAAGGAAGAAAAAAAAAACAAAAAGCAAAACAAAAACAAAGTTATACACTAGAGTGCAATGCATATTCCAGACTAACAAAACAAGTCTAGAAGCTGGTCCTCACCTCCTCTCATTCAAATCAGAACAGGACAAAGTGGAAGGGACCCACCCACCAGGTTCAATTGCATCAGGCTTATCACTGTTGGATTTACACTATTGTTGGGATTCTTGCCATGGCCCATGACCAACTGCAAAATTGGAAAATGAAGTGATTTTTGGGGGTTTCAATTGCCAAGAAGAAAAATAGCCAATTTTTTATATTTGGACATCAGTTGAAGGTTCTATCAAGAAACCCAAAATATAGAAGGATGATTAAAATTTTGTGCTTTCATACCTATTTGGTTTATAGCCAGATTTGGTTAAAACCTTCCTATGGATGATCACCAGTTTAGCTACATCACAAAATTCATTAAAAAATAAATTAGTGACCTAAACACACAAAGACTATGCAGCCTATTTTTTTTCTGGGGAAATTTTGCCAAGAAGGGAAATTAAAAATGTGAAATGTGAAAATGAAATGATTATTAGGATTCTCAATCAGTAAAATTTTCTGTATTTGGGTTTTCAATAGGTTAGCCAAAAATATAGAAGGGTGTTTTAAATGTTTTTTAACTTCCATATCTCATTCAGAGCCAAATTCGGCTAAATCTTCCTATGGATGATTGTCACTTTTGGCTACATCACAAAATTGACCCAAAATTAAACACACCCCTTTGTTGTTTGTTCCAATGACCAAGGAAGGGTGCATTTTCTTCTGTTTTGGAATGGATTTGTTGGGTCCACATTATGATCAAAGTGATCAAATCATTGAACTTTGGGACGAACTCCAATTCTCTTTTTCTCTTTTTCCTCTTTTAAAGCCAACACCAATTTAAGAGCCACCTCAATCAACAAACTGATAACCTTCTCTTCTTGAATAGTAAGGGCAACCATGTGCTAAATAAGGTGATGAGATCACAGATGGATGAGATCTTAATTCCAACATCCCATTTAAGTAACCAGGGAACCAACCATAGGGAACCCAAATGAATTAAAACCTTTGTGCCCCTAGTCCCACGTAGTGTATGTAAAACCATTGAGCCACAATGCCCTTCTGGTTACTGTGTAACCCTTCTGAAATGAGCTCTAAATGTGCTTCCCCTCAACCAGGTATTTTGGATTTTCTTGCACAATAGACAGCTCATGAAGGCTAAGGGTAGGGTAGAACCCAGTGTTGGGCGGGTCTCAGTTTCAGGAGCTTTTCTGATACCCGGCTTGGTTTCTTTGTTTTTTAAAAATTTGTTTAACAGACCTGGGGAGGTTTTCAAAAAAAGATTTTAATCAGCTGGGTTTCAAAGTGCCGGTTCTCAAACAGTTCATACCAGCCAATTCTCAAACATGGTTCTTAGACAACGGGTATCAAAATTTCTGTTTTTTCAAAAAAAAAGAAAAAAGAAAATTAAACAAATTCTACAAAAAATTTACAAAGCCCAAAAGTTCATTTCGAATTTATTTTTCCAAAAAAATTAAAATTAAAATAATATAAATTATGCAAAAAATTTACAAGTCCAAAAGTTCATCAAGTTCAAAAGAACCTTCAAATTCTTTTAACTCATCCTCAAAAATCTAAATCGTTTTCAATTAGCTCTATTAAATTGGAAAGGTGATTTATAATCAATTCTAAGGTCATTTGGCTAGTTTTTGTTCACGAATATTAACTTTTCTAAATTTTCCAATTATAAACAAAATCTTCTAAAGTTTGTATATATCCCTACCAAAGAAAAAATCCTTTGAGTTTCAATTTGTGACAAAACAATCCTTAGGATTTAGCATACCAAAAAAACAACAATAAGAAACATGGTTTCATGCTTTGCCCATCATTTAAGAGGGCACTTCATATCCTTGGAATCCATTTGGTAATGTCTAAAAATCAACATTTCCCTGGTCATAAGTTCTCTCATTAGTCCACTTAGGTTGGGAGTTTGTTCAAAAGAATTTAAATCACAATTTGCATTTGTTGTTTGATCTAAACAACCAACTTGCAATTGGTTGTAAATAATGATACCATTTCAAAAGAATAGGATATGATGTTCATTTATGATATTCTTCAACAATATTTACCCCTTCTTCACAACCAATAAACAAAGAAACTAAACAAAGGCTTTTGACTCTAGGATCTAGAATTAAACATGGCATGTTATGAGTTTTTTTCTTTTCAAATCTTCTTTAAAAAGAAAGGAATGATTCTAAAACACCACAAACTTCCTTAATATTGGTAACAAACAAAAATAATTCAAATGCAATTTCAAAATCATCATCAATCAAATTTACTTGGGGAGGTAGGTTTATAACTTCTTCCCCACATTTTAAGCAAGCATGAGTACTTTGGTGTTGGAGAATGAGATTACAATTAATTTGTTGTTATTTATCGTGTGATTGTTGAAATTAGTAAGAAATAATAGAAGCCAATTGTGAAGGGGTCTTACAAGCATAATGGCCTTCATGGACAACACTCAAAACAAGTCAAAATGACCCCCACAACCTTTAGGAATAAAGATGAAACAACACTAAATATGTAAGATAATGAAACAAATTTGGAACTGTACATGTTGAATGTTGCAAGGTTGATAGGATAAACTAGTAGACCCACTACGCCACTAGAACTCAATGATGTGTGGATAGGAAACACTTTCTTGTTGTATTCATGTCCCACATTTAATGACATGGGTTAGCATATGGTAACCATCCACATGCATCTACTTACCTCATGGTCACTAATTCACTAGTAATAAGGGTGCAATTCATTAACCTAGTTCATTATGGGGCTTGAAAAGTGAACCTAATTCACTAGAATATCTATTTCACTTGACATATTCACAAGGGGGCCTATTTCAATGCATGAATACACTAAGGGGCCTTAAAATGTAACTTAAATTCATTTGATAATGAAATAAGTTCAGCTCACCTCCATTGTCATTCCATCATGTCTATGGACATACTTTATAATTTTTTTGCATGAATACGTTGATTAGTGTAAATTCATGAACATATTATACAAGTATTTTTTGAACATATTTTCAATGTGAAGTTTTGAGCAATTAACAAGTTGGAGGTCTATGTTAATTTGTGCATATAAATAAACCTTATTTTTCATTGTCACAAAAAATGAAAAAAAAACCATCATTTTGATAAATATTCCAAAAGTATTTATTATGAAAAATTTATGTTATATTTATGTTTAAATATTCCCACTACGAGAGGAATAAAAAAATTATAAATAAATCATATAATTTTTAAAAATTAAATAATTGAGTTTTAAATGGATGATTAATATATATATTCCCATTATAAAAAAAAATGTTGTCATTTAGTTTTAGTTCGGGGTTGGAATTTTTATTTTATGTTATTTATTCATCCAAAAATAAAAGATATGCCATATGACCACAATAACCACGTCAAAGCATTAATGAAGGTCTTGAGCTTAAATTGAGTTGAAACCACCTTTAGAAGATAGTATATTAATTTTGATTTGTTCAAAATATGGTACTTTCAACAACATTTTCTGAAACTTTTTTGTGAACTATTTAGAAGTTATGAATTTTGAGAAAGTAAATATTTGAATAAGTTTTAAAATCATGCATTTGTTTGTTTCATTTGAATACATTTTGATAAAGAAAATGCATGACAAAGTTGGATTTCCTACAAGTTTCTCATTGAACATTTAAAATTTGCCCATTTTTACTTTAAAAAGCTTGTGTGGCTTGTTGGTTAAATGTTCATGACTCTTTCATGAAGTTGTTGGTTCAAACTTGGACAAGTGTGTATTATAACACACATGTACATACAGAAGCTTGTATGTGCACATGTATGTGTATCTACATTTTAAAAAATACAAATGACATCTAGCTATGATGATGGACAACATATGGCTACCATCATTGGATGTGTTACATGGTCATATTTCACAAAGAAAAATAAATTGTTTGATTTCTCTATCCATACCAACTAGTTCCTATTCATTAGGGGATTGGCCAAATTTATTTCAATTCATTTGTCCAAGTTCACAAAAAATCTAATGGAACACATAGTGAATTCACCCACATTTCTTTGTAGTGATTGTCTTTTCTATTTACTTATCTTCATAGTACACATACTTATGATATTCATGCAACATTCATACTTGAAGGTAGGTAACAAAAGTTAGGGCTTAAATGTTAAGCTAAATCTCCTTGATGAACACCATTAGCTAAAAATGTAGTGGTGTTTATTATTTAGTAAACTTTTTGGATCATTGTTCAGACCTATGTGTTTTTAAAATTATAGTATGCTACTACTGCAATCTAGCCAACCTCCATTCGTAATTATCATGCCCAAATTTTTTTATTTTGCAAGTGAATAACATTTGGGTTCATTCATGGTTGGGGTTCCAAAAAGAAGTGTTTAACTAAAAAAGGATTTTAAAGGGCAATTTTAGATTTTCATAGTGTTTAATATATTACAACTATGGTGTATTTTTGTGTTCCTACAATTAGAGTATTGAAAAAAAAACTATAAAAAAAATCCAACAATTGTTAAATGTTGTATAGAATTCATTTTGAATCCTTTGACTCAAAAGGATTCAAGTGTTCATATGATAGTTTTTCATTAAAAGAATGCAAAGGAATGCATAAAATGATGCAATTGATTTCAAACTTTTTATGTAAGAAAAACATGTTTCCCTTTATACAACTACATATTCATTATGTCAATTTGATGAAAAAATAAATCACATGAAAATTTCAAATTCTTTCAATTTTGAAACAAAGGGCTACAAGGGAAATCATTCCTTTATCAAATAATTTGGCTACTTTTTATATATCTGTTAAGTTCAAAATTTTTAGCTTTAGGTTCATGTCACATGTGCAAGAAGTAATAATATGAGAAAACATGTTTATTTGATTTTAAAAGCTCATTTTTGCATTTTCTATGTTTTTGCTTGCAAACCAAAATATTCATGCACAATTATGTATGAATGTGAAAAATCACAACCACCACATGAATTATCTTATATTGGACTATTCAATTTTTCACACTAGAATTTGTTTAATGTAAATGTTATTTGTAGAAACTAGCTCTAAGAAAGTTCTAAAGTTTTGTTTCCTTTTTTTGGTACCCCAACTGTGAATGGACCCATCTTGAACTCCCCTCTTCACTTTGTCAAACTCAATTGGATTTTTCTGTTTTTTTTTAACAACACACACTATATGTGTTTTTTTCCTTGAACAACACATTGTTTTTTCCATTATGCCAAAAAAGCCATTTTACGATTGGTCTTATACAACTACAAGTGGATAAACGACTAAAAATGGCATAAATGACAAGTCCAAATTAACTATAAATGGCATAATCAGCTAGTATAATCAACAAGGACCAATCATAGAATGACATTTTTGGCGTAATGTTCTTTTTGTATGTTTATTCTTCAACAACATGTCATTTTGTGTGTATTTTTTTCTTCAACAACATTTGAATTTTCTTTATATGTTTTTGCATTAGCAATACACATATTTCTTTTTTATGTTTTTTCTTCAACAACACATGTGATCTCTTTGCATGTTTTTTTTAACAACACAAGTGTTTCATATGTATGTTTTTTTCCTAGCAATGACATTACAAGAAAACACATCAAAATTGTGCAAAAAAAAGCTTGAACAAAAAAATGATGGCAAAGTTTGCACAAAGCAATGTTGACAGAGTTTGAACTTGAGAATTGGAATAGATCCTAATTATGGTGATGGAAAAAATTGATTGTGTTGCCAATAGCCATGACATTGGATTTGTAGTTGATTTATTATTGGTGTTAAACACCAAAATCTTCATATTCCAAATTTTTAAAATAATAGACCAATTCCTTAAGACAAGTAGGTTCACTTAAAAAGTTAAGGTAAATGTTAGTGGTGCCAAATTAGCTTCCATGTCACCTATTTATTAATAGACATTTGCATGTCTAAACATTGATACTTATATACCTACGTAACAATCACACAACTTCATGTGTGACTGTAGCATCACCTATATACATTATTAGTTACCTAAATAATTTGAAAAGGAAATATTATTTAGGTAACTAATAATGTAAATAGGGACAAGATAAGGGTTACCATACTTTGCATGGGTGGAACCTTGATAATTCAATTGTGGTTCATCCACAATTAAGTCATAGTGGGTTTCAAAGGGATGATGCATTGATGGGTGTTAGTTCAAACATACTTTTATTACTTAATTTAAATCTTAACCCAATTTTACTTTAACATTTAAGAAAAATGCAATTCCCAAAAAATCTATAATTTTTTTATTAATTGATTATGTCTTTTACCCATATACATGGGTGTTTATATTAATGTGGGGTTGTTTTTTCATTTTTCTTTATAATTGATCCAAAGCAAAGTCTTTGTTAAGTTTTTTTTGGGTGCCACCAAATAACTAAAATTTGAAAAAAAATTGAGACTTATCGAAACACCCTTAATTACCAATTTCCTAAGTTTCATTTTTTGAAAATACTCACATGTTATGCATAATGGTTAGTTTTGAAATACCCAACTTGAATACACCTAATATAATGTCAATGTAAATTTTTGTAAATAAAAGTTATTTCCAAAATAAACTTTCATTCTCATGTGCATTTCACATAGTTGCCAATTCACATAGGTCAAAGTAAAATTAAAGGAAAGTTGAAATGGAGTTAAAATTGGAAAAGTGCAACCAAATGAAAATTGATAGTTCAAATATTTCAATTTTGAAAGATTTCCAAGAACATGTTGTGACAAAATATGGAAAATTGGTTTTCATCAAATCAATAATTGAACAAAAAAGGTATCGTCATGTGTCTTCATAATTTATATTCAACATGTAAGGTCCCTATTTGGTTCTTATTCAATTTTCGACTTGATTGGTTATTTATAAATAATGTACCTTTGGACCTTTGTTAATAATTCACCATTTTGATTAGGTTGGTTACTTAGTATGCAAGATCTATTATTCAAGTATAGATCTTGCTTGATTGGTGTACACTATCTTTTGATTGACCATTTAGAGGTAATACCTTTTTACAATTTGTAATTATTCATATATATTTTTTCTTGTATTACCTTAAATTTGATATGTTTTGGCATACCATATCAATGATAATGGACGTCTTTTGAGAGATCACATCCATTCATTAAAGTGAGTCCATGATAATATAATCATTTGACAAATGTCCTTGACCTAATGTGAAAACATAAAAAAAAGGTTTACGTAATATAAAAGTGGTGTATGTTGATAGTATGTTCATTCATGTCAAGTTGAAGTATAAGAGAAAGAAGTTGAAAGGTGAGCATTTTGTGAAGGTTTGCCATAAGACATGATCTTGGTTTTGATTATAATTTAAAGTTTTAGCTAGTTTTACCCAAAAACAATGTGTGAGAAAAGCAGTTGAATGAAATATAGATTGTTTGAATGTCAAGTTCATTTACTATGGATGTCATTCAATCCTAATGTTCCTTGTTCACATGTTAAAATAATTTCTAAATTATGATGTGTGTGTATGCATGTGGTATGGATGTGGTTCATGTAAAACATGAATTTACCCAACATGCATATACCATTGTTGGTTTGATGTACATGTGCATGGTATATTGTGTAATCTATGCACTAGGTACTTCATACCCAATTTGATTTAAACCCTACAAGGTTGGGATGGTTGAGGCAATATTAGTCTTGCACTAGTACTAACATGGTAGGGTAATGTTATGATGTTATTAGTTTTATATTAGTTTCAATATCAAGTTTATGCCAATGTTGATCAATTTTTCCTTTTAAGAGAACTTTCAATCTTAGTTTTGAATGAAAATTTGTTTGGTAGGTTCTTTAAGTGCAAGTTTAAGCCTAGTTTTTCAATTTTCTAAATCGTACATTTCCAATTTTGGCACATTTTTTCAAATTCAAAGACATTTGAACTTTGTTGGAAACTAGTTTCAATTTCATGCACACTACACAATCCCCTATTGTATAAGTACAAAGATATTATAATTAATTAAGTCTTATCACTTATCTATAAAGTTCAATTGATTTGTCAACTTTTTAAAAAAGTTGAACTTACTTACCTAAAGACAAGTTCAAAAGTTGTTTTTTTCACAATTCCAGCAAAAGACTAGTTCCACAATTCAATTCTTGTGTGGATTCTATCAAAAGGGTGTTGGTTTGGGTTTGAGTCACAAGAACTTGAACACCTTAATTCAAATAATGCAAACTAGGAACTTGCCAACATTTGTACATACCTACTTCATATTTGCTAAATTTTTCTTTGGACCCAATACCACAATTGGGCTGGTACATGATTTTTTTTCAAAAACCCAATATTAGGACTAGGCTGGTATGAAAATTAAAAAAAAATTACAAATACCAAGATGAGCTTGGCATGTTGGCATGTTCAAATGTCAATACCAAACAATATGAAATGAAAAAAATGCCTAATCTTTTCACACAAAACTTTGGGGGCTTATGTATTGACCAATGTTTTTTAACGTGAAAGTTTGCCATTTGAAAACAAAAAAATGTTAGTGCTAATCTTACAAAGGGTTTTCTTAGAAAAAATCCTACAAAGTTGCCATATTTTGAGAATTATTATTTTTTGCCATATTTTGATAACAAGTTTTGTGTGTTGCCAACACATGGCAAAAATCTGAACTTTTTTTTAATGTCCTCTTTAACCTGTAACCAAATTCAACTAAAATATCTTGTGGAGGGTCACCAACTCGCCTACCTCACAAAAATGAAAAACAAATCCTTGGTATTGACCCCATTTTTTTCGAAAAATGGAAAAAAGGAAAAAACAAAAAAATGTTGCCACAGTTTGTCATTTATCTTCAATAGCACGTACATGTACAAAAATAAGAAAAGAAAAGGGAATTCTGGAAAAATCGACTGCCCAACCTAACCCTAAATTCAGCCTATCAAAATGTGTTGCATCTTTGACACAAAGCAATTACACAATTACAAGGGCCTTTTTCCATCAAGTTGTTGTGATTTTAAAGTCTACCCCAATAAAAAAAATTCTATTACATTTGTTTCATCTAGTTCACAATCATCTCAAAACTCTACAAGTCAAGCATTGACCAAATGCAGCTATGAGTCAACCTAAAAATCATTAGAAAGTGACGCATGTCAACCTTTTTTATGCCTCAATGTAAGAATCATAAAAGAATGATGCCTATCATTTTTTTGTATGCTTCAATTTAAGAATCATTAGAGAGTGACCCTTGTCATCCTTTCTTATCAAATCATATGTTCATCTAAGCTTTCTTAAAAAGTTTCTATCATATGAAAAATTCCTAACATTAATTATTTGCAAATTTCTTATTCGAATTCAACTTTTTTCAATGAAACATATGTTTATGCAACAAAAAACAAAGCTCCACTTCAATTGCTTTCCATTAGATTATTGTGATCATAACAACCTAATGGAAAAATACCATAAGTCCATATACTTGTCTAAACACCTACCTGACTTTGTGCAATTTACAAGCAACAAATTCCTTCACTAGTCCATGTAGGTTAGTTTTTGAGATTGGCATGCATCAGTAGCAATATAAATGTAGCACACTTTCTCCAATTCTATGTACATACCTACGCAACCCCTTGGAAGCAAATTTTAGGCTAACATGTCACTCCAACAGTTCTCAGGGGCCACCTAGGCCTGCACATGGAAATCAGATAATATGTCCACTTTATATGGCCAACCATGTACATCAGGCTTGGAAATGAGCCTACGTAGATGCCATACTGTCCTGGGAAATCAATCATGACATGTCATGATTACATGACATCCTCTGGCCTCATCAGATTGATTTCCTAGGAGTTCATGCCATCCATGTAGGCATGCTTCTGAGCTCACAATACCATTCCATACTGCCTTGATACCGGATGGGATACATGGTCCAACTCACCGCTATGTTCAGAAGGGCTGCAGCATCAAAATAATGCATGATGACGAAAAATTGAAGAATGCATGGTCGTTACTGAAATTACAGAGCATACTGAACAGACACCATCTCCATTCAGGAAACTAAGCTTGCTCTCTAGCAATCCAAAATTTTAAAACTCAGTAGCTGAAAAAGAATCCAACAGTATACAGTCAAGCTAGCACACACAATTGGAGTTGTTGGCTTAATCAACTGCCATAGACAATTACACTAATGTAACAGGGACATGTACATCATCATCAACCCAAATCCTTGAACCTGGAATCCTTGAAATTCTGTCACTGTTATGTTTGTCTCAAAGGCCATTGAGCAACCTGCCAGCCTTATTGATATCTGAATAACTTTTTAAATAATGAAACTCTAAAAAGAAATATCCATTTTTGGAGAAGGGATTGGTTTACTATGGGGACACTTTTACTGAAGGTTCATATTGGCCATAGAAATCTTTCTTTGTTAAGCAAACCTCTTGTCCAATGTGACAAACAATTCACTATTATGATGACATGAATTTAGTTAAAGTGTGATAGCTATGATGGCATGAAGTTGGTCTTTCTTCTGCTCAGGACTGCTGTCATTACCTGAAATGTCGAGTTTTCTATAAACTGTCCAGGGTTCAAGGCTCTCTCAATTGTATAAATCCTAAATCGGCCACAGATACCAGATCTGCAAGATAACCAGAATCATATAGTCAAATAGTTGTGGACCACAAGCAGAAGATGAGATTGCTCCATGAAGATGAGATGAAGACAGAGATGGAACAATGTCCAATGTTTCTAATCATACTAAGCTACTGACCTGATACCTATCTAGAAAATCTAACATGAATTATCAATGTGGACAAAACAATAAATGTTCCTTACCAATCCAAGTATACAAGAAAAGTTCATTGGAATTTGGTGATGCCCTCCTTGTATGCCAAATTATCCTCATATGCTAAATTCCTGTGTGAAACACTCTCTACTTGCTATGAATGTCCTGTTTTTTTCAACGACCTCATCTTTTGGCAACTGACCAAAACAGGGCTACTAGTGAGAACTGAGCAAATTGACTAAATTTAACTCTGGAGCCTAAACTGGGTAGTAGTAAGTAAGCACTTTTACCCAAAATGCCTAAT
>Ga0116227_10011524_pt1 | contig 14817 bp, 12 predicted proteins | sample S1TSphgellanicum_FD_89693 | JGI IMG/M metagenome (GOLD analysis project Ga0116227, IMG submission 89693) | Host-associated microbial communities from peat moss isolated from Minnesota, USA - S1T2_Fb - Sphagnum magellanicum MG | ecosystem: Host-associated > Plants > Peat moss > Unclassified... | reverse complement strand
GGCGTGCCATTGTTGACGCGAAAGCGCCGATCGGGGATGGCATCGAGATCGACCGCCACCACGAGCCCGACCGCGCGCGCCGCATCCAGCGCGCTGGCGCCCTTGGCATAGATCGCATCCACCCGCCCTTCCACCAGCGCCGAGATCGGCCACAGCCGCCCCAGTCCGCGCTGGCCATCGGTGCGTTGGTCCTGCCCGGCGGCATCGCGCGTGGCCCCAGCAATCTCGCGCAGCGTGTCGGGGGTTTCGATCAGGGTCACATCGTCAAGGCCCAGCCCGACCGAGGCGAGAACGCCCTTGTACCCGGCCAGCGACATGCCGCGCGAAATGCTGGTGCCGCGCACATGCTCGGGAATGGGATTGCGGTTCCAGCCGGGCAGCGCCAAACGCTTGCCCTTGAGATGCTCGGCGCGTGTGATGCCGCTGTCGGGGCGGGTGAGGATCACCTGACTTTCCTCGATCCAGGTGAGGCCCACCAGCCGCGTCGGCTCGCCCTGCGCCCGCGCGCCGAAGGCCAGCATATTGCCACCTTCGCGGATCAGCGTGGGCAGGCGGTGATCATAGTGATGGCGGGCCAGATCGCTGCCCGATTCCTGAAGGGTGCGCAGCGCGATCCCCTCATCCTCAAAGGCTTTGGTCAGCCAGCCCAGCTTGTAGGCGATGCCGGTGGCCGTGGGCACCGGGCATCGCGTGAACCACAGGGCATCGAGCCGGGTGCTGAGTGTGGCGGACATGATCTTCTCCCGAAAGGACTGCGGGAGAAATTTCGCAAGAGCTGTGCCAACTAGAAAAAGCCCGGATTTCCGCCATTCCCCCGCCTGTGCCGCGCGAAGGATTGCGGGATTATCAGCAGCGCCCCTGTTGCGATTTCAACGACTGTGCCGAAATGCGCCCTGCCGGATGGGCACGTCAGATCAGCCCCTGATTCTTGAGATAGGTGCGGATGACATTGCGCGTGACGCCCAGCGCCTCGGCGGTCTTGATCTGGTTCGATCCATGCTGACGGAACGCCTCCTCGACGGCGGCGGCGATCATCCGGTCGAGCAGACGCTCATGGCCGCCAGCCAGCAACCGGGCGATAAAGGGCCGCATCTGCTCCTCGATACTGGCGCGCGGATCGAGCGCGGGCGCAGCCTCCCCGCCGAAGCCCTGAGCGGCCACCGGCGACAGGCCCAGATCCTCCACCTCGATCCGCCCATCCTGACAGACCAGCGTGGCGCGGTGGATGGCATTTTCCAGCTCGCGGATGTTGCCCGGCCAGTCATGGGCGAACAACGCCTCCTCAGCCGAGGGCGTCAGCTCCAGCCGACCGGGCCGCAGGCGGTCTGCATGGATCTGCATGAAATGGCGCGCCAGCGGCAGCACATCGGCGCGGCGTTCACGCAGAGGCAGCAGCGGCAGGGTCACCACCTGCAGGCGGTAGAACAGATCGGTGCGGAACCGCCCATGCTCCACCGCCTTTTGCAGGTCGACATTGGTGCCCGCAATCACCCGGACATCCAGCTTGATCGGGGTGCGCGATCCCAGCCGGACCACCTCGCGCTCCTGAAGCACGCGCAGCAGGCGTACCTGCAGCGAGAGCGGCATCTCGCCGACCTCGTCGAGGAACAGCGTGCCGCCATTGGCCGCCTCGAACCAGCCTGCGCGCGCCGCATGGGCGCCGGTGAAGGCGCCGCGCTCATGGCCGAAGAGTTCGCCCTCGATCAAGGCTTCGGAAAAGGCACCGCAATTGACCGCGATAAAGGGGCCATCCGCGCGGTCGCTCAGTGCATGGACATAGCGCGCGACCAGTTCCTTGCCGGTGCCCGTCTCGCCCACCACCAGCACATTGGCGAGGCTGGGGGCGATCTTGGCGATCAGCGGCAGGATGGCGCGCGAACGCGGATCGGTGAAGACCAGCGCACGGGCGCGCGGCCCGGCGGCATGATGCTCATCGGAATCGAAACGAAGCAGCGGGCGCCCGTCGCCCCCGACAGCGGAGACCAGACCGACCTCAGCACCTTCGCCCTGATCTTTCGGAGTTTTATGCGCGCTGACGGTCATGGTGTCTCCTCCCGACATCGCTCACGACGATAACACCTATAACTCCTACTTTGTTAGTAGAAAAATGCAGTCACGCCCTAGCTGAGCTATTCTCCCGCCCCCACCAACCCCTTGGCTCGCAGCGCCAGAGCCGCCTGCAACGGCGCCGGGCAGACCCAGCCGTCCACATCGACCTGCTGTTCCAGAAATCCGTGGCTCCAAAGGAACTGCGCCTGCATATGCAGCATCTCGACCCGCTCCGCCGACAGATCGGGATGCAGTGAGCGATGAAAGCCGTTGCGATAGGCCGCATCCACGCCATCCAGCCCGGAGAAGGTCTCATGCGCAAGAATCGGGCGCAGCGCGTCGAGATTGTGCGCCGCCCAATCCGCCGCCTTCAGCGATTGTTCCAGAAAGCGAACCACCAGATCGAAATGGTGGTCGATCATATGCTGATGCACCAGAATCGGGCGGGGCGTGCCATGGTTGATCCGCGCCAGACGGCTGGGATAGGCATCGAGATCGACCGCCACCTCCAGCCCCAGCCTTGCCGCAATATCCAGCGCGCCCGCGCCTTTGGCATAGACCGCATCGACCTGCCCGGCGGCCAGCCACTCCAACCCCAGCCACAGGCGGCGCGTGCCTTCCTGACTGGGCGTTTCATGCGGCGGGGCGGGCACCTCGACCAGTTGCACATCGTCGAGCATTAGCCCGCCCAGCGCCAGCGCGCTCTCGATACCATGCAGCGCCATGCCGCGCGCGATGGACTCGCCACGGCTGCGGGCAAAACCGGGAAGGGCAAAGCGCAGGCCGCGCAGATCGGCAGGGTCCAGCACGCGCGTATCGGGGCGGGTCATGATGACCTGCCGCTCATCGATCCAGGTCAGGCCGATCACCCGCGTCGGCGCCCCACGCGAGCGCGCCGCCAGGGCCTGAATGTTGCCGCCCTCACGGAAGACATGGCTGGCCTGCGCCTCGGTATCGGTGACCACCAGATTGAGCCCGTCCTCCATCATGCGGCGCACGGCGATGCCGTCTCGCCCGAAAGCCTCGTCCATCCAGCCCAGCGCGAAAGCCACGCCCGATGCCGCCGGAACTGGGCAGCGCATCATCCAGATCGTCGAAGGCTTCATCGCCGGGGGCTGCGCTCCGCTTGCCGCAGCGCTTGGGTGGTCATCTGCCGCCATCATCACTCATCCTCATCGATACCGGCATCGAACCTCTCCCCCGTTGCATCGGGCCGCGTTGCGCAGTCACGATAACAGGGCGCATGGCAAGGCGCGTGCCAAACAGCATGGATGGCCGGATCGGCGCGCCTTGCCACCATCGGCAGCGCGATTTTGCGCAGCAAGCCCCGGTTCGACTGCGCAAATTTCACCACCCGGCGGGCAGGTCAGCCATGCCGCCGCCCGGTCAGCCGCGCTCCGCCGCGATTGGCACATGAATTGCGATGCCATCGGTCATGCCAGGAATGAAGCAGGACCGCGCAGTGCCCGAAACGCCCCCCACCGCCTTTTCCAATGATACCGCATTCTCCCGCCTGTCGCGCCGACAGGCGGGCGTGGGCCTGCTCGCCCTGATGGGCGCCGGGCTGGCCGCCTGCCACCGTCAGGCCGAGAGTGCCCTGCCCGCTTCGGTCACCATCGCCAGCATCGCCTATCCCTATCAGGGCGGGCAGGTTTACAACGGGCTGACCAATGTGGTGATCCGCGACGGCTGGCTGAAAAGCGAGCTGGGCAAGCGCGGCGTGGGCCTGACCTTCGCCCCGGTCTCCACCGCCGTGGGCGGCCCGCAGATCAATGAGGGCTTTTCCGGCAAGCGCATCGACTTTGCCGCCTATGGCGATTTTCCCGCGATCATCGCCACGGCCAATGGAGTTCCGCTCAAGCTGGTGGTGCCTTCGGGGCAGGGCATGGACGTCTATCTGGTGGCACGCGAAGGCGTGGCGGCCCGATCGATCGCCGATCTGAAGGGCAAGCGCATCGCGCTCCATCGCGGTCGCCCCTGGGAACTGCCCTTCACCAAGCTGCTGGATTCACAGGGGCTGAAGCTGACCGATTTCACCATCGTCAACATCAACCCCTCGGCCACGCCTGCCGCGCTGGCCGCCGGCAGCGTCGATGCCGCCGTGCTGCTCTCCGACGGGCTGCTGGCGGAAAAGAACCATCTGGGCCATGTCATCTGGTCGACCAAGCAGGCGCCGCCCGAATGGCGCATGCGTGCCGAACTCTTCGCGCGCGGCGATTTCGTGGAGGCCCATCCCGACATCACCCAACTCGTGGTCGATGCCTATGTCCGCGCCGCCCGCTGGTCGGGCGATGAGGCGAACAGGGCGCAGGTCATCCATGACACCTCCAGGGGGCAGGTGCCCGAGGACATCGTGACGAAGGATTACGATGGCGCGACCTATCCATGGCGCGAACGCTTCTCGCCGGGGTTCCGCCCCGATGTGGCGAGCCACTATCACGCCGCTGCCGATTACGCCCTGTCACGTGGGTTGATCCATGCCAAGGTCGATGCCGATGCGCTGCTCGACCCGCGCTTTGTCGCTCAGGCGCTGAAGACGCAGAGACTTGAGGGTTTCTGGGCCAAGGGCGCCGGGGCATGATCGCCGCGCAGGGTCTGCGTCTGCCTCGCTCGTTGAGCGGCGCGCTGCCCTTGCTCGCGCTGCTGCTGCTGTGGCAGGCGCTGGCGATGAGCGGCCTGCTGCCCGCTCAGGTCCTGGTGCCGCCGCTGCGCGTCAGCGACACGCTGATCGCCATGCTGCGCAGTGGAGAGCTGGAACGTCATGTCGGCGACAGCCTATGGCGACTGGCCGCGGGCTTCGCCATCGGGGCGAGCGCCGGTCTGGCGCTGGGCATCGTCGCAGCCCTCTCGCGCTGGGCCGAGGCTGCGCTGTGGCCGATGTTCCTCACCATCTGGCAGGTGCCGGTGATCGCCTTCGTGCCGCTGCTGGTGCTGTTTCTGGGCATCGACGAGAGCTTCAAGATCGCCATCGTCGCCATCGCCGCCTTCTTCCCCGTGGCGCTGGCCACCTTCGACGGCATCCGCAGCCTGCCCCCGGCATGGTTCGAGGTCGCCAGGATCTATCGCACCACCCTGCCCGATCTGATCCGCCGCATTCTGATCCCCGCCACCGTGCCCGCCGTGCTGACCGGGCTGCGCGTGGCCGTCACCCGCGCCTGGGTGGTGCTGGTCGCCGCCGAACTGCTCGCCGCCGACAGCGGGATCGGCCAGATGATGGAGATGGGCCGCCAGCTCTTCCAGATCGATGTGGTGATGGCCGGTGTGGTGGTCTCCGGCCTAATCGGCTTCCTGCTCGATTATGGTGCCCGCGCGGTGGAACGCCGCGCCACACGCTGGAAAAGCGCATGAGGACCCGCGCATGAACACCCTGCCTCCCCAACATCCGCTTCATCGCCGCAGCGTAAGGCTGGCCACCGGTCTGATCGCCCCCGCGCTGGCTTTGATCTGGTGGCAATCTCAGGCCGCGCAGGGCGGTGCCCATGCGGCGGCCTTTGCCTCGCTCGGCTCGGTCGGCGGCGCGGCGCGCGAACTGATGGCCCATGGCTCGCTGCTGTCCGACAGTCTGGCCACATTGCGCCGCACCTTCACCGGGCTTGGCATCGGCGCGGGTCTGGGCCTGACGCTGGGCATTGCGACAGGCACATGGCGCGGCCTCGACCGGCTGGTCTCGCCGCTGCTCGATGCCTTGCGGCAGGTGCCGATGATCGGCTGGCTGCCGCTGATCGGCCTGTGGCTGGGCACGGGCGATGCCTCGCAATTGCTGGTCATTGCCATGTCGGCCTTTTTCCCCTCGCTGCTCAACGCCCATGCCGGGATCGCTCAGGTCGAGCGGCGCTATCTCGATGTGGCGGGCGTGCTGCGCTTTTCCACCCTGCAGCGCTTTCGCCATGTGCTGCTGCCCGCCGCCATGCCGCTTATTCTCACCGGCCTGACGCAGGCGCTGGCCTTTGCCTGGATCGCCGCCATCGGCACCGAGATCCTGACCGGCGGGGGCAGCGGCCTGGGCGTCACCATGCAGATGGGCGAGACCCAGCAGAGGCTCGACATCATCCTCGTTGCCATCACCATCACCGCCGCTCTGGGCTTTGCCATCAATCAGGCGCTGCTGCGCCTGCGCGCCCGCCTGCTGCGCTGGCAGACCACCGCCCGTTGAACAGGAGATTCATCCCCATGACCGCCCCCATCTCCGCCGATCCCTTTCTGCTCGCGGGCCGTGCCGCAGCCCCGCTGCCCACACCCGCCCACGGCGCGCTCAGCATCCACGGCCTGTCCAAGGCCTTCACCATCGGCGGGCAGGAACGCCGCATCCTGGACACCATCGACCTGTCGGTACGGCCCGGTGAGTTCGTCAGCATCGTGGGCGCCTCGGGCTGCGGCAAATCGACGCTGCTACGCCTGATCGTCGGTCTGGATGCCGATTACAGCGGCGAGATCCGCCTCGATGGCGAGCGTATCTCGGGCACCAGCCTCAACCGGGGGATCATCTTTCAGGACCACCGCCTGTTCCCCTGGATGACGATGGAGCAGAACATCGAACTGGCGCTGCTCAACACCGATACACCCAAGGCGCGGCGCAAGCAGATCGTGGCCGACCATATCGCGCTGGTCAATCTGACCGGCTTCGAACAGGCCTATCCGCACCAGCTTTCGGGCGGTATGGCGCAGCGCGCCGCCATCGCCCGCGCACTGGTGACCGAGCCGCGCCTGCTGCTGCTCGACGAGCCGCTGGGGGCGCTCGACGCGCTAACCCGCGTGCATGTCCAGAACGAGCTGCAGCGCCTGTGGATGAAGCAGCGCTCGAGCATGGTGATGGTGACGCATGATGTGGAAGAGGCGCTCTATCTGGGCGACCGGGTGATCGTGATGGCCGCCAATCCGGGGCGCATCCGCCGCATCGTCGAGGTCGATCTGCCCCATCCGCGCGACCGCCGCTCGCCCCTGCTGCACCGGCTGAAGGACGAAATCCTGAGCGAGCTGACCGCCGCTCCCGAGGACAGCGAAGCCCCTGCCAATCTGGTGCGCCTGCCCCAGCGGGAGGAGCGCGCATGAGCCTTTCTATCCACTGGCAGCTCGATGTTGCCGCCGAGCCCGCGCGGAATGAACCCTCGGCGCGCACAGCCCTGCCCGGCCTGATCCGCGACCTGCGCCATGCGGGGCAGAACCGTTTCGACTATTACGCACAGGTGGCGCAAGCCACCGCTCAGACCGCTTTTGACGGGCTGTACCTGCCCTTCCGCGCGCAGGCCGATGAGACGCGTATCGTCGCCAGTGCTCTGGCACGGGAGGTGCGCGGGCTGGCGCTGATCGCGGAATTTCCCGCCTCGGTGGGATCGGCGGTCTATGCCGCCAAACAGGCGGTGACGTTTCAGCGCGGCGCTCAGGGCAGGTTGGGCTGGGCCATCGCCCCTGACGATGCACCCAACGCCCGCGCCGCGCGGGGCGATACGGTGAGCGATGGCGATCTGACCCTTCGTCTGGCCGAATTCCTGACCGTGGCACACGGCGTCCATAGCCAGCGCCCCTTCTCCTTCAAGGGCGACTTCTTCGAGGTCGAGCAGGGCGGCTTTGCCGATCCCCTGAACCGCCCCGCGTTTCCGCCGGTCTATCTGCGCGGGGACAGCGAAGAGGCGCTGGCGGTCTCGGCCCGGCATGGCGATATCCACCTTTTCTCCGCCACGGCGGATTTGCCATCTTCTATCGCCGCGCTGACGGCGCTGGCCGAAAAAGCGGGCAGGCAGGTGGCGGCAGGATTGCTGCAACCCGTTCTGGCGCGCGAAAGCGATGAGGAAGCGGCGCAGGACGCGGCCCGTCTGGCGCTGCCACCCGGCACTCTGGTCGGCAGCTTCGACACGGTGGCGGCGGATCTGGCCGTCCTCGTGGCGCTGGGTGTCAGCCATATCGTGTTGTCGGCCAGTCCGCAGCTTGAGGAGGCCTATCGCCTCGGCCAGCATCTGCTGCCCCGTCTGCGCGCCCGACTGGCCGCACGCCCCATCGCCGCCTGAGCAACCCCTGGGAGAACAAGGATGACCATCGATATCTTCTGGCGCCTGCCTACCCATGGTTGCCATTCCAGCATCCGGCGCGCCTCCAACGATCGCGGCGACTGGAGCGTGACAGGCGCCCATCATCTCGCCCCTGGCCTCGATGGCGCGGGCGAGGAGGATGGCTATGCCTATATCGATCATCTGGCGCAGATCGCCAAGGCAGCCGAAAGCGCCGGTTTTCAGGGCGGGCTGATCCCCTCCTTCCCGATGACCGACGACCCCTGGGTGATTTCCGCCCTGCTGGCGCGCGAGACACGGTCTTTCCGCTTCATGATCGCCTTCCAGCCGGGCTTCGGCAATCCGGTGCAGAGCGCTCAGGCCGCCGCCAGCCTGCAAAGGGCGAGCGGCGGGCGGGCGCTGTTCAACATCATCACCGGCGGCGGCGGCCCGGCGCAATTGTGGTGGGGCGACAGCTTTGCTCATGACGACCGTTATGGCCGCACCAGCGAATGGCTCGACGTGTTTCGCGGCGTGTGGGAGCAGGGTGATTTCTCCTATGACGGGCGCTTCTACCAGATCACCCATGGCGGCCTGCCGCCGCATCTGCGCGCCGAGGCCTTTCCCGAAATGTGGTTCTCGGGCTCGTCGGAGGCGGCGCTTGAGGTCTCCGCGCGGCATGCCGATTACTATCTCTCGTGGCTGGAACCTTTCGACCAGTTGGCCGCCAAATTCGCGCGGGTGAAGGAACGCACCGCCGCGCTGGGGCGGCAGCAGAAGGTGGCCGTGCGCGTCGATCTGGTGGCCCGCAAGACCGAGGAGGAAGCCTGGCGAGACATCGCCAGCGGCTTCGACAATGTGTCGCAGGCCACGCGTGACAGTTGGCGCAACCAGCGCGGCGATTCCGTCGGCAGCGCCCGTCAGGCCGCGGTGCGCCCCACCGAGGCGACGCATTGGCGCGACCTGAAGATCGCGCCGGGCCTGTGGGGCGGTTTCAACCTGCTGCGCGGCGGCCCGGCCATCGGCATCGTGGGCAGCTATGAACAATGCGCCGAAAAGCTGGACGAACTGATCGCGCTGGGTGCTGACGGCTTCATTCTGGCGGGCACGCCGCATCTGGAAGAGGCCTGGCGGGTGGGTGAAGAGGTTCTGCCGCTGCTGGGCCGCCATAATGCCGATCTGCGTGAGGCCGCAGAATAGGCTGCCGTTGACCCTGAATGACGGCCATCGAGCCCCGCCAGTCGAACCGATGCCTCTGCCGGAACGAATTCCGCAGCAAGAAACGGAACGTCATGGTCTGATTTTCGTGCCATGATCATCTCCCATACCAAAGGGAATGATATGAGTGCTGAAGCAACCGTGTTGAAACGCGCCCACGAGCACGCGGTTGCCTATCTGCAAGGGCTCGACAGCCGTTCGGTGGCGGCGACAGCCAGCCTGACCGAATTGCGGGCCCGCCTGAACGTCCCGCTTGAGGCGACAGCCACGCCGGCGCAAACCGTGATCGACGATCTGGTGGCCGCGACCCAGGGCGGCCATCTCGGTTCGGCCGGCGGGCGCTTCTTTGCATGGGTGATCGGCGGGGCTCTACCCTCGGCCTTGGCGGCGGATTGGCTGGCCTCCACCTGGGATGTCAATGCGGCGATGTACGCCTGTGGCCCGGCCGCCGCCGTCACCGAGGAGATCGCCGGGGGCTGGGTCAAGGAGGTACTCGACCTCCCGCGTGAGGCATCATTCGCCTTCACCACCGGGTGCCAGTTGGCCCATATAACCTGCCTTGCCGCAGCGCGCCATGCGGTGCTGGCCCGCGTCGGCTGGGATGTCGAACGTGACGGCTTGGCCGGAGCGCCACCGATCCGCATTCTGGCCACACAGCAGCACCATGGCTCGATCCTGCGCGCGCTGCGGTTTCTGGGGCTGGGCACAAGGTCACTGATCCCGCTGGTGACAGGTGAGGACGGGCGCCTGGGTGTCGAAGCCCTGCGCGAGGGGCTGGCAAACGGCAGCGGGCCGACGATCGTGGTGCTCGATGCGGCCGATCTCAACATCGGCGCTTGCGATCCCTTCAGCGATCTGATCCCCGTGGCGCATGCTGCGGGAGCCTGGGTGCATGTCGATGGCGCCTTCGGCCTGTGGGCGCGGGCCAGTCGCCGCCACCGCTCTCTGGTCGAGGGCGTGGAGCTGGCCGACAGTTGGGCCACCGATGCGCATAAATGGCTCAACACACCTCAGGACAATGGCATCGCCATCGTGCGGGACCATGCCGCCCATCGCGCCGCCATGACACTGAGCGCGGACTATCTGGTGGCGGGCGGCGACGCACGCGACGCCATCGACTGGACGCCCGACTGGACCCGCCGCGCGCGCGGCTATGCGGTCTATGCGGCCCTGCGCGAACTGGGCCGCGACGGCCTTGCCGCGATGATCGACGGCTGCTGCGACCATGCCATGGCGCTGGCACAGGGCATCGGCGCTCTGGAGGGGGCCGAACTGGTGGCTGCGCCCACGCTGAACCAGGCGCTGGTCCGCTTCCCCGATCCTCAACGCGGATCGGATGCGGACCATGATCGCCACACCGATGCCGTGATCGCGGCGATCAATGCCGAAGGGACCGCCTTTTTCAGCGGCACCTTGTGGCAAGGCCGCAGAGCGATGCGGATCAGCGTGGTCAACTGGCGCACGAGCCAGGGCGACGTCCGCGCGACAATCGCAGCGGTCAGCCGAGTGCTGTCGAAGATGAGCTCTTGATCCATGCACAAAACCGATCCGCTGCACCGTTGCTGACAAGCCCGCTGACAAAGCGGCCGATCATTCACCTCGCCCACGAAGGCGATGAACGATCGACCTTGGGACTTTGCGGACATCCAGCAAACCTGGGCCGGGTGACATCGTGCCGATCCCGGGGACCGGGCGTCGGACCATCTGGACGACAACATCGGTTCCTTGACGGTCACGCTGGATAAGGCCGAGCTTGCGCAGATCGACAGGGTCATGCCGCCCGGCAGCGTTATACATCGATGGACACCGTTGATTGTTGACGACATGGCCGCAGTTGGTTGAAGGGTTGGGCCGATCGGGCCATTCGGAGTGTAACGTCGCCATGAGCAACCCGCCTCAGCAGGCTTTTCCGCGCATCCTGGCATCCAGCGAAGGTCGGCTCTGGACTGCGCTGGATGCCGCCTTCCTGCACATTCCGCGCGGCAAGGCTGAGGTGACGGGCAGAGCCAATCATGTTCTGGGCATGCATGTTGGCCGCCCGGTCAGTGCCGACTGCCGGGTTGGTGATCGGCGCATCAAGGGGCTGCAGAAACCCGGCGATATGGATTTCATTCCGGCCGGGGTCGATGGTTGCTGGGAAGACGATGCGGACTGCCAAATTCTGCGGATCGGCCTGAAACAGTCGCTGATGGCCCAGACCGCCGAGGATCTTGGACAAGACATGGCGACAGTCCGGCTTGCCCCGCAATTGCAGATGCGTGACCCGGGGATCGAGGCCATCCTTTGGGCCATCAAGGCCGATCTGGATGCGCCAACACCGGCAGAGCCGCTCTATATCGACCATCTCGCGCATGCGCTGGCGGTCCGCCTGCTGACCATGGCTTCCCCGCTGCCCGCAAGCCAGCAGGCAGGCGAGCCACGTTTGCCTCCCCACGAGCTTTCGCATCTCATTGATTTCATCGCGGCCAATCTGGATCGGCGGCTCACCCTGGCCGATCTGGCGATGGTCGCGGGCCTGAGCGTGACCCGGCTTAAAGTCCTGTTTCGCAACAGCACGGGCATGCCTGTCCACCACTATGTCATGCGGCGCCGGGCCGACCATGCGCGCAGCCTGCTCGCCACAACAACCATGCCCGCCAGCGAGATCGCCCTGGCGGCAGGATTTGCTCACCAAAGCCATATGGCATCGACCATGCGACGCTTCTTCGGGTTGGCGCCACACGACATAGACCGCCCAAAGAACACCATCGGTCCGAATTTGCGCAGATCGGCCTGAATGTGAGCGAGCCGCCTTGCATCATGCCCTAGGTCTCGCGGACCATAACCAGGGACACAGGCATGTTTGCAATCATCGGAGCAGCCGGCAATGTCGGCTTTTCAACCTCAAGCGCTTTGCGGGCGACTGGCGCAGCGGTCAGGGCCATTCTGCATGATGCAACGAAGAGCACAAGGCTGACTGCGATCGGCTGTGACGTGGCTGTCGCAGACATACAGGACAGCGATGCGCTCGCCCAAGCGATTGCTGGCGCCGATGCGGTACAGATCATCGTCCCCCTGCGGCCCACTGTCGCCGACCCGGCCGCCGATATGCGGCAATCTATCGACAGTATCATCACGGCGCTGGACCGGGCACGGCCACAAAGGATCCTGGCCATTTCCGACTATGGCGCCCATATCGCTGGCGACATCGGGATGCCGAGCCTATTCCACGGTCTGGAAGCCCGCCTCCGCGCGCTTGGGGGTGACCTTACCATCCTGCGCTCAGCCGAGCATATTCATAACTGGGCGCGAGGCATTCCCGCCGCCATCGAAAGCGGCAGCTTGCCCGGATTTCACGATGCGGCCGATATGCCTCAACCGATGATCGCGGCGCAGGACCTTGGTCGGATCGCGGCAGATCTGCTGCTGCGCGCGCCTCGCGGCCATGGTATCAAGATCGTTCACGCTGAGGGGCCTCATCGTCACAGCGCCCAGGATATCGCGGACGCTCTCTCCTCCCTGTCCGGCAGGCAGATCCAGGCCGTCGGAGTCCCGCGTGACCATTGGGAGCGCGCCTTTTCGCAGCTGCCTGCAAGCCTTGCAGATCTCGTCAGCAAAGCCAATGACGCTAAAAACAAGGGTCGTCTGGTGGATGTTGAGGCCCACGTCGGGGAGGTCAGCTATGGCACAACTGGGTTGATCGAGGCGCTCAGGCTGCTTCTGGCGTAGCGATTAAGTTGCGTTGAATGACCGACCTGGTGAACGGGCGGCAGGCTCTGGTTTCGCTGAGAAATCCGCCGTTCGCGGGACCGATTGACCTCGTTAAAAGCTGCCGGTGGTTCACCTCGCCTACGGAGGTGATGACCGGCGGGTTTGGTAGAGTCGGGAGGTGACGCGGTGACGTGCGGCGCGCCTGTGGGGCTTGCCAGACGTTCCGTTTTCACCCCCCGCTCGGCGAACCGGGCGTGCAGATTTCCCGCACCCGGCTCTCGAACAAGACATCACGCCTTCGCCCACGGCGAGCCACGTCCAAGCCTGGTCAGGCGTACGAGTCCAATGGTCTCGTAGAGGTACTCGTCTGGATAGACCCGAGCCCTGCGTCGCTTGCCTCGATGTTTGATACGCAGCCACCGACGCACCCGCACCAACGTATAGCTGTCGATGGCCCGATACGCCTTGCTTGTTGTGCCGACCGAGAAGTAGTTGGCCCAACCGCGTAGCGCCCGGTTGATCTTCGCTATCAGTACTGCGGAATCCTGCCATGTAGACCTCATCTCTGTCAGCGCGTGGATTTTATCCACTGTGCGCTTGATGCTCTTCTTCGACGGTCGGTAGCCCATGCGGGCCCTTCCCGTCGTCGGAGAGTACATCCGACCGAAGGTGTATCCCAGAAAGTCGAACGTCTCGTCCGGCACCTTGCAGATTCGGGTCTTTTCCTCGTTCACCGTCAGCTTCAGCTTGCCCATCAACATGCGCATATGGTCGAGCGCGGCTTCCGCGTTGCCCTTCCGGCACAGGATGACGAGGTCGTCGGCATAAATGACGAGCCGAGCGCCAAGGCGTTGCCCAAGGCCAAGCTTCCGCCATCCCAGCACGAACCGGCGCATGTAAAGATTTGCCAGCAATGGTGAGATGGGTGAACCCTGCGGGATGCCGCGTCGCTGATCCTTGGCCACCGTCGTTCGTGTCTTCCGGCCTTTGTCGCCGGTTTCCTCGACAGCACAGTCCAGCCAGAGCCTAATCAGATGCAGCACGTGCGGATCAACGATCCGGCGAGCCACGGACTTCATCAGTTCGGGATGGGGAATGCTGCCGAAATAGTCGGCGAGGTCGGCGTCCACGACATCGGGACGGCCATGGAACAGCTGGTCCTCCACCTCGATCACGGCCTGCTGGGCATTACGCCCAGCTCGGTAGGCATAGATCTCTGGCGGAAGGTCGGCTTCGAAGATCGGCTCCAGCACCAGCATCGCTGCTGTCATGCAGACCCGATCCCGCACGGTGGAAATGCCCAGCGGCCTGAGTTTGCCGTTGGCTTTCGGTATATGAACCCGTCTGATCGGCTCCGGTCGATACGTCTCCTCTCTGATGGCAAGCGCCAGTTCCGCCAGCCACCGCTCGACGCCGTACGCCTCGATATCCGCGAAGTCCTGACCGTCCACACCCGGAGCGCCCTTGTTGGAGCAGCACTGGGCATAGGCATGCGCCAGAATGTCGTCGCGGCTGATCTTGTCGTACAGCGCGTAGAAGCGATAGCCGGCTTCCGCCTTCGCTTTCGCGTGCAACGCCGTCTGCAGTTTCTGGACGCTTTTCGGAGTTGATAGGTTTCCCAATCTCGCGGTCCCTCACTACTTATTACGTTCGCCTTGAACTGAGGCCCCTTCCCTCCACCGGCATTACCCGGCTTCCCCGGTACTACGAGCCTCTCCGCCACCCCACCGCGCCCGTCCCATCCCTCGCGGGCGTCCGGTTGCTCGTCCCCGAGCACGTGATGGGGCTTCCCGTGTTGCGTGCGCTTTCCTTGTGTACATGCTGCCGCCACTACCCCGGTGTGGCGGATGGGTTCAGCGTCGCTCAAACTCCCCCATCC
>Ga0116227_10011523_pt1 | contig 14817 bp, 12 predicted proteins | sample S1TSphgellanicum_FD_89693 | JGI IMG/M metagenome (GOLD analysis project Ga0116227, IMG submission 89693) | Host-associated microbial communities from peat moss isolated from Minnesota, USA - S1T2_Fb - Sphagnum magellanicum MG | ecosystem: Host-associated > Plants > Peat moss > Unclassified... | reverse complement strand
TGCCAGTTTTGCCCCTATTCGTGGGCGTACGCGTTGGCGGCGAACCGTGGCAAGATCAAACGGGATGCCCTCGTCACTCCCACTCAATCGTTGCCGGCGGTTTCCCTGAAATGTCGTAGACCACGCGCGATATTCCTGGCACTTCATTGATCACACGATGCGCCACGCGATCCAGGAACTCGTAGGGCAATCGCGCCCAGCGCGCCGTCATGAAGTCGATGGTCTCCACGGCGCGCAGCGCAATCACGTAATCATACTTGCGCACATCGCCCATGACGCCCACCGAACGAACCGGCAAAAATACGGCGAAGGCCTGACTCACCTTGTCGTAAAGACTGTGGGTGCGCAGCTCTTCGATGAAAATTGCGTCGGCGCGCCTCAGTAAATCCGCGTGTGATTTCTGTACTTCGCCCAAGATGCGCACGCCGAGACCCGGACCGGGAAACGGGTGTCGGTGCACCATCTCCTTGGGCAGCCCCAACTCCACGCCGAGTTTACGAACCTCATCCTTGAATAGTTCACGCAAAGGCTCCAACAGCTTGAGCTTCATCTCCTTTGGCAGCCCGCCCACATTGTGGTGCGACTTGATCACATGCGCCTTGCCGGTTTTGCTGCCGGCAGATTCGATGACGTCGGGATAGATGGTGCCCTGCGCCAGCCATTGCGCATCCTTGAGCTTGACTGATTCCTCGTCAAACACCTCGACGAACATGCGGCCGATGATTTTACGTTTCTTCTCCGGATCGGTCTCGCCCTGCAACGCCGCCAGGAATCGCTGCTCGGCATCGACTCGAATCACATGCGCGCCCATGTGCTGGGCAAAAGTCGCCATGACCTGGTCGCCTTCGCCCAAGCGCAGCAAGCCGTGATCGACGAACACACAAGTAAGCTGCGATCCGATGGCCTTGTGCAACAGCGCCGCCAAGACCGACGAATCGACGCCGCCGGAGAGTCCCAACAGCACTCGATCGGAGCCGACTTCGCGGCGGATGCGTGCAATGCTGTCCTCGATGATGCTCTGCGTCGCCCATGCGCCCGAGCATCCGGCGATATCGCGCACGAAGCGCCGCAGTATCTCCCCGCCCTGCAAGGTATGGGTCACTTCAGGGTGGAATTGAACGCCGTACATCCGCCGCGTCTCGTCCGCCATCGCCGCGAACGGCGCATTGTCGCTCACGGCAATTGCGGAAAATCCCGGCGGGATCGCGGTCACACGGTCGCCATGGCTCATCCAAACGTCGAGCACTCTCCGGCCTTCCACGTCGCGGTTGTCTTCCAGACCGTCCAACAATCGCGATTCGCGGATGGGTCGTATTCGCGCAGCGCCGAACTCGCGGTGAGACGCGCCCTCGACCTGGCCGCCCAATTGCGCCGCCATGGTTTGCATCCCGTAGCAGATGCCCAGCACCGGAACTCCCAATGTATACACTTCGGGCGCGGCCTGCAGACCCTTGACATCGTCATAGACCGATTCAGGCCCGCCGGAGAGAATCACCGCCGCGGGCTTGAATTGCCTGATCTGTTCGCCGCTGACGTCGCACGCGTAAATCTCGGAGTACACGCCCATCTCGCGGACTCGCCGCGCGATGAGCTGAGTGTATTGAGCGCCGAAATCGAGGATTAAAACCTTATCCGCATGAATATCGGACATCAACCGATCCGATAATTGGGCGCTTCCTTGGTGATGGTCACATCGTGAACGTGACTCTCGCGGACGCCGGCGTTGGTGATGCGCACAAACTGCGGCCGCGTTCGCATCTGTTCGATGCTGCTGCTGCCGGTATAGCCCATGGCGGCGCGCAATCCGCCTGAAAGCTGATGCAGGATGGCCACCAAGCTGCCCTTGTAGGGCACGCGACCCTCAATGCCTTCGGGAACCAATTTCTCGAGTTCTGACGTGGTGTCCTGAAAATAGCGGTCACTGGAGCCATGCGCTTGTGCCATGGCGCCGAGGGAGCCCATGCCCCGATAGGCCTTGTACGACCCGCCCTGATACAGCTCGACGTCGCCCGGCGATTCTTCTGTGCCTGCAAACATACCGCCGATCATCACGCAATGGGCGCCAGCGGCCAGTGCCTTTGCCACATCGCCGGAGTAGCGTATTCCACCATCGCCGATCACCGGTACGCCGCTGCCTTCCAGCGCCTTGGCCACTCTGGAGATTGCGCTGATTTGCGGAACGCCGACGCCGGCCACCACGCGCGTAGTGCAAATCGATCCCGGCCCGATTCCCACCTTCACGCCATCGGCGCCGTGCTTGACCAAATCAAGCGCGGCCTCGGCGGTCACGATATTACCGCCGATGACTTGGATGTCGGAGTATTGTTTCTTGATGGCCGAAACCATTTCCAAAACTCCGCGAGAATGCCCGTGTGAGGTGTCGACCACCACCACATCCACTCCCGCCTCGCGCAACGCCGCCACTCGCACTAGCGTATCCGGCGATGTCCCCACAGCCGCGCCGACGCGCAGACTGCCGACGCTGTCTTTGCAGGCATTGGGGAATTCCGTGGCTTTTTGGAAATCCTTTACCGTGATCATGCCGCGCAGCTCGTGATCCCCGGCAATCACCAGCACTTTCTCGATGCGATGCTTGTGCAGCAGCGCCAAGACTTGATCCTTTGGAGCATTCTCCCGGACCGTGATCAACCGCTCTTTGGGCGTCATTACCGAGGACACCGGCGCATCCAGCTTGGTCTCGAAACGCAGATCGCGGTGCGTCACGATACCGACCACCTGGGTACCGAGCACCACCGGTACGCCGGAGATGTTTTTGGCGCGAGTAAGCTCCAATACTTCACGAATTGTCATGTCCGGATTGACAGTAATGGGATCGCTGATGACGCCGCTTTCGAACTTCTTGACCCGATCGACCTGCCGGGCTTGAGCATCGATCGACATGTTCTTGTGAATGATGCCGATGCCACCCTCTTGCGCCATCGTGATGGCCAGACGGGCCTCGGTCACGGTATCCATGGCGGCGGAAACCACCGGCAAATTGAGGCTAATTTCGCGGGTCAATTGACTCGACAAGGAAACTTCGCGGGGCAGGACTTCGGAATAGGCCGGCACCAGCATCACGTCATCGAATGTGAGTGCCTCTTCAAGGATGCGCATAAGGGTCGCGTTCACAGGTTCGTCTAAGAGGCGGCGCATTGTACCTTGCGAGTGCTGCGCGGTAAACCGCAGTATCATCCACCCATGGAATTGGTGCCGGAACGCGACATTTACAGTGTTTCCCGCTTGAACCGCGAGGTCCGCGTGCTGCTGGAACGCGGATTCGGCAGTCTGTGGCTGGAAGCTGAAATCTCGAACTTCGCCCGGCCGAGTTCCGGGCACTGGTATTTTTCGCTGAAAGATGCGACGGCCCAGGTGCGTTGCTGCATGTTCCGCCAGCGCAATATATTGGCCGCCTTCACCGCGCGAGATGGGCAAAAGGTATTGGTCAGAGCACGCATCGGTCTGTATGAACCGCGCGGCGAATATCAACTCGTCATCGAGCACATCGAGGATGCCGGCCTGGGGGCGCTCAAACGCCAGTTCGAGCAATTGTCCGCCAAGCTCAGCGCTGAAGGATTGTTTGCCGCGGAGCGCAAGCGCTCACTGCCGACGCTGCCGAAGCGTATCGGTGTCATCACCTCTCCCACCGGCGCTGCCATCCGTGACATCCTGCATGTGCTGGCGCGTCGCTTCGCCGCAGTACCCGTGCTCATTTATCCGGTATCAGTGCAAGGCTCTGCAGCAGCCGGAGAGATCATCGCGGCACTGCGTCTGGCCGGTCTACGCGCCGAATGCGATGTGTTGATCCTGGCGCGCGGCGGCGGATCGCTCGAGGATTTGTGGGCCTTCAACGACGAAACGTTGGCGCGGGCCATCGTCGCCTCGCGGATTCCGGTGATCAGCGGCATCGGCCACGAAGTGGATTTTACGATTGCAGATTTCGCCGCCGACGTGCGCGCACCGACGCCATCTGCGGCGGCTGAACTGGTGGTTCCCAACAGTGAGGAATGGCTGCTGTCCCTGCAGCGCCAGCATGGTCGCTTGCTGCGGGGCATGCGCCGTCGGTTCGAATCGCTACGCGAGCGCCTGCGCTGGCTGAGCGGTCGGGCGGCGCAGGTCAGTCCGGTGGCCCGCCTGGTACAGCAGTCGCAGCGACTGGATGAATTGGAATCCCGCCTGTCACGCAGCCTGCGCCACATCGTGGCGGATCGGCGTTCAGGCCTCGGCGATTTCAGTTCACGCCTTTGGCAGGCGAGTCCGGCAGCGCGCGTGCAAGCAGCCATTGCGCGTCAGGCTGCCCTCACCGCCAGGCTCCGCGTTGCCGGACCTGAACAACTGCGGCGCTCGCGCGAGCGGCTGGTACCCCTGGTCCGCACGCTGAACGCCGTCAGCCCGCTCGCAACATTGAGTCGCGGCTACGCCATCGTCAGCCGTGCCGACGGCACCATCGTCCGACACACCACCGACGTGGAGCCAGGTTCAGTCATCGAAGCGCGTCTGGCGACGGGGAAGTTGCGTGCCAGGGTGGAAGAATCCTGATGATCCGCGCGACTCTTTGCTGCGGACTCCTGAGTCCCGCACTCGCGCTGGCCTACGAACTACCGCGCGAGAACGCCGTACCGGGAGGCGTAAAACTCGTGCGTCTGCAGACGCAGGGCGCCGCACAACCAGCGGCGGACATCGACGGGCGTCGCGTCATGGTGGTCCGTGATGACGATGTCTGGGTGGCGGTGGTCGGCATACCCTTGTCGGCTCCGCTGCAACCCGAGCATCTCATCGTGCACGACGATGTGGGACGGGAGGACATCGAATTCCAGGTCGCAGACAAGCAGTACGCCAGTCAGTCGCTGCAAGTCGCCCCCAAGCAGGTAAACCTCTCCAAGGCCGACCTCGCGCGGGTGTCTCGCGAGCGTGTGGTGATCGACCGCGCGATGAACACCTGGTCGAATACGCAGCCTGAATCCTTGATCCTGGCGCAGCCGGTCCCGGGTGTGCGCAGCAGCTCGTTCGGTCTGCGGCGAATTTTCAACGGCGAGTCGCGCAACCCCCACACCGGGATGGACATCGCCTCGCCCACCGGAACGCCGGTGCTGGTGCCGATTGCTGGCACCGTCATCGATACCGGCGAATTTTTCTTCAACGGCAACACGGTTTTCGTCGATCATGGGCGCGGCTTGATCAGCATGTACTGCCACTTGAGCGCCATCGATGTCACGCCCGGACAGCACGTCGCCGCCGGCACCAAACTGGGTCTGGTGGGAATGACCGGTCGGGTGACCGGTCCGCATCTGCATTGGGGCTTGAGCTTGAATCGCGCCTGGGTAGACCCAGCCTTGTTTCTGCCCTAGCTGCCCGACGAAGCGCTCAGCATTTGATCGACCTGCGGCGCTTCCAGCGGGGGTGAGCTCAACGCTGCAGCTCGCAATCGCGCACTGTGCTCTTGCACGGCCGCGCCCGATGGCTGCATTTCTATCTGTCCCTGGAAGAATGCGCCCTCGCTGATGCCGACGCGCGGCGCGAACACATTGCCTTTGACTTTTGCGGTGGCACGAATGTTCACCGATTCGGTCGCATATAAATCACCGTCAACTTTGCCGTCGATCACGATGATGCGGGCGCGGATGTCCCCCTTCATCGAGCCATCGGTGCCGATGGTGAGGCTCTGGGTGTGCGTGATCGAGCCCTCGACGCTGCCTTGAACGATCAAGTCCTCCTGCGCCGATAGTTCGCCGCGAAACTTCAAGGTCGGTCCGAGAACCGATGCGCGTACCGCCGGCTCGGGCACCTTGACTTCCGGCGCGCGTATCGCATCGCGTGAGGGGTCCCGCATGGGATCCCGTACTGGGTCGGCGGCTCTGGCCTCCGGCGCGCGGGGTTCCGGACGGGGACCACGGGGCTCCGGACGACTGGTCGCGGGCGGATTGGAATTCATCATCGGATCATCTCCAGCGAGGGGTTTTTTGAGCCACGACATTGTCAGGCGACGCCACCGGCGCTCTTCGGCCGGCTCAACGGATCAAACTTCGCAGCTTGCGCGGCTTTCTTCGAATCCATGTCGATGCTGCCGCTGAAATTTGCGCCTTCCAGAATGCTCACCGTGGGGGCGTAAATATTGCCGGCCACCTTGGCAGACTCCTTCACGAACACCGATTTCTCGGCCGTCAAGTCGCCATCGACGCTGCCTTCCACGATGATCAATTGCGCTTTGATATTCGCCTTGACGGTGCCCTGGGGGCCCACCGTCAGTCGCTGTGTGTGCGTAATCGAGCCTTCCACCCGGCCTTGGATCAGCAGGTCCTCTTCCGCCGACAGATCGCCTTTAAAATACAGTGTGGGGCCAAGGATGGAAGCACGTTCATTCGCGCTGTTATACGGGTTGCTCATAATTTCTCCGGGGCGTAAGACGAAACTGGCGCTGAGAGACTACCTGGCATAATCGCTGGCTGAGTGAGATCTTGATCACGAATTGCTGCGCTGTAAAAAACGGCGGCGCCGACATGTCGCCAATTGCGGACAAGATGTCGATGAAAATTCCCGTGCTCTTGGCTAGCGCGGTGCGTTGAGCGGCTTGGTATTCTCGGTGGCGTGCGGCGGTACCGTCACGATGGGTGGCGTCTCGGCATTGGCAGCCGGCTTTTTCTTGGCCTTCTTCGCCGGCGCATCGGTTCGGGTCAACGAGATCAACGGACAGCGTTGCTGACGGGTCTGGATGGCGCTGAATTTGTCGAAGCTGCCGTCCGGGTTCGACTCGAAACCGATCTTCTGTTCGAAGGGCAGGTCGATGCAGACGACCATCAGCTTGGCTTTATACCACCGGTGCGAGCGATCCTCGATCAGCAGTGTCGTGGTGTCGAGAACATCCCAATCCCAGATGCCGCCCTGATTGGCAAAATGGATTTGTGCCTCGCGAGCGGGTGTGGGCGGCGCGCCGGAGATTGGCGCGTCGGCCGCGGCCGGCAGCAAGGTCGGAATTGCCATGACCAGCGCAATCGACAGCAGGCGGCCTTGCTTGATCATGAGTCTGCCTTCTTGACCGAACCTTGGCGGGCCAAATAATCGTTGAGTGTATGCGCCAACGACACGAAATCCGAAGGGATCATGAGCACCGTGGTGCTGTTGTTTTCCGCGCCCACCTCCGAAATCATCTGCATGCGTCGCAGCTCCAACGCGGCGGGATTGGCGGTGATTTGCGCAGCTGCCATCGATAGCTTGACCGAGGCTTCCAGTTCCGCTTCCGCCTTGATGATGCGCGCGCGTTTCTCGCGAATCGCCTCCGCTTGCATGGCCATCACCTGCTGCATGGCCTTGGGCAACTCCACATCTTTCATCTCGAAGCGCTGTACCTCGAGACCCCAGGCTGCGGTCGCGCCCGCAATGCTGTCCGTCAGCAGCGTGTTGATTTTATTGCGCTCCTGCAGGATCTCATCGAGGTCGTGCTGGCCGATGATGTTGCGCAGCCCGGTGAGCGCCAATTGATACACCGCCGCTTGGGCATCGGCGACTTCGATGACCGCCTTGGCCGCATCAACGATGCGGTACCAAAGCACCGCATTGACCTTGATGGTGACGCTGTCGCGGGTGATCGTCTCCTGCTGTTCTGCTGAAACCGTGCGCGTGCGGATATCAATGGTCACCGAGCGCTCGATGCCCAATGGGATGATCCAATAGATACCGGGCCCGCGCAGTCCCTGGTAACGCCCGAGGCGAAATACCACGCCGCGCTGATATTCCTGAGCCACACGAATGCCGGAAATCACCAAAACGAAAAAAACAATGCCCGCGATGTCCACTATGGCAAACATAGATGCGCTCCTTCTTCGAAACGCATTTTACGCCCAATCGCGCGGCGCGCCTTTTTCGCCTATTCGATGCTCTCCCCGTGCAGCGAAATGTCAAGTCCTTCGCGTTCTTGCTCTTCCGTAACGCGCAGCCCGATCGTCATGTCGATGATCTTCAAGATAATGTAGCTGACGACAAATCCATAAATAACGGTGACCGCAACACCCTTGAGCTGGGTCAGAAACGAGCCCTCGGCCCCGCTGATCTCCTTGCTGACGAACACGCCGGTGAGCAACGCGCCAATGATGCCGCCGACGCCGTGAACACCGAAGGCGTCCAGCGAATCGTCGTATTTTAATGCATGCTTGAGCGAGGTAGCCGCGAAGAAACACAACACGCCGGCGATCAACCCGATGATGACCGCCGGCGTCGGGCCAACGTAGCCCGAGGCAGGCGTTATCGCGACGAGACCGGCGACCGCGCCGGACGCGATGCCGAGCACGCTCGGCTTGCCCTTGCTGATCCATTCCGCAACCATCCAGCTCAAAGCGGCAGCGGCGGTCGCCATTTGGGTGACCAGCATGGCCATTCCGGCACGCCCGTCGGCCGCGCCGGCCGAGCCGGCGTTGAAGCCGAACCAGCCCACCCACAACAGCGAGGCGCCGATCAAGGTGAGGGTCAAATTGTGCGGCGGCATCGCCTCGCGTGGATATCCCAAACGCTTGCCGAGCACCAGGCAGCTCGCGAGCCCGGCAATCCCCGCGTTGATGTGCACCACGGTGCCGCCGGCGTAGTCCAACACGCCCGCCGCATTGAGCCAGCCCGTGGGCTCCCACACCATGTGAGCAATCGGCGAATAAACGGCCAGTGACCAGATCGTCATGAACACCAACATGGCCGAAAATTTCATACGATCGGCGAACGCACCGGCGATCAAGGCCGGCGTGATGACGGCAAACGTCAGCTGGAACATGGCGTAAACCGTCTCGGGAATGGTCAAAGCCAAATGCGACACGGTCAATTTATTGGTTGGATCGTGCATGAAGGTCATGCCGTCGAAAAATGCGCGCGTCGAGCCGCCCAAGAAGGCGTTCCCGGGAGTGAAAGCCCAGGAATAACCAATTGCCCACCACAGAATCGTGACCAGGCAGACGATCGCAAAGGTCTGCATCAAGGTTGCGAGCACGTTTTTCTTGCGCACCATGCCCCCGTAAAACAGGGCCAGACCCGGAATCGACATCATGAGCACCAAGGCGGTGGACGTCAGCATCCATGCCGTATCCCCGGCGTTGATTTTATCGACGCCAACCAGCACGGGCTCTGTCGGAGCCGGGGCAACGGCGGATTCGGCGGGCGCGACCGTGGCCGCCACCCCACTGGCGGGCGCCTCGGCGGTCGGTACATCGTCGGCAAAGGCCGCCGGCACGACGCTCGACAGCATGATCAATAAGCCTGATAGCGGCAAAATCTTCATCAATCCCCCTAAGTTCTAAATAGCACTGGCGTCGCGTTCGCCCGTTCGGATGCGCACGACCTGTGTGAGCTCGAAGACAAATATTTTTCCATCCCCAATCTTGCCGGTTTTCGCGGCCTTCATGATCGCCTCGATCACTTGATCGACCAGCGCATTGTCAACCGCAATTTCCAGTTTTGTCTTCGGCAAAAACTCGACCGCATACTCGGCGCCGCGATAAATTTCGCTGTGGCCGCGCTGTCGTCCAAAACCGCGGACTTCCGAAACCGTCACGCCTCGAACACCCACATCGCTGATAGCCTTACGAACCTCTTCCAGCTTGAACGGTTTGATGATTGCGGTCACGAGTTTCATGCGTCTGCGTGCCTAAGCATCGGTTGTGCCAAGCAACAAGACTCGAACATGATCAGCGGGTTATGGACTTACCTGCACTGCGTGGCAGCGTGTTTGCACCGAACGAGGGCGGCCGTTCGACCCTCGCGCATTATCGTGAGGCAAGCCTACCGCAGTGACATTTCCAAGCGCACCCGGCCCGCATCATTCTTGGCTTTGTCATTGGATACCAGAAAAACGCGGTCCGCGTCGATCTGCGTGCCGTTCAGCAGCGCTTGCTGCAGATTCATGGCGCGCTGTTGACCCAGGGCGGTGAGCTCCGCTTCGCCCACCGTGATGCGGTCGCGCAGCGCATGGGTAAGATAATCGATCTTCGCCGCAACGCTGTCAGGCTTGCTCTTCATGGCCGCGATCGAGTCAGGATATTTTGGTTGGGCGCCGGCATCCTGCGTGTAGATCTGTGCAAGCAGGTCCAGCTGGGATGCCGGATCCAATTGCTCGAAGGGAACGGCAGCGGATTTCTTGTGCACAGCGCCCGAGGATTGCACCGCTTGAATATGCGCCTGCAGTTGGGCTTCGACGAGCAACGGCGCATCGAGTTCCTTCACTGCCGCAATCGGCACTTCGATCTTGATCTGCGGACGCTCGCTCATGGCCTTGACAATGGTCTGCGCCTTCTGCACCGCAGCCGCATCGAGCTCAGCGGCGCCGGGCTTGAAGTCGATGAACTGCATGTCGGGGCCGCCGCCGAACAGCGAACCGAGCAACGCAAACGGTGCGGTGACTGCTTTTTCCAGTATGTTCACGAACACCTTCCAGATGATCGGACCCAATTTGAACTGCGGATCATCCAGCGAGCCGGTCACCGGTATGTTCAGATCGATCACACCATCGCGATTCTTCATCAGCGCCACCGCCAGCTTGATCGGCAAGGACACCGCCTCCTTGCTCTCGGTCTTCTCGCCGAACTCCAATTGCTCAACCACGATGTGGTGCTGGGCGTCGAGTTTGCGACCCTGGACGAGGTAGTGGAGATCGGTATTCAGCTTACCCTTGCTGATGTTGTAGCCGGCGAACTTGCCGGAATAGGGATTGAAGGTGCTGAGCTCGATGTTATGAAAGCTCATGGTCAAATCCGTGAACAACGCGGCACTGGAGACATTCACATCGCCGACGATGGACACGGGTGCGAACTGATCAACCGACCCATGCAAATCGACGTGCGCCCGCGACTTCGCCTGCGACGACAAGCCCGACACGGAACCCTCCAATTGTTGAATGCCGGTGGCAAAATTGGGTTTGACCGAAAGATCGGCAAAATCAGTTTCGCTGGCCTGAATGAGTATCGTCTTGATCGTCAATGGCATGCCGGGCGCGGGCGCGCTCGCGACCGGCGCCTGCGCCCGGCCATTGCTGCGACGGTTCCTCTTGGTCCGCGGGGCTGGTGGGGCCGTGGCCGTTATCGGAGTTTCTCCCGGGCCTGCCAGTGCCGTTACCGTAGCGCCCGGTCCCGCCAGCACTCGTTGTACGTTGATGGTGGTGTCGGGCTCGATGATGACCCGCGCATACGCCTTCACAGCGAGCACCTGATCGATGTCGAGACGATCGGGATCATGTTGATATTTCAAGCCTTGCACATCGAGCCGGTCCCAGGTGATGAAGTCCTGGTGCAGGGCGTTATCGATGGTGTGCAGTTTGGCAACGCTCAAATTCCCCGCGAATTGCAGTACCGGCTTCGAAACTCCATAGCGCACGGTGCCATCCGCATTCAATGTACCACCTTGCAGCGTCATGGATGTGTACTGGGCTACATAGGGTTGAACCGTCGCCAGTTCGATTCCCGACAGCCTCAGCGCCACGTTGGCGCTAAGCGGGCGAGGCGTGACCTGCCCGCTGACGCTGACACTGCCGCTGTCGTTGATTCTCGTATCGAACGCGACTTTCAGCGGTTTGGCAAGATCCAGGCTTGCGCCCTGTATCGTCAGTGACAGCGGCGCCAGCATCACTTTGACGGCGGGCTTGGTGCCGCGATCCTCCGCGGAAATGCTCGCGTCGCGCAGCGCGAATTCACGCAGATCAAAACGCCAGGAGGAACTTGAATCCGCAGCGGCGGCAGCCGCGGGCGGCGCAGTCACCCGTGGCAGCGTCGCTTCAGGCGGCCGTGTAGCCGTCGCCGGCGTCGCGGCAAGTTTCAACAGATTCAACGAGCCGTCGGGCTCCATCCACGTCATCAGCTTGACGCCGCTGATCGCCAAGGAATCGGTATGCGCCTCGCGTTTGGCCAAATCCACGTGCGTGCCGTTCACCCGCAATTCAGGCACGGTGACCCAGTCGTCATCCGAATTCTTCGGCCTGACCACCAAATTCTTCAAGGAGAACTTCGAGACATCGGCCTTAAGTTCGGCCTGATCCGCGTACGAAAACTTGTAAGTCGCGTCAAGATCGATCTTTCCGGATTTGACTTGAAACGCCAGGCGATCTTCCAGGTACTCCCACAGCGTATGCACCTGCAAGCCGTCAATTTGAAACTCGCCGTCCGATTCGATCGGTTGTACCGACAAGTGCCCGTGCCATGCGACTCGCTCGCCCATCTTGGACGCACCGGTGAAGGTAAACAGGCCCCCTTCCACGCCGGTGGTGAAGTCTTTCAACTCAAAGTTGATCGGCTCGAGGCGCGTCGCGAAATCCGACGGATGCGCGCGGTCGTCGAAGGTCGCCAATCCTTGGCTTACTTTGAAGGAGCGGATGCGCAAAGCCGGGATGGGCTGTCCCGTCGTGTCCGACGGTGACGGCTTGGCGGCCGTCGCTTTATTGAATTGTGCCAGATTCAGCCGGCCATCCTGCGAAATCACGGCATGTACATACGGAGAATCGATATCGATGTTGGCGAAAGAGTACGCGCGGTGCCAGACCGAGGACAGCTCGAAATCGATGAAGAAGCGGCGGAATCCGAGCAGCTTGTCGCCCTTGGAATCAGTCAGCGAAAAATCCCGGACCTCCAGTTGCAATAGGAAGGGATTGACGCGGATCTCTCCAACCCCGGGCCGCAAGCCGATGGCCGCCGGTATGTCCTTCAGCAATGCGCTGCGTAGCAGCTTGGGCGCCAACACGAAGCCGGCGATCGCGTACACGCCGATCAGAACGGCGAGCACAGCCAGGATGCGCAAGCTCTTTGATTGGGTGACAAGAGACACGCACCCAAGTCTAGCAAAAGATCCTCAGCGTTTATTGCGTTGGATGAGCCGTTTACGGCTGCGCTTCTGCCGCGGTGTGATGATGTTGCGCTTGCCGGCGTACGGATTCTCATCACCGCGGAACGCCACGCGCACCGGAGTTCCCTTAAGATCGAAGGCCTTGCGGAACACATTCACCAAGTAGCGCTCATAGGCAGCGGGGACGTGTTCGGTCTGGTTACCATGAATCACCACCACCGGAGGATTGCGGCCGCCCTGGTGGGCATAGCGCAGTTTGATGCGCCGGCCGCTGACCAAAGGCGGTTGATGGCTCTCGATCGCCGCTTCCAGGACCCGGGTCAGCTCCGGCGTGCTCATCTGCCGCATTGCGGCGGCATACACCTTGCGTACCGAATCGAACATCTCCCCCACACCGCTGCCATGGCGAGCAGATATGAAATGCAACGGTGCAAAATCGGCAAAATACATGCGCTGCTCGACCTGCTGACGGATCAGCTCGCGCTGTTCCATGGGAATGTTGTCCCATTTGTTCACCGCCAGCACCAAGGCCCGACCCTGTTCGATGACGGTGCCCAACAGGCTGGCGTCCTGCTCGGCCACCATGTCGTGCGCATCCATCACCACGACGACCACGTGCGCGGTCTCAATCGCCTGCAGCGTCTTGATGACGCTGAACTTCTCGACGGCCTCCTCGACGCGCGAGCGCCGCCGCACTCCCGCGGTATCGATCAGCGTGAAACGCTCGCCATCACGCTCGAACGGCACGAGCACCGCATCTCGAGTGGTTCCCGGCTGGTCGAACGCCACCATCCGATTCTCGCCGAGAATGCGGTTGATCAAGGTGCTCTTGCCGACATTCGGGCGGCCGATGACGGCGACTTTGATCCCCGTCATCTCTGGGCCGTCTTGCCTGTCGGGCGTGAGACCTGCCAGCACGGTGTCGAGCAGCGAAATCACGCCCTGATCGTGGGCCGCCGCGATGGGTGCGGGATCGCCCAGCCCCAACTGATGAAAGTCGGCGACTGCGACGTCATGATCGAAGCCCTCGGTCTTGTTGACCGCCAGCACGATGGGCTTGCCGCTGCGCCGCGCCAGTTGGGCCACGAATTGATCCTGCGGCGTCACACCGGCACGCCCATCCACCAGCACGATCAGACGGTCCGCTTCGCTGATGGCACGCTCGGTCTGCTCCACCATCAGGCTTTCGATGTCATCGGCGTTTTCCACAAGCCCGCCGGTGTCCACCACGATGCAGGGCACCTCGGTGCGACGCGCAAAGCCGTACTGCCGGTCGCGCGTCAGGCCCGGCAAATCCGCGACCAGCGCGTCCCGGGTTCCGGTCATGGCATTGAACAGCGTGGACTTGCCCACGTTCGGGCGTCCGATCAATGCAACGACCGGCAGCATGAATTATGGTTGCGGCGTTGGCGCGGCCGGCGCCGCAGGCGCCGCAGTTGCCGCAGGCGCAATGTCGCGCGGCGTCGCGCGAAAGGCGGCCATGTGGCCGCCGTCGGTCAGCACCACCACCGTGTTGTCGTTGCCGACCGGCGGGTTGGAAACGCGCTGCTTCTTGACTTGCACACGCGCCACCAACTCGCCCGTGTTCTTGTCGAGCCAGTGTAAGTAGCCCTGATAATCGGCGACCGCAACCGCAGTTGCGGTGACCACCGGCGTGCTCAGGATACGGCGCTTGATCTTCTCGTTGCGCCACAGTTCCGAGCCATCTCGCTGACGCATGGCCACCACCACGCCGTCCGCCGTCGTCACATAAAGATTGTCGGCGTCCACCGCCAAGCCGCGGTAACTCGACATGTCGTGCGACCACCAAACCTGGCCTGAATCCAGGGCCAGCATCGCCGTGCGCCCTTGATAGCCGGTGGCGAACACGTTGTCGCCGACCACCACCACCGCGGAATCGATGTCGATCAGGCGATCCAGCTCAGTGCGCCCATGCGGTGATGCCAGCGCAGTGTCCCAAATCGTATCGCCGGTATTCAAAGAAACCGCCATGACCTTGCCGTTGTCGAAGCCGCTGAT
>Ga0116227_10011520_pt1 | contig 14820 bp, 6 predicted proteins | sample S1TSphgellanicum_FD_89693 | JGI IMG/M metagenome (GOLD analysis project Ga0116227, IMG submission 89693) | Host-associated microbial communities from peat moss isolated from Minnesota, USA - S1T2_Fb - Sphagnum magellanicum MG | ecosystem: Host-associated > Plants > Peat moss > Unclassified... | reverse complement strand
TTGAGTACTAGTTTCTGTTTACAGCCTGGGTGCATGTGCTTTAAATCTTCAACACACAAGGAAGGACCAGGAGACTGAACCCAGAAATTTACGATCCTAGGAAAGAAAAAAATTCAGCCATGGTGGATGCTTCAGTGCCCATGATGAGACCCCATTTCAAAACTGCTTTATAGGTTGTTGATGCTGTAGTTGGTCATTAATTGCAATATAACATTATTGATGATGTTTTGGTAAGCTGCGAAGTAAAATTCTATGGAAGTTTTGATATTGGATGAGCACTTAGGCCATTTATTTCCTTCACTGGTGTGGTGGGTTTAGAAATTGCTCTAGATTCTCAAGTATTGACTAGGTTCTCAATGTGGGATGCTTGTCTTTTAAGCTCTGTAGAGTTGCATTGGTCAGCTTTCTAGATTTATATTTTTAGATCGGTGCTTGGTATGTACATCAATGGGACACCAAGTCATTGTGTTCATGGCTGTGGTTTCTAGGGTTTTCTGATTGCTCATTAGTTAGCTTTCAGCAGGTGCCATGGCTAATTTAGCTGTTTCTTCGCTTTTCACTGTTTTGGACAGTGGCCTTAGTAATGCTGTGGTTTTAGTCCCTCTTCAACATTTCATCTTGGGTATTCGGGGGTTTGTGGCAAGAGCCCAAACAAAGCTTTTCAGCCTCAATTTTAGAATCTTTGAATACTGACTATCTGAAACCGAAGGCAACTCAAGACAGCATTGCCCCAGTTTAGGGACATTTCACCATGTGGATTCTCAGATTATAAAGGTGGCCCACTAAAATGTGGAGTTCTCTGCACTCAAAGCCCCCAAAAATGCCTTTGCTTTCTCCTCTTTGTTTTTGTGCACACATTCACTAATTGCAGTGAATTTGGATGAGGAAATGGTAGTGACTTTTTGTGGGATATTTAAGCAGAATCTGCCTAAATTTGCTCAGTTTTCTCATAATTTGCTTGTGGTTTCACCCATGCAACTCTAGGACCTGTCAGGAAACAAGCATTATAACTGAAACATCCTTTGTGGAATTGTGAGTAATTGTGGACATCTGGTGGACCCTATTTACCTCCAACTTTCTTTCAACAGATTATGTGATTCTATGCTTGTTTGCAGTATGCTCATCAGAAGCCTAGATAACCAAAAAGTGAATGACTCTTTCCTTGCTACCTAGTAACCATGCCACCTGCAACTCCAGTATGCCCCTGGAACAAAGAGAAGGGTCCATCTTCCCCATGCTTTGTGGGCATCTCCTGCTACAAATTACTACTTTATTTGAGTGATGAAGTTAACACAGAACCTTGATTTGCAACCACTTGAGAATTGTAGGTATTACAGCTACAAACAAAGTACATGTTCACTTGTACACATTTTACTTGTTCTTGTATGCACCAGTGCTGGTCAGTTCCCTTTTTCTTCATATCCATGTGGGCAAGGTCTTGCTCAAATTGTTCAATTTGTAGGATGCTAAACACTCCTTACAAACTTTGCAGTTGTCAGTGCAGCACATGCATGGTTCTGCTACAGGGTTTGAATAACATAACAGTTGAAAATAGGTCAAATAAATTAAAATTTTGTAGCAGCCTAGCAAATTGAATTAGGTTATGAGTGGGTACTTGGCATGTATCTCGAATGATCTTGGTTTAAAATTGCTTAGCAATACGTCACACTAATCATAAGGTATGTTGAAGCATTTTCAACCCACAACCATTCAAGAGACATGCTATGCACCTACTACCAGTAGCCTAGTTCGATCCATGGGGTTGCTGTGACATTTTAATTTATTTGACCTATTTGCAACATCGACATTAATAAAACCCTGCAGTAGAACCATGCAAGCTCTGTGTAGAGCACTGCATTGACACATGCAAAGTTCTCAAGGAGCTTCTGGGGTGTTGTCAAAGCTCATCCCTGGATTAAAGTGGTAGAAACAAGGGAAATTTGTTGAGTAATGCACAATGTTCCTCATGAACATCTGATCTTAAGGAGGTGCACAGTTATGATTGATTTTACTGAATAGAAGGTTGGCAGTCCACTGCTTTTGAGTCAACAAGGACTACTATGTATGGGAGAACATGACCAAAGGCCGTTTTCTGCCTCTAGTCAGTCTATAGGGTGAGGCCAGTCAGCCGCACCACAGAGACAATCTGTAGGCAGCATGCACCCTAGGGACACATTCCTGGGATAAAGAAGCCCAGGGTTTATGGTTTATGGGTAGGAAATGGCAATACATTGCAATAGGTGAATCTGAAATGATGGAATTGGTACTGGCTTAAGTGAGAAATGACAGAATCAGCCACAGCTGCCTATTGTGCCATTTAAGACACTTAAAATCTTGCACAATATCAAGGTGTGGTCCTTTATGTATAAGGTGCTACATCCCATCGACCCTATGGGTACGTTGTGCCCATGACAATGAGTGCATGGGCATTCACGATGCAATTTATGACACCTTTGTCATCATTACGTGAAACGTTGGCCTCCACGTGAGACAAGAACGATTACAAGCATTTATCTTAGTCATTTTCAATTGCTTTCATCGACCAATCGACATTGTACTCATCAAAGATGAAATCCACACCTTAACTAATGTTGTCATAACTGACCCAACGCATGCAGATTTAACATGTGCAGATTTACTTTTCTGATCTTGCATAACTTAAAGATTTGTTGCCTCCAATGTAACTCAAGTCAAAGAAAAAAACTAGTAAAATCAACACATCACTAACCAATTCCTCCTTCTAATAATTGAAATATTTGGATGTTTACATAAATAGGCCAATGTGTTTTTACATGAGTGTGCCAATGCTATTTGAAGCCTAAAAGAGTTAGAGGGCCCTCCCCTTTTTGTCTTCATTACTTTTCTCTATCAAAGAGTTTCAATTACATTGCAATTTGCAAACATCCTCCATCTTAAGTCAAGCAATAACAATAGGCCTAGTTATTTCCCAATTTACACCTTTTTAGGACACACTCCTCATTGTTATGGTTGACCTATTACAAGCTGTTGGTTGTAGAAATGGAGAATTTTTGACATCTAGTTTGTACTAACTTGATTCTCTTTAAATTATCCCTTTGTTTTTAATACCTATATGTATTTTTAAAATACATGGTGTGTTTTATAAATAAAGCTTTACAAGGTTTTAAATTGGTATGTTTCCTTCTACAAACTCAAATCCCAAGTTTAGTGGTTGCTATTGGGTTCAAGGTTTTGGTTGAAGCCTCAACCCTTGTTGTGTGGTTATTGATTAGTGTTGTGCATGCAAAAAACAATAAAACACCAAACCAAATATTGCAAGCACTTGTGAACGTTATAACAACCATTCATACTTGGATTTACAAACTGACCCCTGGAAATTTGATTTGGTTCAATGTGATCAACATGTGTTACAACTTTATTTGTATTATAAGGAAGATAGGTTGATGAGGAAACAGTTAGGATGTCAAATAAGGTCGAATCCTCACACATCACTCAATTTGGCTAATGAATTAAAAAAATATTGGAAAGTGTTTGGTGATAGGAATGTGTTCAGTGATGGGAGGTTCAACCCTATAAGTGGCAATTGAGCTTTAAAATGTCCTCCAAGCTAATAAGGGTGCTGCCCTTTGTGCTCCTACTACCCATGGAAGGTGGAATTGTTTTCCTCACTGGATCAAGAATATCAATGCAGTGTAAGTATATCAATTCCCTACTGGCAATCAAGTAGCAGAAGGATAATTAGATTTATATTCCCTTTTTTTGCAAAGTTTTATTTTCATTACAATTTGTCATGTATATGTCAAAAATTTGAACATGTAAATGAAATCTTATGTTTCTATGTGTCTACTTTGATACAAACAAAAATGTTGAGATTTTTCAACTACTGTTGTGGCAAGATTAAAGTTCCATACTTGACAAATTTGACATTCACCCAGGGGATGATGACTCACTGGTATAGCCTTCTGGGACCCTGGGCGCACGAAAAGATCCTGGGTTTAAATCCAGTGGTGTGCAGGTGAAACTCGTGCTGGCCGTCAGCCAAGGAGCTTGACTTGGGGTGCCAGCTTCTTGTCAGTTCAGGTCTGCTGTTTTGCTTCAAAATAAATAAATAAAACCTTCTCAAATTTCTGAGGGATGGTTCAGTTCAGAATGCGTGGACATGTATGTATGCGTGTGTGATGTTCAGGGCTTTCACCTACGACCTAGGTAAAACAACCACTAATAATGGTGAATCCTAAGTAAAGTGAAACATATACCAATCAAATGTATTTACTTAATCAAATTAGATAAATGATATTTATCAAAACATCAATCAAGGTCATTTCTCTTGAAGAAAATGCATAATAGTAGTTTCACCACCTTCAACCTTCATGGCAAAGGTTATGAAGGAAGAAGCATCAGGAGCTTTTGAGCAATTTGTGACAATCTCTGTAAGAGAAAAACCAAGGCAGTCTTAAAATTTATTTTCTCGTGCAGATTTCCTTTTCTTAACTTCTAATGGTCAATCTTTCAAAATGGGTCTAGCATACTCAGGACCGAATAGTAAAGTCCTACTTTTCATCTTGAACAAAGTGAAACAGACCAGACTAAGAGAGGCACTAAACAGGCATTGTCATGAAATCAAGGAAGAACAAGAACACCAGCTGGATCTTCCTGGGGGTAAACGCCCTTCAATTAAGAGGCATGGGTTCAGATTTTAAGGCCACGCACACGGGCCAATGTGAACCAGCTCCTACAGTGGTACCTTAACCTTCTTGAGCGAGACCCTTTAGTGGCAATATTTAACCCAGGAAATTTTTAATTTCGACTCAGAGACCCTGATTTAATGTAGGGTAATGCCCAAGGGCTGGGGCATTCCTGAAATAAGGTGCCCTCCATTTTCACTGCTCCAAAATACAGAGAGTTTTAGGTCTTCACCATAGTAATAGTGTAGGTACTGGATGACCCAGGGCACACACACACACACACACACACACACACACACAAGTAAGCAGGGCCTGGCTGCAAATCGCTAGCAACTGATGTGGAAGCTGAGAGACAGGGCTGACGTGCGAGGTTGCCCTTGTTCCTTCACCCCTCAGTCAGCAATTTTCATCCTCCAATGGCTATTTTATTGCCCTCCAGCCATAGATTTTGTTCAGAATGGAGGGGAGCAGAGTTGCTAAGCCAAGCAGGTATGGCAGATGTGCAAATTGACCCACACACACCGGCATCTGGGCAGAGCAGAGCTGGGTATCAGACTGCCTTCTCGTGGCTGAGCGGATGTTTCCTTGTGCATTTTGCTACATTCATTTGATGCGTTCCTTGCAAATTCTTTCACACTAGTGATTGAAATGTGTGATAAATTAGAAAAAGTGACCAGGGAAAAAGATTGTTACATACAAGTGGGTGGAATGAAGAAAATTTACTGAAACCTTTAATTCAAGCAATAAGATGTGCTACCAGGGGAAAAAAGGGGGAAGAAAAATGGAAAAAAAAGGTGTGATTGAGATATCAAGCATAAGCAATGAACACGCACACCCAAAAAGAGAAGAAAAAAAGGATGTGACTAAATCCTTTATACAAACAATCACACTTGTGATAGTTGTGGGAAGAGTGTGATCTCAACCAGGTAACCATCTTCTTTGCTTCTTTTTATTTTTCTTTTCCTCGTTTCTTGCTGCAAGTGACAATTGTGGTTTGTTTGCCTTCACAGGAGGAGGCGTTGCAGGGGGCAACAGCATCATCACCACACGACCTTGAGCGAGCGAGCGGTAGTAGATTGCGAATATTCAAAAAAAAATTCTAGATTTTTTTGTTTTTTTAGAAGATGAGGAAAGGAAGGAGGAAAAGGAGGAAAAAAAATCTAAAGAAGAGAAGAAAAAAACGAGAAGAAGAGGAAGGGAAAAGAAATAGAGAAGAAGAAAGAAGAAAAGACAAAAATTCAAAAGAATAAAATAAGAAAATAAAGAAAGAAGGAAACAAAAAAAGAAGAGAAGAAAAAAATCAAGAGGAGGAAGAAGAAAAATAAAATAGAAGGAGTTGAATATTCTAGTTTCAATGATGTAGCTCAGTTAACATTATGTACTTTCATTGTGAATTTGAATGTTCCTTCACACTAAATCAATGAGTCCAAATCAGCTTAGGTAAATGATGATTAGGGTGTCACAGCACAAAGCAAAAATGGTAATATAGTTTTTGTTTAGCTTATACATTTAGTAGACCTTTTTGTAAAACATCATTAAAAATATATATATCATATTTAGGAGGAAAAAAATTTGCAGCAAAATGTGAGCATTTGGATTGAATCTCTCAACTTCATAGTAGTTGGGCTCTTTTTTTATATTTTTATTTGTGCAATACCTAAAAACAATGGGGGCAAATAGAGTTTCAGGTTTAGGGTCTGTGTATATCCCATTAGTCAAGTGTAAACTAATCATTTTCTTTTTCATATACTTTTGTCACTTTTTCATTGACTGAGCCAAATTTGGTTACAAGGTAAATATAAAAATTAAAAATTAGATCTAAAAAAAATATTTTTGGTTACTTACTTGAACTGTATGCAGAAATCTGGAAAATTTTCTTAATTTTTTGTCGAATTTTAGCTACTAAAAATTTGAAAGGCACATGAGTTTAACACTTTAAATTATATCTAGCTTTTTGGCTATACATAGGTGGCAAAATAATGGTTGGGGCCCAACATAAATAAACACTTGGGAAAAAAGGCAACAATCTATCCACAGAGGAAGAATTGGATACATGGTTGCCATTGGGTAGTTTGGGAGGCGAAAAAGTCTATAAAGAGAAACTGAAAGCAGAATGACTGAATGATCTTGTGACACAAACTTAGTGTCAAACAAATTTTATGGATGTGGATGAAAAAAGAAAAGAAACCCTAATTCACAATTACACAAGACGCCAAAATACCAAACAATTATTCATCATGAACTTTGAGGGCATCGAAAATCCAATGTCTATTGTTCATTTTTGTGTTTTGGTGTGTTTTGTTTGTTTGCAAGTTAATGGTGTTTGAAGCTTGTAATTCAGTGAAGATGAGCTTCTGCATTGGCTTTGGTGATGGAATGGGTTTGTTGCTATAATGGGGTTGGCTCTTGAATGAAGACTGCAGATCACGTTGGGGAGTTTGGATGGAGGCAGGGGGATATAAAACAGAGGAATTCAGGTCTTCAAGGACAGTTAAATTTTTATTCTGAATTATAGTCAGAAAGTAAAAATTTGTGTGTTAATGTGGATTCTTTTGAAAATAGAGAGAAGGAATGCCTATATGTTCTTATATTTTTTCTAACCTAAAGCTATTATTTTGATTACATTTTAGTCTTCAGAAAAGGAAAACGATTAAACAATGTTAGGAATAAAGACTGAATTAGGGGAGATCATGACAGTGTCTAGAGGTTTCAAAGTGGTCCTCGTGGTTTGGGAATTTTGAATGAATCTACCAGTTTAGCTGAGTTTGGGAGAGAAAGTACTTACTCAGTCATGGGAGATCCGGAGAGAAAGGGATTTTAAGACTATTATGGGTACCAAGGAAAGAGCTAAAATTTTGGGCTCCAATTCATCTCTGTGTTCAAATATTTTTCTGAGTGATTTTGGTGGAAAGGGCATGGGTGCATAATGTCAGTGTTCATTTGTAAACATGCATGGGACCACTGGGTTCTTGAGAGGAAGCCATGAAAGTTCTGATCCCCTGAAGTCCTTAGTTTGTGATGTGGACATAACCAAGGATAAAAGTATGACATTGTTTGTAACTGTTGTAATACAAAACTTGTTGTAGCCACTATAGCAAGCTTAACATCAATATCATTAAACAAACATAAAGGGTTTCCTGTTTAAGTCATCCCCTCCTTTTTGGTGACAATCCTAAGCACCGCACACGCACAACACAAAGCTCGAAATTTCAGTGTAGAAAATCTGCTTCTTTATTAGCAACAAAAGTGAAAAAAACTATCATTGGAGCAAGAAGCATAGCAACCTGGGTTTTTTTTTCCACATTTTTGATCTAGTTTAATTGGCGATCATCTATAATAATACACTTTCGATGTAATGGCTATACACAAAATATGAAAATAAAAAAATTTAAGATTTTTTCACTTTTTTGGCTACATGCTATAAAGCAATAGAGAAATCTAGCAATATTTAAAGAAAAACTATAGAAATGTAGCAACTAGAAAACTAAAAAAACCCACCCTTTTAGTCATTTGAAATTTCTTTTAGCCAAATCACTAAATTTAGCAAGTTAAAAAAAGATTGAAAGAAATAAAAATTTTGTGACTTGGCTTTTTCATGTGGGAGATTATCACAAGTTGAGGGTGAACCAACACCCATGTTCATACCATGATGGAAATCTGAGAATCCATTTAATTTACTTCTAATATTGAACATATATGGCGGGTAGACTAAATGGGGGTCTCCGAGTTTAAATCTAACATTTTTGGGGGTTAATATGGCAACTAAGAGGCCTCACCCAAGAAAAGGTCAAGGTACCAATGTGGGTGCTGGTTCACCTTGGTCATTATCGGACTTGGGTTTGGTAGCAAACAATTTAACTTTTGGGCAAAATTATCCTACTTCAAAAGTCCAACATCCATAGTAACTGGATGTAACTGCCAACATCCATTCCATGGCAAGACCATTTTCATCACTAGTACTTAGTCTAATGCAACTTTCACATTCCCTTGTATGTTCTATGGGCTGCCCTATTATTAGTAGTATCAACCTCCAAAATTTCTCAGACAAATTTTGCAACTCCTTGCAAATTCATTTTACTTTGTTTTCTTGCTGGAAAACGTGAGCTTGAAGTAGATTAGTTCTTGTGGTTTGTTTGAAATCTAGAGAGAGATGGTGTACCATGACTAAATTTTATGACTCATGTTCAGCACTAATAAATTCTTAAGAAGGCCAGCCAAAAAGGAAAAAAAACTAAAAATAATTTGTTGGAATTTTAGATAATTGAACCCAGTTCAAAACACAAGATAACTTCGAAACTTATTGGTGGACTTAACATACTTAGATACTTAGAAACTATTGTTGAAATTTTGAAATATGAAAAGTGGAATTGTTGGACCTTCTTTTTTTCAAAAAATTAACTATTTTGACAATATTTGCTAAATGTGAGTTGTAGGTATGCTAACATTGATGCCATGACATTTTTTTTACGAAGATGCAGAGGAGCAACCAATGGGGTAGGAAAAGAAATAGCCGGGGTGTTGGCAAATCGAGGGGAATATGTCATCAAAACTATTGAAAACACCAACAAAGGAGATGAAATGAAGGTGGATGTGTAACCAAAAAGAAACAGAACACAAAACTTATGTATAAGGATAATAAACAAAGGGAGTATCAACAACTGATGACTAAATTTTTGAATGGATTCAATTGCATGCATCACAAAAACATCATCCAGAAGGAATTGAATTCCTATACTTACATCAGATTCAAGATAAGAAAGTTCAAGATTCTTGATATGTTGGTTTGCATGGCACAATCTTTTGACTTTGCTCAACTTGCATCAACCTCTATCTGAATTGTCTATGTTTTTCCTAAATGATACCTCTATTTGAATTGCCTCTTCATTCCTAAATGATACCCACCAAAGACAACCTACAATCTAATTTCCTAGAGGTATAGACTGAGGTCAAACCTCTCAACGTCTATTCTGTCCATTTTGAACTACTAAAAACCATCCCTTATCATGCAATATTTTAAAGATGTATCCCCAACCCCTAAAATAGAAGACTTCACTACTCAAACCCATAAATTCAATAGCATGCCAACTTCGATGCAAGTGATGATCAATAGGTTCACTTAATTATACCCACTCAAGGTATGGTAGATGGGCAAAAACATCCTTGGGTGGTACCATTAGGAACCACCTCAAGGAATGGTTAAGGAATTCAAAATGGCAAAATGATTTTCTTCAGCCCTTTATTTTAAATGTTTTCACAACTATAAACTAAATTTTCTCTTTTTTATCAATTACAAACACTAATATATAGCTTGAATTTTATTTTGGAATTAAAAGATTAAAAATGTTAAATATTTGTATTCCTAATCAAAAGTGCCCCTTCAAAAATTGATAGCCTTAACTTTGAAAATTCATAACTAAATTATACTTACTCAATGAATTACCTAATAAAAAAATTTTGAAAAAAATTATATCGAAATTACCTTAGGAAAAAAATTCTCAATTTTTTAAAAGAATCATGTTTAAAATTTGTGTTCTTAATAAAAAAAGTTCAAAGAAAAGAAATAGCATGTCATTCTTAATTTTTTTTCTAAATGCAACGATTAGGAGCATCAAAATAGACAATATTCATGATATTATTGAAAATTCAAAATCTATGGAACCTCATAAATGTATTCATTGGAAAAAAAATATGAAAAAATTTATTTAAGTGTTTCCTACGATTTTTCAAATTTGGATGGGTCCAAGAAAATCAAGGTGTGACGTTCTTATTGGTACCACCCAAGGATGCTATCACCTAGACATGCTTATGCAAACTCAAGGTATAAATGCAACTTTAAGAACTACTTTAGTTTATTTCTCTTAGCCCATTGTGCACCAACCCAAGGATATCCCAATTGAAGTTTTTAATGCTCAATTTACATTAGACTTGATATACAAATTGAAATGGACCCCAATGTTTTCTTTCACTAATGTAGGAATACATGACTACTACATGCCCATCTAACTATAACTTGGAGCCTTCATAGAAAATGCTAATGCATACATTACATGTTTGCCATTAAGTAGTTATTGGCACAACAAAAAAAATTCAGCAACTGCAAATGCCATAGGAGAATCTTTACATCACAAAACAATTTGGTAAATTGACTTAACTTCTTTAACCACTTCTCATATCTGCCTCTTACCCTACCTCACATTGTCCAATTTCCAGAACTTTATTCAATGTTGCTCCATCTTCAACCACCAATAGCTCTACAAAAATAAATCCCTCATTACATAGAAACAACAAACTATCCTACCCTCCTTCACATGTTTTTTTGAAGTTGTTATGGCAATGACTAAATTGAAAAAATAGATTGTGAAGATATTTTTTGCCATTATTATGTAGAAAGTTGATAAATGAGAACTTGAAAGCTCCATATGTTCACACTATCATCTTATTCGGTTCACCTCTTTTCAATTCATAGATGTATTAAAATAACCCAATTACTCCTTTTGATGTCAAGGGTTTGTTCAGAAATTAGCTCAAGGCATCGAGTCTTGAAACTTCCCTTTTAGTATCCTCATGTAAGTGAGCTTTTGTTGCAACCCCACTTTGAGGGAAGTGTGAGTCACCACTCACACTCCCGAAAATGGGACTTGGGAGTCCTTCGGGACTCCCGAAAATTCAGAACGCAATTACAGGGGTCAAAACACCTTGCATTGATATGTTCTTTATACCATTGGAAAGGTCTTGAAGTGTAGATGTCCAAAATGGCCTAGCATGAGCCATTTGGACATTTCCAGCATAAGTTATGGTCGAAAAAAAAGGGTCGGGAGTCAAATTCGCAGTTTGACTCCCGACCATTAAAAGTCGAGAATCGACCCAATCCCAGTGCGTGCAGGTGAAGCGCGACACACCGTTGGAAAGCTCTCAAGGAGAACTACAACTTTGCTTCAAACATCGTCTCAATTCAAGGTCGGGGCGAGAAGTTATGAACGCCCAAAGTCTCGGGAATCCAAACCGGGATAGTTTCGGGACTCCACTTTGGGAGTCCCGGGAAAAAGTGCCATTTAGATGCAAGTGCGGCGGTGAAATGCAAAAAATACTATATGAGGGAAGGTGGTGGCTTCCCCTGAGTTCGGGCCGTGGTGAGTCAAGTGAGTTCAGTGTTGCCCATGGCTTGTCCTAGCACCAAGGGTGCTCTAGAATGCGAACTAACCAACTTGTTGGTTGGTTTGATGTAGGTTCGAGTGAGTGAATAGCTTGTCCCTCTTCGTAGTCCAATCCCAGAGCTTCAGTAGGCCCCTCTACCCCTTTTAGTGCTGAGAGTTGGGAGCGTGCCCCGAGTTTCCCCCAATTCCGCAACTTAAGTGACTTGGCCCCGACTTAGGACCAACAAGAGACTTGGGAGCGCGTCACTTGGTATCAGAGCTTTGGTTGAGCTCAGGTCACTTCTTTGGAGTTTTGGATGGCACCCAAGAAGAACTAGAAGCAAGCTCAAGAAACCATATTGGAAGAACCCAACGAAGATTGTGTAATCCCGTCGGAATCAATTGGGGAGGAGGAACTAAGAACTTGGGAGGACCAAGACGAGCCCGAAAGTGAAAAGGAGCAACAAAGCTCGGTCCTATTCACCCAGGAATAATTGGAAGTCCTCCTCAAAATGAATAAGCCCAACTTCAATGAGTTGGTTGCGGCCCTCAAAGGAGGAACATCCAAGGATGCGAGGTTCCAACCAGCCAAACCCGGGAATTTCGATGATGCCCGTGACCAAAAGGTTGTGGATGCTTGACTTGCAGAAATGGAGGATTATTTACATGCCGCCAAGGTTGGACAACATTCGGTCGTAAAGCTTGCCTAATCCTACTTGAAAAGCTATGCAGCTACATGGTGGAGGACAATGAAACAAGAGGAAGGGAAGAACCATGGCTACACTTGGGAGTTCTTCAAAGAACACGTTGAGACCAAATTTGTCCCAAGGAATTCCGAGTACATTTTGATGTGCAAACTTCGTGACCTTGTGAATGCCACCAATGAAAATTTGAGGCAATATGTGAGGGCTTATTCTGAGCTAATGCTTGAAATTCGACGCATGCATGAGTTGGATCGTGTGTGCCAATTCGTGATGGGACTTCCAACTCAGGCCAAGCGAAAGCTTGAGGAGAATTGGCCCTCCTCACTATCCGAAGCCATCACAAAAGTGGAGGGCTTTTCGGATGTGGGGCGGGGTGAAAAATCCAGGTTCAAGAAGGACAATAAGTTCCCTCACAAGAAGCCAAGGCATGATGGAGAATGGAACCGTGGGCAAGGAAGCCCAACAAAGGATAAGCCCAAACAATTCCAGGCATGAGGTTCAAACCCAAGGGGAACTTTGTGAAAAATGAGGCTCCTTTCAAAGGGAGCCAACCCAAGGGAGATGCTAGTGGGAAGCCCAAGGAGCATGCTTCAATTGTAACGAAGTGGGGCATTACTCCAAAGATTGTCCCAAGTTCAAAGCGGGGCAGGGAGGTTCTAAGGTAATTGCTCTCAATGCCAACCTAGCCCAAGCTGAATGCAATCAACTTATCTTCTTGAAGGGGAAGATTGCTAAACGGGATGTGTTATGTCTTTTGGACACAGGGGCTTCTCACAACTTCATAACACGAGAAAGCGCCGAAAGGATGGAGCTCCACTTGGAGGAGCTCAAGGCACCCATCAAGGTGCATTTCGCAGATGGGGTTCCCCATCCCATTATGTCGCAAGCAAAAGAAATTTCTCTAACTAGGAAATTGGAGAGGAAAGGTGGATTTGTTGGTTTTCGCCTTAGGTGGAATGGATTGCATTTTGGGAATGGAGTTCATCACCCAAACTAATGTGTTCATAAAAGGGCACAATAGACTAGTTAGGATTCCTTCCAAAAGTGGGATCGTGAAAGTGAAGGCGCACGAAATGCCTTGTGTGGGTGGGCCAACCATCCACTTTATGTTAGGAAAAACCTGGGAAAGGGAATGCGTGGGAGGTTATGGCATGATGTGCGTTATGCGGGTGTTGGATGAATATGAACCCAAGGAAGCCACCAAGTTGGTGACTTTCGTCAAATGCATAAAGCAAGTTTTGGAAGAATTCTCGGATGTGATGCCCGAAGAGTTGCCCAAAGACTTGTCCCTGAAAAGACGAGTTGATCATGCAATCGAGATGGTACCAGGAGTGGCACCTCCCGCCAAAACCCCATACAGAATGAGCCATGAGGAGTTGAAAGAGTTTAAGGTTCAACTTGAAGAACTCTTTGCAAAAGGTTATATCAAACCAAACAAATCACCATATGGGGCACCCATCCTTTTTGTTCACAAGAAGGATGGGACGTTAAGAATGTGTGTCGATTATAGGGTACTCAATAAGGCAACGATGAAGAATCGGTATCCTTTGCTTCGAATCGATGATCTATTTGATCGTCTCTCGGGAGCCAAGGTGTTTAGTAGGATTGACCTACGTTTGGGGTACTACCAAATTCGGATTGCGAAAGGGGACAAAGAAAAGACCGTTTGCCGCACAAGGTATGGCTCATACGAATTCCTGGTGATGCCTTTTGGTTTCACCAATGCACCCGCCACATTTTGCACTCTCATGAATGACATTTTCCGGGAATGGCTTGATGATTTTGTTGTTGTCTACATAGACGACATTTTAATCTACAGTGGCTCCTTGGAGGAACATGCGGAGCACCTCCACAAGGTGTTCCAAAGGCTAAGGGAAAAAAAGTTGTATGCCAAGCTCGAGAAATGCGAATTTGGGGTGACGAAAGTGGACTTCCTTGGGCATAGGATAATTCAAGAAGGTTTGAAGATGGATGATCACAAGGTCAAGGTTGGATTGGGAACCACCCAAGTCGGTGCCGGCTTTAAGATCCTTTTTGGGATTGGCCTCCTACTATCGCAAGTTCATCAAGAACTTTGCAAAGATAGCCGCGCCTTTGACAAACCTTTTGAAGAAGTCCGCTGTCACTTATGAATGGGAAGGAGCATGCGACGAAGCCTTTGAAACCTTGAAAGGTATTTTGGTGAAGGTGCCGGTGTTGAAGTTGCCTGACTTTGACAAAGACTTTGAGATCCATTCCGATGCCTCCGACTTTGCAATTGGAGGAGTCCTAGTGCAAGAAGGAAGACCGGTGGCATTTGAAAGCAAGAAGTTGAGTGAG
>Ga0116227_10011519_pt1 | contig 14821 bp, 13 predicted proteins | sample S1TSphgellanicum_FD_89693 | JGI IMG/M metagenome (GOLD analysis project Ga0116227, IMG submission 89693) | Host-associated microbial communities from peat moss isolated from Minnesota, USA - S1T2_Fb - Sphagnum magellanicum MG | ecosystem: Host-associated > Plants > Peat moss > Unclassified... | reverse complement strand
GTGACTATTGTGACTAATGGGACATATCAACCTATTAATGGATGAAAATAAATGTAAAATTGATGTAACCAATAGGATGAAATTTCTAATAGTTGCATCATAGTTGTGAAAATGACCAAAATAATGAAAGTTGGTCTTGTAGTTGCAAATATTCCCAAATGTAGTCGCAAATGAGTACAAGCCGCATGTAGTTGTAAATGGAATGGTTACATTTTATCCGATTTCTACTAATGACACTAATCATGGCATTTTGGATATTGAGGGACAATGCCCCACCAAACGAATCATGACAATACATTCGAAGCGAAATATCATCACAACCTTGTGTGGGACAAACATTTCAAAAGTGGAGGAAAGGTGCAATGATGATGATGATGACAATGACACCGACATTTTTTATGAAACAATTGAAACCCCAACTAAAAGTGACTACCATGAACCTCGACCCCAACATCCAACTCTTTCCATTAATCATCCTCCTAGGTCACAAATCATAAGGGTTTCACAATCATAAGTATTTGGCATTTTGCAATTCTTACACATAGGTTGAAATTTATATGCAAATTTACATGGTGGCGTAAACATATCTTCTTCCAACTATATATTTTTTCGGTAATAAAATTGTAACCAACTAATTTGGGACCCTATTTTGAAATTGATGTATTTCATATAAGACAACTTCATTTCCATAATTTTAATTCCAAAATTTTAATTCCAAAGGCATTTTGAACGATCTGCCCTTATATAATTGCAATTATATGTTTTCCATTCATTCCAATCACATTGTCATCAATGGGGTTCAATATTCAAGGATTATGCGCTATATCCAATCATCCAATTCATTTTTCAATTGTAAAATTTTACATCTGAATGTAATTAACTAGGTTTACATTAATTGTGACAAACTTTTAGGGGAAACAATTTGTTTGCCCATATTTTTGTATAAATATCAGTTTTGTATAATATTGAAACCATTCTACAATGTACATATGTTGCATCTAATGGCAAATTCCACTTCACTTTATTATTACAATTTATTATTTCCTCTATTACTACTTTCCCCAATATTATTACCACATTGTTGACTAACACAATTGGGCTAGGAAATTGTGCCCCATTCAAAATTGCCTTCAACCTAGGAAGATTATTTATCTTGTTGAAGATTTAAACCATGTGAAGAAATATTACAGTTAATAATGCAAAAGTAACATCATCTTTCAAACACAACCTTTTGCTAGTCTCCTCCAATGTCAAGTTGGTTTGATCTTCAACCTACAGACCACTTATGGTGAACCTCCACCCAATCTCCTCCCCCATTATGTTGTACCAAACACATTTCAAATTCAGATTGTATTCAAACTTGTTGTTCTTGGATTATACCACCCCCAAAATATTTGATAAAACCAATGGCATCATGTATTGGTTGCTTATGGGTATAATATAATTCACATGCCTTCTAAATCATTGATTTGTCATAATTGCCATTTGTCGTATTGACTCCCCCATGTAATAACAAACATGCCAACATTCCAAATCCATTTCATGTCTACGCCCCATGCTTGTGGCCTATTGGGTGTGTTAAACCTATTGTACTCCCAATGTTGTGGCATGGCCGCTCAAAAAATGAATTGTACATATAGGCATTGATGAAATGGGGCCCTACATTGTGAACTTCTCCTCCTTGTCACCATCAAAGTGATTAGGCATTGTGAATGGTACTTATGTTGGCAAATGCCCAAAATCCATGCACCTTTTGGTCCAAATGGGGAGCAACAAATAAAGCATAGTTCTCCATTTTGCATGAAAGGTTGAAGTTGGGCCACAAGAATTCCCTTTTTTTTTTACACTGCGATGACATATTCTCAATTGAGCTCAAGATGTGTCACCAATCTATGTTTGCATTTTCCTACATCCTTGGTAAAGTGTTAAGAAACATTTCAAATATCTTAAGCCATGATGTCAAACCATGTGATTAGAACCTCCCATCTTCATGGTCCTTGGTAAAATGTCTAGAAAAATTTCGGATATCTTAAGCCATGATGTCAAACCATGTGATTAGGACCTCCCATCTTCATGGTATTCTACTTGTATTCTTACAAATTTTGCCTCCATCTACGTAGCTTGAAATGTTGCCAAAATACATGCAAGATGCATGTGGTTCAAATTTTGTTTAATTGCCTTCACAAATGTTTTAACATCTTTTCAATACTATTCCTTCATGTCAATCAATGTTTGATGGTAGCGTTCAATTTTTTCCATAAAATTTAAGCATTCCTTTTTTACCTCATTAGCCCTTGCAAATGCCTCTTGCAATGCCTCACTACTACAAATGATGGTTTTTTAAAAGGTTCAAATTGACTAACTTGTCATTTTTTACTAATGGACATGTGCATTTGACTAAATGCCAGGAGTTTGAATGACACATATATTTGTTGACTAATCAACTTGATTATAACAATTTATTTGATTAGATACACATAGTCAAATTATACAACCTTAGTCAAAATGACCAATGGGGTATTTGCAACCTAGAGTGGACCAATTTTGTCTACATTTTGGAGTCCATAACAGTGTTTTCAAAAAGGCACATGATTATCCAAAAAGGGACATTTGTTCGATTTTAGTACTTCGACCTGATTTAAGCCGTCTTTTTATTAGGCGGGGTAGGTGTACTGGGCTCCAATTGTTAATAGGGATTAGGTACTAAGCCCCTATTCATTCACAATAACACAAGCATTTCAAATTTGGAGGGTGTTGATTATCATCAATCATGAGGACTATCAACACTTGGGTTGCACATAAACGTGAAGCCCATATGATTCACTTCACGTTTTACATCAGTTTTTTTATTTTGTAGCTTGAGATTTAGTAAAAGGAAATGATGACATGGCAAGCCCCACCTTTAAGTACTTGCAAATCTAATAGCTTGACAAGAAAAATGAATCAAAAAGGCGACAGACATTTGAAAAAACAAACTAGAGCAAGTTTTGCTGCACCTTTGTATGCTCCAATACCATAACTCGGAAATGGTGGCCTAATTTCTAAGAAGGAATTTGTAAAGAAATATAAATTGTGTTCTGAAGGTTTGAATCCAAAGCTTGTATTCCAAGGGACATTATTTTGGAAAACGCTAGCAAAAGTTTAGGTCCTATTGTGAACAAAAACAACTACAACTATGAATTCACAAAAGACCATGTATTTATTGAGAAAATAGAGAAATTGTGGATGGTGGTCCACCAAAAGCCTTATATGCTAGCATCAAGGTTAATATCATTGGGAATGGCCAAAGGACTAGCTTGTGAAAGGATGGGGAAAGCTATGAATTGGGCTATGTATGCTAAATGGATGAATAGCGAGCAACAACACCACAAAGCAAGGATGTCCTTGGAGCAGGTGGATGTCATTAGCTTTGATGAAAAAGCTTATGAAGGCCACATATGGAATAGGTGCATGGCCAAGTAGTCAAATTCATAGGTAAAGTACATTGGGTTTCGTTTCTTTAGTATTCTAAAGTTGAAAACCAAGAGGCAACAAAGTTTAAGGAATGTAATGTAGGGTTTCCCTTGATTTTCAAGTCTTTTTCGTTGTTGTTTATGTGTTTTCTTCCTTCACTTTTATCTATACACAACTCTGTGGCTATTTCAAAAATAGTAAAGAAAGTCAAGTTTTGATAATGATCTTCATCATGGTGTATCTCTTTCCCTACAAACTTTGTGCATTTTTACATCATTGGACATGCATGTAGCTTCAAGTTATGTGTCAAATTTGAACCATTGAAAGTTTTTGCAATTTCAGAATCATGTTTGGAACGTTTGTTTAAGCATCAAATGCAGCGAATATCATAAAAATTAGAGCGTTTTTGGGTTCTTCATTCTTATAGGTGATGTTTGTATACTAAGGGTCTTAGATGTCAAGTTTTTAATGTCAAAACATGTTGTCCACATCCTTTGTTGCTTTCACTATTTGTGAAGTCAATGTATAGATTATATAGGGTTTACTTGGCTAAGGTTGTTTTTTGAGATGGTAGGTACTACCACAAAAGAACTAGAAAGCTATATTGCATTGGAAAAAGTTCAATTAAAAACAACAAAGGAGAGCTTGGCCATTGCCAAGACAAAGAAAGAAGCCAGTGTTATGGCGATAATAAAAGCTTGCAGCCAAATGGAGGATCGTAATAATCACCTCCAGGAAGCAAAAGAACTCTTATCTACCCTACTTATTATGATGGAAAATGACACTGAAGACCAAGAAGATTTGTAATGGCAAATTAACACACAAAAAGGTGTTGTTGATTATTCAAAGGTCTTATAAAGGTAGGGGTCTCTACGTATGAAAAATTGAATAAGGCTTCAAATAATGTTGGGGGTGTTTTGTATGCCTTAGAAGGACAACTTGCATGTGCCCAACGAAATGACAACACTACATGATCCCTCCTTACAAGGTTTCCAAAAGGGTTGGTTACATCTTCTTGCTTTCCCCTTCCATCAACTAATTTGGAAAGCAATGAACCAACATGCATTTGGTCAAAACATTGTCCTTTCTATGGGATGGGTTTTTAATTAATGTGGTTAGGACACATTGCATCTTGTAAATATGTTTACCATGGCTGGCGTGAATTTGTCCAATTTAGTCAATCCACAAAATGCATTGATGTGTTATGTGGGGAAGAAATGCATGAGGGCTAATGGCATTCTACAGGAATCATCAAGCATGGGAGTGGAGCAATGGTTGAGCCTTATAAACAACCAATAGTAAGAAAGTGTAAGTACACAAACTTACTTCATTCAATTTCAAATCTGTTGTTGATAGTCATGTGGATCTGTGTACAAAAACAATTAGCTACAAAATGTTCTTTGGTGTGATTTTGGGGAAAAAAATTTGAACATGGGTTTCAATTAATTAATAGAATTGTCCACATGTGGCTAAATTGAATTTCCATCCCAAGTCAACAATTATGAAGTTTGTGGTTAACACCAAATTCTTTTGTGCCAATTTGATGTACATGAAACTTTGCCTAAAGTCACATTTGTGTTATGTGATCTGACACCTATAAGTTGTTTCAAAATGCTCCTTGCATAGCATTTATTCCATAGAAGTTTAATTGCCTATTCAAACATAGATCCTTATGATTTTTAGGTGGTCAAATTTCCATATGTTTCTTTACAATTGGATGTTTTGTTTATGGAAAAACACATTACATATTAATTTGTGACTTCTATGAAACCTAACATACTTTCAAAGTCCTTATGTGTAGGTGCAGGTTTGATTTGTGTAGTGTGAACTTGAATTTTATATATAACAGGTGACTTATGATGTATGAGTACTTGCATAGTATTTAAATGTCCATGTAGGTTTTAATTTGAGTAGTTCTATGAAGATTGATGTACATTAGGTGAGTTTTGTGATGGAAGAACTTGCAAAGTCCTTAAATGTGTCTACAAATGTTGAAATTTATGTAGTTGTGTGGGCTTAATGTGTACTCAAAATGACTATTTAGTAATTGAATAGTCTTTAATCATATATGTAGGTTTAGATTTATGTATAATTATGTGTATTTTATGTATGTTAAAATGCTTATATATGGTAAAGTACTTGGATGTCCTTACATGTATATGCAAGTTCTAATTTATGGACAACTTATGTGCATTTTATGTACATTAGGATGACTTTTGTGTTAGAAAGTACTTGGATAGTCTTCAAGTTTATATGGAGGTTCAGATTTATGTACACTATGTACAGTAAGATGAATTTTTGTGGGGCAAAGGACTTGGACAATCCTTAGTTGGACATATGAAATATTTGATTCATTGGGTGTGTGTAACCTTTTTGTAAATTCTGATCTACTTGGTTGTGTGATATTTTTACAAAGGAAAATCAAATGAAACTTGAACCCTACATCCATTAGTTTGTTAGGAGCCCAACCATTTTTGTTTAAGGGTGGTACTCATACCCAATTGCTCCTAGGCAGTGTATATAAGGTTCAAGACATCAGCCCAAGTGTAAGCAACATATATATGAAGCAGCAAACTAATCCACATGTGGTGGAAACTGAGGTCACCAACCCATTGAAAGATAGAGGCCAAGCGCTTTTAAAGGTTGCTACACAAGCACATGTTCTTGATGGAAAACAAAAGGGTGACCTAGTGGTATTGAAACCTCTAACAAGAAAAAATTACATATGGAAATTGCAAAAGAAGAAGATGGTAGTGATTTTGACAACATGGAAACTTTTGAAACAAACGACATAGGTGTTGAAAAAAACTAAGGTGCATCAAGTGAGGATGGTGAGCATCTTTTTCCAAACAAGAAAAGAAAAGTTACTGGTCGAAATGATGAAGCTAGCAAGCACCATGTGGGCTTTCGAAAACCACAAGCAAAAAGGAAGAAGTCCAATTCCTAGGGCCACCAAGGTAAGCTTAAAGAACCTGATGCCAATACAAATAAGAAGTGTAAACCGAAAAAAAACACCAATTGCAGATAGAGTTTTAATTGCATAGATAATCCAACAAGCAACTTCTAAATCTATGAAGTAGCTAAAAGCACCCAAAAGTAAGTGAATGTGGTGTACTAGTAAGTTGTTTACTATACATGAATTGCACTTTACGACATATTTTGGGATTTTTTTAATGTACACTTTAACATAATAATATTAAGAAAAATTTAAAGATTTTTAATGTTTTTTGAAAGACATGTTAAAAAGATTTTTTAAATATTCTTTTAAAAAAGTTGTGGTCTAAGGGGGCACGTGTGGCTTTTAATAACATGGTTGGACCCTAATGCAAAAAGAGTCATAAATTAGTTCCCATTTTAACCTATGGCAAGTTTGGATTTGATTTTTTCCTTTATTGTTGTGGACAAACAAAGCCACATTAATTTTGTTCTTATACCTGGAACTATTGTTTTCACTTGAATGGTTTATTAAGAAAGTGGCATGGGGAAAGAGTAATGTTGAAAAGAAGATTAAGATGGGAGTAGTTGCAAAATCCACAAAGGCAATTACAATGTGAAAAAGAAGTGGTGTCCTTCCTTCAAAAAAATTGTCAACATGGGTTCCTACTTACCTAAAATATACTAGAAATTTTTTAAAAGTTTTGGCACATAGCAATTGATGACATTGATAGATCAAAACCATTTGGGTGTGATATTGTACTCGAACCTTGGGAATTTCCTTCAATGTATTCCATCTCTATTGCTAACCCTACAAAGCTAATGGTTAGAGATTTTTCATGTTTTTACACAACTTGTGTAGTGAAGGATGCTTGTTTGAATCTAGCTCATGTTCTTCTATGGCGGTTGGTTAGATTATAGCCCACCAACACTAGGCTAGTTAGAAACCAAATGCTACAACTTGAGGACCCAAATGATTGGGAATTTGGAGGAGATGGTGAAAAGCTTTTGGATTTGCTGCAAACTAAGGACAATTTTGCAATCCCAACTATTGAGGGGAATGAAAAAAGGGTGGATTTTTATGTTCTTTAATGTCCATGCCCAAAATTTATGGTTCAGGAAGCCTTTTAATGTATATGGGGTGGTGAATTCAATGTCGATGATTATTTAATTATTGCATTACTACAAATCATGGTTTTTCAAGAGGTTCAAATTGACTAACTTGTTATTTTGATTAAAGGCTAAGGGCTTGAATGATACATGTATGTGTTGATTGATCAATTTGACTATAATGGTTTATTTGATTAGATACACATAATCAAGTTGTACAACTTTAGTCAAAATGGCCAATGGTCTTCGGTCAAGTTGAACTTTTAATTAAGATGGCCAAAAATCTTTCGTCAAAATGATCAATAGTCTTTAGTCAAATTGAACACTTAGTCAAAATGGCCAATGATCCTTAGTCAAATATGACATGGTCTACTACCCTATGTATCTACCTCCTACCTATTCATCCACCTATTTATTTAATTAAATACTTGCCTACCTATTACCCATCCACCCACCTACTTATTATTTACCTATCGACTTATTTACCTGTACATTCTCACCTACCTACTTACATATTATCTACCTACCTATCCACCCGTTTACCTATTTAATTTTAACCATTAGATTTTGGAACTAAGTTTAACCTAAGTTGAACCATTAAGTTTGGCCAATAGGTATGCCCTTAGTTTAACCACTAAATATAGCTTAGGTTTAACCATTAAGTTTTTCAACCAGGTTTAACCACTATGTTTAACCATTTAATTCAATCACTAAGTTTAATCAAGGTTTAACCATTATTTTAAGTCACTAAGTTTAACCATTACTTTAAATCACTAAGTTTGGCCTCTAAGTTTAGCCATTATTTTAAATCATTAAGTTTAACCATTACTTCAAATCATTAAATTTAACCATTAAATTTGACCATTATGTTTAACCATTACTTTAAATCATTAAGTTCAACCACTAAATATAACCATTATGTTTAGCCATTACTTTAAATCATTAAATTCAATCATTAAATTTAGCCACTCAATTTAACCATTATGTTTAGCCATTATTTTAAATCATTAAGTTCAGCCATTAAATTTAACCAAGAAATTTAACCATTATTTTAAATCATTAAGTTCAACCACTAAATTTAACCATTATGTTTAACCATTACTTTAAATCATTAAATTTAACCATTAAATTTAACCACTAAATTTAACCATTATGTTTAGCCATTATTTTAAATCATTGAATTCAGCCAATAAATTTAGTCACTAAATTTAACCATTATGTTTAACCATTACTTTAAATCATTAAGTTCAGCCACTAAATTTAGTCATTAGGTTTAGCCATTAATTTAAATCATTGAATTTAGCCACTAGGTTTAACCAATATTTTAAATCACTAGTTTAGCCATTAAGTTTAACCATTACTTTAAATCACTATGTTTAAACATTAGGTTTGTTGTTACTTTAAGTCATTAAATTTAGTCACTATGTTTAACCATTATTTTAAATTATTAAGTTTAACCACTAGGTTTAGCCATAAGTCATTGAGTTTAGCCATTAGGTTTAGCCACTATTTTAAATCATTAAATTTAGCCATTAAATTTAGTCATTATTTTAAGCCATTAAGTTTAGGCATTGGGTTTAACAATTATTTTAAATCACTGAACTTAGCCATTAGGTTTAGCTATTACTTTAAATCATTAAATTTAACTACTAGGTTTAACCATTATTTTAAACCATTAAATTTAGCCATTAAATTTAACCATTACTTTATGTCACTAAGTTTAACCATTAAATTTAGCCATTATTTTAAGTCATTAAGTTTAGGCATTAAGTTTAGCTAATAATTTAAGTCATTTAATTTAACCATTAGGTTTAGGCATTATTTTAAGTTACTAAGTTTAACCATTAGGTTTAGCCAATAATTTAAATCATTGAGTTTAACCATTACTTTAAGTCACTAAGTTTAGCCATTCAGTTTAACTATTATTTTAAGTCATTGAATTTAGCCATCAAGTTTAACCATTATTTTAAATCATTAAGTTTAGCCACTAGTTGTCACCTAGGTTTAACCATTATGTTTAATGATGTGAAATAAAAAACTTGATAAAAATTGAATACTTTTGATGGTGTGGTCCATTGGTAAGGATTTGATTTATCATTGGGAAGGTTTGGGGTTCAATTTGTTATACTTACAACTAATGTGCATGTTGAAAAGGTTAGGGTAGGTAGGTTAGATTAAAGTAGGTAGGTTAGATTAAGGTAGTTAGGTTAGGTTAGGTAGGTTAAGCTAACACCTACCTACCTATTTACCTACTTACCTACTTATTAATTTTTAAAATAATAATCTAGAAAATGATTTTAATTTAGGTATAAAATTGACCCAGTCAAATGGTCCATCATTCACCAATCAAATAGTCAATCACTATGCTAATCAAAATGACAAGGTGGTGTTTTTTACACCTATCACTTTTGGGTTTTTTTTTACTAGAAAACCCATCAAGAAAACCATGAATTGTAGTAATGTTGGGACTTATTATCAAAAATGGGGGAAAGGTAACAAAAACTATGTATTTTAAAATAATTCCATGATAGCTTTTGTAGACGCACACTTAATAAAAATTATCAAATTCCCAATGACTCCATTAGATCATTGGGTTAAAGGAAATGACCCTATTTATAAATTGTTAATTGAAAATGAAACCATGATATATGCAGCCTTGAAAGAAGATGATTAGGCATGCAACATTTTGTACTAACTTTCATCACCCTAAAGTGTATGGCAACTGACATTTTTTCAATAAAATGCCAATTACTAGACTAATTTTTAGGAGCTATTCAAATCAGCCTATGCAACTTGATTAACATGTGCAGTGTTTGTCCATATTTATGTACTCACATATTTATAATGTGATAGTGTAGTGTGTAATGTTTTCATGTTATACTTTTAAATTTACTTCATATACTTTGAGTAACATATTTAATGTGTACTAACAGTGTGCATTGGATAGACAATAGGATCAATATTTCAAAAGTGAAATTTCTAGAGGTCAAATAGTGCCAATTATCAACAACTTTTTAATAATTGTAGTTTTTTTTCTTAAGCTTGATTACTCATTTCAAAGCTTCAATGTCAATATCTCTCAAACCTTAAGAATGTTTTACTTTTATGGTGTGATTTTGAACTTTCCAGTGCATTGGGGCCTTGACTTTTATGACTTGCAATTCACATTTTTTGACTTCTTGTATTGTAGATAAAAAAAGATTAGCTCCCAAAAGCAAACACAAAGTGTGTACAACATTTAAGGTATGGTAAAGTTCTGTAGGTGAAATAGTAGATGAATAATTTCATTGCATATTTGTAGAGTCTATAGTTCATGTTTGCATGCTAATTTGTAAAAAACATCTAAACCAAATTGATTACTTCAAATCTTAATTTTGAAGAACTCCTTTAATCAACACTTGCAAGTGCATACTTCCTACCTTGTGTACATTAACTTCATGTTTTGTATGGAGGCAATTTTCTTATATCATCTAAACATAACAATTATCTTGATCAAGTACAACAAATTATGCATAATAGCATAAATGAAGCTCAAAACTTTAGCCTTTCAAATTAATTGTTTTATCTACCTTTTATGTACAATTCAAGGTCAAACAATTTTGTCTTTTAAGTTTGCAACTTTTTAACATAAAATTGTCCAATCTAACTAATCATTTGAGAACTGAATAATGCTTATCCTACTTCCCTCTACAAAAGGCATTCCCACAAAGGTAGTGAAATGTTGGGATGGGATGCTAGTTGTCATTGAAGTCAATACTTTAATCTTGTTGAAACATTCATGTGGGTTACATGAAAATCCTTCCTATACACACATGGTATTTTATGCATTTATAAATCAAGCTCAAATTGTTGAAAGTTGTATAAAAATATATTTGGTCAAGGAATTAACATACCCATGTAAGCTCCTCCATGGCCGACACATTGTAAAATGTGAAAAATGCCACCTAGACAATCCAGCACATGGAAGAACACCAGAATTTTGTCTTTTAGATTATTGTAATTCTACTTGCAATTTCAATTTGAATAAAGAAATGAATGTACATTACCACACACATGGTATATGTGCTTTGCATTGGACTCTTTTTGAACAAGGATGTCCAAAAAATTAGCATCATGGCACTCATGGCTTAAAAATCTTGTAACATCGCCATATAGTGTTCCATCCAAGCACAATACTTCCTCATCATCTAGGATTTTTTCTATTGATTCATTTGCATCCAACATAATGTTGTATGTATGTTGATGGTGTTCAAAATGTACTTTGTTGTGGTCAGCCATTTCTATGTTGGATATGTCCAACAAATTCAAAGACAAAAGAGCTAGCTTTAATATCCTCCAAAGGTTGTATGCCCCATCCTTTTCCTTCTAAAGTCCAAAACACCTATCCAAAGTCCATAGTTTGTCACAATTTTTATATGCATATCTAGATACAATTTTTGCAACAACTTGGAAATAAAAAATCTAATTTCAGTAGGATGCAATATCAAACCTGTAAATAATGTTAAATCCCTTTGTGCACAACTCTATTTGGACAATTTGTGGAGCATCCACAATTCCGAGAACATTTTCTTATGAATCTCCAATGTTGTTTAACATGTAATAGTAAGGCATTAGCTAAAGGCACTTGAAGATTTACTTGCAATGCTCACTTACATGTTAGAATACTATAGTGAAGACAACCTAACATCTAGAAAATAACAAGCATGTACCTTTGCAACAAATCCTAGGTGAATGCACACGATTGAATGGGTCAATATCAATAGAAATTACATTCCTTATAAGTCCATATAAGATTCTTTAATATGATTCAAATGGACATGGTTGTTAATTTTTAAAATGTTATTATTCTAATCTTTGAATAATACATGCTCAATCACCTATAAACTTTTCCAAATCTATGTGAAAACTTATATTTAATGTAATTGATGTCATTTTTTAAATTTGTAAGTATTAAAAAGGAAACCCACAAAGTCCATATAAATAATGACCCATGTAAAGCTTTTAAAAAATATGCTTTTGGGACAAGGAAATTAAAAAAGCAAACAAAAATTACAACTCATATGGACTTATGAAAATATGGTCAAATTTTAACCATTCAAAAGTCCCTAACTATTAAATGGTTAAGGTATTTAAAAAAACAATTCCTCATAGATTATCATCTTGTATTACATCATATATTAAGTCTTAATAAAAAAATTGGAATGTGAATCAATATAATTTTTTCCATTTTGTGATGTTTTAGTCAAACAACCAATGCATTTTTTTTTACTTCAAAAGTCCATTACTACTAACAAATGAGTTTTTAATTAATAAATAACCACATAATTCTCTTCATAATGAAATTTCTAGTTTAGATCCAAGTCCCAATTAGTAGTTTTAAAGATATATTAATTGCCATATGCATTTGAATAAAAGGCACCTAGGAGAAAAACACCGTTTCGCACAAAAGTGACATTATGACAAAAGGTGTCCCTATATGCCAAGTGATTTCATTGGATTATGAGTGAATTCATTGGTTAAAATGAATGAGACCTAGTGGGGAAGCAATGAATTCATTAGTTTAATGAACGACGATCAATGAATTGCACCCACATTATGTATTAGTGTGATCCACTCAATTGTGCATGTACCCTCTTGGGTGTAATAGCCCCATATTAGTATATACAAGTTGGGAGCCACTTTTGTTTGCACAAATGTGAGTTGCATTAGTGGTGATGCAACTATGCTCATTTGAAATTAGAACATATTCATCATTAACATCCACTAATTTGGCATTGATGGGATGTCTTGTAAAGCGATCTTTTGATTTTGTGATGGACACAAAGTCTGAAGGTAACGAAATAGTTGTTATATTATTAACCCATGGTATGGGGAATCCTTTTCACCCACATGATATGTCTAATGTATGACATTCATGCAAGTCCTCATTCTAATGAAACCTCTACATTCCACAATAAGGCATTAACCTTTGGGATCACACTGATAAACACATGGGATTGTATGTTATATCATTAACCAAATTCACAAAAAGTCATTGTGGTGAAACCCACAATGTTAATACAAAATAGGCTTAGGCATAACTAAATGGAAAAGCCCATACATAAGCATACTATAAGTTTAGAATCTAGAAATTAAAAATTTTGCTACGACAAAAACATCACCATTTATACACCTTCTTACCAAGCCTTTCTTGTACCTACTTACAAGGATGCTTATTTTTCTTTGATCCATGCTTCATAGGCCCCACCTCAAGGGATGTAAGAAACCTTCAAATAATCTTTCGCTCAAACTTCCAAGAATGATCTTTAATCAAATTTGTTACAAGACAATTGGAAACCTTAGCTCAATCAATATGCCTTATGTCCTTGCAGAAAACCCCTTTCTTTTGAACTCCCACCTTGGACTTAGGTAATTCAACATCACTAATGGCAATGTTTGAAACATCTTTAGCACCCACCACTTTCTACTACTCATCTTTAAACCTTATAAAAACCCGATGTTCATCTTCATAAATATTTGCAATCTATTTTCTACACTTACTCTAGGACTCATTTAAATTAGGACTTAATGGACCATGTCTTGTAGGAATAGATGGATAAGACTTTTTCTTTCGTCCTAGTGTTTCTTCAAAACAATTCAATTTTAGCTCAAACTTAGTAGCTTTGGTTAGGGGATGTTGCTTTGAGTTTTCTTTTGAGCCGTTTTGGGAATCAATCTTTTTTAAAATGAAATTCTCATTTTTTGGCTTGACTCATAACCCTTTAGAACTAGTGCAACCCCTACATCAAATTTCCACGAATAGGATCACCCTCACCATTTGCCAACAATTTCTTACTGACAAATGGTTTAATAGACACCACTTGTTTACGTTGCTTCATTTTTGGAAACTAGTTGGATGGATTGTCAAAGGCCTACTTCTTCTCATTTATTGTTGGCTGACGCACTCCCAACTCCTTAAAGGACTCAAATGTGAGCCCAAATAGAAAGCAACGGAATAAAAAGGAGTCGGAGCACGCTCCCTAACTCACAACACTTTGAGGGGTAGAGGGGCGTGTTGGAGCTCCGGGATGGGATTAGGAAGAGTTGACAAGCTTCACTCACTCACACGGGCCTGCACACAACCCACACAAAGTGGTTAGTGCAAAGTTGGAGCACCTTTGGTGCTAAGACGAGCCATGGGCAACACAGACACACAAAACTCACCACGGCCCAGACTTGGGGGAAGCCACCACCTTCCCCCTTATAGTATACTCTGCAGCTTTCCACGGAGGCTACATCCAAATGGCTATTTTTCCCGGGACTCCCGAGTGGGAGTGCCGAAATC
>Ga0116227_10011518_pt1 | contig 14821 bp, 6 predicted proteins | sample S1TSphgellanicum_FD_89693 | JGI IMG/M metagenome (GOLD analysis project Ga0116227, IMG submission 89693) | Host-associated microbial communities from peat moss isolated from Minnesota, USA - S1T2_Fb - Sphagnum magellanicum MG | ecosystem: Host-associated > Plants > Peat moss > Unclassified... | reverse complement strand
ATATAAAAAAATAAAAAAAAAAAAAAATAAAAAAAAAAAATTAAAAAAAAAAAAATAAAAAAAAAAAATTAAAAAAAAAAAAAAAAAAATTTTTAAAAAAAAAAAAAAAAAAAAAAAAAAAAAAAAAAACAAACAAACAACTTCAAAAACTTGAATGAAGTAACAACATCAAATTTGAATGAAAAAGTAGACGTAGTAGTAGAAGTTTGAATGAAGTAACAAAAATAGACTTGAATGAAAAAACAACAACAGTAAAAACCTAAATGAAATAGGAGTAGTAGATTTGAATGAAGGAACAACAACAACAAAGGCTTGAATGAAGTAGTAGTAGCAAACTTGAATGAAGGAGGAACAACAATAAAGGCTTGAATGAAGTAGCGGCAATAAACTCGAATGAAGAAGCAATAATAGCAAAAGCTTGAATGAAATAGCAAGAACAAACTTGAATGAAGAAGCAACATCAAAAGCCTAAATCAAGTAGCAACAACAAATTTGAATGAAGAAATAACATCAACAAAAGCTTGAATGAAAAAGAAGCAACAATAAAACCTTGAATGAAGTAGCACCAATAGCAAAAACTTGAATGAAAAAGCAATAATAACAAAAGCTTGAATGAAATAACAACAACAACGAAAGCTTGAATGAAGTAACAACAACAACAAAAGCTTGAATGAAGAAACAACACGAGTAGAAACTTGAATGAAGTAACAACAGAAAAAACTTGAATGAAGAAGCAATAACAATAAAAGATTGAATGAAGGAATAACGATAAAAGAAGCTTGAATGAAGAAGCAACAACAAAAGCTTGAAATTTGAAAGGGATTCACTACTAAAATAAAAGATCAGGGATGATGTGAAAGTAAAAGGACACTATTCTTAAAAGTAAAAAGGTGCCGCTCTTGAATAGAGAGAGTAGGAAATATAATTACCTTGTGTGTATGGTACTAACCCATGATTTTTTGAATAGTGGTATCCAAGTAATGATAACTTATTGCCCTAACTTATTATTGTAGCCCTTGAACCCTAATTGTAAATGCTAACCTAACACCAACCTTAACTTTTTAATTAATTTACCCCTATGTGTGAAGAAGCTTTAAGTAATAAGTACTAAGTACTAACCTCATCCTTTTGATTGATTGATAATCTCTTCCCTACATCATGAGGATTTCATTCTCATCAAAGATCAAGCTTTTATTGTGATCTTGGTTGTCAAGTGAATCCCAAAATGATCATTCTCTTCTTCACATAGATTATTAAGGAAAAGGATAATGGAAAAAAAAACAAGAGCAATAATGTCTTTATTTATTTTGGTGATTAAGTTCCAAGTTCTAACATGAAGAAAAGGAATAAGAAAAAAGAAAGTTGTGGCATATTGTAGACCAACCTTAGGGATTCACATTTCGCACTTGAATCAAGGATTATGTTTCTTTTTTGTTCTTAAAGGTGAAAGGTGGATAATTTAACATAAGAAAGGTTGGGAAAGGGCATCCATATTTTAACTTGAAACTTCAACTGGCCAAACTTCACCAAATGATCATTTCTAAATTGTGTAACATTAGGCAATTGGTCATAAGGAATATTGATTTCTTGTTGGTTTTTACAAAAACCATTTAGTCTAGGTTTAGAGATTTTATAAAATGGAAGATTCTTTAGTTTGCGACCAAGAAATATTCTTAAAAATAAAACATGTCAATTGTGGGGTTAGGTTAAATCTTCTTGACCAATGGTTTTGGTTCAATAGGTCCAACCTTTATGGGACCTTTATAAGAATGTCTAATTCTAAGTTTAGGTTGGGGTTGATTTTAGCTTATTCTTGGGGATGGTTTCAAAATTTATTTTTAAATGATTTTAATTTCTAAAATTGTCAATCAATTTTTATAAAAAAAATCATTATCTGTGATGCCAAATGCATGTCCATGTATCAACTCCCTTTTGAAGGTGCATTTAAACTAGCCTTCTTTTATCACAAATCCAAAAACCTCACCAAAACTAGGATCCAAAATGGTGTGATAGTTGTCACTTTGGATTAGGATAGGTCAAATGTCAACCCTTGAAGATAGAAAAACTTCCAAAGAAATTCATATCCTTGTATCTTCATCTAGGTCTAAATTTATAGCAATTTGAAAATCATTTTATGCAAACAAGGGCTTGTCTAGATATAGTTTGGGAGACAAGGTTAAACAATTGTTGGGTGGCTTGTATGAAAATGGGGATCAAATGTTTGTTATAAGTCCCAAGGGACCATGAAAAAGTTGGGAGGGAACGAGGACAACAAAGGATGGCAAAGATCAAAACATTCCCAAACACACTATAAGCAAAATAAAATTCATCATGAATGCATTGCAACCTACTACATCATTTGCTTATTATTTTCTTAGAGGAAATGTGTGACTTTCATTCTCTAAAGATTATAACAAAATCTCAAGGGTATGGTGATTAAGGTAAATTTTATATTTCATTTGACCCTTGGTGGTGAAATTCTTTGCATTAAATCCATGTTTTCTCTAGGTTGCTCTCACAAGGAAGCTTAATGATAATTATGTGAATGTGACATTGATCAAAATAAGAAGCACCCCATTTTATCTCACATGTTTTGCCCAAACTTGCAAGGATGGAACCTACAACAGTGGCCAAAAGGAAAATCTTCACCTAAAGGATGTGCAAAGTGCCAGAAGGTCAAATGTTAATTACATTCTAGACTTTACTTAAACTTAAGATTAGGACCTTGTATAAAAGGGCCTTAAGACCCTTGGGCCAATTTGCAAGCTTTGTTTCAGTCTTGAGGTAGTGTTTTGATTGGGGGTGGGTCTTAGGTCAATCTTATCATGTGCAAACCAATGTTGTTTAGTTTTTTATTTCAAAAGGAACTTCCAATCCCAATTTTAACTTTTTTAATGTTTTTGATGGAACTTTTGATTCTATCTTGAACTAGATTTTTGAATTTCTAAAACTTTCAAAAGTTTATACATATATAAATTCTACTTATCTACTTAAAGAACCCAAATTTGTTCAAAATGAAATAGCACCAATGGTTTATGTTCTAATTCAATTTTGAAAAGAGTCCATTAATCTAGTTAAATTTCGATGACAATTTTAACAAAACTTGAAACCTTTGATTCAAAAACTTTAAAACCTAACCCTATAACCTAAACTTGAACCTACTTAAATCTTAAAACTTTTCATCATTGGTTTAAACCCTCCAAATCTAGTTTTTATAACAAATCCTAAACCCAAATCCAACCAAAAACCCAAAATTGACCACGACTAGTCATAAGTTCATTTAAATTAGAATTATGTACATGCGTTGGATGTTGGACATAGTTTAATTGATATGGACTTGTATTCATAATAAGTGTTTAAATTCCATCCTTTTTCTTTTTTTTTCCTTTATTGTCAATCTTTTTTCCAAATTCATAATTGTTGTTGATTGGATGTGAATATTTCCAAAATGGGTTGTAAAGTTTTGTCACTTGCATATGTTCAATTTAAACCAAGTAAAAGCATGGTGGATTATACAAAGATGTTTATCAAGAATGGTGTGCAATGAAAACATATTACATTATATTTTAAGGCAACATTTGATTGGACCATTACTTGTTGAGCAACCAACACTTGGAATTGATGAATTGTTTCATAAATGTGAATTATCTTTTTTTTAAATCACATTGTATTTGTGAAAGCAAAAAACCCAAAAACCAAGTGATTACAAGTTCAATAAGCCTTCAAGAAATGTTATATTTGATCATATATAACCAACCCAATTATATTAGAGATGATTAGGTCAAACCTAGCCTAGGCAACTGTGCATGCCCCCATCTACCAAAATGTTAATGGAGTAGCCACCATCAAAATGGAAGTAGTGGCTTACATGGTGAAAAGCTAGATATAATTGTAATCACAATTTATTGCCAAAATGTTTATTCTTTTAAAACTTGCATCGATGATTAATATATACATGTTCTATGATTAACACACAAAAAGAAATTAAAAAAATTATTCAATGTCATTATTGCATAAAATTGGACAAAAAGAAAAACCACTAGCAACAATGGGGGACCTTTTTGCAACATCATGGAAATGTTCAAAAAACATTTCAAAACCATTCAATTTACTATATATTGAATAGGATTGTGAAGTTTAAGAAAATTGATGTAACATTTGAATGATTGAGAAAAGATTGCTGAATCTAATATGAAGGATAATCACAAAAATAAAGTGAAACAAACAAGTGCATCTAAGTAAAAGTATTGAACCCATCATTTACTACACAAGAACAAGACCATTGTAAAGCTTGCAAGAATGAAGGTACTTTGTAAGTTTGACCTCTTATTATAAACATCAATCAAGGATGAAACAAATTTTGGAATTACTTTTCAAATGGCACAAATTGTACTCAACAAGTGTGACCAAATCCATTTTTCATCCTAATAAATATTGCTTAATCAGATAAAGTGAATAACATATATGGCCATGAGCCTCTCATGGCCAAGTTGTTGTTTTGGACAATATTTCCATTATGGATTGCCATAGAGCTTTTGGCCAATCTTGGAATGTGATATGTTTAATGAATGAAAAGTGTTACAAATTATGATAGCATTTTGCCCAATCATGGATCATTACACATCACTAGGTTGTAATGGGATTCAATCTGACTTTAACTACTTGTAGATTCGAACACATTCCATGGATATAAATGATTCTATGATTGAATGCAATGGAAATTTGGCTAATGGTTACAAAATTTGCAATCAAAATTTAGTGGATTTTAATGATTCATGGATTGCATCAGTCTTCCAGAATTTGGCTTCAGATGTTCCAGATTTACATTTCAGTTTGCAACACTTGCAAGGTGCACCCCTAGCCCACACCTTCAGCATGGCATTCAGGGTGCTAATGGAAAGGACCCCTAGCTGAACCTTCAACTTGGGAATTCCATGCCAATGGAAACTTGCAGCTGGACCTTCCAAAGCTGAAGGTGCAGCTACTACTCAACGGAAAGGTTTACCATGTTTCTCTTGCATGAAGAACTAAACCTAGCTGCAAAGAGATGGTTAAACCCTGAACCCATTACAACTTGAAATTGTTGGTTCTGAGAGTTGAGCCCTCATCAAGTCGTAAAACCCTCCACACTTTGTGGCAGTGTAAATGCAGGGCACCTTATATGCTGTAATTGGACATCAGAGCAAGCAAAGCATTTCCATAAGTGGAGGTGGGCATTCCACTTTTCAAAATCCCCGCATTACTTTTTTTTGTTCCCTGATATCCATCAGGTACCCAGATGGCACCTGTCAGATATCATGATTAAAAAACAATTCAGGTCATGCCCGGCAAATAGTGCCCTGGATACTAGTGCAGGCATGTGTGCCAGACCAACATGGTCCCTTTGATGCATTAAGCAGCAAGTTTTCAAGCTACAAATCACAGGTCTGAGTTATGTAAAGCATGAACACAATACACAAGTGGCTACAACTGACCTTTTCTCAAGCTTTGTGCAAACTGCCATCATCCATGGAACCTTGGGTTCATCACCCACCATTGAATCTGCTGCCAGATACTCCCACAGAGCTCACAAGAAGATAAGCTCCAAGGTCCTTAATATCACGTTGGGGGGTTTTTGTTGGATAGTAGTTGAGGGTGACAGGATTTGCCACTGCAGACTGCATGCCTTCTTGCAATCTACCTCCTGGTTCTCATCACTCAGGAAACTTGAATGGGTGTGTTTGCTACAAGGAAATATGGGCCCAATTCACTGAACATTTCACTCACATGAATTTGTAATTGTAATTCATTGTGGCAATGAAGAGCTGAAATTTCTTTTACCCAGAAACACCGTCATCACTGGAGGAAGCTCCAAGGCTTATTCCTAGTAGCCTAATGGCAGTGCACATCATGATCATGAGCTTGCCATATTGGGGAAACTTGAATTGGTGTGCGTGCTACTACAAGGAAATATGGGCCCAATTCACTGAAATTTCATTCAAATTTGTGCGTGTGCTACAAGGAAATATAGGCCCAATGTACTGAACATTTCACTCATTTTGTACTCAAATTAAGAAAATTCACTCAAATGAATTCGTAATAGAAAATGTGGTGCTGAAGAGCTCAATTTTGTTTTGCCCATAAACACTGTCATTGCTGGAAGCTCCAAGGGCTTATTCCTAGTGGCCTAATGGCAGTGCACATGATGATGATCATCATCATCACTTTGCAATTTTTCCCAAGGACCTTTGCATGCTTGATATCAGTAATAAAACACATATTGTGTAGCAATTGGGGTTCACAAGTCACATGCTTAGAACTAGAAATTAGGGTTTTCCAGCCCTTTGGAGATGCCTGGTCAGCCACAGTATAATCTCAACCACCAAAGAGGATAAGGATGTTTAGCCTAACATGTATATAACAAATGGAAGAATGTTGAAGGTAATGAAAACCCTTAATAATGCAAGGATATCATCACAAGGATGAAATCCTTCAAGGTTCTAAAAATCCTCTGATTTAGTCTTAGTTGAAGGGTTCCCAGTTCCAGTCCAGTTCCATTTATGTGCGGAAGCAGAACTAGGACCAACATAGTTGTTCGAATTTATTTTGTATAACTGGAACCAGAAGTTCTTCATAGAAGTAAGGAGTAAGGACCCACCCAACACTGATTTTAAGCTCCCAACCATGGCAAGTGTGAATACTCAAATCTGGAATCACAAAACTTTTGAAATTCATCAATTAGAACTGAAATGAGAAATATATATTTCTAATATGACATTTTATATGCAATAAAAATAGCTGTTTTATCCATTTACAGATTCATTGATGATTAGTTATAATTTTATGATTATATTATTGATTAGCACATCATTATTGATGATTATTATAAATTTCCAAATCCTTCAATTGGTCCAACTATGATATGAAAATTTTGAATTGTGAATGTCCATTGTGTTTAAGTTGGTAACTATATTATGTGATAGCAAGTGTTTATTTGGGTCATTATTGATTACGGGCATAGACTTCATGTTATCTAGAAAAAGGAAATGCAAAAATTTGTTGTGTATATGAGTCGAAGTGGATAATGGATTGTTGCTAAATCTAGTCAAGACTTGCACCGTGCAACCTTGGTCCTTGGCAGATACTTCACTTCTACCAACATTTGAGAAAATTTAACTTGACTTGTCAAGGACTAAACATTGATGATTTTAAGAATTGTTATCATGGAACTTGTGGAATAACAATGACAACTTATGTTTACTACAAGGAATGGAGAACACATGTTATCATCCAATGTGGGTTTTGTTTTACTTGAAAGCACAAGTGCTTGTGTTGGAGCGATAGATAATGATTTGATTAGGTTCATAATAGATCTTTCCCAACCATTTCAAGATTTGGCACAAACTCTTGTATCTACTTGAACCAAAACAATTAACAAAGGTGAATGGGTGTTGGACAATGGAAGAGGCAAGTGGATCATGTCCTCCAATTTGGGCAAATGGCTATGTATTATACTTCAACATGACAAAAGGGAGACATAATTTTACATGACAATTTGGGTTTCAGATCAAGACCTAGTTGATTACATTGGCACAAAGGTGGCCTTTGATGCCACACTATGGAAAACATCTAGCATAACAAAATATTCATAAAAAAAGGTAAATAGATGTTGATCACCATCTAACTAGTAATTCAACGTGAACACCATTGAATGATGGTGTAAGTGCATGCAAAAAGTGAGAACAAATTGATTAACATCACGATTGGAATAACCCCAACACTACCATAATAAAAATTGATCAATTATGTGTGCACATAAATTGAAATTTCCCCATACATTATTAGAAAAATACGTGACTAAGTTGTGGTCACTAGTGATGACAATTGATTTTTTAAAATGTTTTTATCTTTTTTATGCCTAATTTTCATTTTTAATTCCCTTGCATACTACATTCTTGCACATATCTGGTGGAGGAAAATTTCAATTAAATAATAATGTAAGTTAAGGATAACTTACCACTATATGCTAAAAAGCTAGTATTCGAGTGCAAATGAGTTTATCTAAGTTATCTAGAAATGAAAATATTGGTAAATTATGGTTTTTGTTGTTTAGCCATGGAAGTATCCCATATTCTAATATGGCATAATATACCCACATATGGTTTTCCCATGATAATTGGGTTTTGATTTTCATAAATGGGTTGGTGATTGAAGATTTGATTTAAATTTTTTTAAAATGTCATAATATGATTTATGATATATCAAAATTTAAAACTTTGAATACATTATATTCACATTTTGATTATTGAAATGATTGCAAATCAAGGGAACAACATGATGTACAAGTTTGAGTTCAATATTTCATTTTTATGCTTGTAAATTGATTACTATAGTACTTAAATGGATTTGGCTCCTTAGCACATCAAATAATAAAATAAAACACACATTACATGTTAATAATTTTTCAATGTCTTCAATCTACATTACAAAATCATTTATATTTTTAATGTGAATGAAAAAAGGAATCATTTTTCATTCATTCTGATGCACTTCAATGATTTATTACATTTTTGGTTCTTGTAATTTGCATGTGCCTTTACATGAATTCTTCTTTGCTAATAAGGTCCAATATGCCATTGAGATAAAACTATTCCCATAACTTTATGAAATAATAACAAATTTACCATCCATCTTCACCTTGTGAATAATATTGTAGTACTTGGGCCAATTCAACATTAATTATATAATTTTCAAAAAAAAAATCAAAATTTTTTTTTTGTCTAAAACATTTTTTCTAAAGGAAAACAAGAAATTTGATGGAATAATTGGGAATGTATCATTTGTCAAAATGAAATCTTCAAAATTAATTATTTATTCAACAAATATGTGTGAAAGTGAACAAGGTATTACAATATAAATTCTTTTTTATAGTTAGTTACTTTTTTTATTAGAAAATAAACAAGGTTACCCTTGAACTATCTATTGGGAATTTTCACAAAAGTCTCTCAAGCTAGTGGTTAAATGAGGACAATAAAGATGAGGATCAATGATTTGCATGGAGGAACTAAGAAACATTGATTCTCAACATCAAAATACCTCCCCAAATGGCTGTTGTTTCATTTCTTTGTGTGACATGGCTAATTTGAAAGTCAATGAGACCTGGACTTGCATGCCATTACCAAATTCTGAAAATTTGACATTTCATGCAACACGTTTTAAAAAATTTCAATAGTTTAAAAATCATTTAATTAGTGTCAAATTTGTTAAGGTTCTATGGTATTAGGCTAGTTCAAGCTAGTAGTAGGCATGCACTTTGGGTTTAATTGTCATAGGTTCTTAAGTCAATTTTTTACAGCATCCTTGATGTGGCTTGAGTGATGCAAGATAGCAAGTTATGTTCTTCTAATCCATCCCTTTTAAAGACATTTTCAAGCTTACAACTTATAACTTCATTTTCATTTCTCGTGTTTGGAAATAGGCCTCTTTGTCCACCTATCATTCTCCTTTGCAAACCAAAGAATGAATATAAATTGGGTCAATGCCAAAACACAACGTTGGACTTCATCTTCACAACCATTGCATATTTTCCTTGCAATAAGGGCAATTAAATGAAATATAATCTTGGGTATATGGTGTGAAATGGTTGGGTCCTGGTGGCCATGGCAAAGTGCAATAATAAGGTTAAATTTGTGCAAGGAAGTTTGAAATTGGGGGTGTAAATTGAAAATGGTGAACTCAAATGATATCAATTAGTTGTAAGCCACAAATTTTCACATACATATATTGTAGTCTCATGGCAACTTTGGCACAAATTATATTATTTTTAGATATGCTCAAGGTTTTTTAAATACTTTTCTCAAAGAGAAAATGTAAAGGAAAATGAAGAATCTTTTGATATATTAAGGAATTTTCTAATTTTTAAAAAATGGAATCTTCAAAATTAAGTAATTATTTGGCAGACATGTGTTGAAGTTCCCCTTGTACTATGGTATCATGTTTGCATGTTCTAAAAATTGGGTTTCCTGACCAGCATAGGGTCAGCTTTGCTAGTGACTTTTCAAAAACATTTTGTTCTCCACTAGTGTACCTATGCCATTGGCCCAAGTGTGAACACATTGAAGGCTCGACAGATTTCTCCTTCCAAACCCAAATTTTGCAATTTGTTTGAATTTCTAGCAACAAAATCCACCCAAAGATCAATATCTTCCACACCTTAGCTCTGAAAAATTGTGAAATAAACTCTACTAAGTCTGACTCATTGAGAGCTTTCCAACAACACCAAGAATGCCCCCAAATTCCAATACAGTTTTCAGTTTCGATTTTATTTAGTTTTCATTGAAAAAATGGTTCAATGATCAATAGCTTCCACAGTGTAGTGTACCCAAAAGAAGCCAATGACTATATCATCTATATAAGAGGATCTGCATGAATTCTACAATAGCAAACCTACATATTTTGGTGTTGTTCTTGTATCTATTATGACCCAAAAGCCCTTTAGCTGTGTGATTGTCTCCTGGTACATGAAATCTTTACTGAAACACTCTGCAGAATTTTGTAAACACAAATTTGCTTACATTCAACATCTAAAGTCCATCCTATTCTTGTTAATTAACTGATATTGACTCAAATCAAGGTCTTGCTGAGATCAGAGCACTCATGGTTCACTGGATCCATTGAGCTGCTAGAATCCACCCTTCTACTATGTAATGCATGGTTCAAGATTCTTCATGGCACCACAGAAAACCTCTACACTCTCGTATTGCTTTCAACAGTGCATATTGCTTAACTCAGTCAACTGCTGATATGAGGTTTGTTAAAAAAACCACTAGGGCATAGTGCAGATTTCGTGTGTCAGACTTGGTCTCAGGTTTTGTCTCTTGCAGATTTGGCTAAGTCTAGTTTTACCTGTAATTTTGCCCAATCTCTAGGATACCCTCAACTAATGAAGGTTTCTCATATCTTCATGTTCAATGGAATCTCAACCCAAGAAACTCTAGTTTCCAACATGAACCTACATCAAATGCATGGTTCTACAGTGGTCTACATGCACTATTCCTACAGCTCAGATCTCCTGAAATCTTCATCACTTCTCAACTTCAACCCCTTATATAAAATCTTGAGTACAACATTTGCTATGTCTCTCACCAACAACCACTGGCGCAGCAGAGGAAGAAGAGCAACAGTCAGTGAAAACATCCAAGAGAACACCCCATCTATGATGCAGAAAACTTTCCTTCTTCGCTTATCTTTTGCCCCCTTAAATCCTGAACACCAGCAGCCATCGCGCCTCTTGAGGTAGCTCCACCTTAACTACAGTTCCATCCTCCTCCACTCGAAGCCCCATCGGGATAAGCACTGCATTACACATAAACAACAAAACACTCCTACTTTTCCTATCTTGCCCTTATTGCAGTCACTTCAGCATGGAATTTCGACAACTCTCCAACAACTTTCGCTGTTCCAAAGAGTAAACATATAACGACAAAGAGCAAACCCTAAATCCTAACCTTGTTCACACAACGAAAAAAAATAGAAATTACCCCACATTGGGTCACAGTAGCTCCAAAGAGTCTCAAACCAAGACGGTGCACCCCTGCTCATCAAGAGCTTTCCGAAAATACCAAGATCGCGACATGAAATGTCATGATTTGGGAGATCTCCGCATGACGAACAAAGCAAAACAAAGCAAGCTAACTTGTTTCATAGATAAATATTGTTATTTAGTTACCTGCATGGCCTATGCCATTCATGAAAATTGCTAGTTCTTTAAGATTTTTCAAGTCACTGGGAGCAATGGCTCTTTGATTCTGAACTTCTTTTTCAAAGAACCAAAACCGGCAGTTCATTCTGAAATCAAATAACCACACAACATTCGAATCTCCTTAGCTTCGGAGTTAAGCCCAAATGCTCGTAACCCATTGCTACCTACTATCATTGACATCATCTAGACAATGATCCAACACCTTGCATGTAGGATTTGGTCTTTAGAGAGACCTAAATTTTGAACTAAAGTTTGAGTTTTTGCTGTTATGGACTCCTTAATGCTCAATATGAAGATTGCATGAACAAGTGCAATTGGTGCCCATTGCCAAGAGAGGATATGTTGTTTGGTGGTGTTGGTCATCATGGAGTAAATGGGATTCTACAGCTCTACAGATCTCCAACTGCAAGTGGATCCATTAGGGTTTACAGCATTGCTGGATGGGTATCAACTTTTGAACATACTCGTCTAGTCCTGGTATTATGTCCCATTTTGATTTTGCCTGGTATGAGGCAGGTGTAAACCAATATGTTGGGTTGTTTTAAAAACTGCACCAAACCTCCTCTGGGAATCAGGGCTGTTTTTAGTGTTCATAACCCTGGTTCTCAATCAAATCACGATACGGGATTTTGATATATACCCATGAATCTCAATGTTTTTGAAAAAGTTAAATAGTCATTCAGAAGGCCATTGGTTCTTTCATGAAATCCAACGAGATTATTAAGGTCTTTGAAATAATTGGAACCAGCTAGCTACTCTTTCATTCTTATATTTTTTTCAAGTGCCTAAAGCCCCGGCAGTTATTAAGACTCAAACAGCCGCCCACCACTGGTACAAACCAATGTTGGCTAGGTTCTATAAGAGAACCTCCAATCCCAATTTTGACACTTAAATTTTTTGGGTAAGTTTTGTGAAGGTTTGACAAGTTCTTCAAATTTCTAAACCCTTTCTGAGCACCTTTGGGCACAGTTTTTGGCACACTGTTTCAAATTAAAGACCTTTGGGGCTTGGTTCGAAAATCAGGTTCAGTTTCACAACAAACACATTACATGCTTTTCAAAACTGAAGATTATATAAGTTTAAAAACAAATTGAAATTGAGAATTGTGTATAGGTATGGAATTCTACAAATAATTTTTTAAAATTAATTACTTATAAAATTTACCCTACTTGCCAACTTCTTAAAAAAAGTTCTATTGAAATTGCTTTGAAGGCAAGGAATAAGTACCTCATAGTACCTCAAGTCCCTATGAAGCCGATATTGGCATAAGCCTGGTATTGCCTATGGTAATATTAGCCAGTAGGATCCTTGATACCAATGTTGATAATTGTGTTGATACAACGCATAGTAGGCCTATGGATTGATTGATCCAACACTAGTTTAGACTTGCTTTGAGATCATGTTTGCATTTGTGGTGGTGACTAGATTGGCAAAGAAATTTCACAATTTGTTCTTATGTCCTGAACACGCGCTCTTTGCCCACCCCTCCCCCGCCAATCTTTCATACATTAGTATGAGAAAACTTCCCACTACACAAATTCAGGCACCAACTCCATCTTTGCCCGTTGGTAACCATCCACGTGTGTAGTTTGTGTCATCTATGGCTGTGCACTTGTGATTAGTCATCCAAAGAATGAAGACCTTGTTGTGTCCTTAAGGGAAAAAACAACTGACAACCCATCTTGGTTACCATACACCATTGCCCTGATCTTTACAGCCGTTAGAAAGTGTTCAAACACTAAAGAGGAGGACATGTTAGCTCTGAGAGTGAAAGCAGCCGACAATTGCATCAGTTTTCTCTGTGTTGTTGCTATAGACCTGGTGTACCAACCTGCACTAATGGGCAAGTGTTGTATTATTTGCTTAGTACTTACTATTCATATTGAGACTTTTGCACGGTAAGGTTGATCTACCACACTATTGGATTTCCAGTTAATTAAAGAGTGAGTTGAAGGTAAGGTTGATCTACCACACTATTGGATTTCCAGTTAATTAAAGAGTGAGTTGAAGAGAAAACGATTCTTTTTTCTTGGTGAATTTTTATCCATTGGCAAAAAGAAATTCAAAGATGAAAAAAAGAAAAGCAGTGTGTTTTTACTTTCTTTAAAATATATATATTTTTAAAAAAAAGCCAAATTGTCTTATGGATGATTGCAACCAGGGGTTTTTTCTCTTCTCAATTTTGTGAGGAACGTGGATTGGGGATCATCCACAAGACAACTTAGTCATATTTGGCTATTGGGCAGAGAGGAAAGTAGAAAAAAGTTGGAACCCTACTATATTTTGGCAAAATGCTGGAACCTATGATCTAAATCTGGCTATTTCAAAAAAAATTCTCTTCAAAATATGAGAACAACTTTGGATCATCAAATTTAAAAAAAAAGAAAAAAAAGCCTTGTGTATGAGTAGCAATCCCTTTTTTTTCTCTCCAAGCCATGAAAATTCACCACAACAAAACACCAAGGGCAAGCCACCAAGTGAGCAAGCGAGCAAGCATGTGGAAGGACACAGAATACAAAAGTACACCAATTTGTGAAAGCAAGCAAGCAGGCCAGAGTGAACCCGCACCGACCAGTGCACCATCCACTGGATGCCCCATTATGACTCAGTTGTGGATGAACCTCAACTCAGTTTAATATCTTGTTTCACCTTGGTAACCCATTGTGTAAAGAAACAATTTATACCTATATATATATATATATAGGTAGTTAGGTAGGAAAATAGGTGACTACTAGGTAAGTAGAAAGGTTTATAGAAAGGCAAGGGTTATCTTTACTAGCTATACTAACAACCTGAAAGATTTAAAAAAAAAAGACAATGGAGCTAACCACCATGGTTAGCTAGGGAACTGGAACCTGACAGAAAACTGTTTCCTGACCACTTATCATCCATTCTTCAGGGTGCACTCGTGGGTGTTGGTTCACTCTGGCCAAGCAAGTGGAAGCCTGAGATGTGTTACCCCCATTCAACTTTAGCTGGAGTTATAGCTGGTTCTCTCAGCATGGATTTGAATCAGCCTAAAGCTGGTGGTCACCTATTTTGTTGTGAATTTTTTTATGTTTTTTTTTTTTTTTGGATTTT
>Ga0116227_10011517_pt1 | contig 14822 bp, 8 predicted proteins | sample S1TSphgellanicum_FD_89693 | JGI IMG/M metagenome (GOLD analysis project Ga0116227, IMG submission 89693) | Host-associated microbial communities from peat moss isolated from Minnesota, USA - S1T2_Fb - Sphagnum magellanicum MG | ecosystem: Host-associated > Plants > Peat moss > Unclassified... | reverse complement strand
AGAAATTAAATTTTAAAAATTTTATTATTTTTTAAAAATAATAAATTAATAAAAAAAAATAAAAATGTTTTTTTTTTTTTTTTTTTTTCCAAATTTGTTTGTTGTTTTGTGAAAAAAGGGGGATTTTGTTTCATAAATGGTTTTTCTTCTATAAATTTGACTCATTTGGGGGAATATAATTGCCTAATTTGATATATCCCAAAACTGAAAAGAAAAACCCTGAACCCAAATTCGATGACCCATGGAATTAGCCTTCAAATAATTAGGCACCAATGGATTAGAGATTAAACCCACCTTTGCTTAAAGAAGTCTCATAGTTATTTTGTTCAATGAATAAGAAGTTTGTTAGCCAAGCATGATTGATTTTCTATTTGCCCTCACTATCATTTCTTTTTTCTTTGTAAGTGGAGAAAATATGAGGTTTAAGGTTTCCCTTGATTCTTTGGCTGGAGATCATAAGTTTTTTGTCTTCCACCCTTTAAATGATTTTTAATAAAAAAAGGTTATGTCAGTATCAATGATTATTTTATAAAATTAATTTTTAATTTTGCGTTTGAAAGTTTGGCAAAAAAATTCCAAAAAGTTTGCAAATTTTTTTCTTCGAATTTACACTAAAACCAAAGATTACAAAAAAATCAATTCATTTTGTGAAAATTCACCAAAAAAGAATGATGATTAGTATACAACAACAGTTATTGTGCACCATACAATATTCCACAATTTGACACAAATATGAGGATTAAAAGAGGAACATTAATGATGAAATGATCAAAATATTTGTTATATTTGACAATTTATTTGAATCGAGTCCCAACACTATTTCATTTTGTGACATTGAAATGTTTGGAAATATTTTTTAAAAAATTCATATTTTTTTGAAATCCTGATCATGATACAAACAAATCAAGTTCATGACATGTTTTTTTGCATGCATTTGATTTTGACACCTAGTCGACTACAAACCAAAGAAGAAGTTTTTAAAGAGTTCAAACAATGAAATAATTTCAAAACTATCATCACATATATATATGAAATTGGAGCATCTTTTAGAAGTAAACCAAAAAAGAAAAGAAAAACCAAGTGTTTGGAAACCATTGTAAATCCGATCCGGAAGATAATAGTAGTCAAAGCATTATACTATTTGGGATAAGTGATAATTACCATAAGAACATTGTCCAAACAATTAGCTAGATAAATGGACATTTTAGTATCATGAAAGAAAATACCCTTTTGACCATTTTGGGGCTTCAATTATGTAGACAACCTTGTTTGCGTGTTTGTGCTTTTGGGTGTGTTTTTTGGTTGGACTTTGGTCCTCTCTTGTTGTTCCTTCCTTTCCCCTTCTAGATGGGTGCTTTTTCATTTATATAGTTTGGCAAGGTTTTTTCAACATAGTTCAAATTGTGATCTTTTAGTTAATTGGTAAGTTTCAAATCGTTGCATTTGGTGTTGTAATATTTGGAAATGTACTTATGCATCATGCTTCAATCTTATAAGGATCAAACATTACCATATAAATAGACGTGCTCACCAAACTCACATTCTATTTCATGACTTAATTTGCTTTTCATATGTTGCTTTTTGCATTTGCAAAATTCTAGTCTTTTATATATATATATAATCTTGTTGGATATAATGTTGATACATCACTCATCATGTGTGCCGTGTACATTGTTGTTTTGCATGTGTGTTATATAGTTATCAAATGAGGTTGTGATAGCAATCAAGGATGCATGTAAGGGAGCTCTTTCACAACTCGAGGAAAATTTGATAGGTCACCACCCGGAGAGTTTAGATGAAAAAAACATGCCTAGTGGTAAAAAGGACATTCATGGGAGTTCACAACAAGCTGACCCAATGACAAAATTGAAGATGGAGAAAGAAAAAGTAGGAGAGGAGCAAGTAAGACATTTTCCCAATATAAAAACATAAGAATATTCAATTATAGTGTCTCTTACTTACTATTGGTTTGGAAATAAATATCCAAGCAACTAGAGTTATGGGAGTTGTTAACAATCCTAACAAGTGATTTCATAAATATTGGTGCACAACTCCTTAATTTTATGATATTTTCATTTTTGCATATTTAGCACCAACAAATTCATTCAAGCATTTGTTATACAAAGTTAAATACTAGTGGATTTAAACTCATGATGGGTTCATATGTGCACCAAGGTGTGTGTGTGTGTGTGTGTGTTTCTTTTCTTGAGTTTGTGATGTAGCCCTTGGGATAATCATCCATAAGACAATTTAGCTAGATTTCACTATAAAACAAAATATGAGAGTAAAACATTTAAGCAACATCATATATTATTGGCTATCCCTTGGATCTTGATGAAGATTTGTAATTATTTTTTAGCTTGAAATTTTCCAATTAAAAATCCCCATAAACAAATTCAAAAAAATTCACAAAATTGACCAAAAAAAAACTCCCCCAAAAAACAAACATCTGTTTGCTTGCATTGAATTACATGTGACATTTTGCCACATTTATTCATTAGATTATTGATACATTTTTGTGGGGGGTGGGGGTTTCTTGTAGCACACAATTGAAAACATATATTTCATACCTTTTTGAATTTAAAGTCATGTTTGCATTGCTTGAAAATGGCAAATGAATAATTTACATTTACTTCATGTGGGGCTTTTTCATTGGGTACCTATACTTCACATTATGAATTTCAATATCACAATTGTCTTTGCAATAAGCAATAAAAACAAGCTGAATAAGGGTGATTATGTCATAAAACAATACAACCCAAGTTGCACCATTTGTGCAACTTATCATCTCAACATGTATGAATTCATTTGAATTTACCAATACATGAGAAAACACATTTTTGTTCAATAGATCCATGCAAATGGTGCAAATGCATCAAGTCCAAAAATGAAGCAAACACTTGGTTACAAGTTACAACCCTAAATTCAGATCACATTACATGTTCCCATAATTGCCAACCCAATGATAACATGGATGTAATTGGATGGATTTATCACTTAAAAGTCAGGAACCATGGGGCCCAATCATAACAAGGATGTTATTGCATGGATTTATCATCCAAAAGCCATGGGGAACCATGGATCTTTGGAGTTTTCAAGTAAGAGCTGGGGTGTAATTGCACTGCCCCAGTTATGGTAGTTTAAAATGGCCATTTTGCAAAGCCTTTAAGAGTGAACAAACCTTGAAGCTTTGCAAAATAGTACAAGGGCAGTTTCAACATATCTATCAAAGAAATAATCAATTAATTAATTAATTAATTTTGAAGATTCCATGTTGAATGAAGATCTCAAAAGATTTTTTATTTTCCTTCACCACAAAAAAAAGAGAGTTGGAGTTTCTTTTTAAATAATTCAACATTTTGTTACAAATAATATAATCATTTAGTAAAAGCTTCAAAGGTGCTATGGGTATGAGCTTGCCAATTGATTGTTTATTGTTTGGAAAATTTTGATCATGTCTATGTTTAATAAGTAATTAGATATGGGAGTATACACAATAAAATGTGAAAAAAATTACCTTGTCAAGGTTGGATGGAAATAAATGTAAATTATCAATAAGACCCATCAAAAACTTGTTGTACATTGAATGTATTTAATGGAATGATAAAGAAAATTAGTTATTTATTATTATGCATTAAATTTTGACTTTCAAATCAATTTTAATTAACTATTTGTTTACTCATTCAAAATGCAAGTAGTTTCAAAGTCTTTGTAAAAAATAAAAGTGAAGGTTCAAAAAATAATGATATCTATCTCCCCAAATTAAAAGAGTAAATAAAATTTTAGACTAAATCCTGAGTAACTTTCATTTACAAATTTATCACCCAACATATAGGGAAACTTTTGGTTTCAATTTTAGAATTTGTTTGGTCTTAATTTTTTGGAAGTAAATTCTTATAGGAAAAATAGACATGCAAGAGATTTTTCAATTGTATTTCCATTCATTTTTATTCTACTTCTTTGGGTTTATATGCATGATACAAGATAAAACTAAAAACGTTCACTTTTTGTATATACTATGTTTCTATCGAGTTTTGCTTTAGGAATTATTCAACCACCAATCCAACATCCAATTTTGCACTATTGAGTTATGTTTTAGTTGTGTCCTTATATTCCTAAACAAGAAAGCCTCTATTTGTGCTTCCCAATTAATTTCGGATTGTCACAAAGTACTTCAATTTTTCAATACTTGGAATGTATCTTTTTATCAATATTATATGTTTTTTGTGTTTTACAAATCTTGATAATTGTAATGTGTGAAGTGTTCACAAAGATTCTATGAACAAATTATAATGAAATATGACATGAAATATTATTCACAAACTTGCCATTTCATGTTCAAAAGTGGGATCAAATTACATGACAATTAGTTTTGTTGGGTGCATTCTACATTTGGAAACTTGGTATGGGAGACTATCCATATACCATTATGGTACCTTGGTAGCTTTGACACTAATTAAATTATTTTTTAGAAATGTTGAAAATTTCAAAAACTATTTTTTTTCAGATGTTTTTTTTTTGCAAATAAATAAATAAATAATCTATTGAAATATTGTATATTTCAACATGGAATCTTCAATTTTAATTAATTATTTAACAAACATGTGTTGAAGCTAGCCTTGTATTAAAAAAACCTTATCCCAAATTCTTTACTTTGGTTGGGACTTCATTTGACTCATGTCATTTCATTGGGTAGGGAGAAATCATATTATAGTATATTTTCCATGTGTATCTATTATTTTTCCAAAAAATAGCAAAAAATAGTCAAATTTACACTAGTTAAAACCCATTTATCCAAAAATGTCCCCATTTTTTTTGGTCATTAAAAAAAATTATTTAAAAAAAAAACCAATTGGCAAGATCCTCATTTTTGTTATTATAGTTTAGAGACACATTTTGGGTAATGGATGAATGAATGAAGTTGGTCACAAAATTTCATTTTGGGTGATGGATGAATGAATGAAGTTGAGAAGTGTAATTTTAATATTTGTTTGTTGGAGGCCAGGATAGGTACATGTATCTAATAGCTGCCGCTAAGCGGTCGGAGCAAATTCGGCTTCTTCGCTTTGTGAGACTTGCCGATTATCTCTTGACGGACGGACTTCGGATTTTAATAAGCAACACGCTCGACGACTTGCTTCTCAAAGTCACATACAACGAAGAATCAGCTAAACAACAACAACAATTACAAAATCACCCAACGGATTTAGAAGGAGACGCATCGGTCGCCGCCTTTGCGTTTGAAAACACGAAAACATTGCGCCCTCAAGTATTCGAAGTCACACTAATTGTAGAATCGGACATGCTTTGTTTCAAGCCCACCTATCATGATTTCGAAAACGAGGTTCTTTTTTTGCACCTCCTCAAAAAAAAGAAAAAAAAGAAAAAAAATTATTTAAAATTTATTTAAAATTTAAAATATAAAATATATTCTAATTCTAAGAGTTCTTAAAAATTCCAAATTAACATATTTAATTGGACATGATGTAAGTGAAATGGGATTACACCAACACTCTACATATTTTAATACATCTCATGGTACCTTTTATAGCCAAGTCGAAGGTTTTTTTTAATTTAAATTCTTTAAAAATTTATTATTTATATGGTGATGCTAATCAATTTGTCAAAAAGATTATTGAATAAAAGTGTTGGTGCTAACTTTATTAGCAAATAATCATTCAAAGAGCCTCAAAATAATTCATTATGCATATACAATATGAAAATTAGGGTTTGCTAATAGTTTTCATTTAATATCAAAACTCATGGTGTCATCTCAATAGTTGATGAATTGAATATTTAGTACATTGTTGTTGTTCATGGCATTGTTATCGGAGACACATTAACCCCAAAACATCATGGAAATTTTAATAGGCAATTTAAGGGTAGCCACTAAATGGGAATTATTTGGTTTGATCAATAATATTGCCAAAATACAATTTATTAACAATTTGTATAATAATTTGGCGAACGTTTTTCACAAAAATCCTTTGTATGCATCAAAATCATATTTTTCAAGTTTACAAAATGCAAAAAATTCTCCACCAATTTTTATTCATTTTTTCTTACCATGTTCTCATTCTAAGCTATAATGTAGCTTTCATAATATGAATGAAGGATCCTTTTGAAATTGTTTCTTCCTTTTTAATTTGCAAAAACTTGTAAGTTATCTGAATAAGATTAAAAAATGAAGGGTGAATTGGATTAATATGCTCCTAAATGATGAAATAATTCATAATGTGATGATTGGATTATATGCCTCATATGCTCGATATTCTCCTTATATTGATGAAATGATTAAAAATGAAATGTTTGAAAGCCATGTATTTAACTAGATGGATTGAATATGGTTTCAATTGAGCATTAGAATGGGATCGTTGTGTGTTCAATTGATAAATGAGGATGAAATTGCAATATAAATCATCCATATAACTATTGATTAATTTTAACTTTAATTTTTTTTCATTAAACCAACATATTTTAAAGAGTGAAATTCAATCTATTGTTAGCAAAAAAACTTAGTCTACACATGAGTGATTTTAGTTTTTTATTATTACTTTGAATGCCTTCTACAATTAATCAAGTTTTGAAAACAAAAATTTACACAACATTACAAATTAAATTTCAACTTACTAGCATCACACATGTGATAAAAAACTATTGGGTTACAAGTAATTGGGCATGTTAATGGTCACATTACATGTGAGTTTGATTGGAATTGTATTCCAATTTTGATTTATGTTTTAATCTAAGAGAAATATTTTGGAATAATTATGGAATGTGTAACAATTTTACTACTTATCCAAATCACACATTAAAATAGATATGAAATGCATGGATGAAAATCCTCTAAATGATGATTAATGATGTGATGATGGAATAATATACCCTAGGGAATGGATGGCTTCTTCACATGTCAAAGTAATTATTAATAAAGAACAAGACAATGTAAATGGGTTGAAATGCTCCCACATGATGGGACTATGAAATTTTGATCCAAATTGAGAACATCAAAAGATTCATTACTTATGTCTAATATTCTCTATTATTGATTTATAACATTCTAATACAAAAAAATTAGATGACTATACAAGCAAATATCTCTAATGATTTCCAAAACATAAATTGTCGTGAATATGTGATTAATTTACGCAATTTGAAATGTTAAATTTACATATAAATGATTTGCATGATTAAAGAGTATAATTGGGTGTAGAAAAATTTATAAAACAATGTGAATGGACAATATAGATGTAACTATTTAGAAATCGGCATGACCTTGGAATTCTATTTTTTTTAAAGGTCATTAATGTGGGACTTTATATACTTCTTATCATATCATCATGGAAAGGTATGAGATGATGATTTGCTTTCAATTAGTACACTTTGCAATATTCAAACATTTATTGTTGAAAATTCCATATAGTAGAGGTTTCATACTAATGAAATGCTAAGTTCATCCATTCATCTATATTAATGAAATGTCAAATCCATCCATCCATCCATCCATAGATAATTATAGTGAAACACCCAATTGCATGTGAACTCCAAATTAACCACACTAGGATGAAACAAAAAGAAAATGGGTGACCTCCAAAGGTAACAACATTGCAAAGATGTGACAAGCTAAACAAGAGGTTATGCATACAATGAAAGTAAACAAATTCTAAATCTCACCATCTTGATCTTGTTTTGAGAAGCATGGCATAAGGCAAGATTATTTTTGAATGCCAATAGTTATCAATCATAAAGACTTATCTTCCAATATGGTATTTGAAATATTGGGAACCTTGAAAAACTACATCGAGGGTTTGGAACACCATTTAGAGCATATAATTGGTACATTCAGAATTTAGGAAAATTAAAATAAATTATGAATTTACTATGGATAACCATGATTGAAAAATGTTAGGATCCTAATTTAGAGTCGTCGATACACCACTTGGGAAATGACATTGACAAAATGTTTTACACTCTTGGGGGGTCTTTGAGCACCATGAGAGACTTTGGAAACATCGGTGTTGGGAAACTTTATTCCCCTTAACAACTTAGTGCTCTTCTTTAGGGTGAATTTTTGCATTGGGCCAAAAAAATCATTTGGAATTTTTTAGGGGATAAAAGGTATAATTTTTTTAAAAATTGCTAAAATCTCAGAAAAATCCATCAAACTTTTGAAACCAAAAAATTGGCAAAAATAAACCCATACAACAAAAATTTAAAACTTTGACAAATAAATTGGATTCCAATTCCATGATGCAAATAACAAGGGATGTAAATTAGATTTTGGATTGAATGCCCCAAGACAATTGTCCCTTCATTCATGTCCTCATTGACATTCAATCCTTTTAATTCTCAAACATATTGCATAGTTGAATGGTTTAAGAAACCTTTGTCATTTAGGCTCATAAAGATCTTAAAGGCAAATTGTTGAATTTTACATGCAATTAACAAGCATTTGTCAAATATTATGTGAAATATAAATGGATTGCAGATGGAGGTCTTGGTACAAAACATGTTTGAAATTGTACGAATGTTACGTAGATTATTATATCATCCATTATTGGATGGCATAATTGAAAAAGGAGACATTGATATAGATAATCTTGTGCCATATATGGATCTCATTGGCGAAAGTCAATTTGCATCCATAATTTCAAAAATCAAACAAGCATTATTTGTTGCATATCAAGTAAGTGAAATATCTTTCAAGCTTAAAATAAGAAAACAATTCAAAGTTTGATTTTTAGTTAGTTTTCTTTTCACACAAGCAACAATTAAATGATTCTAGATCATTTGAAATTTTATTAATATTTCTTAATATGTGATTGTTTGGGGAAAATTTTCAAAATTAATATTAATGGTCATTTCATTTTTTGGTAAATGAATTATAGGTGAAAATATTCACTTGAAACAACGGCCATTATTTTTTATTGAACTCGTTTGGTTTGATTTTTCTAGTTGGAAAGAATGAATTATGTTTTTAGTAAAAAGTTACCAAATCTCATGAATTAATTTGGGCGGTTTAAGTTTTCTTTGAGTTTATTGCAACTTTTTATTACTTGTGTCAAATTGTTTCAAAAGTATAATGGATTTCTAGAATTCACAAGTCTAACTTTCTTGCTTGTTTCAACCCAATGGCTAGTTTGCAGAACATGTAAAGGACCCATTTTCACCACATTTGGAAACTTGCATTCAAAATCGTGAGATTACAATGGATACTATGAGGAAAGAGGTTGCTTTAAACCCCTCCCTATTCCCCCCCTTCCCACCCACCCTCCAACTTCATCCCCACCTTCCCACCCTTTAAAATCTAGCACTATAAAAATCAAAATTTACAAATCATTATGAATACCATGCCCATATATATTAGGACATTGCCATTCAAATTGAAGAAATGTGTTTATTTTTTTCAAGATTTCAATAGACACATCAAGTAATTATGATTTAAAATGGTGTAGCACAATTGACATGAAGAATAAGGTTCATGTTTTGCAATTTTATGCACCTTAAATTATGACCAAAGTGGTAGACACTTAAATTTTCATTCTAGTAGGTCTTTGATGGGCACTCTTCTGTTATGTTAAGTGTAAATCAACACTATAAATGATTGATATTATAGATCCAACATGTTATGCTAGGTGTATATATATTTTTAATTAGCAAGGATTAGGATACATATCACTAGGTGTATTTGAAAATTGTTTCAAATTGTAGTCTTTGTGCATTGAAAGGATGATTATAAAATATTCACAAAATGCCTTGATAAATTACTAATACTATTTCCCCGAGTTTCCCATAAAATGGTAAATTAGAGTGAACTAGTGTGGCATGTGCCAATGGCCAAAGTATGAACATGATTATGTAATTGTTCAAGTGTGAACAAGACCTTATGATAAAGCTCAATTGTGCACAAATTATTTACAATGTTTTCTAGTGACAAAAATGATTCGAAGTTCAATATCTCCCTTACCTTTGTCTAAACATTATGAAACAATTTCCATGAAACCCTAGGGCTTTCCAAAAATATTGAGAACTTGCTGCAATTTCTCTAAAATATTTTGTTTTAATTTTCTTGATTTTTCTTTGACACAATTATCCAATCTTCAATAACTTTAGCACCATATGTCTAAACACCATATGAGATCACCTTGATGCACCTTCACTCATCAAGGGCTTTTGAATGGCACCAAGAGCATGACAATGAATGCCATGGTTTGGAAGATCTCAACATGACAAACAAAAACGAACAATCAATCTTTAATAGATAGATTTGTGAGGTTTTAGGCGATGATGGTTAATTGTTAACAACTTTGCACTGGGACACTATCATCCATAGGAAGATTTAGCCAAATAAACAATATAGGAAAGTAAAAAACCTTAAATACATTTCTATATTTTGGCTACATAAAAATGGCATATTTGTGGGGGTGGGGGGGGGGGGGGGAGAGATATTGGTAAAATTAAAAAAAAAGGTTTTTTTTAAAAAATCTATTTTCCCAATTAAAAAATTGTGGATTAGACTTGGTGTGCCCAAATGTTTTTTTTGGATGAGCATCAATATTGGATAGCCCCTTGCCCTCTTAAACTAGTGGCTTTTTGGGTTTCTTTTTGACAAACCTATAATTTGGAAACATTGAAAATATGAAGATTATATTTCTATAAGATTTTGGGAAATTATTGGGAGCTGTAATTCCATCAAAGAAATATCTTCATAACAATATTGGAACATAATTTGGAAGTTTGGAAATTTATAATAGACAGCAAATTCTGGGACATTTTCAAAAACCATTATTGATAACTCTAATAGTCACATCAAGTGATATAAATTTTGGGATTTTTGGAAACATAACATTAATTGGGACATATTGGAACATAAAAATGAGAACTTTATGCACGGGAACCTAATTGGGAAATTTGTTTTGGAATTTGGGAACTTTAACAACATCAAAAACAAGTTTTTCTATGTTTATACTTGATATGGGAAGAAAAAAAATTGGAAAATTCAAATCACAAAATTATGTTAGGGTTTTGCAAATTAGAAAATGAGCCCAATTCAAACTTATAATTATTGACAAGAAGTGCATTAGTTGTTGTAATTATTGCAGGCTTAATCCATTGTCTTTTCACAAATCTTTTTACCAAGTAATATTGAAAATACCAAATGTTTGCAAATTGCTTAAGCTTGGCATCTATTGAATAAAAGGCCCATTGAAATTTGTCCTTCATGGGTTTGGTCACCTTTGGTGGTTCAAAGGCTTGTCATCCTCCATGAAACCTCTTATATTGCATCCTCTTTTGCAAGGTAGTGTGGTTTTGCACACCCCTTTTGTGTGTGTGTGTGTGTGTGTGTTTCATCCTCCCACTAATTACCACCAACTTGTCAATTGAGCTACCAACATTTTTTTCCATCATTGCCTAACTTGGAATGGAGATGAACTTGACACTTACCCTAGTACCTTGGCAACTTTGACACATGTTTGTCAAACAATTAATTCATTTAAAAACTTTCATTTTGACAAACATAATATTCTTGAAGATTCAATATTTTCCTTCACAAAAAAATGTTCTTTGTAATTTATTTTTTTAGTGAAAAATTTCATCATTTCTGAAAATAAAGCTGGCCAAGGTACTATGGTATGTTCTATTTCATGTTGAATCATTGTGCACACTCCATATTTACTATGGTTTTTGCAAAGTGCATGTTAATCAAGGTTATTTCAACAATCTAGGCCATGTTTTTTACTTGTTCAGACATCAATTTTGCATGATGTCATTTTGAATCTTTGGCTTTCACATTGCCTTGTGATCCAATCAATGGTTGTGGGGGCCATTGCTCCAATAATGAGCACAATGCGACGATTTCAATAATTTGTGAAGTCAAGGCCACAAACATCATACCAACATGCATGTCATTGTATTTGTTCTCAAGAAAGCTTTCCTTTCTTCTTACATGATCTTGCCTAGACCCGAATAAGCCAATAGGTACACAAAATGATTGGAAACATGGCCAACTTGAAAGTGCTTGTGGATTCAATCAACTACTTGGGCCATGTTAGATGCTACTTAGTATAACAAACTCAAAAATAGAAAAGGTGGTTGGGTAAAGTGATTGTTGAAAAGTATGGTGGTGTATTAGGACATGGCCTCACTTATGATGGTTAGAAAGTGACTAGCTCCATAACAAAAGTTAATAACCATAACAACATGAAAAAGTTACAAAATCACCTATTTGTTTGTTGTTTTTCCTTTTTTAAAAAATATAGACTTTCATCCTTCTATTTAATACCTTTGCATTTCACTCCTTTTACATTTTCTTGGACTCTAATACACACAATTAATGAACCGTCTTATTATGTTATGGATTCAATGTTTGATGACCACATTTTAACACAATAATACAAATAACAAGTTTTAATGATAAGTTGATTTTTGCACCTCAATTCATAATATATTCAAATATTCTTCACATGCTCTAAAAAAATCTATATATTTCTCCGGGCTTTCAAAGCTACTTGATAAAATTCAATACTAATTGTCCCACTTGATATTTAGTTCACATAAAGGTGGGCAAGTTTAGTGAGGAAAGTAGACAACTAGATCAATTGCAACCTCCATAATGTTAATCGTTAATTCCGTATTAGGAACCTACAAAAAAGCCTATAAAGAATACACAATTGTTAGATCCCACATCATGTTTGTCCTACAACTAGTATAATATGTAGTTTTGAGAAAATGTATTTGATTTCTTCATCTTTTTGCTTCATGCCATACACACAACTTTAGGATGTCAAAAACTCAAACACCCAATACTTATATACATAAGATTATCATGGGATTCAACATTAAACTACTTGATATATATAATAATAATTGTTTAAACTTTTTTTCTTTTGGTGGATTAAACATTCAATTGTTGTCATGGCCTTATTGACACAAAAGTTGTCGACAACTTGAGATCAACCCTATGTTGTATTTACAAGTTTTTTGTTTGAAAGTTTTGATTTTGTTGCTTGGAATATGTGAATATGTTGGTTTGCACAAATAAATTATATTTTTAAAGTTTAGAATGTCCAATTTTTGAGCAGCTAAAAGACGGGACAAGAGATTTATTCTCATTTCGTGATGACATGAATAAATTCATTTCTCAATCAGAAGCCATCAAGATCTTGCCCGATAATAATGAAGTGGTAGGTAATTAATTTGTTAATTACTCCCATTTTGAAAAGAAACTTGTTTAAGATCTAAACCAAGTATTTGATTCGTTGATGCATCAAACTTTACGTAAATTTAGTACAAGAAGCAAATTGTTGTGCTAACTCAATTTAGCCTTTCAAATATATTCGGTTTTTAAAGCCAAATCGAAATGTGCATATATGTTGGTGATAAAATAAATCGATCCCTCATTTGCGCTCCCAAATAATGAAAATGATAATAATAAATACCATATTAAATTGTACCTATGATCTAATGTTTTTTCATTATTTTGTCTTGATGTTTTAATGCAAAAAATAGTTTATGTAGGTAGGATATAAAATGCCTCCTAACACGGAAAACTATTTTTGTTACCAAACTGAAATAAAATTGTACGATGTTAAAATTACAATTTACGTACATATTCCATATTCCAATATTTTTAATGGCAAAATGGGAATTGCCGATCTAGGGTATTCTATATGTAAACAATGTGCCTGTGAAGACTTCCTTATTGCCATTGCCAGACAAAGCTTTAGCATGCATTTTCCAACTTTTGCCAATGTTGGGATCCGAAATGTATCATGTGTGTAATTCATTCTAAACCTAACAAAACAAATTGTTGAAAAAATGTTAACTTAAAAATTATTAAAAAAAAAAAACCACCACATACACACACACATATACACACATTTTGATCTTTTCTTATCACAATCTTAACATATTTGAAATATATAATTTATGATATGAAGACAATATAATATATGTGCCCCCAAAAACTCGTGTTGTTCTTTTAAAATGTGACCCTAGTTTAGAAACTTGACCCTAGTTTGGCAATGGCAAAAAAAAAATAGTAGTTATTTTAAATTTATAAATTTTCTTTTTCTAAACAAACCATTATTGATAGGGGGGTTGTGTCACATATTTAGGAATTTATCAATGAAATTCATGAAGCCGAGAAAAAACTTCGGATCAAGCCAGAAAAGGTGGAAGAATTTGTCAATATTGCAAATTTTAATGAGGTATTTATTGTAGCAAAATCACAAAATTATTTTTTATCAATGTCTGCTATTGAACTCCGCAAGTCTTAATGAAACATTAGCTCATCGATCAACAAACATGGCACAAATTAAGAAGGGCTTGCTAAACCATGGTAGCCAAATGACCCCTTTAAAAAAAAATTGTTTACTCAAATTAGGGTTAAAGCTTAAAAGAAAAACATTAGTCTAGTAGCCTAATGTAAGAACCATTTTCCCATCATGTAAGTATTTCCTCATTTAGTTAAGTGGGTTAGGGTTTATAGGGTTTAGGGTTTAGGGCAAAGCCTAGATGTTTTAATAGGAAATTGATGCTAGATAAAGCTAGCCTTTAACAAGAAGCCTCTTCCCAACACTAAAATGTAGGTAATAGTGAACCTTTTGGAACTATATAGCATGGGAAGCTTTCAATTGTGCTTGTGTTAAGTTATTGTTTTCAAATATCGTACTTAAATAGCAAATTCAACAAAAAATTAAATTATTTTTTTAGACATGCTAAAATTTTCACCAAAAAAAAAAAAAAAAAAAAATCAAAGTATTATTTTTTAAAAAAAAAAAAAAAAATTATTTTTTTGAAAATATTAAAAAATATTTTTT
>Ga0116227_10011516_pt1 | contig 14822 bp, 5 predicted proteins | sample S1TSphgellanicum_FD_89693 | JGI IMG/M metagenome (GOLD analysis project Ga0116227, IMG submission 89693) | Host-associated microbial communities from peat moss isolated from Minnesota, USA - S1T2_Fb - Sphagnum magellanicum MG | ecosystem: Host-associated > Plants > Peat moss > Unclassified... | reverse complement strand
TGAATTTCCAACAACAATACGTACCCACCAAAAATTCAATAATATTGTTCACATTTTAGGTCTCAAAATTACGAAATCAACTTTATTAAATCAAACTTGGTGAAAGCTTTCCAACAATACCAATAACACCCCCAAATTCCAATATAGTTTTCAATCTTGGTTTTTAAAAAATTAAATGAAAAAATGGTTCAATAATCAATAGATTCCACATTGTAGCTCCAAACGTTCTAAACTAAGTTGTTGCACCCATATTCATTGAAATTTTTTTGATGATAAGTTCCATAACATAACCTAGGACACTGTGATTTGAGAGATATCATTATGACAAAACAAAACAAACTACCTTCCTTCATGGATAAATAAGGTAACATGTGTTGTTGGCTCCAAATGTGAACACACTAAACTCATTTTCCCTTCTAAACCCAATTTGTTGTAATTTGTTTGAATTTTCAACAACAAATTTCATTCAAAATTCAATATCTTCCATACCTTAAGTATGAAAATTATTAAATAAATTTCATTAAATCTAACTCAACAATTAATTTCCAACAACACCAAGTACACCTTTGGATTTGAGTAAAATTTTATTTATGATTTTATTAATGTTTATTAAGAAAATGGTTCAACAATCAATAACCTTTGCATTGTAGCTCCAAAACTTCTCAACCCAAATCAGTGCACCCCTATTCATCGTTGGGTTTTCAAGGATATCAATAGCATTATATGAAATAATTTAGTTTGGAAAATTTCAACATAATATAATAAAACAAAACAAGCTATCTACCTTCATTAATAGATTAAATTATGTGTAAATTATCTTTATATAAAATGAATGGTTGTGTATGATGCAAATATTTTTTGTGCACACAAATAATAAAATTTGATTGAAGGAAATTTAAGGAAATTCTGAAATATAAAATTGTGATAATGTGCATGTTCAATACGTCTAATTATTATTTATATGTAAATTGGCTTTAAATTTACAACGTATCAAATAATGATACATAATTAATATATTTTTGTGGAGCTCTAATGTTTATTAATCTTTATAGACATGATATTTCAATATTTTCTTTAAATTGCAATAAAAATAAATTAAACATTAAACTACATGTAAACTCTATTTGTGCAAATCAATGCTTATGTATGATGCAAATATTTTTTGTGCATCTAAATATTAAATTTTAATTTCAAAATAAAATTTAGGAAAATTTTGAAATATGAGTTTGTAATAATGTGAGTTTAATATATATAAATTATTATTTATTTGTAAATCAAATGTTAATTTACAAAAAATCAAGTAATGATACATAATTCATAATTTTGTGGAAGTTTAATGTTTATTCATTTTTATATGTATGATGTCTTAATATATTTTTTGAATTACAATAAGCATTCATTAATTATTAAGGTACACATAAGTGTTTTTTGTATACATGAATGATAACATGTACGATGAATTTTTTTGTGCATATAAATATTACACTTTAATTTGAAAACAAACTTTTAAAAAATTCTAAGATATAAGTCAACTTAATAATGTGTATGTTCAATACATGTATAATTTATAATTTATACATAAATTCAATTTTAGTTTACAACATATCAAGTAAGGATATTTAAATAATATTTGAATATGTTCAATACATGTGTAATTTATTATTTCCATGTAAATTCAATTTTAGTTTACAACCTATCATGTAATGATACATAATTAATATTCAAATTTTCACTATTAGTTCCAATAATTTATGTATTTATTAGAATTTCTCATTTATTTATTCATGATTAAATTATAATAATGTTTAGAATAATTAGTAAAGATACTTTATAAATTATCATATAATTTCAGAAATTATTTTTATTTAAAACCATTATACTATGATTTTTTTCTTATTTAATATTTATTATACTAGGTCATTTAATAGTTCCAACAAGGAAGATAAAAAAATAACTAAAAATAGTTAAATAACTAACCTAACCTAATTACTAGCTACAATATTATTATTATTATTATTGTAATTATAGTCAATTATTAATTATCAGAACATTATAATAATTACTATAATTAAAATATCGTTTAAGATTATTATTGAATGTTTATAATTGAATTAATTATTTTTTTATGACATTTTAATAAAAAAATTATTAAAAAGTCTAATTTTCAAAATATTTAATGATAATTAAATATTTGATAAATATATATTAATTATTTAAAAATAATCACCATATTATTTAATAAATGATGATAATATTTTTAATTATTTAATTATACAAATATATAATTAAAAATAATTGATGAATAATTTTTATAAATAATTAAAGTAAGTAGTTAGACCTAAGCTAGGTAGATTATTAGTTTAGGTCTAGGCCTAACGAAGCTTAGATTAACTTGTACAACTAGATTACAACTATTTGAATTGCAATTAAGTTGCAACTAGGTTACAACTAGGGTAGACATCAAATGGTACTCTATCACCAAACACTTTTAAGTTTTCTCCCATTTCAACACCAAATTGCATGTTTTTTTATGTCATTGGAAGCACAAAACAGAAAGCTACAAATGTTATTTGAAACTCAAAAACAAAAGAACAAAACAAATAACGCATGAAGAGAAATAATGATATTTTGTCTCTAGGCCCCCTTTACTTCCAACAACTATATTTTGTTCATTTTTCATTCATTTTGAACGATTTCAACGGCTACAAATGCACTATTTCAAAATCTAGAAAACTTGTTTAAAGTGATTTTTTAAAAAATAAAATAGTTGAAGAGCTTAAGCTTCAAAATCATATGGAACATTTATGAAAAATTCCAAAGCATAACCCTCTTCACTTTGAAAGGGCATATCTTGTTCATGTTTTGTTAAATTGTAATTTTTTAATATATTTGGATACACCAAGTGGAGGACTACAAAATTAATCTAAGTTTCAAAAGGAACAAACCATGGACAAGAGAGTTATAATGATCCAATGTTGTTAAGTGTTCGGTGATAGGTGTGTTTACCCTAGGTCACAACTAAAATCTTTATCCCATATTGTTTGGTTTCCATTCCATAAATCCAAACTATATATATAAAGGAGTGCACTAGGATTGTTGGAGAACATAATGAACATGAAAATCTAATAGCCATTTGGGATGAGCCAATAAAAAAGGTTCAACCTTAAAGGTTAAACCAAATGAAATAGGATTTTATTTATTAATTGGCATGTGGTTTAAGTCTAGGCCTAACATAGGTGCCTAGATCTAGCCCTAACTTAAGCCTAAATTAAATGGCCTATGTTTAGGTTTAATCTAGGTGCCTAGGTTTAGACTTAACCTATGTTTAAACACCATGTAGCCTAAACTATTAATGTGGATGTGCCACATGCCATTTAATTATTTATTGACAAAATAATTTGTGAATGTGCCACTTGTCATTTAACTATTCATTGACGCACATTTTATGAATGTGCCACATGTCAACATTATGAGTGTGCCATGTGTCACCAAACCACTAGCCAAATGTTCAATTTACATAATTGCAACATAGTTTAAATGTTCAACTTACATAGTTACAACTTAGTTGAAATTGTAATTATATTTTTGGCTGATGTCATACTTAGGTAGCGGATGAAGTTCATCATTTAATCGAATGTAGTTGACAACATACCTCGACTATATTGGTAAAGCAATTTTCAACTAAATTGGCAAGCAATGGCATGTAGTGGTTATTGTTGTGGTGTTGACATGTGGCATACATTTTCAACTGTAATTTCATTCTTGACTTGTACTTTTCAACATTATTAATTAACAATTGCAAAAAATATTTCCTAATTGCAAAAAAAAAATTACAACTATATGTGTAGTTTTCAACTTTGTTTATAATTGAACAATAGTTGAAAATGTAGTTGCAAAAAAGGGGATTTTTTAATAGTAACCCAAAACCTAGTTTCATTTTATGCTTATGTGTCATGTACTCAAACGAAAAAATGTTATATGTCTAATGTACATATGTTTGGGTCCATGTGGGTGGAAAGGCAAGAAGTTGAAAAAAGTGGTGAGGGCAAAATCCCCCATGTTTAAATCTCAAGGAGGTGTAGTAGCATCGTAATATTCATGCATGGAAGTCCTAATCTTGTGCAAGGTGAATCAGACATGTATAGATATTGTATCTAATTTATATTATGTTAAAGATGCAATTTAATTAATGTGTTTTCACATTAAATAACCTAATTCCAATTCAATATTACTATTGATGGCTACAACTTGTTGTTCAATATGCCATAGGTGAAATGATTTTCTTACTGCATAAGTGCACCCTTGCAACAAGTGTAATAGTTTTTGAGTTCCAAGGGATTTGTTTCATGAGGCTATCATAGCAGACATGGTGTGTACAAAATGAAAGTGTGTGGACTGATGTTTCCATATTTACCTTTGCCCTTCCCAAACTATAATAACAAGCTTGCACAACTACTATTGAAGTATATGCAAAGTCAATTTACTTTATGAGAAAGTATTATGATGTGAAAATCTATTTAGTTACTTGTCTTTTACAATTGTTATGGTTGGAAGTGGTGGAACATCTTGTAACTTCTTGGTTGCAATGCTCCATAATATGTGAAAATTTTGAAACCTTCTCATGTTGTTTAGTGTTTTATTTTGGTTCAATCATTTGCAAATGCTTAATTATTTTTTCTTTAGCACTAGCATGCAATTATAGCCTTACATCATTTAGTAATATGTAGTGGCATGCATGTCCTATGTAATTATCATGCAACTAGATTAATAGCACATGTAGTGGCAAATACAACTTTATATTTAACTACATACTCATATGCAACTATTATGTAACAAATATAGTTAGATGGGTAGTGGCATTAACAACTCAATTTACAACTACCATAGTCATAAATACCAAGGGTAGTTCTTTATATTTTAGAAAACTTTTAAGTGAAGTTTTGAATTTTAAAAAGAAAATCAAGTACATCCAAGTTAAGGTCAATTTTCTTTAATATCTATATGTGGGGTTATTAGGTATCAAGGTTTAAGTTTTTTAAAAAGGGGTAGGTCTAGGTAACAATTAGCATTTAGGGATTATTTTGTCAAAAAAAAATTGGTCATTGCAATTACAAAACAAATACTTGAAAGAAATGCATTAAATTTGTTTGAAAATAAATGGAATTAAATCTAACTTGCAACAATTATGTATTTTATGCCCATTCATTATGCACATTTGCAACAATTTATTTCTTCAAAAAATGGGCTTTTGGGCATTTAATATTGGATAGACCATTAAACAAACGATCAATTTAATTGAACAAACATATGATTCGAATAATACAAACGATAATTTAATCCTTAATGCACATGAAATTTAATAACAAAATGGACTAGACATACTTCCAATCACATAAAATCAACTTTATTTACTTTAAAATCCAAGGATAAATGCAACCACAAGTAAACACAATCAAAAAATGGCCTTAAAATATAGGGACAAATCCAACTAGAAAGTGAACATAATCAACAACTGACCTTAAAAATTAAGGACAAATCTAGCCACAAATGAACACATATGACTTGCAAAATATAACAACATTGATCTCCTAAAGCTATGAACATGTTCAAAAACACTTACAAAAAGACAACAATTGCAGCATGTATGAACAATAGGATTCACAAAAGGTTTCAAGTTTCAACCATCCACATATCAATCTAAAACATAATTAATACAAAAGACCTCACAACTTCTAGCCTTAAATGAACCCACATTGAAGACCATAAGGCCATTCCTAGGTTCAATCCATTTCATCGTAAGAAATTCAATAACAAATGTGAGGTAAGGAAATACCATGTGTTATAACACAAAACATGTATTCAACCCTTAACTTTAATGTTACAAATGCACCAAAGAAAAACATAATTAGAATTCTTGTTCAAGAAAAATGTTTACCAAAAAAAAAAAACATTAAAAAAAAGAAAAAAATTGAATGTGAAACCAAATGAAATCAAATTTTGAATCTTCTTCAAAGAAATCTCGTTATTCAATTAATTTGTTGTGTTCTTCAATTGTAGCAAAATCCCTTTCCAAAAATTAAGCCATGGTTTTAAGCCCCACATGTCCATTGCATCCAACATGAGCATCACTAAGCCAATTATTAATGATGAGAATGAGTCAATTTAAATTTTCAATCCCAAGCTTAGATCATATCACATTAGTGATGACCCTTTGCAACATTGAAAACCTATTTTATTTCAATTTTTGATCCCATAATGTTAAATATTTGACGAGAAAGAGCCATGGGAAATTGCAAAACATGTTTTGCCCACCAAATTATAAGGTTTTCAATTTCAATTGGTCACACTACCAATATAATTACAACTCATTCTTCAATGTGGACACGATTGCATCATCATTTGATATAATCTACCCAAAAAACAAGTCATCAAATTCAATTACTATGAGTTGATCTACCGATGTTCGCCTAACAAGGTTTTAATGAAAAAACACCCATAAAAAAATATGGCACACAATATTAATGTCATAATCTATCACAATTTGAATGGCATGTGCATTGCCCACAGCATCATGTATAACCTTCATGTTTTTAAAGTGGGGTTGAACATGATAGCCAACATGTTATAAGTTTTGGCTTGATTATAAGTTAAAGCAAATGCCAAAAATGGGGGAAAAATATTGATGACTTGCATCATCATCCTTAACTTGAATTCCTACAACTTTGAATCAAAGTCCCCACAAATTAATGGTTGGTTTAAAGCTTGGACCTTAGCCACATTAGCTTGCATGGCAATGTATAAGGTGAAGGCAAAATCAAATGCATATGATAACAACCAATAACCATCACTTTGATTTAGGACACAAAGTTTCACAATGAGTGTATTTATAATGGTTTGAATAATAGCACATTTGAAATATTGGCATTCTAAAATATAATTAATAGATTGTTGTCATCCGTAACAAATGGGGATAACATTACAATACTATAATTTCTTCAATATAATAGGATGACTTAATAAACAAACTATTTTTTCACCAAAATTATTGACATTTTGGCAAGCAATCTTGCAACAATATAAGATTATTTCCATTCATGCCGCCCCTTACCACATTGTTTTGTCCAAGTAATGGTCTTTTGCAACGAGGATTAAATGTTTTTCAAAACTCACCTCTAAAAATCCAACATAAATTTTATTATTGTTAGTAGCATATTGGACCACCTTTGACATGTCATGCCCAAAACATGACCCTACAAATGGGCATGTTAGCTAAAAGGCAAAACAATAAACAATAGAAGTCAATACATAAGTCAAAATGTTTAAATTAAACCCTAAACTATGTAAGAAGGGGACATGTTTTGTAATAATGTTCCTTAGTTTTTTCCACCATAATTGGGAACACTTCAATCACCATTTGGTAATGAGATGAAAATTGTAAATGCCCACATTGTTGCAAAACCAAATGCCACATCCATGGATTTTCAACAAAAGACAAATATCGATAACCCTTTGTAACATATAAAACAAAATGTGCCAAAAATGCTTGTTATAAAAGATTTGATTTGTGGTAAGGCCGTTGGCTGCTAAAAAAATATGTGATTTGAAAAGGGGGAACAATTTTCCTCTTCTTTGTCCATTGTCTTCATTAAGTTGGGTTTCTACAACCTTCTACAACAAAAACAAACCCCACTTCTTGTACAAATTTGGATGTTCATGACAAACATGTTTTTTTCAAAGCACTTATGCCATGGTTTTTGTTGTAACTCACAATCCTTTTGTGTTTTCTTGCACATCAATGAGTTCTAATTGAGTAAGGTCACAAACAAAACACCACATTCTGTGGGTTACAAATGTTCATTGCTACACCATTATTCACCACAAAAAAACCCAATAGGTTTATGATCAATGACTAGGAGACCGCAAATTTTGGTTGGCTCCAACTTTGGAAGTAAACTTTCACAAGTTGCATCTAGGTCAACATTTGATGTGTCTCATGATCTAAGTTCAATTTCAGATTGAGACATAAAATCAATGTCATTTTCTTGATCACATGAAACTATTATTGTTACAAGTTGTGTGGCATTTGAAATAACTACTAGACATGTTCTATGGCACTTGTGGATGCCATTGATGTAAACATCTTTATAATTGTTTTATCAATTGTTATTTGCAAAAAAAGGACATAGAGCTTATAGAACTCAATAACATCCTATCCATCACCAAGGGTTACTCCAAAAGCAATTGCTAATGGTGAAAAACTTGCTAATGTAACAAGTAACAAATTCATGAAAGAAAGAAAAAAATGATACCAATAAAAATTATCTGCAAATTGCAACATGCAATGCCCCTCATGATGGCAAAAACCTTGCCAATGCAATCAACTAATGTTAAAAAAAAGGTGATGGAGAGAAAAAAACTTACTTACAAACATCTACAACACACAACGACGATGAATAGATTATCATTGTGATGACCACCATGACAACACCACAACAACTAAAATGTTCTGCTATAAGTTGTAGGCACATGATCACCATCATGATGACCATGATGAAAACACCACGACAACTTTGATGTTATGTTGTAAGCTATAACACATAAGACCTTTGTGATGACTAGTTCTAATGATTTATTGCAAGTTACAACACACAAGACCTTTGGATTGACCATGAAGATGACACCAAAACAATTGATGTTTTGTAGCCCACAACTATTACAATGGCAAAAAGTAGAAACTAAAAAACTAAAAACCTAACCTAATGTAAAAATTGAATGAAAGATTTTTTTTTAAAAATAAAATTATTTACCTATGATCAATTGTAGCACATGATAACCACCATGATGAACATGATGACGACACTTGATGTAATATTGTAGCAAAAAAGAAGGTGCGACACAACCACTAGTGGGATGATCACCATGATGATGCCCGTTAGTTTATTACATAACAAAATTTTGTGGTGTTACAATTTGAAATTTGGCACGGGTCTAAGGAGAAAGAAAACTTACCTTTAAGCAAAATCATGACCATTGTGATTATCAATATGATAACACCAACATTCTACAACAAGTTCAATAGTAGAAACTTCAACAACATGCTTAATTAGTAGCCAAACCTTAATAACAAGCTCAATAACAAAAACTTCAATAATAATAAATAATATAAAAAGTTGACAAAGGTTAATAATTGAAAGATACTTACCTAGTTAGAACAAAAAACTTGGTAATGGCAATGTGACAAAAACCTTAACAATGTAGCAAACTAGTAACCACCACAAACATAAACAATGTCAATGGAATGTAATATGCAACAAAAGGAATAATAGGGCTAGGAAAAAATAAATGAACATTGTCACATGAAAGAGAAAGTTTGCTGTCTAGGGAGTGATGGAAGGTGACATGCAACGTTCAAAAGGAACCAAAACCCTAAACCTAATTTAGGCTGGGAAAACACCCACCGGTGTAGGGTCTTATGTAAGGTTTTGGAAATGACAACCATTCACTTTTAGGGTTGAACCTATATCTTAAAATACGATGGGTCTTAAGATAAGGTTCTTGTTTGGGTATTCAAATAAAAATCAAGGTCAAGGTAAAGTTCGTATAATTAGAACCACTAGTTATTACCCATATATCTAAAAAACCACCCAACATTAGTGGATACAATTACATCCTGAATCTTAAATGCATTTTGAAGATGCCATATGGTAATAAATTATTTAATTATGTGGTGAAAAAATTCCGATCAATTTGTTTTGTGATGTGTACAAATGTAATGATATGTGGCATTTGTTGATAGAAAACTCATAATTCATCTAGCAAATGGTATGTTGACATGTGGCAACAATTTAAAAAAATAAATAAAATTTTGAATTATTTCAACATGTGGTATGTTGCCAGATGTAATTTAATGAATGTGCATTGTGCACCTATTGTTGCATTAATAGAATTCACGTTGTTTGAAACTCATCATTATGCAATTGCATGTAATTAGGTGTCATTTGCAAAATTGGTACTGTGTAATTTTTGAGCCATATGGTTGCATGTGCAACTAACATGCAACTACTAATGTACAAAATGGACATGTGTTATAAAAATCATGGCCTAAGCTAATACATAACTACATTAACACATTCAATATATCTACCTAAGTTATGTAAGGTAATTTTATACCTTTAGTGCTAAAGCTAAACCAATGCTAACTAATGTTACCCAATGGAAAACAATGATTAAACCTAGGTTAAATTCAAATTAATCAAGGTTAAACTAAAGTTAAACCTTGATTAAACTAACCATTTAGAAGGTTAAATTAATTATGGATAAACTAAACATGGCTAATTAACTAATTAATTTAACTTTTAAAATATTTTAACCATGGATAATTAAACCAAAATTAATTTAGCCAAAATAATTATTATACTTATAATTGGTTACTAATGAAAATTATTTTTATTAAATAATTAATATATTTTAATTAATTAATTAATTAATTATATTAATTATACTTGCACACCAATGGTGGGGTAAGTTACACTAATTAGTAAGTTACATTAATTAACCTAGTATTACATATTATTACTTATTAATAAATACTAATATTTGAATATTTATTATCATTACCAATTTTCAATATTTTTTTCAATAAATATAATTATAATTTGAACTATGTTATTAATTATGGTAATATATTTATGGCTAGTAAGCTATATTAATTTGTTTATAAGTATTTTAGCCTAAGCTGATTACTAACATAAATTAACTATTAACTTAAATTAGGTATTAAAATTATAAAATTATTGATTATTAATTATTATTCCAATGATGATGATTTCATCAAAGCTAGATTAGGTGGGATGGGCTACATCTATAAGTTGTACAAAAAAAAAAATTCCAAACTACAAATTTATTAGAGGTCGATTCCAAATGGGAATTTTTTTTAATAATTTTTTTACAAATTGTAATGTTTCAAAATGTCCTTATGGATCCTAAGATATCAAAAGATAAACAATTTTTTTTTTCTTCAATGCCTTTTGGAATCTTTGTGTCCTTTCCAAAAACAAAAAGAAATTGTGTGTTTCTCCAATTTCATACACATGTTTACATGCAATTTCATACAAATGTGAATATTTGTTATTTCATTTGAATATGTGTTGTTCCATTTGAATATGTTGAGATTATTTCAAGAGATTAACATGTTTTTTTTTCTTTGAAATTAAGTTAATTTCCAATAAAAACTTCTCCTTTAAATATCTTATCCAAGGATTTAATCCCCACTTGCTTAGTTTATTTAATGTTTATCCACCTTAATTGCTTCCAAAATTTCAATGAATTTAAAATAGGGGTGGTTTATTAAATTTCCCCTTGGATGATAATTGGGTGGTATTTGTAAAAAATTGAATCCTATGTATATCTAAAAATAACAAAGTTTTCAAATGTAAACCTTTATTTCTGTTTTGTCATTTCATCATCATTGGTAGTGCGTAGCAACATGGAGCCCAAGTAGGTAATCATAGTTATTAAAATTTAGTTATGTTTATTTATATTATTAACCAATTAATAATATTATCAACACATTATATTATTATTAACTATTTAATTATATTAGTTATAATATGATTAACTTTGCTAGTAGGTAAACTATATTAATATGGCATAGGTAGCATGTAATATTTGCATGTAGGTTGCAACTACATTGGTTGCACTTACAATTGAATTTTTTATCCCATATCTTTTGCCTTGGTTTCCAAATGTGCACACTATATAAGTAAGGTTAAGTTAACTAAGTAGGTTTAAAATAATTTAATTTTGTGTTTGGGTTTAGCCTCTAGGGTTGAACTTCTTTCACTTGCTCATCCCAAATGTTCAATATTCTTATAACCTACCTATGGCCTACTTACTGAATTAATTAAAAAATAATAATCAATGGGCTTAAACATTTTCCATGTGTCACCATATAATTGGCCTTCACAAATGGAAATGTGTCAAAATCCCATCCACAATTTTTATTGGATGGCCAAGATGTCATTAATTTATTAATTAATGATGAATATTGAAATAAGGTTCGAATGCCACATGTCACCATAGGCAACCCTTGGAGAATAATATAAATCTATAAAATATAAATTCATACCATATATATTATCTATTTACATATTGTCATATGCAACCACTAGTTGTGTGTAATTTCTCTTATGCAACTACGGGGTCTAGTAGTTGCATGTATCACATGCAACTAAAAATGAATTACATATGACAATTCCAAAATGATATTTTTATTCTAATGTTGGATAATATAAATTTAATGGCCACAATTGTTGATAATATTACCATGTGGTGAAATCACAAATCATAAATCAATGTATACATGGCATCATGTGATTACTTAAATGATAGTCACACAAGTAGTCACAATGTGTAGTTGCAAATATAGTTGCAAGTGTAGTTTCCACATTATATTTAAATCATCCATGGCAATGGATGCAAAAAAAATTGTAATTGCAACCATATGCAACTACTTGTTTGACCAGCTATGCATGTGGTGTCTTATACAACTAATGTCTTATGGCACTTTATCCAAGGTGATCACAAAATATCTTGTCACATGTGTACATTATGATTAAATTATAATTGCAAAAATATTATTTAATTCTTAAATTTCTTTTAATGCTAGCACGGGTGTCACATTACATATCCTAGGCCTAGGTGCCACATGGCATGACTTAACAAAAGTGCCATGTGGCCTATCCTAGCCTAGGTGGCACACAACTTAATCTAACTTAAGTGCCACGTGGTTTATCTTAAGCTAAGTGCCATTGGGCTAAGCTAGCCTAGGTGCCACATTGGCATAACTTAACATAGGTGTTATGTAGGTTACCTAAGGTGATCATAGGTGTCACATATTGTCCATTGATGATTCATTTACATAATAGGGTAGGTATATAGGGAGGTAAGTAATTTAGCCTAGGTACCAAAATAGTTGTAAAATTATTGCTTCAACAATCATCATATAACATAGGACAACGCATGAACATGTATAATAGAACATTCAAAACATATGTTGCCTATAACTAGTTGTTAGTTACAACTTGTCATTTTGTTACTAAGGAATTTTTGGTTGCAAATGTCGCTTATAATTAAAAAATAATTGCAAAAGCCAATTGTATATCCATAATTTTCTTTTAATGTAGTAGCCAACGTACCTAACATAGCCCCCTAAGCATGTTCACATAGGTCACAAATATAAAGAATTGAACCTATCACCTTCATAACGATAAGTTAAGTTTTTAACCAATGGACCATGCTTTCATAAGGTGATAATTTTTTTCAATTTTTTGTTATTTAACATGTTATTTTTGTACACCACTTATGTAGGTAAGTAGGAATGTTAGGTAATTAATAGGTAACTTGGAGGTATATAGGTAGGATGTAGGATGTTAGATAGGAGGTAAAAAATAGGAAGTAGGTAGGTAGGGAGTTTGGCTAGTGGTTGGGTGGGTAGGTTGTTATAGGATGGTAGGTAGGAGGTAGGATGGTAATTGTAGGTAGGAAATATGTAGGTAATAGGATTGTATGTAAGTGTGTAGCCTAATTACTTACTTAGCCTCAATTAAGCACTAGCAATAAGGCTTATTAGCTAACATTGGGTTTATTTGACTATAAAACATTAGTCATCTTGAGTAAGGATGTCATTTTTTTGGGTCCATTTGATTAAATGTTTCACTTGATTAAAGCCCATTGAATATTTTGATCAAGGTGGTCAATTTTTTGTTCAACTTGATTAGATGTTCAATTTGATAAATAATAAAAAAATCACTTTAATTAAGTTGGTCAAAAATACACATCCCATTATAGCCTTGAGCCTTTAGTCAAAATGTACATGTCCATTAGTCAAAATATATTAGTTAATAAACTTGAAATGTTTCAAAAACCATGAATATTGGTAGTGGTATCTAAATTTGGGGTTGGCCATGAACCTATCCACATGACTTGTTTATTTTTCTTTCATTCCATAGTTTGGTTGGTGTTTTTCTGTCCATTATTGTGCATCTTCATGTAATTGTGAATATTAATGTTGGGCTAGTACAAAAAAATTGTGAGAACCAACTAGGGGTTCAAATTAAGTTTCACAATGAACACTAGTGAATATCATATCACTATTATGATATCCTAACCATCAATTGTAATTGGAGTGAAAACCAAGACTTTGAAAACCATGCATTCCATGTATTTTTAAAATATTGATGCATGAGCATGGTAATGGAAGATGCCTATGGCATGTTTTTAGAGTATATTATTTATTATAGGTAGTAAGAGTTTTTTGGTATGCTTCTAAAGGATTTTGAAGGAATCCAATGTTTTTAGATTTTAGGTTTAAAGTAGTATGGCACTTGTTGCTCAATGCCCATCTTTAATGGAAAGGTAAAACTTATTTTCATATAGATAAAAAAACCCAAGTTTTCACTTGGACCCCATTTTTCTTCATCATTCAAATGTTTTGAAATTTTGGTGTTGAAGATTTGTGTGCATTAAGGCTATTGATTTTTATTTTCTTCTCAAGTCATGGTTTTGCTCCCACATTTTTTTTGGGTTCCCACTCTCATTGCATGTTTCTTTCTTAAAAGTGTTAGTGTCATTCCTTCATATATGTGCTTGTGTTCCTGGTTCTACTTCTGGATTTCTTTATTGGTTTTTGGTTTTATTTGTTGATCATGCATCCCCTTCGTTCTTCCCCCCTCCCCCTCCTCCCTCCCCCCCTCCCCCCCCCCCCCCTTCCTTTCTCTCCTTTTTTTGTTTTTTTTTTCTCTTTTTTTATTTTTTTCTTTTTT
>Ga0116227_10011515_pt1 | contig 14822 bp, 10 predicted proteins | sample S1TSphgellanicum_FD_89693 | JGI IMG/M metagenome (GOLD analysis project Ga0116227, IMG submission 89693) | Host-associated microbial communities from peat moss isolated from Minnesota, USA - S1T2_Fb - Sphagnum magellanicum MG | ecosystem: Host-associated > Plants > Peat moss > Unclassified... | reverse complement strand
GTTTTGAACTGAAGCAAATGGCATGGCCAGGATGGTTCTCTAGAGAACACTTCGATATCATGGAAAAATATGTGCCTCTATGGTGTGCCTCTATGGTGTGCATCCATAGTGCATTGGGAGTGGTTGATACGTTTGTTGGAAATGATGACCAGGGAGTATAGCAAAGCATGCAAGTCCACCAAGCCTGCTTTTGTGTGAGAGAAGTAATTGCAAACAAGCTAAGTTTGTTAAGCTATCCAAATGATCCCAAAATATATTGATTCCAAGGGTTTAATGAGTACCCCAAGTTTATAATGGGGATATTAGCCCAGGCCAAAATTGTGATGAACAGTTTTGGAAATAGAAATCTCATGCAGCCAATGGGAAGGCTCATCATGCACTCAAAGTGCCTTGATTTTTTTGTTTTAAAGTTTTTTGGAGGGGGGGCCAGCTGGGGGAGGATTTTAAAAAAATTTCCTTTGTTCCCGACATGTTCCCTTCAAGTTCCCAATGGGAAGGCTCAGCATGCACTCAAAGTGCCTTGATTTTTTTTCTTTTAAGTTTTGTCGGGAGGGATTTTTTTCATTTTTCCTTTGTTCCTAACATATTCCCTTCAAGTTTCCAATGGGTTCCCATCAGGTTCCTAATGTGTTCCCCTTATTTAAACTGGGGGTACTTATTATGTTTCATATTAAATAGTTGGGGGTGCCTCACAAGTCCAACTTTTTCTTTTTTTTTTGCCAATGAGCCAATTTGATTGGCCCATTACAAACAAAAAGTTAAAACTATGGAGGCCCCCCGAAATGGAAGATTCTATGGAAAGATTAAGTGCCTCCCCCTTTGGCCCACCTATATAGGGGAGAAGGGGAGGACTTTGGGCAAAACATATGGGATTAAAGTGAGATGCCATTGGGAACAACCTGGGGAACACATTGGGAACCTGGTGGGAACTTGAAAGGAACATGGAAAAATGAAAAAAATCCTCTCCCAGACTGCACCCCCCCCCCTTCAAAACCCTTTAAAACAAAAAAATCAAGGCACTTTGAGTGAATGCTGAGCCTTCCCATTGACTGCATGAAATTTCTATTTCCAAAACTGTTTGTCATTATTTTTGGCGTGGGCTAATACCCCAATTATAAACTGGGGGTACTGAGTTTTAGAGCACATCACTGAAAGTGCATGGGATTCAGACGTCTTTGTGGGGAGTACCTTGATGGATATGTATGCAAAATGTGGGAGCATGGAGTATGTAGGAGAGTATGCCACCTTGAAATGTGGTCACTTGTAATGCCATTGACTAACTAGATCATCTAGAGCTGTTGATTAGTCTCTTCTGTCTTAGCCTTGATTAAATGCTACTCCACAGTAAGTGGTGTTAGTGATTGAGTCATGTTGCAGCAGCCTCTCTATCCATCCTGATTTACTCCTAAGAGAAGTAATGAAAGCCAATCGGAAGGATTAATTCTGCATTTGGAAGACTCGAGGCTCCCTTCATGCTGCCTCATGGCTGGCAGGTCTCTTGGTCCACTCTTGCAACACCATCAGGCAATGTGGGGGTTATGTACATAGTTTCATAAATGCCTTGCAGGCACTGCCTTGACTAAACCTAGCAAAAGGAAGGTAAGGCCACATGCTATGCAGGAAAGCATGGCTTGCATGAGTGAGCTCGGCTATTCTGCCAAGTTGACTTCGATTCTATCCCAAGTACACTCTGCAAAATTATGAAGTTCACATTGTTATTTAGCAGTTATTTGGCTATTTGGTAATTTTGCCGAGTTGACTTCACCAGTTCACCCGCTCCACTTGGCTGTAAGTTATATTTTTGTGAGTTATATGGCAGTAGGGAAATAGGTGTGGTGCATGTCACGGAGCAATGTTGGCTACAGATACATGCCATGAATGTAATGTGCATGTGTGCATGAGAAATCATGACATGGGATGCATGCCTGACATGACATATGATATTTGATGATGACGTGTTATACGACATGGCATGTTAGGCCATGACAAAAACAAAAGTTGAATGTCAATTGACTTCCAGAAAAGTTTCCTTCTTGTCTCAAGATTCCTCCAAAAAACTCTGCATAACCTCTTGACATGTGTGCACTTTTTTAGTGTGGATTTTTTTGTATGTCAAATGGCTAGGGTAAACATGCCCTTCACCAAACACAGGTGTATCTTACCTAGGGAGCTGACATCTGCTGACAAGCATCTGCTATGCACAATCTATGGAAAAACACATGATAAGGACCAAAGAGCAACTTGCTCACCGTGGGCCAGAGTGAACCAGCACCCATTACCAGTAGCAGGGGGCGTCTTGATGAGGTGTTGCTTCCTGATTGGACATCCACACAACAGTTATACAACATGAACTGCTGAGCTCATGGACGTGAATCTCATAACCTGTTGAGCTCATGGAGAGCCTCGTTTTCTTGGCGCCTCGTAGAAGATGACAAAGGGGACCGTCATCTCCATGCCCCCTACTACGGGTTATGTGCCATAACACTGCTCGAGCAGGCCGGTTACAGGAAACAGGCCTGCTCTCACCGGTTACGTAGTCCAAACTTCTCCACTGACGTGAAGTCTCTTCCTAAGGGCAGAGCCAACAAATAGGCCACTGGGGCATCCAAATCCAAAGTTGTTAGACACAACCCTTGAACACAAGCTGGAGCATTCCTCTGTGTTTTCTTACGATGGGGTGTTTAGCGTCTCGCTTTTCTTACCAGCTGTAACCGGCTATTTTCTATAGCGTCAGCCTACATCCATTAGTGCACTCCTTCAAAATTAAGGAGTTCCCACGATGCCTTTATTTCAAGTTTTGACAGAGCTAACAAGTGTATTGTGACAGACCCCAATAAACGCAAGCTCCTGATATCCAACATGGATTAGTGCCGCGTTGTCATCAAGTTTTCAGTGAAATTTTGGTCACGGATTGGTGTCGCCTTGTGATCACATTTTCAGTGTGATGGACATATTCTCAGGATAGCTCAGTGCTGTAAATAAGATGCACTGGTGCACACTGCAGGCCTCCGAGACCCTTTCACTCTAGACAGATCCACTCTACGGCAGCAGGAACGTAGTCTTTCTTGATTGAGCACAGCAGATTTAATTTACATTTCCTGACCTCCATGAAGGAAGAACCGAGAAGCGCAGTAGCTGCTCATGAATTTGAATTATTTAAGTGGGATCACTGATTGCTTCTCTGGCAGCAAATTTCGTTGAAATTCTTGCCGCCTTGTCACTTAGATCGGACAGAGAGCTCAGCGGAGTACTCATTCATAATTGACAATAACTTTCAACACTACTTTTTCAAAGACACGATGAACTCCACGAGTTCACATCAGCTTGATCCCTGTTTGGAGGTGTGGGATGATGGATGAGTCAATGGCATTCGTCTATGTGTTGACGACGGAGTACGGGCAAATGAAGTCTGTCCAATCCCACATTTTACACATGTGGACCTCAGTTAAATGATGGTCGTGGTACACCGACCTTTGATGCAGAATATAAATGTGTGAGCTCCTCAGATCATTTCCATTATCGGCTCGACTTCGATCCGTTGCGCTGCTACCTGGGTGAAGTGTAAGAGGCTTGACGTCCACAACGGCTGGTTCACAAGGAATCAAATTCATTTGTGCCTCACTTGTCTATGGTGAACCACGTTTGGACTTAAACTCCGATCTGTATTGTTTCGATTTCCCATTCGATTACTGTGTTTCTTACTTCTTCGTCTTTCAATTAGTCTTTGTTACGTCGATTTGAAACGGTGCGAGTTGTACAAGGTGCCACCGAATGTTCCCTATGGAGAATTGTGGACCCGGTTCGTTTGTACATAGCTAGGACACTCCACCATCAAAAGGATCCCCTTCTTTTAAACCCTTTGAATTTTATTTTTCTTCTATAAATTTTGTTAGTCTCATGGTATAGTTACTCGCAATGATATGGTACCACTCACTTGGTTCTCACTCGGTTACCCCCAATCAAAAACCTCTGGATATCACTTTAAGTGATATCCTGATCAATGTTCTGACCTCTGGTTCTATCTCATGAGAGAATCGAGGCTGAGACCCTTACTTTTTTTCAGAATTTTTAAAATTCAAAATTGGGTTATGTAATTTTTTTATGAGATCCAATTTTTAGCTAAGGGGTTTACATGGTAGGTGTAGGGGGTTAGGTGTTAAGTGTAAGGTATGAGATTCTAAAAGAAGTCAACACTATTAAGGTTTAGGCTTTGGTGGCACCCAATTGGTGTTTTTCTCTCCTCTAAAATTCCCTCTAAGACTCCCTCTTCCTCTCACACTCTCACTACTCACATTTTAATTTCCAAGCATTGCAAAGGGTTTTTTTTTTGGCCTTTTGTTTTGTTTTTGTATTGGTCTTAATTACTAGTACTAGTTTTTATTTTCTTTGAGTTAAAAGATCTCCATTTTCTACTTTCACCTACTTGTTGCAACTTGTTCGTTTCATTCATGCTTGTTCCATCATTGTCACTTCGCTTGCCTATTTTCGCCTTCTTGTTGCATGTTTGTTTTATTTGTGTGTATTTCGCCATCACTTCCTTGTGTGCTTGCTTCCACCTACTTGTTACTTGCCCATTGAGTTTGCACATGTTTTGTCATCATTACATTATGCCTTTGTTTCCACCTACTTCTTGCAAATCTGCCTTATTGAAGCCTATTTTGCCATTGTTGCCTTGCCTACCTACTTGCTACCTATTTGTCTTGTTCATGCCTACTTTATCATCATCGCCTTGTATGTTTGCTTTTGCCTACTTGTTGCATGTTTGCCTTGTTTGCACATGTTTTGCCATCACTACCTTGAGTGTTTATTTCCACGTGCTAACTACATGTGGGTTCATTCATGATTAGGGTACCAAAAAAAAGTGTCTAACTAAAAAAGGACTGTAAAAGACAGCTTCGGATTTTTGTTTATCTTAAACGCTTATTTTGCCATTGTTACATTGCATGCATGCCTACTTTCACCTACTCGCTACATGTCCACTTTATTAACCTACTTGGAACTCCAAGTTTGCCCTCTTGCTTGGTACTTTCCCCCCTACATGTTTCTGCAAGAGGTGGAACATAGGAAACATGTGCAACCTACATTTTGTTAAGGTTTTTTTTTCTTTTTTGCATTTGTGTTTTTCTCTTGTTTATATCATTTTCTTGTATGTTTTGGTTTTCATTTTATTTTTATTTTTTTGTAATTATTTTTTTAGTTCTAGTTGTTTTCCAAGGTTTTTTTCATTCGGACATGGTTTTAGATTTCCCTAATTAAATATTTGAACCTCACATTACATTTTTTTCCTTCATTTCTTTCATCACTTTTTCATCTTCTCACCTTTAACCTCTTTGCTTTGTAAATCCTTGTAATTGTTTTCTCAACCTTCAAACTTCAAACCTTATTGGATAGTCTTTTGTTTATTTGTTTGCAATTGTATTCATTTTTCTTCTACTAAATCTCTCATGAAAATTGCAAAATGGAACAATCTTAAGAAAATGAAAACATAATAAGTGAAACTTGTGATATTGTTAGGAATGGGGTTGTTATGTGAAAAAAAAATGTGGAAGAAGGGTTTGCAATAAATCATAGTTTACAATATAAAATTGAAAAAAATTGGAAATTAAAAATCAAAAATTGATGAACCAAAATTTGAAAAAAAATCACAATGAAAGAAAATTGTGGAAACTAGAAGGAATAAATGCATTATGTTGGTAATTTTTTTGTATAAATGATAGCCAACTTGTGAACTAGATCATCCTCAATTAATGAAATGTTTTTAATGTTATAATGCACTTGTATCTAACTAATCCAAGAACACAAGCCAGGAAAGGATTAATTTCATACTACAAAAACAAATGGAATAATAGCCTAAAAAAAACATGTGGATGTTGATTTTTTTTTTATATATAAATTTTTTGAAGAAGTAAATAATTTATGAAAAAAAATGTGGAAAAATAGCCAACAAAAAAACATTATAATTCATTTGGGTTATCCATATCAATTTTTTTGCTATGAAAGGTTCATTCAAAAAAGATGATATGCAACAAAAGGAATTTGATGAAAACCTTGGTTTGTTAATTGTAAAAACTAATTTAATAATCCAATTTGTTAAAAGTGTCTGGTTCAAAAGGTTAGCATTACATTTGTGTCCAAAAATTAATTTTCCATCCAAAAGGCAATTTTCAAAAGAGATTTTACCAAATTTGGTAAAAAAAACTAATCAATTTTATGTTCTACTTAATCTTTCAAAATGCTATACAATAATTGCCAACTTTGATTTATGGATGAATAAAAAAGTACATGATAATATTTTTGTTTTAATTGGAAATGTTTTGCGATCTTATTGGTAGCTTAACATATTATATTGTTAGATTGTTTGAAGTTACCAAAAAAAATTGTTTGATGTTGGCTTGAGATTTAATAAATTTGTTGGACAAATTTGGTTTGAGAAAAAAAATCATTGCATATGTGAAAAATGAAAGCTCCAACCTTAATGCAATGACTTCTACTTTGAAATTTGTTGTTAATTATGAAACATTGGGTTTACACGAAAGCTTCAATGGGTACTTATTTATGGCATGATTTTTCCAAAGCATATCAATATGCTACAATTAATGAAATTTTTTATAGAAATCTAAAAAACATATCTATCAAGACAACTGAAGTAGATTTGTAGAAATGTATAACCTAGCCCAAAAACTTTGGGAAGGGTAGACAAGAATGGACCAAAATTTGTGTTAATTCCAGAATTTTTCCTAGGAAACTTAAGACCCTAGTGAAAACAAGGTGAGCTTCGAACTTTTTTTTATACTTAATGAAATTGGTAATTTTTGTGTGAGATTTTTAATGTATTTTGTGTAAGTGAAATTGTTAATTTGTTTTGTTTGACTATTTTGTAAGTTTGCTAGGAAAATTATTATGTTTCAAAAGGCATTGTTGTTTCGAGATGCTATAATTTTTTGATATAACAAGCAAACGATTATGAAGGTGGTAAGGTGAATACCACCACCTTTTACATGGCACATTTCTTAGATCATTATTGATTGCCTTTTTCTTATTGTGATTGCTTATGTTTTGAACCAATCCCATGGTCATTGGTTACTAAATGATGTGTTAAATTTTGTTATATCCATTATTTTAAAACTTAGAGACGTGCTTGATGTTTTGCCATCCTTGTAGAACCTAATGGAAGAGGAATCAATTATTGTTGATGAATTAACTTCTTTTGCCTTTAACATCAAGAAGGGAATTTGTGTTATGTTAGAATCTTTCCTTTATTTTTTGAAGAAATTTGAAGAAAAAAGAGCCCATAAGATGATTTTTTTGATGTTAAATCTTAGGTTTAAAAGCTTTTGTTTAACATCTTCATTTGTTGGAAAGGAACAAGGTGTTGCTATTGTTGAAAAGTATGATAGGAAATCCTTGTATGCCATGTTGTTGAAGTGTCATCATCCTTTGGTAGAAACTGAAAGTTCTTTTGCTAACATTGGTGTTGATGAAGACTAGAGTTTGGATACATTTGAACACACACATTAATATAAGTGAACCAATCAAATAACTTGTGAATAAAGAGCTTTTCATTTTTAAATGATACCAAGTGGATGTGAAAGAAATAAAATGGTTTTGCAATGAAGGCAAAAACATGAATCAATGTTTACAATAGTGAGGTTTCTTGTTTGGCAAATTTTGGACATTGTTGAATCCCAAATTGAAATTGAAAGAATTTTCTCCTTAATTGGAATCCTTACAAATTTTTAAAGATGTAAATTTCAATGAGAAAATTTGAAAAAGTTGATATTTATTAACAAAAATTGGCCTAATGATCCTAGAACTTGTTGCAAATCACCTTTTAGTTTAGTAGAATTCATGGAAATGGATGGAGATTTAGAAAGAGAGCTAGAAGAATTTGAAAGTTCCTTTGAATGAATGAAGTTATGGATTTGTGAAGTTGTTAGAAATAAATATTTATTATCTAGAAAAATATTGGATAAATGTTTGTTCATTGGAAAATGACTAAAAAACATTTTTTAGAAAAAAGACTTGAAATATTTCATGTGCTTAAAATGTAAAATTTATATAAAATTTTATTTTGATAACCAATTAATGAAAATCAATGTAAATAATTGATTGTTTTCAAATAAACAAGAACTAGGAATTTAAAAACTAGTCAAGAAAAATAAATTCATTTGAAACCTAGATCTAGCCTTTAAATATTATATTTATATATATGAAATCAACAAATATTAATACTCGCCCAACACTAGTTCACAATTAAAACTAATCATCAATTTTAATAATTTCATACATACATAAAACAAGAAAGGCATTAGACTTAGGTGCTACAAATGACAAAGACATAAAACCAAAACTTTAAAGAGGTGGCTCAATGGCCAACCACCTTTTGAATGCTAGCACATTTGACAACAATGTTGAGCTTTCACCATGTTATAATACCATTAAACATGCTAATGTAAACAAAATGAACTTGCTATAGTGATGGACAAGACATACTATTAGCATCACGAATAATCCAAGCAAAAACAAACACCATCTTCAAAGTGATGAAAGTGATTGGTATTGACATGCTCCTAAATCCTTGGTTAGTCTCAAGTTCGAACTAACTTGCTCAAGTTGCAAAATTGGGAAGGACTCGGAACACGCTCCCAGCTCTCAGCACTAACAGGGGTAGAGGGGCGTGCTGAATCTCCGGGATTGGACTAGGAAGAGGGACAAGTTATTCACTCACTCGAACCTGCATCAAACCAACCAACAAGTTGGTTAATTCGCATTTTGGAGCACCCTTGGTACTAGGACAAGCCACGGGCAACCTTGGACTCACTTGACTCACCACGGCCTGAACTTGGGGGAAGCCACCACCTTCCCCCATATAGTATTCTCTACGTCTCACCGCCACACTTGCATCCGAATGGCACTTTATTTCCGGGACTCCCAAAGTGGAGTCCCAAAATTGTTTCGGTTTGGACTCCCGGGACTTTGGGTGTTCATAACTTCTCGCTCTAACCTCCGATTAGGATGAGGTTTAAAACAAAGTTGTAGTTCTCTTCAAGATCTTTCCAACGGTGTGTTGCACTCCACCTGCACACACCAGAATCGGGTCAATTCCTGACTTTTAATGGTTGGGAGTCAAACTACCATTTTGACTCCTAGCCTTTCTTTTGACCATAACTCATGCTGCAAATGTCCAAATGGCTCATGCAAGGCCATTTTGGACATCTACACTTCAAGAGCTTTCCAACAGTATAAAAAACACTTCAATGCGAGGTGTTTTGACCCCTGCAATCGTGCTCTGAATTTTCAGGAGTCCCGGAGGACTCCCAAGACCCATTTTCAGGAATGTGAGTGGCGACCTCACACTTCCTTCAAAGTGGGGTTGCGACAGGTATCCCTCACCATGGTTGCTCTCCTAACTATTTTTGAAATCAACTTTGTGAAAATGTGGCAATCTTTAGAAACCTACATATTTTTCTTATTTGGAGAGGAATACCAAGAATTCTGTTGATGAGCCCAAATGCAATAGTCAATTTCTCATTATGCTAACACATATGAACAACTTTCCTTTTTCTTCCATATCTTATAGAACAAATTTCATACAAAACACATGCCTTATAATATGCATGAACCTTAACAATCTTTGCAATTTTGCACAAACTTCAATCATCTAATGTGCTTTTGATCCTCTACTACAAATGCATGCATGTCATTACTCATTTCAATCCAACTAACAACATCCTAGTTGTTTTTTCTGTTTTATCTCCTATTCAACATTTTCACAAAGATGTTTATAGTAAATAACAACATAACTATTTGATAGCAACACATATTCTTGGCAACATGTTCAAGCAATTAAAAAAAAAAATTGACAATGTGCTTTACCATCTTCACATTGTCATAAATTCTACAAGAATTGAACAAACCCGTTCATGAAAAAAATTCCTTAACCATATTTGGTACCTCCTATAGATCACCAACACAACTAAGAAAGTCAACCATGTCGGTGTAATGTTTTGATTTGGCAAAAATCATGTAAACTATGGTCATAGTTTAGCATAACAAGACATGCCTTCATCCGCCAAACCTACATGGTCATGTGCTAACAAAAGAGAAATGAAAATGATATCATTTAACTATATACCTTCTTCACACATTTGTTCAAAATGTTTAAAAGCTTCCTTATCATGCTCATGCATGGCACATCCTCCAAGTATGGTGGTCCAAAGGACCACATTGGAGATGGCATCTTGTGGAACACTTTCCAAGCATCCTCCATTCACATTTTACATACATGTCGACCACGCCATTGCACACAAAGTCATTGTATTCACAATCATTTTGAATGCTTTTCATTAATGAACAAGTTTGATGTCTTCAAATGTTCCTAAATGAGCACATGTTTTAATCATCTAAAAAGTTGATTTTGTGGTCTAGAAAATTGTTAGATTTTTCACATGATACTTGTTGCACTATTGATTGGGACAATTATCCTTTCTTGTTCTTCATAATCCAAAAACATCCCAAATAGACCTAAATATAATTCCCTTTTGAGGCTCTAAAAGCAATCCAAATGCAATCTTTCTCCCACCATCACCATTGTAATTCATCATGAAACAACTTTTCCAAAATTCTAAAACCTTCCAAAACCCTAGGCACCCTCAAAAGATGGAACACCACTAGTCAAAAAAAATTGGAACACCAATAATGTGTTCCTAGTGTTTTGGTAGGGGGGATTGTGTTGTATATATACCTAATTTCTAGGGCATAATATTGTTGAAATCTGAAAATATGGAGTCATGTTTTGAAAAGTCATTATAAACAATAGTGATATTCTAATTGGGTTAATTAGAATAACATATGTTTATTTTGGCACCTATATCAATATATATGGATGGCACCAATCTTGAAATTGGTGGTGCAAAACAACAAATTGAGGTCTATAGGTAATGACTAACAATGTTATAACTTCTTGGATATCATAATCCATAATGGGACAATTGGAAGAGTTATTTAAATAAACATGAAGGTAAACCCTAATGACCCCTAAAACAAAGCTATCAAATCTACCATTAAAAAGAATTATCTTTTGATGCAAAATAAATAAAATGTGAATGACCTACATTTCAGGATGAAATAAAATAATGAATGACATTTTTTAGTGAACTTTATTTCATCCTAAGTTTTCATTGGTGGACTTCCATTCCAACATGACAACATCAAATCAAGAGCATTCCTAGAAAAGGATACAAAAGAAAAGATGAACTTGTAACCGTTGTTTCATCTTCAATTTGAGTGTATTCCTAAAGTGAGTAAAACTTGCTGTTAATTCACAAGATTTGCAAGATTTTGTTGTGACAAAACTTGATTTAATGAAAAACATTTGTACTAGGTAGTGCAGGTGTAGGTAAGGCAAAACCAAAAATCATTTAGGTGTGGAAGGACCAATTTAAGTAAAAAAACATATTCCATGTTTTATTTATGAATGTCCATGAGATATCAATCATCAATTTTTAATAGATGAACTTGCATGTTCAATAAAAATCATCCATGAACTAATTTTTCACAATTTGTTATATTCATGAAAGTTCATCAAAATTTCATTCATGAGATTTCATCCATGATTTCTGATAATGGAACATGGGATTTATGTAGGACCTTAATCCACCTGTGCAACAAAATTATCCTGACTGGACATATCACGTGTCCCTATGTCAAATGAATAACTAGGTCCCCCATCCCCAAATTGCGATGACATTATCCTAAAGTTAACATTTAACAATCAATGGCATGGAGCCTTTCAAACCAACGTGACTAACACAAGAATCAACTAACATAAAGCTAATAACCTTGTCGTGAACTTTCATGAATGAAAAAGATCTCAACAATATATAATGGATAATGTTTATATCCTATTGAAATTTCACTAAATTTTATCCATGAAACCTAGAAAGTGCAGCAATTTCACTCATTAGAATTTTTTGAAAATATTCTATGATGTTCATTCATGGAATCTAGATGAATATTCATGGATGAAAAAATGCTCTAAGTGATATTCCATGTATGGAATTTGTTTAATTTTGAAACAACATGAATTTTCATGCGAAAATCCAATGAATTTGGCTCACTAAGAGAAATTTCATGTAGTTCAATCATTTGACATCCCACATGCAATTTATTGCATTTTTGACATAATTTATACACACAATTCATTTAGCCAACAAGGTTCACTTCATCCATTGAAATTAATAATAACATTATAAAAAACAAAAAAAATAATGAAAATGAAAAATCTTAATCAAAAGGAAGGAACCAATGTTGGGCAAGTCATGGTTCTAGGAAGAACATTTGATTCCAATTCTTAAAATTTTCAAGGAACTAGTCTTGGGTTTTAGTTTAGTTTAGTTTTGATTTTTTAAAAAAAAATGGGGCTTGATTTCGATTTTGGTTTTTAATTTAAAGGCTCATTCTAATTTCAATTTTTTAAAAGGCTTGTTCTAATTTCTAATTTTTTTGAATTATCATTAGGCTGATTCCAATTCCTAGTTCCATTACCTTTGGTTTTAGTTGTAGTTCGAAGATTCAAAACATCAAAATTCACAATGAAAAAATTTCAAAGTTGTCTTTAAAGATAAAAACAATTAGGTTTAGGGGGGCCTGTGTTGAAACTGGTGAGAAAAGAACAAATATTCTGCCGAGCCAATGAGACAATAAAACTTAGACCCAATAGGTGGGTTTTTCATTTGGAACGCTGAGGGTTTTTGGATTATTTGATTTTCTACTGTCCCCCAGTATCTTCCCCCAAGATATTTGTGTATAGGATCAAGACCTGAGTACAAGTCCTTTTCTTACGTAAAGCAGAGCAGGGAATCTTTCACTTTTTAGAAAAAGTAACAGGTTGGCTGAGTAAAAGCCCTTTTCTTATGTAAAGCAGAGCAGGTAATCTTTCACTTTTTAGAAAACGTGACAGGTTGGCTGGTACCTTCTGCTACTCAGAAGTTCCCAGTACAACCTAGCTGGTACATTTCATTGCAGAAGATCCCTGACACGCCCTTTCTTGCTTGTGATCTTGCGCTCGGCGAGCCTCATCAAGCTTCTCTTACATTGAATCCCTTTGCCTTAGCTCTTATTTATCTGCACATCTCACGGGAAACTTGATTAGTCCCAAAGTTCCAACCGTTCAGGACAGACTCAGACTCTCTACTTAGACTCACTAAACCCTTGTTATCGAGGTTAAATCTTAGTCTAACTTGGAGCCAGCCCAGACTCAACTCCCAGAGTCCAGATGGGCTAAGGTCTGGAGTTGGGTATGGGTCGGCTCCAAGTTGGACTAAGACTCCACCATAGCCCATACGGACCCCAAGGCTCCACCATCTCTTGACTCCTAGAGGAGTCAAACTTCGCGAAACCATTTAAGCCTATATCTCATATCACCTTAATTTCCCCACTATGGTGGTCTCGATATGAGGGCCGCATCTGCTTAAGACATTTTTAAAATGAAAGGGCATGTCAATCCCCCTTGCTGAAAACATGTTTCTTACGACAGGTAAGGGAGCTGAAAATACAAATGAAAAATCCAGGCAGTGCTTTAGGAATAGCATGAGACTTTTATACAGTACGCCATGCCTAGTTCTACCCTTTTCACATTCTCACGGTTATTAGCAACTTGAGAAAGTGAACCCTAATTGCAACCTGGCAACTTTGCAGTTTGACCAAGAGTGCTTGACAAACAGTAAAAGTGAAATGTGTAGACAACTTGACATGATGAAACCCTGACAAGCACGTCAAACAAAGCGCCCTGCACAGGGGGAAATGAAGACAAAGAGAGAACACCCAAGGTGGAGCCACAAGAGGAAAACCCAAGCAGGGTCACCAAGGGGCAAAGTACATTATGTTTCAGAGCCCCATTGTTTGGGTCACCAAGGGGAAAAAAGGACAAATTATGTTCCAGAGCCGCCTTGTTTACGTCACAAAGGGTCACAAAGCGGCAAAGCAACAAATTATGTTCCAGAGCCCCCACGTGAAAACTTTATTAGCAACTTGACAATTTAGCACTTTGGCATGTGAACTTGACAGGTGAGCACAACACCTTGCCAATGTGGATTGGGTGAACACCTATTAGGAACTTTTGAGGGTTTACGTTTGGAATGCAACGGAAGCAGACAAGGAAGGGGCTCATCGCAATTGCTCTGTAAAGCCGCTTTACAGCAGGTTCAAACCAGTGTTGAGAGGGCTAATGTAACTACACATGTAGCCATCATATAAACACCGGATAAATATACAAATAATTTACATTTACCCTACTTACAATATAAATTATTTCTTTCCACCTAGATGGGGAAGTGTAAAATAATTTCAATTACACTTACATGATCTTGTGTAAATGTTTTTGTGGGACAAGCATATACCCTTGATGGCTATACCTATTTATAATCCACAATAATTAGTTGTGAGTGCACCTCAGCATCTCAAAGCCCAATGCTTTTTTTGTAATGGGTCACTTTGATTGGCCCAAGTCACAAACATTTTAATATTTCTAACACCCCTCAAATAGAAGCTTTTCCTACCAATAAGGTAATGTAGAAGTGCTATCCTTTAGTCCAGTTTTATTCTATACAAGTTCACACTTTTAAGTAAAGGATATGGAACAAATTGTGATGCTTATTGGGTAATATCTTGGGTGCACATGCTTGTTCGTTTTATTTTTCTTTTTCTTATGCATATTGGGTATCATGTTGCTCCACTTCATTGCTTGAGTTGAATTGTCATTCTTAACTTTTTTTCATCACCATTTTTGGCTTAGGTTTTTACAAGGGCTTAATACTTAATGT
>Ga0116227_10011514_pt1 | contig 14826 bp, 11 predicted proteins | sample S1TSphgellanicum_FD_89693 | JGI IMG/M metagenome (GOLD analysis project Ga0116227, IMG submission 89693) | Host-associated microbial communities from peat moss isolated from Minnesota, USA - S1T2_Fb - Sphagnum magellanicum MG | ecosystem: Host-associated > Plants > Peat moss > Unclassified... | reverse complement strand
TAAAAGAGCAAGCAAGAGCAAAAAAAAAAAAAAAGGAAAAAGCTGTCGTTTTTTTTTTAAAAAAAAGAAAAAAAAAGAGAAAAAAAGAAAAAAAAAAAAAAAAAAAAGAAGAAAAAAAAAGAGAAAAAAAAAAAAAAAAAAAACCCCCCCCCCCCCCCCAAAAAAAACCCACCAAATTTACCCCCCCCCCCCCCCCCCCGCCCACCTAAGCAATTCCTTATATAACATGAACTTATATATTCCTCAAAAACATAATGCATTGGGTTGCCCCAAGAACACAAAACTTTTGATAGCATCTATTCAACCTTTTCATGGCTCATCACCTTTTGCTGCTACTATCCATCCACAAGCCCCATGTAATCAAACCTACCTAGCATTAGCCATTATAAACACTTTAGATTGAATATTTTCTTCCAATGTTCAAATTTTAGATTCCATGCACTAAATTTGGCAATATATTAGATTTGATTCACCTATCTTGCATATTTGATAAATTAGATATTACTATTATTATACATTCAAATGAAATAGATTTTGAAGACTTGTAAGCAGTGGGAAAATTTATATAAGTTATTTGCCCATTAAAAACTTGTTATTATCATATTAAATTAAATTAAACAAATTTTATATTATTAGTAAGGGACGATACTAACTTAAAGTCAACCACTAGTAATTATTCTAAGTTACTAGCTCTATGCATATGGGCTTAGTTTAATTGGTTTAGAGATTTCTACCCCTTAACACATAATGGATATTTTATGAAACTATGTGTATTAGGGAACTTTAGGTCAAAATGATGAGGAAATTGTTAATATAAATTGGAATTTTTATCATGAATTTACATCCCATTTCTCAAGATATGCTGGTGGAAATTGGCAAACTTAATGGGCACCATGTGTTCCAATGCCTCTGATTGAAAATCATTTTGTGGAATGATAGTACCATTTTGGGACTTATTATGTGCATCACATGAACGTCCTAGGGCAAAATAACTAGACTTACATGAATATTATATTAAGATATAAATATAATTAGTATTTACTAAGCCTAGTATATAAATTAATATGTAATTTCGATGTAGACTATTTCTAATCAATTAAACAAATTTATTTGGAAGTCTAACAATAATTAATTACATTTTATTATTGGAAAATTCTTGAATATTTAAATCTACAATGATAATTAAGCATGTCAACTAAAACAAAGGGGGTAAACTAAGGGGAAAAAATTGTTATAATACGTTTTGTACTAATTGCATTTACTTTCTTTGGCTGATTTAACATAAACTTTCAGTCTATTCAACAATAATTGATAGATACACATTTTAATCTTCTATACATATAATATGTACATTGCCAATTTCAACGAAAATCTGATTAAATTTTTTATCCTTCCCATTCAAACACATATTTTTTTTGTTTAATAGATTGTGTACATGATATTTGCCCTATTTTAAATGTAAGAAATTTCAACCTAACATCTAGTTTGACGTTAAAAAGATTGATTTAGAGCAGGCCTCCTAAAATGTGGCATTCAATTTTTAGACCCCACATTTAGATAATATAAGGTTTCCTAGACACCAAAAATAAGAAGTGAATGTTTTGTCCAGAAACATTGCGCAGATGTGTCATTGGAGGTGTTCTCATCGTACTTGACATACCATGTCGCGTAAAACACAATTCCAACTCCCTCACACTCTTGAGTTTGGTTTGCTAATCACTGGTTGTGACACGAAGTCCCTGGTCACTTCAATGATGTGCCGCTTTTGTGCATGCTTCAAGCGCGCAAAACAGCTAAGGGCCAAAGGTTAACGAATGGAGAACACTAAGTACTACTAGACCCCCTTCCACAAGGAAAACCATGAAAAACACAATAGTAGTCAACACCCTATTGAATGGGAAAAATACAAAAAAGCTAGCAAGGAAGAAAAAATGGAGTTTTTTGAAACAATGAAATTTGTTTTGATTGAACGTTTCATCCACACGAATGGCGATATCCTCAAATTCATTGTGGATTCAAAGATTGTGGAAGACATCATTGCACAATTATTTTTTCATCCTGACGACGACTTAAACACGTTGCCCTTAGAGAAATCCATGGCGCTGTTCAAGAAAGTGCCCAACACCACGACCTCATATTGCATCATTTTTAAAAATGTGAAACGGTTCGAACTTGCTCTCAATCACATTTCAATTGGTTTGTTGTTTCGTCAAATGTCTGTTATTATTGATCAACACAAAGAGGCATTTGGGAATGCAAAGCTGGTGGGCCTCAACGATCACATTGCTAACCAATATGTCTGCGTGGGTATCACCATCAATCTTCAACACATTTCAGACATCATGACCTTTCCTTGTGTGTGGTTGTTCGCGCTTGTTGCTAATAGCTCCACTCATCGATCTGTGTCGTACCTTGACATCCAAATCCACATTTGTCCTATTGGCTCCTTGGAGAATCTGCACCTAATCGTAGTGCCCTTTTACGATCGTCATACAATAGAGAACATTATTGCCATGATCTGTCGCATTCTGGATGCGCTATATGCACGTTGGCGATATAAGATTATTGCTTTCAGCACCAATGGCGAGAACACGATGATTGGGCGACATGTTGGTGTAGTAACAAAAATTGATTACGAGTCTAAAACCAAGCTCATGTGCATATAGTGTGCACCTCATCAGATTGATCTCGTCATGAAGTCAATCATTCCTTGGATGATAGATTGTTTTATAAGACCACCCACGATTTCAGTGTTCATCTGTGCCACCAATAAAATTTGCAGCTAGAAATGGGCAGTACATGCCCTAAAGATACTAATTGATGGGTTCATCTTGAGCGCATGTTATCTTGGATGCTTGAACATCACCGTCGATTGTTGATTTAAATTGATGAGAAGAAACCTGCTTTTGCATCGAATGATTCATGGTGGTTGATGACAGTCGGGGTTCGGCCATTACTCAAACTCATCAATGTCACCTTGGTAATCCTATAATCTCTTGATATCATTCTCTCGTAGCAAACATCAGAGATCAAAAATCTAGTCGGCCACTTGGTGGGCACAATGAATATGGAATTGGTGGGTACTAACGATGCATTTGAGGCCATGCAAGCTTCAAAATTCATTGTTGTGGATCACTGGTGAGTAAAAATCGAGGATGTTTTGCGCCATCTCTGCAACCAAGGATCGTGGGCCCGCGATATGTTTATGGGTTTGGATGCGGCTAATCAAATGTTGATCCTAAAGGAGATTGCGCATTTCAGATTGAAATTAGTTTAAGGTATATCAGCTATTCAGGCTGAGTGCAACTCGAATAACGAGGCTGCGCTTGATCTCGCTCCTCCTGTGATGCCGTTCCAGCTTGTTGAGATGGCACCATGTGATTTTATCGATTCTATTCTCAATCCATATTGAAGTCAATTGACAAAGTTTTGGCCCAATGAAAAGATCAATCTCATTGAACGACATCAATAGGAACTCTTCAATGCTTACAAAGGGAACCCAGCTTTAAGCTCCTCATTGATAAGCATGATCATACAATGTTCTTCAATACGGGATGGGATGATTTGAAAGGATGCTTTGAGCATTTGTGAATGTTCTGTGGTGGATTGGCAAATGCTTTCGCCAACACAACAAGTGTTGAATTGGATTTTAGCATTCTAAAATGGGGAAAAAATGACTTTCGACAGTTAATGATGAACTTGACGTTGGAGGGCATCTTTCAGGCCAAGTAGTGTTGTGTTGTGATGGGAATTCCTGTTCTGATTGGGTTTGATGATGGCATTGGGCCCAATAGAACAAGTAATGACACTTTTACAACTTACGTCACGAAAATTCATTAAATTCAAGCCAATTTGCCACTTTTTATTTATTGACAATTTGGAAGATTTTTGGACGCCAAATTTAAGCTAAAAGTGATAAAATCGGCGTTTGCCATATCTTAGGAGGCTTGATTTAAAGTAAATTTTCTAGACCAACATTGGGTAGTTAATATGTATTTTATCCAATCATTATAATTGATTATGTGTTTAGTTGTAACTAGATATGTATTAATCACAAACTTGTCTAACAAACTCTAGTAATCAAACTAAAATGGATATTAAGTGGTAGTTGGGACAATTGTGATAACAAACAATCTAACATAATTTGAATGTGAACGCTTAATATGTTGATATGACCATATTATTAACTGAAACATGTTAAAATTTTTATTACTTTAAATATTGGAGTTACTAGTCATGTTGTTCACCTACCATGTTTAGGATGGGATCCATGCCATGGTTGTGTGGATTTGCATTAGGCTTGGACAATGAAATAGTTTGTAGCCTTAGAAGCTAACTTCTTTTCTATTCAATGTCTTAGTATCATTGATTGACATCATTAATTTTACAAAATTTTGGATATTAATTGTCACAATGTGTTAATATCAAAATAATTATAAGAATTATTGTTATTATGAAAAAACTACAAAAAGTTGGAAACACACTTTAGATGTGAAACTTTTGCCAATCAATAAATTATACATTGTTATTAGGATGTCATTTTTGATTAATATTAATTAAAATAATTTAATATGATCAAATTAAAAATAATTATTCATACTATTCCTTTATTCATCATAATATTATTGGGGAATTGGTAAATCAAAACCATTAAATTCATAATATTCATATATTATTTTCAAAACACAATGTGGTTTTTTCAACAAAAGAAATATAATTATTAAAAGGACAAATACACAATTGTACTCATGTGAAAAAAAAGACTTGAAGTTGGAAATTATAAATATGGGGAACCTTGCTAGTCTAAGTTTTGGCAAATTTAATGTTGAAAGATTCAACCAAAAGCAACCCTCAAACAAGCTTTCAACACTAATATACTCTACACATGGACCATGAAATTTACCTTAAAGTTCCTTTAATAACCACAAGTTGTCATGGATTTTTGTCTTCACATTATCTAGCATTTTTGTATCAAATTTTTTAAAATAATAAGTTAATATAATATTAAGTAATTATTCAAAAGAGCCTGTTGAGGCCACTTTGTTTTGAATCTAAATTGTCTTCCCAATTTTATCCATTGTTTCAAAAAAACTTTTATACTAATAAATAATTTGTATTTATTGAAGAGATCTAGAGGCCACTTTGTCTTGGATCTTTGTTTTCACATTGTCCATATCGACATATTATTGATTAACATATCAATTTTTTTAAATTAATAAATTTTTTATTAAGTAATAACAAAATTTCAAAACTTGATATTAACTTAAACTTAGGCCATAAATATTGTTTTGAATTTTTTTCTTCACATAATTTAATATCCATTGTATCAAGTTCTCAACCAATAAATAAGTAATAATTATTGTTCAAAAGAGGTTGAGGTTGGTTTCTCCTAAATTTTTGTCTTCGCATTGAATACATTGAGCCATTTTGTCTTGGATCTTTGTCTTCACACTAATGTATAAAAATATCTAAAATAATAAAATTTAAAACAATGTTGTTCAAAATGCATTGTTTTGCAATTTTTAAATTGTCTCCATATTATCCATCAATGTATCAAATTGTGGTCAATTAGTTTTCAAACTTTGTCCTCACATTATTGTATCAATTTGTTTTCTAAAATAATAAATAAGTAAATATTCAATTCACATTTAAAGGCCAATTTGTCCCAAATCACAAAAAAAAAATCCATTGATTGAATTTATTTTAAAATGTTAAATACATTACAAGAAAATGTGGCTTTTTAGAAGGCCAACTTGACCAAAATGTCCACATTGACCCAAGGGTATCTCCATTTTTATTTAAGGTTTGAGGCATGAAAAACACATCTTACATTTGGACAATACATTTGATTAAAGTGACCTAAACTACCTACCTAACCTGACATAATTAATAGGTTAAGTTAAGCCTAAACTATTTATTTAACCTGACATAATTAATAGGCTAATAGGTTATTTGTTAAGTAATAACCTAACTAGTAGCCTAGCCTAAACTTATCTAATAAGTTACCTAGGATGTATTTTAAGACTATTAAATAGTTCATAATTAGGTAATGTAAGCCTTCTAAGTACGTATCCTAGGTGACCTAGATTTACTAGGTATACCTATTAGCCATGCACATAGCTTATTAGCCTAGGCCTACTAGGTAAAAAACATAGGCCACCCATGCCTAATAAGTAGGTAGCTTATCTTACTAGCTAGGCTACTTAGGTAGGTATGTAGCCTAACTTAAGTTATTTAAGTAAATACGTAGCTTAACCTAGGCTACCTAGGCCTTTTAGGTAGGTATGTAACCTAACCTAGGCTACTTAGGTAGGTACATAACTTAGGTTAACCTAACCTAGGCTACCTAGGTAGGTACATAGTTTAGGTAGCCTAAGTTAGTCTAACTTAGGCTTACTAAGTAGGTACATAGCTTCACCTAGGCTACCTAGGCCACATAGGTTATTAAATAGGTAGCTTAACTTAATATTAAGTAGGTAATTTAACCTTAGACCTACTTAATAGGCTAAGTTACCTACTTAATATGCCTAGGCTAGATGTATTAATTGTAGGCTAGTAGGTACTTACATAACCTATTAAATAGCATAGGTGTAAGTAGGTATAAACATAGATTTAGTAGGTACTTATAAGGTTGAATAGATTATAACCTATATGTTACCTAAGAATATGCATTTATTAATAGGTACCTCCTACCTACCTAGGTTAACTTGCCTATAACCTACATAGTAATGTAAAAAATTCAAGTTCATTTAGTTCATTCATGTTGAAAAACAATTCATGGAAGTTGATTACAATATGTCAATCCAAAATCATGTTTATTATAATATGTTGTCCAAAAAATTCACCTTATGGGGTGGTGGTGCAATGGTTAAGGACTTGATTCCTTAATGTGGAGGTGAGGACTTCAAGTCCCCACACTTGCACCTAGGCTACCTTGGTTACTTAAATGATTGAATTAGGTAGCCTAGGTTGTAAAGCCTATTAAACCACCTAACTTAGGCTACTTGGCTTAGCCGAGGCTTAAAACATAAGGTTAGTATGTAAATTAATTAATTATTAGGTATATTAATTATGTAGGTAGGTAGGTAGGTTAAAGGTAGGGTAGGTAGGGTAATTAATTAATTAATTAATATTTTCTTATTAATTTAAATAAAATAATTTAAATAAAATATATTTTTGGTTGTTACCCAAATTATATTATTGTCATGATGATTTAGTATAAAAAAAAACCTAGTTAAGAAAAACCCATCAAAAAGGACTAACCAAAAAGACCCAATCAAAATGGTCGGGTCCAAATTGACTTGTCCAAAATGGCATTTTGGTCAAGTTGGACATGGAAGCAAAAAAACCATACGAGGGGTTGTTTTGACCAAAATTCATGGTAAAAAAAGTTGGGATTTCTTATAGTGATATGAACTTGTATTTATTCAAAAGATGTTGAGGCCATTTAGAGATGGAAGATTTAGATTTGTTCTACCATTGTCCATGATTATATCAAAAAATTTGCTAAAAGATTAATGAAGAATGATTCAAAAGACACAATAGACTACTAGGCCACTTTGTCTTAAATCTTTGTCTTCACATTAATATGCATGGTAATCAAATATGTTAAAATAACTATATTATCTAATCAATAAATTAATTGGAAAGATATTTAATCCACTTTATCTCGGGTCTTTGTCTTCACATTACTTGTTCCATCACATTTGGTAAAAAAAATAATATCATTAATTATTCATTCAAGAATTTAAATCTAATTTGTTTGTGATCTTTGTGTTAACACTATAATCTCTATCAATCTACAAAGTAATTAAATGTTTGGGAAATTAATTGAAAAGGAATGTAGGCCAATAATTTATCTTTAATCTTTGTCTAACATTATCCAAATTGTTTCCAAAATATAAATAATTTAATGATGAAGTATTCACTAGAACAATGAAGGCAAATTTATCCTGCATATTTATTTTCACATTATCCATTGTATATCACCTTTGCTAAAAGGATTAACAAAAAATTATTGAAAAGAGATTTATTAAGGAAAATAATCATGACGAACATTAATTATAAAAGTCTTATTTCATAAATTCAAACATTTAAATTACTTTAGACATCCTCACATTCATGAAGGGATTCAACACTATTTCATTTTTAGTATGTTTAATAGTCCAAGAAGTGATAACATCAAATTGCACAATTTAACCTTCAAAACCCTAAACCCTAAAACCCTTAAATCATAATTTCACCTTCAAACCTTCATACCTTAATTTACCAAACTTCAAAACACCTTGAAACCTTGAAACCCTAAATACCTTAAACCCTAATTTGCTTCCAAACCTTTAAAGTTCCACATTATTTAACCCAAAAGACCTTAAACTATAAACTTGTTCCCTTTAAAGTTCCCCGAAAACCTTAAACCTTAATCCTTCAAAACTTCAAACCAAAATGTGACATAATAGAAAATTCAGACATTAACCCTAAATACATAATACCTTCACACCCAAGACACAAACCCTACAAAACCTTTAACCCTAAACCTTAAACTTGACATTTTCATAACCTTCAAATTGTAATCATGTTCAACCCAAACCCTAAACCACTCAAACATTCTTGTAGTAATCTTACCATAAAAGCATAAGATCCTTGGACATTGGGTTATAAATTAATTTAAATGATTATTATTCATAAATTACATTAAATTTGATTTTTCAAGACTTTCTACTTTTAGTTTTCATCTTTTTCCCTTGAAATGTAAAAATATATTTTACATTAACCATAAATAAATCCCCAATTAACATTTTTTTCCATCAACCTGGATTTTTCTTTTTGATAGAGAAAAAATAAATCCCCAAATTATTTTCATCTTCTTTTGGATACATATTTTTTCTTTTCACCTCCATAATTTTTTTTGGCATATAAAATATAATCCCCCATTTTAATGTTTTTCAACACTCCATCCATCCATCTCCATCCACCTTCATAATTGTTTTTGGCATATAAAATATAATCCACAATTTTAATGTTTTTCGACACTCCATCCATCCATCCATACATCTTCCATTGAACCATCCATCCATCCAATGATCCATCCATTTTTTAATTGCTCTGTTTAAATTATTTTCATCTTTTTTTTGGATGTATTTTTTTCCTTCCACCTTCATAATGTTTTTTGGCATATAAAATATAATCCCCAATTTTAATGTTTTTTGACACTCCATCCATCCTTCCATCCATCTAGCCATCCAACCCTCCATCCATCCATCCATCTTCCATCCAACCATCCATCCCTTTGTTGATCATTCCAACCATCTTACATCCATCCATCCATCCCTCCATCCATCCATCCATCCATCCCAATGTCACCGTTCAAAAAATAAACAATTAGGGTCTAGCTCTCATTTTCATTTTCCTAATCTCCATCTCTCTCTTTTGCACGCTCTCAACTTTTCATGTTTCCTAAATCTCTTGCATTTTCACTATCTTCTCTCTTTCGCCCCGCATTCCTTCATTCTTTTGCACTCTCCCACACTTTAATTTCGCAAAGTCCCAAATTTCTAGAAAGATACCAAGAACTTCTTTCCAAATATCACTTAAGACTTGTAGAAATTAGTAGTTTTCAAATGTCCAAACCTCGTGCAATCACTTAATCTTTCCTGTTAGATATTTATCTTGTGTATTTCTATGTGCCAATGTTAGTTCCGTGTATCTTTCAATGTGTCTGTATTTGTGAAGGACTAACAAAGGGTTTGATTTAAAGGTGTTTGATGCTAAATGTACTTTTACAAATGAATTTGTGTGCAACAACAAATCCCTATGCTTGTGTACTTGCGTGTATCCTTGTTTGTGTCTACTTTTGTCTCTATTAGTTTCTATGTTGTTGTACTTCATAATCTATTTCATTACCATTATCCAAATTTGTGTGAGCTTATCCATGAAGAATCAATCTTACTAACATTATTTTTTGTCTATAATTGGCCTAGTTTGTGTCAAGCTAGTCATTCACTTTAACTATCTCAACATGTTTAACCCTATTTTTGTCCTTTGCATTGTATGTATGGTTAGCCTTTTCTGTGATTGTACTTCCTTGTGTGTAATTCATCATCTAATTTATATGTGTTTATTTTTTATTAAACATTGCCCCATAGTTTTTTTGTGCCTACATTTGACTCAATGTCAAATTCTAAAGAATTGTGTCATAGAGATTTAGTCTCATTTTGTGCATAAGATTGTCGATGTAGTTGTTTACATGTCCTTTTCGTTTTCATTGGATCCATTTGAGTATTATTCATACATATTTGTACTTAAAATTTAGCTATATTATATTTCATGCAGGAAAATCACAAAGACAAATATCATCTTTAAACCTAACATATCAAAAAAATTCATGTGAAACAGACACTAAACAAAACAAGGACTTTGTTGTCAAAAGACCAACAAGATAAAAAATTCCACAATGGCTAACGAACCATTGTAAATCCACTAATCTCCTAAACTTGTTGAATCAAAGGGCTTGGTGTCGTGACGCACTCCTAACCTCTTCAAGAGACTCAAATATGAGTTTAAAATGAAAACAGTAGAAGAGTAAGAAGTTGGGGCACGCTCCTTGGTTTGCAACATTTTGGGGGTAAAGGGGCATGTTGGAACTTTGGGATGGGACTAAGAAGATTGACAAGCACTTCAATCACTCACATGGACCTACACAAAATTAAATAACAAGTTGGTTAATGCATAGCTAGAGCACTTTTGGTGCTAGGACGAACCACGAGCAAACTCAAATTCACAAGACTCACCGCCATCCGGACTTGGGAGAAGCCACCACATTCCTCCTTATAATATACTTTGTGCCTCTCCATGAGGCCCACATCCAAATGGCATTTTGTCCTGGGATTCCCAAATGGGAGTCTCGAAATTCCCAAAGTTGGGACTCTTGCAACTTTGGGGCCCCATAACTTTGTGTGCAGACTTCCGATTGAGATGATGTTTAAAGCAAAGTTGTAACTCTTGTTGAAAGCTTTTTAACAGTATGTCACATGCCACTTTCATGTAAGGAAATCATGTCAATTCTCAACTTTTAGTGGTCGGGAGTCAAACTACCAATTTGACTCCTGGCCTTTCTTTTGGCCATAACTTGTGTTTTGGATGTCCAAATGGGTCATGCAAGCCCATTTTAGATATCTACGTTTCAATAGTTTTCCAATGATATAAAGAAATTTTCAATTTAATGGGTTGTGACCCCTACATTCGCCCTCTGAAAATTTGGGAGTCCATTGGGACTCTAACTCTCAAAATGGGAGTTCACTTGGGAGTGTGAGGGTTCATTTCTTTTACATTCTCTGGAGCATGAAATATGACCCCCGGGCTTCCTTCTTGGCTTACAACTTTGCAAGCCCTTGCCTTGGTCGTGAGCCCAAGGTTAGGGTTGCAACATTGGCCGCCACTAGGCACTACCAATTCTAATTTCCTCGAAGCACCTTGCAGGCACTAAACAATTCCAAGATTATATTAATGAGAACACCTCACAACCATTAAACATTTTTCAACTTATATTCCAGAGAAATGCCTAACGACGTAAAATATTTCTAAAATTATATTGAAGAGAAACACCTTTCAACTGTTAAATGTTTTTCAACTTACATTTTAGAAAAATGCCTAATGGCACTAAACATTTCTAAGATTATATTATTATGAAATGCCAAGTAGCTGCCATGCATTTTTAATATTATATTGCAATGCAATGCTTGGTGGCTGTTAGGCATTTCTCATTTTATATTGTTAAGAAACATTTAGTGGCCATTAGGTGTTTTTAACATTATATTAATGCAAAATGCTTGGTGGTCATTAGGCATTCCTAACATTATATTAATGCGAATCGCTTGGTGGCTGCCAGGCGTATTTTAATTTATATTACCAAAATTTTTTTTGCAACCATTAGGCATTTCTAGGATTATATTATAGAGAAACCCCTGGTGACCACTAGGAGTTTCTAATCGTATATTGTGAAAAACCTCTTGGCTGTTGCTAGGCATTTCTCAATTTATATTACCGAAAAACACTTGATGGCCACTAGGTGATTCTAAGATTATATTGCCAAGGAACACCTAGTAGTTGGCAGACATTTTTTAGATTTTAATGCCAAGGAATGCCTAGTAGCTGCTAGGAATTTCTCAAATTTTATTACTAAGGAACATTTAACGGTCACCGAGCATTTTTACAATTATATTGCAGAGAAATGCCTAGCAGCCACCAAGCATTTCTATAAGTATATTGCAAAGAAATGCCTAGTGGCCGCTAAACATTTCTACAATTATATTGCAAAGAAAAGCCTAACAGCCACTAGGTGCTTCTCAAATTTTATTACTATGGAAGACTTGGTAACCGCAAGGTGCTTCTAAACTTATATTGTAAAGAAATGCTTGGTGACCACTAAGCATTTTTTGAATTATATTACTAAAAAACACCTAGTGGTGACCAAGCATTTCTTAACTTATATTGTAAAGAAACACCTAGTAATTGCCAAACATTCTTTAGTTTATAATGTAGAATGCTTAGTGGCCACCAAGTGTGCCTTAGGTCTTGACATTAAAAAATGCCTATTGGCCATTAAACATGCTTCAAGTTTTGATGCTAAGAAACACTTGGTGATCACCAGGCGATTTTTAGTCCATTTGAAAAGAATGTTTGGTAGTTGCTAGGTGATTTTTAGTCCATTTCAAAAAAACACCTGGCAGCCCCAAATAATATTACTTTCCAACGCTTGGACACCTTGAGTGTCTAAAGCATTAATCTTGGGGTCATATTTCTACAATTTTTTTGACATGCAAGTACACATCCTCGTTGCTAAAGAAGGTGATTAGTGAGTACTTGGGGCTCAACCAATGTTATCTCGAAATAACTTGGAATTTGCACCCTCTCAAATAGCGTATTGGCTTGCGGGGCGAGGCTAATGCCTATAATGGAGTCCTTGATGGAGTTCCACTTCATCAAAAATAATAATGAGGACTTTATAAAACATGTTCATCTAGGCATTGAAAGTTTGGGTTCACAAGCTGGCAACGGTCGTCCTCATGGTTGAAGTCTTGAAAAATAAACAAGTAGTTGGCTTCATTTGTTCAATTCATAACATCAACAATGAGCTCTCCTTAATTAGTGCTGAGAAAGGTTTCAAGTTTAAAGAATTGAAGAATAAAATTGCACAAGATGTTTGTGATCCTTGGGACAAGTTTTTTGAAGTTCTTCAAATTGAGAAGGACAAATTGGCTAGAGACTCCCAGAGGGCCTTTGAATGGGCTATGATTAAATTTGAGGGCTTAAGTGGGTCATGCCCAACAAAAATACCGTGGAAGGAGGAAATTAAGGTGAAGAAAAAAGAGTAATTTTTGACAAAGCTAGTGGAAGGTAAGGATGAAAAGGGATTTGATGTGGCAGAGTGTTGATTGGTGGATGACACACTAGGTGACAAGTTCTAGGATTGCTTCCCTTTCAGAAATGACCTAATTTCAGGTGTTATGGTTGACGTTCATTAAAATAATGCCCACAAACATTATATATTGGCCCTTCTTAGATATACATAAGGACAAGATCAAAAAAATGATTACACAATACAACAAGTTTGACATGAAAGTGCCAATATTTGCAAGTCTAGAGAACTTTAAAGTCTAGGACATATTTTGTCGCAAAAGCCAAGGAAGTGGGAGGGATATACAAAACCATCAGTTTTTTTATTGTTGTAGCAAAGGTGCGTTATCTTTGCATTATTATTCTTCTTTGACACACCTACTTGTTTGCAATGTTAATGACACGGCTAGAAGGAATGTAATATTAAAATATGATTGCATTAATAAGAACTAGTGGAGGATCCCAATACAAAGGACTATGTTCGAGAGATTTATAACAAGTTCTAAATAATCATCATGTGGGACACAAATTTTGTGAAAACTTTGAACAAGGATTGTCACCTTAGAATGAAACCTTCTTATACGGAGAACCTTGCACATGCATGTTAGATTTGGGACACTTATGAATGGCCAGGTCCAAATCTCGATGCTTCTCTTTGACATTCCGATGTATATAAGGTATTCAAAAAATCACATTATGTCACTACTAGAAATTTTATCTTTTGCAACTTGTCTTATGCAACTAAAAAATGTCGCATGCAACTGCACATGTTGCATGCAATTCCAAAATACTTGCATGTGAGATTTTTTAGTTGCATAAGACAAGTTGGAAAAGACAAAATTTCTAGTAGTGTGTTATGAAGTGTTCCTTTGTTTTCTACTTATACTATTAATCATTTTTGTTGTTTGGCATGTTGTGAAGAAATTGGAAGAGATGTTGAAGCCCATGTTGAACGTGGAATCAACAAAAGAATGCATGAACATTTTGCTGTTGACAGATGTAGTGTTCTAGTTGTGGCAAAAAGTCCTCCTTGAATGGGAGAAGTGCAACATCCTTGATGGATTTGGAAATGTATCAGCACAATTGCCAAAATCAATTGACAAATCTGCCTTCGGTTGTTTGGCAAATCTAAAGGAGACTTGGCTGGAAAAGTTAGCAAGGGGTTTTTTGCGAAAACAATAACTTAAGGGAATGTCAAACCAAAGGAGGGAGGCCAGAGTTGAAGTCCATGTATGAGTTTACAAGCATAGTTATGACATTCTTGGTGCGAGAATGTTATGGAAGCCCAAAGAAGCAAGAATTTTAAAGAATTTTAAAAAAAATTTATAGATCAACCAGTGTAATTTGGTAAACATTCGCGGGTAAAGAATGTTATGACAAGGTGCTAAATGAAGAATTTTAAAGAATTTTAATGTGCAAAATGAAGAATGTCAT